>Ga0302314_10010197_pt1 | contig 16465 bp, 14 predicted proteins | sample III_Palsa_N2_3_FD_200533 | JGI IMG/M metagenome (GOLD analysis project Ga0302314, IMG submission 200533) | Peat permafrost microbial communities from Stordalen Mire near Abisko, Sweden - III_Palsa_N2_3 | ecosystem: Environmental > Terrestrial > Soil > Palsa > Peat permafrost | place: Sweden... | reverse complement strand
CCAGCGCCTTGGTTCAAGCCACCGAGGACGCCACCGCCCGCACCCGCGACTTCACCGTCACCATGTCCGGTCAGCTGGAGACGCTGGACGGCACCGCGCAGCGCGTCTCGGCGCGCGCCGAGGAAGTCGGCCTCCATCTGCAGCAATCCTCAGACGGGCTGGGCCGGGCCGTCTCCGCCGCCAATGCGCGGATCGATGAAATGGTGCGCACCGTCGGCATCCAGGGCGAGCTGATCACCGCCACCTCGGGCAAGGCCGCCGAACGCGCCGAAGAGGTGACCGGCGAACTCAACCGCCGGGTCGAGGCGCTCGACGCCTTGTTCACCCGCCAGAATTCCGACCTCGCGAATGCATCCGTGCGCCTGGCGGAGCAGACCGGGCGCATCACCGCCTCGCTGGAGCAGCAGGCCAATGGCCTCGACCAGATCACCGAACGAGTCCTCTCCCGCGTCAAGATCGTGGAAGAAGGCCTGGGCGTTCAGACCCGGGAACTCAACACCGCCTCCGACCAGGCGATGGCCCGCTTCCGCGAATTGTCCGAGCTGATGGCCCGGCATGCCGAGTCCCTGCGCGCCGCCGCCGACGACGCCAGCCAGCAGATGGGCGCGGTGGGCGAAGTGTTCCTGACCCGCCGCGACGAGGTCGAAACCTCGTCCGAGCGCGCCATCGGCCGCATCCGCGATGTGGGCGAGACCTTCTCGGGGCAAAGCCGCTCTCTTGCGGCGGCGTCGGACCAGATGACGGTGCGCGCGCGCGAACTCATCGAGGCGCTGCGCCAGCATATCGAGGAATTGGGCCGCGGCTCCGAACGCGCCGCCGGACAGGCGGAATCGATCCGCGTCAGCTTGCGCAAGCAGGCCGAGGAATTGGCCGATATCGCCAATCTGGTCTCGACCCAGTCCAAACTGTCGGAAGCGTCATTGGGCCAGCAATCGCGCCATCTGCATTCCACCTCCGAGCAGATCATGGCCCGCATCAAGGGCATCACCGACGTGCTGCGCCAGAACGTTAACGATCTGGTCGCCCTGTCATCGCGCGTTGGGGCGGAATTGCAATCGACCGGCGAGGTGCTGCGCCTGCGCAGCCAGGACGTCACCCTGGCCTCGCAGCGCGCCATGGAGGATGTGCTGCAAGTCTCGGACGTGTTCGGCGAGAAGGCCTCGCATCTGGTCCATGCCGGCGAGCAGTCGGGGGCGCGGGTGCGTGTCGTCGTCGAGGAGCTGCGCCGCCAGGCCGAGGGCATCGTCGAGGCCGCCGAAAAGGCCGAGTCCGATATCGGCGAGGTCAAGCAGCAGCTGTCCGGCCAGGCCGGCGATCTGACCCGCATCGCCGAGGATTCCTCGGAGCTGCTCAAGGCGTTCGGCCAGCAGTTGCGCCAGAACGCCGTCGAACTGGGCGACACGCTGCAGCAGGCCCAATTGCAGGCCCGCGCGTCCGGTGACAGCTTGCGCCAAGTGTCGCGCGAATTCGAGGAAGCGGCCGGCAAGACGGCCGCCCACGCCGTGGCTACCGCCGACCAGCTCAAGGCCGGCATCCGCGATCTCGGCGCCTCGGCCGACCGCATCTCCGCCCAGGTGCGCGGGGCGGGGGAGTCCCTGCGCCGCCAGTCGCAGGAACTGTCGACCACCACCGAACAGACCGGCACCCAGCTGGAAAACGTGTTCGAGATGCTGCGCCAGAAATCCACCGATCTCGGCCTTACCGGCGAGCGCCTCAATCAGCATGCCGAAACCCTGGTCGGCAGCTTCGCCCGCCAGGCCGAAACCCTGGTCTCCGCATCGCGCGAAGCCGAGGAGCAGGCCGAGGCGCTGGCCCGCCAGAAGAGCTCGGTCAGCGTCGACAATTTCCTGCAGACCGCCGCCTATCTGGTCGAGAAGCTGCAATCGCTGTCGGTCGACATCTCGCGGCTGTTCCAATCGGGCATCGACGACAAGACCTGGCGCGAATTCCATTCGGGCGACCAGTCGGTCTTCCTGCGCAAGATCCTCAAGAATCTCGACCGCAACCAGATCAACGCCATTCGTGAACGCTACGAGGATGACGGCGATTTCCGCGATTACGTGAACCGCTACATCGCCGAATTCGAGACCTTGCTCAACCAGGCCCGCGCCGCCGACCGCGCCGACGTGCTGACCGGCACCTTCACCAGCGCCGAAGTCGGCAAACTCTACCTCGTCCTGTCGCGCGCGCTGGGGCGACTGGAATAAGGGTCAGTCCTTTTCAGTCCTGATCGGGCGGCGTCGCCGGCCGATCAGGAACACGGCCGCGAAGACGATCCCGCCGATGGCGAAGGTCAGAAGATCGCGGTGCCGCTGGGCGTAAGGGCCCAGTTCCGGCAGGGCGAGCACCACGACCAGAGCCGCCAGCAACGCGATTCCCCGCGCCTTCAAACTCCCCATGCCCGTCCTGCGAAACAGACCTGCCATGATGCCTCCTGTCTATCGCCTGTAGATGATCACCGCATGATCCTTGTAGAAGGACCGGCAGAATTCCTTATAGCCGCCCTTTTCCGCGACGCGGATGGAGGGAATGTTGTCGGGGCTGATCAGGCAGCCGGTTTCCGCGCCGCGGAAATGCTCGTCGCCCCAGCCGACGGCCGCGCGCAGGGCCTCGGTGGCGTAGCCTTTTCCATGAGCCCGCGCGGCCAGGGCCCAGCCGATCTCGGGAATGCCATCAAAGGAGGGCGTGATGTGGCGCTTGAAATCGGCGAAGCCGACCTCGCCGACGAAACGGCCGCTGTCCTTCTCTTCGACGAACCAATAGCCGAAGCCGAGCAGCGCCCAATGGCCGGCATAACGCAGCAGCCGCGCCCACACCTCTTCACCCGACAGCGGCTTGCCGCCGATGAAGCGGGTCACCTCTGAATCGCCCCACATGGACAGGCAGTTTTCGAAATCCTCCGGACGGTGGCCGCGCATGCGCAGACGCTCGGTCTCCAATACGGGTATGTCATTGTGCGCGCTCATTAAATGCTGCACCTTTCCTGCATACTTTGGGGAAGGATAACCAAACATGTTCAAGAACGATATGCGGTTCGGCCTCTGCGCCGTGCTGATGGCCGCCGGCGTCTCGGCCAATGCCGAAACCGTGGCCGTCAGCGCCGCCAGGCTGATCGACGTGCAGAGCGGCAAGGTGATCGAGCATCCGGTGGTGGTGATCGAGGATGAGCGCATTACCGCGGTCGGCCCGGCCGCCAGCGTCACCGTGCCGGCCGGCGCCAAGCATATCGACCTGCCCAATCTGACCCTGCTGCCCGGCCTGATCGACATGCATGTCCATCTGACCGGCGAGGCCACGATCGGCGGCTATAACAGTCTGCTCTACACCGACAGTTTCTGGCCGATCGTCGGCGTCAAGAACGCCAAGAAGACCGTGGAAGCCGGCTTCACGTCGGTGCGCAATGTCGGCTCCGAGCATTTCGACGATGTCGGTCTGCGTCAGGCGATCGACGAGCACATCATTTCCGGTCCGCGCATCACCACCGCCACCTACGCCCTGTCGGCCACCGGCGGGCATTGCGATCAGACTTATTTCCCGCCTTCGATGAACCAGACCTCGCCGGCGGTCGGCGACAGCCCCGACGAGCTGCGCCAAAAGGTGCGCTGGGTGCATAAATACGGCGCCACCGTCATCAAGGTCTGCGTCAGCGGAGGCGTGTTCGATCACGGCGCCAGCGTCGGCGCGCAGCAATTGAACCTCGAAGAGATCAAGGCGATTACCGACGAAGCCCATATGGAGGGGCTGCGCGTGGCCGCCCATGCGCATGGTACCGCCAGCATCGCCGACGCCATCCGCGGCGGCATCGACACCATCGAGCATGCCAGCCTGATCGACGATGAGGGCATCAAGCTCGCCAAGGAAAAGGGTGCCTATCTGTCGATGGATATCTACAACACCGACTACACCCAGGCCGAGGGCAAGAAGAACGGCGAGCTGGAAGAAAATCTGCGTAAGGACCGCGAAATCGGCGAGGCCCAGCGCGAGAATTTCAAGAAGGCGGTCAAGGCCGGCGTGAAGATGATCTTCGGCACCGACGCCGGCGTCTATCCCCATGGCGACAACGCCAAGCAGTTCGCCGTGATGGTGCGCTATGGCATGACGCCGCTGCAGGCGATCCAGGCCGCCACCATTACCGCCGCCAAGGCACTCGACCAGGAAAAGAATGTCGGCCAGATCCAAATCGGTAAGTTCGGCGACATCATCGGCGTGGCGGGCGATCCGCTGACCGACGTCACCGTGCTCGAACATGTCGCCTTCGTGATGAAAGGCGGCGACGTGGTCAAGAACGAGGCTAAGTAAGCAAAGCCTTCAGCGCGGCCATGACCGGGTCCACCGGGATGGCCGCCATTTCCTCGCCGCCGAAATCCTGCGCCCGGATCACGGTCAGGCGCTCCGCGGCGGGAGCGAATTTGGCCGGCGGCGTCGGCCCGAATAGCGACAGCAGCGGCGCGCCCGCCGCCGCCAGCATATGGCCCGTGCCGCTGTCATTGGCTATCGCCGCCATAAGGCGCGTCCCTAAAGCCATGGTGACCGGCGGCCCGTCGGCGTCGGTCAGCGGCAGAATGGCGGTCGGCAGGGCGGCGCGTATGCCGGTTTCCCAGTCCCGTTCGGCCGGTCCGATCAGGAATACCGGTGCAAATCCCTCGGCCGCCAATTTCCCACCGATATCGAGATAATTCCCCAGCGGCCAGCATTTGTGCTTGCCGCCCGCCCCCGGCGCCAGACCGACATAGCGCGGCCCGACCGGCAGGCGCCGTTCCGCTTCCGCCAGCAGCTCGGGCGCCAAACGCAGCGGTGGTGGTGCCGGCACCGGCTGGCCGGACGCAGCCTCGAGCAGCGCGAACATCTGGCCGATCATCGAGGGCCGCTTGGCCTTGCCGCTGGCCGGCACCGCGTCGGACAAGGCCCAGCCGGCCGAGGCCGAAATGAACCTGCCATGTTTGACGCGTTTCAGGATCAGGCTGGTCATCACCCGGCGCTGGGTGTCGATCACCAGATCGAAGCGCCGGCCGCCCAGAGGCCGCGCGATCAGTTCCCAGGCCGACAGGCCGATCCCGGCTTCCTGGATCACTTCATCGACGAGGCCGGTCAGCAGCGGCGCCAGGATCCCGGCGTAAACAGTCTTGCCCTGTCCCGCCAGCCAAGTGACGCGCGCCTCGGGATAGAGGCGGCGCAAGGCCGACAGGAAGGGCAGCTTCATCACCCCGTCGCCGACCAGATCGAGGCCGACATAGACGAGGACCGATTTCAATGGTCGGATCCGTGCAGAATCTGATGAGCGATCCCGCTGTCATACTCGATGCCGGCTTTGGTGACGACCACCGAGTCCGGGAAACCCGAGCGGATCAGGCCCTTGCGCTCCAGCGCTACCCAGGCTGCCTGATTGGAGAGGCCAGTGGCATCGCTGGAGGAGACCACCTTGCGGCCGATATGGAAATGGTTGCCGTGCGGATGCGGGATCTGCGACAGGAAGGCGTCGCCTTCCTCATTGCGGGTCGCCAGCTCGGGATACCGGGCCAGTTCCTGGAACAGCACCAGCGTCTTGAGCTGCAGCGGGTTCAAATTCAGCGGGTTTTTCTTCGGCGGCATCGCACTCTCCACAAAGCGTAGCTGTTTTACCTAGCGCTAGAAGCGCGCCGAGGCAATGGCCCGCTTGACATGCATTGTTACCATGGTACATTGGTAGACATGAAGACGGTCGAGAGAGTGCAAACCGGGGTTCGCCTGGAGCGCAGGACGGTCAAGGTGTTGAAAGCCCTGGCCGAATATCTCGATCTATCGATGGGCGATCTGCTGGAAGGCATCGTGCTCCACGCTTTCGACGGGCGAAGCGCGTTCGAGCCGGGGACCTTGAAGCAGATCGCCCGTTTGAAAGAGGTCTACAGCCTCGATCTCACCGCCGCAGATGCAGGTCGGCTCCGCGATAAATAGCAAGCCAAAGGCTAGCGTAGCCTGAGCGAATACCCTATATTCACTCCTGCCAGGCAACTGGCTATGGCGCTAAACACCTAATGGAATAAGCGTTACGGACCCGGGGGCGGTACCCGGCGCCTCCACCATTCCAGCCCGCCGGCCTCTCCGGCCCGGGCTTGTTACGGGGGCGAAACAGGATCGACGTGCGTAGTAAAGATTAGGTTTGTTCCCGGCATGGTATCCGCCGTTATCGGGCTAACACTACAGATGCTAACGATAACTTCGTGGCTCTCGCTGCCTAATAGGTAAGCGCGGTTAGGGGGGCCCCGGGCAACAGAATGCCCCCCACTTCTCCCGCCGGTACTCCTATAGTTTCAGAGCAGCCGGTCAATCAAGGACCAGAAAGGCCGATGGGCAAGACGATCATTCACTATGACGAGATGTGGGCCGAGGCTCTGCGTGGCATCGTGCGCAAGGCGCTGAAAGCCTCGGAGAACGGCCTGCCGGGCGGACATCATTTCTACATCACGTTCCGCACCCGCCATCCCACCGTCGATATGAGCCCCGCCTTGCGGGCGCGGTTCCCCGACGAGATGACCATCGTTCTGCAGCATCAATATTGGGGCCTGGAGATCACCGACGACTGGTTCGAGGTGACCCTGACCTTCAATCAGATCGCGGAGCGGCTGCATATTCCCTTCCCGGCGGTCTCGGCCTTCGCCGACCCCTTCGCCAAATTCGGCATCCAGATCCCGACCGACGCCTCGATCGAGCTGACGATCGAGGAAGCCTTCGACGCGGAAGAGGATGAGGAGATTCCGGCTGATAAAGCCGAGGAAAAACCCGCCCCGACGACGCCGTCCGACGAGACCGGCCGCGTCGTGACGTTGGACGCATTCCGCAAGAAATAACCGTCATCCCCGTCCCCGGGCTTGACCCGGGGATCAACCCCGGGGACCCGATCCTTAAATTTCAGGTGCTGAAATGAGCTTCGACGCCACTCCCTTTGCCGAGATTTTCCCTCTGGGCGAGGACGATACTCCCTATACCAAACTGACCGGCGACCATGTCGGCGTCGAAAGCTTCCGCGGCCAGGATTTGCTGACCGTCGAGCGGGACGGCCTGTCGCTGCTGACCCGCGAAGCCTTCCGTCAGATCTCGCATCTGCTGCGCCCGGCGCACCTCAAGCAGCTGCGCACGATCCTCGACGATCCCGAGGCCTCGCCCAACGACCGCTTCGTCGCACTCGATCTGCTGAAGAACGCGGTGATCGCCGCCGATATGGTGCTGCCCATGTGCCAGGACACCGGCACCGCCATCATCATGGGCAAGAAGGGCCAGCGCGTCTGGACCGGCGGCGGTGACGAGAGCGCCTTGTCGCAGGGCGTGGCCGCCGCTTATACCGACCTCAATCTGCGCTACAGCCAGGTCTCGCCGGTCTCGATGTTCGAGGAGGTCAATACCGGCAACAATCTGCCGGCGCAGATCGATCTCTATGCCACCGAGGGCGACGCTTACAAATTCCTGTTCATGGCCAAGGGCGGCGGGTCGGCCAACAAGACCTTCCTCTATCAGCAGACCAAGGCGCTGCTGAACCCCGCCAGCATCACCAAATTCTTCGACGCCCAGATCCGCACCCTCGGCACCTCGGCCTGCCCGCCCTATCATTTGGCCATCGCCATCGGCGGCACCTCGGCCGAGATGACCCTGAAGACGGTCAAGATGGCCTCGGCCAAATATCTCGATCATCTGCCGACCTCGGGCGGCAAATATGGCCACGCCTATCGCGACCTCGAGATGGAAGCGCAGATCCTGGAAATGACCCGCCATATGGGCATCGGCGCCCAGTTCGGCGGCAAGTATTTCTGCCATGACGTCCGCGTCATCCGTCTGCCGCGCCATGGCGCCTCCTGCCCGGTCGGCATCGGCGTGTCCTGCTCGGCCGACCGCCAGGCCAAGGGCAAGATCACCAGGGACGGCATCTTCCTCGAGACGCTGGAGCGGGATCCCGCCCAGTATCTGCCCAGCGTCACCAGCGACGATGCCGGCGAAGTGGTGAAGATCGACCTGACCCGTCCGATGAGCGAGATCCGCACCACGCTCAGCCAATATCCGATCAAGACCCGCGTGGCGCTGACCGGCCCGGTGATCGTGGCGCGCGACATCGCCCACGCCAAGCTCAAGGAGCGGCTGGATTCAGGCCAGGGCCTGCCCGAGTATTTCAAGAACCATCCGGTCTATTACGCCGGTCCGGCCAAGACGCCGGAAGGCCTGCCCTCGGGCTCGTTCGGCCCGACCACGGCGGGACGCATGGACTCTTACGTCGAACAGTTCCAGGCGGCCGGCGGCTCGATGGTGATGCTGGCCAAGGGCAACCGCTCCAAGGCCGTCACCGACGCCTGCAAGGCCCATGGCGGCTTCTATCTCGGCTCGGTCGGCGGCGCCGCCGCGGGCTTGGCGCAGAACCACATCAAGAAGGTCGAGGTGCTGGAATATCCCGAACTCGGGATGGAAGCGATCTGGCGCATCGAAGTGGTCGATTTCCCGGCCTTCATCATCGTCGACGACAAGGGCAACGACTTCTTCTCCGCTCTTAATCATTAATGCGGAAGCACTCCTTAGTCATCGCGGGCCATGCCACCAGCGTGTCGCTGGAGCAGGAGTTCTGGGATGTGCTGAAGGAAATCGCCGATAAGCGCGGCATCGCCTTGGCCGCGTTGATCGCCGAAGTGGACGAGGCGCGCGGAGAGAACCTTTCCAGCGCGCTTCGGCTCCATGTGCTGCGGTGGTTGCGGCGGGAGTGAACTACTCGACCACGTCGCGCTTCAGCGGCGCCAGGACGGCCAGGAAGCGGGTCTGCGTTCCCCAGGGCACATTGTGATCGTCCATCGCCTTTTCGAGATCCTCGACCAGTGTGTTGAAGTCGGCGTCCTTGATCCCCAACCCCTCATGGGCGCGCCTCATATTGGCGCCGCGATAGCGCTTCTTCTCACCGGTGAGATGGCAGAACATATCGGTCAGCCGGTCATGCAGCCGGTCCATGTCGGTCTCGAGGAAAAAGTGGCCGATGCGCGGATCCTTCTTCATCCGATCGACCAGATCGGTGGTGAAGGCCGAGATATTCTCCCGCCCGCCGAGATCCTCGAACAAGGTGGTCTCGGCCCGCGCGGCGAGGGGAAGCAAGAGCAGCAAACCCGTCAGCAGCATCCGCTTCATTTGACCAGCCCCTGAAGCAGCCCCTTCAGCACGTCTTTCGGCTTACCCGTCTTTATACCGTGATCCGCGAGCCATTGCTGCAACGGCTTCACATCGATGTAGCGATGGGGCGATTTCAGGGCGCCCTGCAGGCGGATGGTCAAGGGCGGCGCGCCCTGGGCGTTGGCGAAGTGGAAATCGACATGGGCGTCGATCGTGTCGGCCGGCAGATTGACAGTGGCCGCGCCCTTGGCGTCGCCGCCCTCGGCGACCATCGCGATGTCATTGCTGACGATCACGCCGTGATCGGCCTTGGCGGTGCCGGTCAGGCTGGAGAAATGGGTTTCTCCGCCGGTGAGACCAGCCGAGAGCAGCGCCAGCAGCCCACCGATCCCCTCCTTGCCATTGAGCTTGTCGTTGGCCGCCTTGAGGTCAAAGCCCTTGATCTGGCCGTTCTTGACGGCCAGCGACAGGGTGCCATTGAGATTGGCCTTCCGGTCGGCATCGCTCTTGCCGGCGGTGGTCAGGTTCGCTTCGCCCGACATTTCGCCGTCGGCCAGGCCCATATCGGCGACTTCCAGCAACGCTTTCTTCATCTGCGCCCCTGCCAAGGAGACATGCAGCGACGACGCGCCGCCATCGCGGGCCAGCGAAGCCTGCCCGGTCAGCTGTCCGCCATAGAGACCGGCGACCAGATGGTGGAACACCAGCTTGCCGGGCGGCAGCGACAGATCGACCGAGACATGGTCGAACCAGGTCTTGCCGGCATTGAGAACCGGCGCCGTCAGCACCAGCGAGGGCGCGGCGAACGGTCCGTTAACGTCGGCGGTGATATCGGCCTGGCCCTCGAAGGGTATGTCGGCCCCCAGCATCTTGGCGGTGCGGGCGATATCGTGGCTGTGCAGCGACACTTTGCCGTGATCGAGCCGCAGCCCCTCGACGCCCCGGCTCACCACGCCGGAGACGGAGACCTGGGCGCCAGCCAGATCGGCCACCGAGGCGCTGCGCACCAGCGCGCCCTCGGGCGACAGGGCGACGTCGAGCGCCAGATCCTGCACGCTCTGACCGCGATAGGACAGCCGTGCGATCTTGCCGTGTATCTCGGCATCCGCGCCGAAATCCTGACTCTTGGCCGGCACCGGCAAGGGCGGCGGCAAGTCGGCGGGCACCGCCGCGGCGACAGCCGGCGGTACCGCCGGCGCGGATTTCGGACCGGCCGGCCAGTAAGCGTCGGCATTGAGCTGATCGACCGCGAAGGTCACTCCAAATGCCGGGCGCGGACCCGGGCGGATCGCGGCGGAGAGGTCGATCTGACTGGAATCCACCTTGATACGCACGCCGTCCAGCGTGATCTGCGCCAGATCGCCCTTGAGATGGCCGGCCAGACGGACCGAGCGCAGCCGGTCCTCGGGCACCTTGGAGGGATCGATCGCGGCCCAGCGCAGGAGGGCGCGAAGATCGTCGCTCTTGGCCTCGAAGGCGCCGTCGAAATGCGGTCCCTCGACCAGGCTGCCGACCAACGAGACTTGGGTGTTGCCCGGCAGAGTGACCACGGCCTGGTTCAACGTGATCTCGCCGTCGGCCGCCGTCATCCCGAGCCGGGCGTCCTGCAGCGCCTGGCCGCGCCACAGGATCTGGTCGGCGGACAGGGACAGCTCGACCGACGCCTTGCGCAGCAGCGGGATCGTTTGTTTGACGGGCGGGGCGGCGGGAGTCTTGGCCGAGGTGCCGAGGGCCGGCGGCGCCGGCACTTGCGGCGCGGCCGGCGCTTCGCCCGACTTCGGCGGGTTCATGCCCTTCCGCAGATCGAGGGTCTTGGCATGCAGGGCTAAGACGACGTGCGGCAAGGGACCGCCACTTTCGCCTTCATCGAGATGGCCCTCGCCGCGTAATTCGGCGTCGCCGATCGACAGCAGCAGATTTTTCGCCTCGACCTGGCCCGGCTTGACCGTGATGTCGCCGGCCAGCCCGACCGGCACCGCCGGCATGTCGCCCAGCAGGGTGGCGGGATCGTCGAGGCGCGCCGACAGCTTGCCGGTCAAGGGATGGTCAGAGGACAAAGGATCCCCCTGGCCGGTCCAATGCAGCACCGCGCCGCCATCGATGCGCAGGGTCAGCGCCGTCGATTGCAGGGCCCCATCAAGCCAATGAGCGTCGCCGTCGATGCGCACGCCGGTCTGGCCCGCCCCGACCCGGCCGCTGATCGAGATGGAATCGTCGGCGGTGACGAGCTGCAGATCGACCGGCGCCAGATGGATCTGCTGGCCATCGATATCGGGCAAGGTCAGCGAGCCCTTCTCGATCACCACGCGGCCGATCGCGCGCGGCACGCCGAGGCTGGATTTGGCGGGCACGACAGATTGGGGCGCGGCATCGGGCGTCGGTCCCGGCGCCGGGACGGCGGCGGCCTGCGGCGTCGGCAGGGCTTCGAGATGGATGTCGGGGCGCGACAGCACCAGCGATTCCGGTTCGAGCTTGCCGCGCAGCAGCGGCCACAGCTTGAGATTGGCCTCGATCTCGGGAATGTCGGCGATCAACTTGCCGTCCTTGGACATCTTGACCTGGCGGACTTTCACCATTGGACGGGGCAGCAGGGCGAAATCGATGGCGCCGTCGATCGAGGCGCCCTGGCGCAAGGCCCGCTCCAGCTCGGGGGCGACCCAGGCGCGCAAGCGCCCCTGATCGATGCGGCCGGGCCCGGCATAAGCGAGAACCAGCAGCACCGCCAGCGTGAAACCCAGGGCCAGGAACTTGAACTTACTCATCAATTTTCACCCGCGCTCCGCAACGCCAACACCATATGATGGGATCCGTTCCTCGGCAAACCCAGAGGGGAGTTGCCCGGTCCGGTTTTCCCCGCTAGAACCACTTCCATGCCCGCCCCTCTCGATATCTTGCGCACCGTTTTCGGTTACGACCAATTCCGAGGGCCCCAGGCCGAAATCATCGATCACATCGTCGCCGGCGGCGACGCCATGGTGCTGATGCCGACCGGCGGCGGAAAGTCGCTGTGCTATCAAATCCCGGCATTGTGTCGAGATGGTGTCGCGATTGTTGTCTCTCCGTTGATCGCCCTGATGCGCGATCAGGTGCAGGCGCTGACCCAGCTGGGCGTCAAGGCGGCCTGCCTCAATTCCTCGGTGTCCTATCCCGATCAGGTGGAGATCGAGCGGCAGATGCGGGCCGGCGAGCTGTCGATCGTCTATGTCGCCCCCGAGCGGCTGGTGACGGACGGCTTTCTGACCCAGATCGAACGCAGCAAAATATCGCTGTTCGCCATCGACGAGGCCCATTGCGTCAGCCAGTGGGGCCACGATTTCCGGCCCGAATATCTGCAGCTGGCCACCCTGCATGAGCGGTTCCCCACCGTGCCGCGCGTGGCGCTGACCGCCACCGCGGACGGCCCGACACGGCAAGAAATTCTCACCAAGCTCAATCTGGGCGAGGGCCGGCAATTCATCAGCAGCTTCGACCGCCCCAATATCCGGTACAGGGTGGCGATGAAGGGTGAGTCGGCGCCGCAACAGCTGGTGCGCTTCATCAAGGAGGAGCATGCCGGCCAGGCCGGGATCGTCTATCGGATGTCGCGCGCCAATGTCGAGCAGACGGCCGAGATGCTGCGCCAGAACGGCATCGACGCCCTGCCCTACCATGCCGGCCTGGATCGCGGCATCCGGGAACGCAACCAGGACCGTTTCCTCAAGGACGAGCAAGTGGTGATGGTGGCGACCATCGCCTTCGGCATGGGCATCGACAAGCCCGACGTCCGATTCGTCTGCCATCTCGATCTGCCCAAGAGCATCGAAGCCTATTATCAGGAAACCGGCCGCGCCGGCCGCGACGGGCTGCCCTCCGAGGCCTGGATGCTCTATGGCATGCAGGACGCCGCCCGGTTGCGCCAGATGATCGAGGAAGGCGAAGGGAGCCCCGAGAAGAAGCGGCTCGACCACCGCAAGCTCGATTCGCTGCTGGGCTTTTGCGAGACCACCCGCTGCCGCCGCCAGGTGCTGCTCGATTACTTCCACGACATCTGCGCGCCCTGCGGCAATTGCGACACCTGCCTGGAGCCGGTGCAGAGCTTCGACGGCACGGAGGCGGCGCGCAAGGCCCTGTCTTGCGTCTATCGCACCGGGCAGGTGTTCGGCGCCGCCTATCTGATCGACGTGCTGACCGGGGTTGAGAGCGAGCGCATCAGAGGCTTCGGCCATGACAGGCTGTCGGTGTTCGGCATCGGCAAGGAGTTCGACAAGAATGGCTGGCGCGCGATATTCCGCCAGCTGACCGCCGCCGGCCTGCTGCGCGTCGATCTGGCCGGCCATGGCGGGTTGAAACTGACCGAGGAAGCGCGCCCGATCCTGCGCGGCGAACAGAGCCTGCAATTGCGCCAGGACCCGGAAGGAAAGCGGGCGGTCCGCACGAAAGGCCGGAGCGCCGCGTCGTCGGCGGCGGCGGGCGATCCCGTGTTCCAGGCGCTGCGCGAGCAGCGCACGATATTGGCCAAGGCGCAGGGCGTGCCGCCCTATGTCATCTTCAACGACGCCACCCTCTTGGAGATGGCGGGCGCCAGGCCGCGCACCCTGGACGAATTCGCCGGCCTGTCGGGCGTCGGCGCGGCGAAGCTCGAACGCTATGGCGAGATCTTCCTCGAGGTCATAGCGAGGTTCTAACCAACCAGCGGCGCACCGAGCGTCGACTGGTAGCCGTAAATCCCCTGAGTGTTCATGTAACTCTGATAGACGGCCGCCTGGCGCGAAATGTCGAGCTGGGTGCTTGCGTCGTCCACCGACTGACTCATCACCGCCGTCGCGGAAGCCGTGAGGCTGGCGCGCGGTGAACTGACCAGCCCGGCATAATCGAACTGGGCAGCCTGTGCCGCCGGCGGCAAGTCTTGCCCGGTCGGATCGGCCTGTTGAAGCGGCGAATCGAGCGGATTCGGCCCATAAGCGTTGGAAACGCTGGATATCTGCATGTTCGTGCCCCACGCATGGCCGCCGGGAAGGCGGATCTACGGGCTTGAAACTGCAAGGGCCGTGCCGAACGGATCGGCCTGTGGCACTCTCTCTCGGCCATCCTTGAGGGAGGATCATCCGATGCTGTCCCGCCGCGCCTTCTGGCACCTGTCCACCGCCGCTGCGCTCTGTATTTCCCTGCCCGCTTTCGCGGCCCCTCCCAGGGTCAAGGCGCTGAAGATCACGATGCTCTCGACCATGCTGGCCGAGGATTACGAGACGTTCGGCGAATGGGGCTTCGCCGCCCTGGTCGAGGTGGACGGCAAGCGGATGCTGTTCGACAGCGGCGAACATCCGGACACCGTGCTGAAGAACTGCAAAGCGCTGAAGATCGACCTGTCCGACGTCGAGGAGATGGTGCTGTCGCACAATCACCAGGACCATTCGGGCGGGATCATTACCCTGCGCACCGAGATGATGAAGACCAACCCCAAGGCCCTGTCGATCGCCCATGTCGGCAAGGGCATCTTCATCCCGCGCATCAACAGGCAGGGCAAGGACGAGAATGGCGCCCTGCCGATCCGCGCCGCTTATGAAACTCTCGGCGGCACATGGATCGAGCATGACAAGCCGACTGAATTGCTACCCGGCACGTGGCTGACCGGGCCGGTGCCACGGCCGAATGACGAGCATAATTGGTCGGGCTATCGCCAGCTGGTCGACGAGAAGACTGGCCAGCCAGGCCCGGAGGACATCGTGCAGGAAGATTCCGCGCTGATCTTCGATACCGACAAGGGGCTGGTGATGCTGACCGGCTGCGGTCATGCCGGCGTGGTCAACATCGCCCAATATGCCCGCGCCACTGTCCGCGAAGCGCCGTTTGAAGCGATTGTCGGCGGGCTGCACCTGTTCCGCGCCGACGACAAGACCATCGCCTGGACCGTGTCTGAACTAAAGCCGATGGGCGTGCGCCATCTGCTGGCCGCCCACTGCACCGGCATCGAGGCGACCTACAGATTGCGCGAAGGGTTAGGCCTCGACCGCAAGACGGCGACCGTCGCCGCTGTGGGGTCCTGGTACGATCTGGCCGAAGGGGTGCATGCCGGGGATCTAGCGGGGTGAGCGAAACGCCATGAAGAAATTTATCCTTCTGCTGGCGCTCTGGCCGGCGCTTCCCGCCGCCGCGCAGCAGCCCTTTCTCGACCAGGGCCAATGGCAGGCTTTGCGGGCCGAGGCCAATGGCACGGCGCCCTATGAAAATCTGCGGGCCTTGACCCGGCTGCATCGTGTCCCGGCCACCGCCGCCTTCGACGAGGCGGCCGCGCAGATCCTGGCGCGGGCCCGGGAGTATGGCCTGATGGACGCGCGGGACGAGCATTTTCCGGTCGATGGCCAGATCCATTATGGACTGATGCGCTCGCATATGGGCTGGAGCGTCAAGCATGCCAGCCTGTGGCGGACCCAGCCCGATCACGCGCTGATGGGCGACTGGGACACCGACCCGATCCGCCTGGCCGACTACAGCCACGGCGCCGATATCGAGACCAGCCTGGTCGATGTCGGCAAGGGAACCTCGGACGCCGACTATAAAGGCAAGGATGTGAAGGGCCGCATCGTGCTGGCCGACGGCATGCTGTCCGTGGTGCAACGCTTGGCGATCGCCAAATATGGCGCCGCCGGCATCGTCAGCGACATGCCGAATCAAACCAACGCCTGGTCGGGGCTCGACCCGACGCTGGTGCGCTGGGGTCACCTGGATACGGATCAGCCGCGCGGCTTCGCCTTCATGGTTTCGAAGCAGGAGGCGCAGCATCTGCGGTCGCTTGGAACCGTGACCCTGGCAGCCAAGGTCGAGGCCGACATCGTGCCGGGCAACTGGACCGTGGTGACGGCCACCATTCCCGGCAGCGACCCTGCCGCCGGCGAAGTGGTCTATAGCTGCCATCTCGACCATCAGCGGCCGGGCGCCAACGACAATGGCAGCGGCTGCGTCACGATTCTCGAATCGGCGCGCATCCTGCAAAAACTGATCGGGTCGGGCAAATTGCCGCGCCCGGCGCGCACGCTGCGCTTCATCTGGGGACCCGAGGTCGAGGGCACCATGGCCTTCCTGGCGGGGCATCGCGACGTCCTGAAAGCGATGCGCGCCGACATCCACATGGACATGGTCGGCGGCGATCCCTTCAAGAACAAGTCGGTCCTGCATGTGACCGAGACACCCTGGTCGCTGCCGAGCTTCGTCTCGGATGTCGGCGAGGTGCTGGCCGAGACCATCAAGCAGCGTGCCGCGCGCTACGCCGGTGGCGATGGCGGGCCGGAGGAGGCCATCCTCGACGAGCATGGCACCCGCAATCAATTGATCGCCGACGTCACCCCCTATGACCAAGGCAGCGATCATGACGACTATG
>Ga0302314_10010193_pt1 | contig 16467 bp, 13 predicted proteins | sample III_Palsa_N2_3_FD_200533 | JGI IMG/M metagenome (GOLD analysis project Ga0302314, IMG submission 200533) | Peat permafrost microbial communities from Stordalen Mire near Abisko, Sweden - III_Palsa_N2_3 | ecosystem: Environmental > Terrestrial > Soil > Palsa > Peat permafrost | place: Sweden... | reverse complement strand
CCCATTCTTTCCGGGTCTATAGAGTCATCCGAGTTGAAATCTTTTACATAAGCAATCGTCTTGATTTCACTCAAAGCAAGGGGGATAGCTTTTCCCGCAACGTCCAGCGCCTCCACCGCGCCAGCACTCACAAACCCACCCTGCGGCAGGTAGGCCCAGGTAAGCTCGCCGCTAAACAGACGAATCACCACTTTCTTTCTTGCGATCGCCATGGAATTGTCCCGTGCCTCTGTCGGATGCCCGTCGGATTGTCGCATGGCCGGTAGAATCGCCACAAAAATAGTGCAAAGAGGTAGCGAAAAGGGTACTCCACAGTGTACAATCGGGCTTTGCGCCGAGGCATAAGTTCTTTACAAACAATTGATTCGCCGCAGGTTACACCACGGTTCTGAGTTCAAGGAATCGTTTGGAGCGTAGAGCAAAAATAATGGCCGACTATATTTATCTGTTGCAAACCCGGCTGACGATCGCCCAACAAGAAGCCCTTTCCAAGGTCCGCGAAGTTGCCCGCGCCCACGCCATGACTGTTTTTCTCGTCGGCGGGGCCGTTCGTGACCTCACCAGCGGCAGCCCCATCCGCGATCTGGATGTCGTAGTGCAGGGAAACGCCCTAAAGCTAAGAAAAGACTTGAAATCTGCCGGCGCCACCGTGGCCGGCGAGTCCGATCTGATGCAGGCGCTTTACCTCAACTTTCCGGGTGGCATACGCCTCGAAGTCGGCTCCACGCTTTCGGTGACCTACCCGAAACCCGGCAAGCCCGTCGTCAAGCCGTCTACGATCCTCGAAGACCTGCGCCGCCGCGACTTCACAGCCAACGCCATGGCGATCTCCCTCAACGAGGGCTCCTACGGCCTCCTGATGGACCCTCTCAACGGCGTTGCCGACATAGAAAACCGCGAACTCCGTCTGGTTTCGAACTACGGCTTCATCGAAGACCCCGCCCGCATGATCCGCGCCGCCCGTTTTGGCGCTCGTCTCGGCTGGCACATGGAAGAGAAAACTCAGCAGCGCTACGAAACCGGCAAGGCCGAGGGCTACATCTCGGCTCTTAGCCCCGCACTGCAAGGCTACGAGACTGAAGAGATCATCCATGAGGAAGATCCGCTCCGCGTCCTTCGCCGTTTGGAATCAGAAGGTTGGAGCAAGTTCCTCTTCCCAGCCTGGACCTCCGCGAAGGCGAACGAAGCCGATCTCAACAAGCTTCGCGACACCGTAGGTCAGCTTGAGGCCATCGGAATCCATCCCGATCCCTCCGCCGCGTACTTCCCGCTGCTCACCGCAAAGCTCACGCCCAAGGAAGTTGCTGCTCTCAAAGAAAGCTTCGCTCGTCCCGGCTTCGTCACCCAGATCGAAGCCCTCGACGCCGAAACCAAGGCCTTCGCCACCCAGTTCACCAGCAAAGCCGCCGCAGCCCCGTCCGACGCCTGGAAGCTACTCATGTCGGCCGTTCCGGAGCAGGTTCTCTGGCTCGCGCACAGCTCCAAGAGCGCTCCCGTGCATGCTCGCTTCAACGCCTTCTTCAACGAGTGGCCGCAGGCCCGCCAGCGCATCCCGTACCAGATCATGCAGGAGATGCGCATCCACCCGGATCTCCCCGGCTACGACGCTCTGCTCGAAAACCTCTTCTTCGCCATCATGGACGGCAAGCTCGACACGCCTGAAGCGACCAAGGCTTACCTCGAGCCGTTCTCGCCACCAGCGCCACCGCCGCCGGTCAACCTGCGCCGCCGCGCCGTCAAGCGTGAGTCCAAGGCCGCCAAGCCACGCAGCAAGAAAGCCGCAGCAGCCGCTGCGGCAGCGGCTGCCGGCGACGATGTCGATCTCGAAGCAGCCGTGGCCACTGCGCCTCCGGCTGAGAAGCCCGCACCCAAGGCTCCCGCCGCCAAGACCGTCGCCGCAAAGCCGGCAGCGGTCAAGGCTGTGCCTGCTCCTAAGCCTGTAGCGACCAAAGCCGCTGCGAAACCCGCACCCAAGGCTCCAGCCCCAGCCGTCAAAAAGGCTGCGGCACCGGTTAAGGCAGCGAAAGCTCCCGCTCCGAAGCCCGCACCTGCGAAGCAGCCGGTGAAGGCTCCAGCCAAGGCCGTAAAGCCTCCGGTAAAGGCAGGGAAGTCCGCGCCTGCAAAGCCAGCCGCCAAGAAGGTTGTAGCGAAGAAGGTAGTCGCCAAGACTCCCGTGAAGAAGGTCGTGGCGAAGTCCAAGCCCAGCGTAAAAGCCAAGGCTCCAGCGAAGCCGGCAAAAAAAGTACCCGCTAAGCCGAAGCCAAAGTCTCGCCGCTAACTTGCGCCTCACGGCGTCTGTCAGTCGCGGATTCGCTTCTTCACTTCAACGTTGAGCCGTTTAATCTTCTGGTTCAGGGTCGATAGCGGAATCCGGAAGTACTCGGCCGCCTCGGTCTGGTTCCAGTTGCAGCGCTCCAGCCTGTCCGCAATAATCCGCCGCTCAATCTCTTCCATCACATCGAACAATGAAGCGTCCGGCTTCTGTTCCAGCAGGCTCGTCGAGTAGCTATTGCCACGCAACTGCGACGGCAGCAGCTCAGCCGTGATCTGCGACCCATTGGAGAGCACAACCCCGCGCTCCATCGCATTTTCCAGTTCGCGCACATTGCCCGGCCACTCATAGTCCATCATCGTCCGCAGCGCTTCCGGAGCCAGCGTACGCGTCGGAAACCCATTCTCTTCCGCATAGAACTTCAGAAAGTGCGCTGCCAGCAACGGGATATCTTCCTTGCGGCTACGCAACGGCGGTAGCTCCAGGCAGATCACGTTCAGGCGATAGAACAAGTCCTCGCGAAACCGGCCATCCTTCACCGCCTGCGGCAGGTTCACATTGGTCGCCGCGACGATCCGCACATCCACCTGCAGCTCATGCGTTCCACCCAGGTGCATAAAGCGGCGGTCCTGCAGCACGCGTAGCAGCTTCGCCTGCATGTCCATGCTCATAGTGCCGATCTCATCGAGAAACAGCGTCCCGCCGTCGGCCACTTCAAACAAACCCTTCTTCGCGACCACAGCCGAAGTAAACGCTCCGCGCTCATGCCCAAACAGTGTCGACTCCAACAGGTCCGAAGGCACCGACCCCGTGTTCACCGGAATAAACGCCTTGTCCCTCCGCGGCGAGCTCGCATGGATCGCCTTAGCAACCAGCTCCTTACCCGTCCCACTCTCGCCTTGAATCAGCACCGTCGACCGGCTCGGCGCGACCTGCGCAACCATATCAAACAGCCGCAGCATCACCTCGCTCTTGCCGACGATGTTCTCAAACGAGTACCGCTGCTTCAGCGTCCGCTTGAGCTGCACCACTTCCTGCTCGGCGCGGTTGCGTCCAATGGCCGCACGAATATCCGCGAGCAGTTTTTCGTTGTCCCACGGCTTCTGTACAAAGTTCGCCGCACCCGCGCGAATCGCATCGACCACATTGCCGACGGTGCCGTACGCGGTAATCATAATGATCGGCAGATCCGGCACCAGCGACTTGATGCGTGGCAGCAGGTCGATCCCGCTCTCGCCCGGCAGCGCCAGGTCCAGCAGCAGCAGATCATACGGATGCCGCGTCAGCAGATCGAGACCCGCCTGCCCATCCGGCGCCATTTCGACGGTGAATCCTTCCAGCATCAGCAGTGTTTCGAGTGAGTCGCGAATACCAGCTTCGTCGTCGATGATCAGGATTCGCTGTGCGTTGCTGCCGAGCTTTGGGCTTTCGATATCGGTGTGTTCTCCCATTGTTGCGTTAGACATGTACTACCTTTCCTGACCCTGCGGACGCGGCGTCGCCCACACTACGTTGTTGCCGTTCTGCTGCCGTGCGTTCGTCATCCATGGCGGGAAACACCAACCGAAACACGGTGCCCTCGCCAACGGTACTGGAGACATCGATCGTGCCACCATGCTCTTGCACGATCCCATACGTCACCGCCAACCCCAACCCGGTGCCTTTGCGCTGGCCTTCTTTCGGATTGCTCTTGGTCGTAAAGAACGGATCGTAAATCTTGCGCAGCACCTCAGGCGGCATACCCGGCCCATCGTCCGAGATGCAAATCTCAACGCCGCGCGCCGTATGCTCTGTCTCAATCTTGATCAGGCCCATGCCCTTGTCCTGCAGCGCGTCCTTCGCATTCATGATCAGGTTCACAGCCACCTGCTGTAGCTTGCCCAGGTTGCCGGAGACAGCCGGCAACGCCTCATCGAAGTTCATCTCCACGGCCACGCGCCCTGACCGCAGTTGATGCTCCAGCAGCATCGCCGTATCGCGCAGCATCGCATTTGCATCCACGCGCGCGAAATCCACGCTGCCCATGCGCGCAAAGTTCAGCAAGCCATTCACAATCTCGGAAGCACGGAACGTCTGCTGCGTAATCTTCTCCAACACTGGCTGTAGACGTGCCTGGGTCGCTTCATCGCCGCGCAGTTGTTTGGAGAGCATCTGCGTATAGCTCGAAATCACCGCCAGCGGCGTGTTCACTTCATGTGCCACACCCGCAGCCAGCAAGCCAATCGACGACAGCTTCTCCGACTGCGTCAACTGCTTCTCCATGTTGATCGCTTCGGTAATGTCGTCCACAATCACGATCCGGCCCACGGCATGGAAGTCGCGATTCAGTAACGGCGCAATCGTGATATTCGCAATGCGCGTCTCACCCGCGGGGGTAGGCAGGCGGAACTTGTACAGCGTACACACACCCTGCTCCGCACGCAGCCGCTCGAACTCCTGCATAAACTCGGCAGGGAAGACCTCCTGCAGCGGACGCCGCAGCGCATCCACGCGAGGCGTCGCATACATCACTTCCATCTGCGCATTCCAGCTCTCGATGCTGTCTTCCAGGTCCACAGCCAACACACCAATGTTGATGGACTCCACGATGTTCTCGTTAAAGTCATGTAGCCGCTCGAAGTCAAAAATCTTTTGCTCCAACCGGCGATAAAGCTGCGCATTCTGAATCGCAATTCCGATATACCCAGCCAGCGACTCCAGCAACTCCACATCTTCGCTCGAAAGAAAATCACCATCGCCAGTGCGTCCCAACCCAAGCACGGCAATCGTGTTCAGCCCGCTACCTTCACGCTTGGCCGCGCGACAGGGCACGTAGTAGTTCAGATCCAGAGCAGCCGCTGTATGCCGCTGCGTCTCCGGCAGCCGCAATACCGACTGCGGATTCTCGAAGAAGATGTGATTGTCCGCCCCACGACGGTCGAAGTCCATAAAGCCGAAGTCGAAGTGGCGGCTATCCACCGCAATGGTTGCGGAGAGTCCATGCGACGCAATCAGCTTGAAGTGCGTTGCTCTCCCCGGGGCATCATCATCGGCAAGAAACACCGCAACGCGCGTTAACAGCAGCGTCTCCGGCAGGCGTTCCACAATCGACCCCACCAGCGTCGGCAGATCGGTCTGCGCATTCAACTCGCGTCCAAACTTCACCAGCGTCTCGCGATAGTCAAACCGCTTCTGGTCGAACACACGATCTACACGAGCCTGAATCGCCCGCTTCAGCGGATCGAACAGCAGCCCCGTCACAACGATCGCCACCACCAGGCCCCACTCCCGCGAGGACTCTGACAGTCGCTTGTGTACCACCTCCGCAGCCAGCGCGATGCTGCCAAAATAAATTCCTACCAGCGCCGCTGTAACCAGCGTGTACGTAACACCGCGCTTGAAGATAAGGTCGACGTCCATCAGCCTGTAGCGCACAATCGCCCAGCTAAACGTCAACGGCAACAGGATCAGCGACAGCACCGCAATCTTGGTCAGAGCGCTAGGCAGGTTCGTATTCGTAACGAACGGAATCACATAAAAAATAGTGAATGGCAGTACCGTAAGCAGCGTCCCGCGCGACAGCCACTTTAGCTGCTGCCGTTGCAGCGGCTGCTCCTCCATCTGGTACCGAACCCAAAACACCAGTGCCGCGAGAACGTAGTACACGGCCAGATACGTGTTGTCCGTCTGGTCAAGCCGATGGATCAACTTCTCCGTAGGCGACCAAACCTCAATGGCCCTGTACCGCAACGCCACCAGCACAACGCCGGGAGCATACAGGAACGGATACAGAAACCGCCAAGCCCGGCGATGCAAAGGGTCTTCCGAAAAGCTCAGCGCAAAATGCAGAAACAGCGCAGGCTGCAACGCAGTCGCCGCGATATTGGCCCACAAGATGACGAGGTCCAGCCCTTCGAGTGATCCCGTGTACTTAAACGCGTACAGGATGAACGAAACCAGGCAGAACACAAAAAAGTGGGTCGACTTCGGCGCCGTCCAGCGTCGAAACAGTACATACAGCCCAATCGCCAGATAAACCAGCGCAATGAACCGCAGCACCTGGCTATCCGTCCGGTCCGCCGGCTCCAGAATCACGCCAATATCCAGCGGCGCAACTCGTCCGGCATTATCTTTCCGCAAAATCGAGTAGGTTGCCTTCGACCAGACCCCGGTGCGTTCAATCTCACGCTCGGCCAGGGCCATCCGTGGCGTCGGCGTGCCATTGATGGCGGTCACAATGTCGCCCTTGCGAATGCCTGCCCGGTCGGCAGGTGTGTCTTTGGGTACGATGTACGCACGCAGCCTACCGTCAGTCTCAGTCAAGCGGGCGCCGTCGGTAGGAGGGTCGTAACTGTTCTCCTGCACCAGGTTCGCGATCGCCAGCCCAAAGGCTGCAAGGGTTACCACTGCCAGCAATATGGCCAGCAAGCGAGTTTGGGAACCACTCTTCACGGAGATGAACTCTTAACCAATCAGGTACAGCAACTACAGTTAAGCAAACGGAGTGCCAAAGACGCTTGCACTGAATTTGCAGGACTTATGCGGTTACGACGGCCCAAAATGCACTGATTCATAGGCAGATACGTTAATCCGTATACGCTGGTTCCGTCTACATCCATTCTGACGCATCTGCCCTGATTCCGCATCTTTACAAAGCTTGACCCTAAGCCCTATCTCCTGTGAACTAAAAAGACCATGTTTGATCTCCGGCAGAATGCCGATGCCCTGAAAACCCTCGCACGCGACTCCGATCGGCTCCTGCCTGTTTACGCTCGCTACCCCGTAGTCATGGATCACGGCCAGGGAGTCTACCTCTACGACACCTCCGGCAACCGCTACCTCGACCTCATGGCCGGCCTCGGCGTCAACGCTCTCGGCCACGCGCATCCCCGCATGGTCGCCGCCATGGCCGATCAGGCCGGTAAACTCGTCCATCTTTCGCCCCAGTACGCCAGCCGCTACCCCGGCGAGCTCGCCGAGCGTCTCTGCTCGCTCTCCGGCATGAAGGGTGCGTTCTACTCCACCGGCGGCTCAGAAGCCGTCGAAGGCGCCCTCAAGCTCGCTCGCACCTACGCCCGGCAGAACTTCTCGCACGCCAAGCACGGCATCGTCGCGCTCAAAAACTCCTACCACGGACGCACCTACGGCTCGCTCTCCGTCACCGGTCAAGACAAGTACCGCCTCGACTTCGGCCCCGGTCTGCCGCACGTCACCTTCGTGGAGCGCCACAACCTCGACCAGCTCCGCACCGCCGTCACATCAGAAACTGCCGCCATCCTCCTCGAACCACTCCTCGGCGAAGGCGGCGTCCACGTCATCGAATCCAGCTTCCTCGCCGAAGCCCGCAAGCTAGCCGACCAGCACGGCGCTCTGCTCATCTTCGACGAAATCCAGACCGGCCTCGGCCGCACCGGCCAGTGGTTCAACTTCACCCGCAGCGGCGTCCAGCCTGACGCTCTTATCCTCGGCAAGCCTCTAGGCGGCGGCATCCCACTCAGCGCATTGCTCGTCAACGAAAAACTCTTCAACGCCTTCGGTGTCGCCAAGCACGGCAGCACCCTCGGCGGAAGCCCCATGGCCTGCCGCCTCGGCCTGGAGTTCACCCACATCGTCGAAGACGAAAACCTCCTCGCTCAAGTCCAGGACACCGGCAGCTACCTGCTCGAAAACCTCAAGCAGCTAGCCATCGCCAGCCCTATTGGCGTGGAAGCTCGCGGTCAGGGCCTGCTGCTCGGCCTCGAACTCACACAGCCCGGACGCCCCATCGCCGAAGCCGCACTCGCAGAAGGCGTCATGCTCAACGTCGTGCAGGGCAACGTCCTCCGCTTCCTGCCGTCGTTCCTCCTCCAGCGCGAGCACGTCGATACCACCATCGACCTCCTCGCTCGCCTCCTCGATGTCACACCCAGGCAGCACGAATCCGACTCCGCCCTCGCGGAAGTCCTCGTGCCCGCCGCGGTCTAAGAAAGCTTCGCCATGATCGAACGCCGTTCTCTCACAGTGGACGGCGTTCGTCTTTCCTTCCTCGAACAGGGAACCGCGACATCCCATCAACCCTCGCTCGTGCTCCTCCACGGCCTTATGGGCTGCGCGGCCACCATGGTCCCGCTCATGTCCGAGCTGCGTGCCGATCTCCACGTCATCGCCCTCGATCTCCCCGGTGCCGGCGGCTCCGAACGCCGCCGCGACATCTCACCCACACTCGCCGCAACAGCCACCCTCACATCCCACTTCCTCGAAGCCCTCGGCCTGCACCAACCCTGCCTGCTCGGCCACTCCCATGGCGGCGCAGTCGCTTTGCAGTTAGCCGCGACCGCCCCGGAAACCATCCGCTCGCTCACACTGCTCGCCCCAGCTCACCCGTACTTCAACGAAGCCCATCCCCTCATCCGCTTCTACCTTTCGCTACCCGGCCGCCTCTTCGCCTACTCCATGCCCTGGTACCCGCGCTGGATGCAGATGATGGTTCTCCGCCGCATGGCCGGCCCGCAGTCATGGGACACCCCCGCCCGCCTCAAGCCCTACCGCGAAAACCTGCAAACCCGCGGCACCATGACCCACCTGCTACGCCTGCTCGAAACCTGGCACGACGACATGGACGGCCTCCGCGAGCTTCTGCTCACACCGCTCCCCACGCCCTCACTGCTCATCTGGGGAGACTCCGACCGCGCCGTCCCTCCGCTTTCCGTCATCAAGCTCCGCGCCCACCTGAACTACTCAGAAGTCGCCATCATGCGCGGCGTCGGCCATCGCCCCGCCGAAGAGCGTCCCCGAGAAACCGCCGCCCTCATCGAAGAGTGGATCAGCCGCCCCCTCACCCGTATCCAGAACTACAGCCCAAACTCATCCGTCAGCCAGGAGCGTATGGCCTCGCTCATCACAGAAAGCTTGGCAGCAGGCGACCCCTCAATGCCCGCAAAAAAGTGGTCCGCCCCTGCAACCCACACTACCCTCTTCGGTTCCGGAGCAGTCAGCAGCGCTTCTTCCAACGTCGCTCGTGGCGCAAACGGATCGTGATCCCCAATCACAAACAGCTTCGGCACCCCTCCACACCCCGGCAGAAACCCATACGTGTAATGCCGTCCCTCCGCCAGCACCGGCAAGCCTAAGCCGACTAGCCCTTGCACCCTCGCATCCCCACAGCAAGCCCGCAACCCAACATTCGCTCCAAACGAAAACCCCGCAAACAGAATCGGCAATCGCAGATTCTCACTCACCCAATCCAACGCCGCACGAACGTCATCCACCTCGCCGCGACCATCATCATGCGCACCTTCGCTCAACCCCGTCCCGCGAAAGTTGAACCGCAACACCGGCAGCCCAAAGCTCGAAAACGCCTTGGCCGCGTGGTACACCACCTTGTTGTGCATCGTCCCGCCACCCAGCGGATGCGGATGCGCCACCACCACCGCATACAACGCATCCTCGCGGCCCGTATTCAAAATCGCCTCAAGCCGCCCCGCCGGCCCCCGCAAATCCTCAACAGCCTTCACATGCGACCGAAACTCCACAACCTCACTCATTCCGCCAGTTTACCGCGCACCCTTTTTGCCTCACCCACTTCTCACTTATCACTTGCCACTTATCACTCGCTTCACTCCGCCGGGTTATCCTCGTACCAACATGCTGATCGATCCCATCCAACTCACGAAGCAGCTCGTCGACATCGAATCGACCACCTACCACGAAGCCCCTGCCGGCGAATTCCTGCATCCCTACCTCGAGTCCCTCGGCTGGACTGTCGAACGACAAACCGTCCCCCAGCCTGACCCCGCCAAGACCCCCGGCGGCGGCACCGGCCCGCGCTTCAACCTCTACGCCTGCGAGCAGGGCATCACGCCCGACGTCGTCTTCTCCACCCACATGGACACCGTCCCTCCATTCCTCGGCCCCTGCCGCGAAGACGCCGAGTACCTCTACGGTCGCGGCACCTGCGACGCCAAAGGAATCATCGCCGCCCAGATCGCCGCCGCCCAACAGCTCCGTACCTCCGGCGCAAAAGTCGGCCTCCTCTTCGTCGTAGGCGAAGAGCGCGACTCCGCCGGTGCCGCCGTAGCGAACAAAAATCCCAAGGGCAGCCGCTTCCTCATCAACGGCGAACCCACCGACAACCGCCTCGCCCTCGCCAGCAAAGGCGCTCTCCGCGTCGAGCTTTACGCCCACGGCAAGATGGCCCACTCGGCCTACCCCGAGCTAGGCTCCTCCGCAATCGACAAGCTCCTCGCCGCACTCCACGACATCCAGGCTCTGCCACTCCCCATCATCGAAGGCATCGGCGACTCCACCCTCAACGTCGGCCTCATCCACGGCGGCCGCGCCCCCAACGTCATCGCCGACAAAGCCGAAGCCCACCTCCTTATCCGCCTCGTCGGCCCGGCAGACGAAACCAAGACCGCCATCCTCACCGCCGCCGCAGGCCGCTGCGACGTAGAGTTCTCCCTCGAACTCCCCTTCGTGCAGATGCGCGCCGTAGAAGGCTTCGACACCATGGTCGCCAAGTTCACTACAGACATCCCCTCGCTCACCGCATGGGGCGAACCATTCCTCTTAGGCCCCGGCAGCATTCACGTAGCGCACACGCCCGACGAAAAAATTAGCAAGCAGGAACTGCTGGATTGCGTAGACCTCTACGTCAAACTCGCCAGGCATCTCGTGCAGTAATCGAATTCAAGGTTTCACCCTGAGAACGCACAGAAACCCATGAACAAACGTCCGATCATCACATACATCGCCGTGATCTGCCTCGTCCTGGCTGGAACTGTCACAGGTCGTATGGCGTTGTTTTACCTCTCTGTTCCCACCACCAACACCACCCTCACCCACTTCGACACCCTCATCGTGCTCGGCTACCCTTGCAACTCCGATGGCACCCCCAGTCCCGAGCAGCGCGAGCGTGTCCTCGAATCTGTCCGCGAATACAAGAGCGGCATCGCTCCGCACATCATCATGTCTGGCGGTGCAGCGCACAACCAGTACGTCGAAGCCGCATCCATGAAGCGTCTCGCCATCTCGCAAGGTGTCCCCGCGGACGTTATCCTCGAAGACGATCAGGCACAGAACACCATAGACAACATCCACTACAGCAACCTGATCATGGTCGCGCAGAATTGGCACTCCGCTGAGGTCGTGAGCTCCCCTTCGCACCTACCCCGCGCCGCGCTTATCCTGGCAAACTACACTTTCGCGTGGCGTACCCATCCTGCCCACTGGCCTCACGAGTACAACTTCGTACAGATCCTCGCCATCTACGTCAGCGAGATCAACGACTGCTGGCAAATCCACCAGCATGGCTTCCCCTCAAAGCATCTCGCTTCCATCGCAAGCCCGTCCGGCATAGCAACCCCGCACGCAGCCACCACACAATAGGCTCGCTCGAACCACAACCATTCAGCCTTCCCAAACCCCAACCACCAACGCCCCGTCATTATCCACCGCCAACACACAACCCTCATCTGGATTCGCAGGGTTATACCGCACCATAACCAACGCACCTTCCGGCACCTGCTTCATCAGCCGTCGAGCCTCACCCTCCGAGCAGGGAACAGTTCGCACATGCCCACCAAAATACCCCTGCTCCAGCGTGAAGTAATACGGAAACTCCACCTGCCGGTCCTGCACAACCGTCCCTTCGGCAAGCATGTCTCGATCCACCAGAACACCGGGTAAAAGCTTCGCCGTAGCCACCGGCCAATCACGCGCCGCCGCTAAAAGCTCGTCACGCTTCTTCCTCCGACGCATCCGCAACAACCAATCGAAAAGAAACATGGCGACGAGTCTAATCCAACCCCACCCTCCGTTGTAAACTCACTTCGAACCCGCAAGCGAAAGGCACACTATGACCAACCTGAGCACCAATCGTCGCGATGCCCTCAAACTCATGGCCGCTGGTATCGCCGGCATGGCGACCCATACCGCCGCCGCTGCCGACACCCCCGCCGAGCTCTTCCACCACCCCGCTAACGGCGAAGAAGCGCTCTCCATTCTGCTCAAAGGCAACCAGCGCTATCTCAACGAGCAGCTCACCAGTTGCTCTGCCAACATGGCCGAGCTGCGCAAGCACTCCGAAGACAAACAGGTACCCTTCGCCGCGATCCTCTCCTGCGCCGACTCACGCGTTCCCGCCGAACTCGTCTTCGATCAAAACCTCGGCCAGCTCTTCGTCGTCCGCGTCGCCGGCAATATCGCCACGCCGGACACCATCGCCAGCCTTGAGTACGCCGCCGCTGTCGTCGGCGTCAAGCTCCTCCTTGTCATCGGCCACACCAGCTGCGGAGCCGTTAAAGCCGCCGCCGCCAACAAGCCCGTCCCCGGCCAGGTCAGCACGCTCTTCCAATACATCCACCCGGCTGTAAAAGGCACACCCGACCTCACCGAAGCCATCCGCAAAAACGCAGTCCTGCAAGCCGCAACCCTGCGCGAAGCTTCACCCGTCCTCGCCGAAATGATCGAAAAGAAAACGCTGCTCATCAAAGCAGCCCTCTACGACATCGCCAGCGGCAAGGTCACCATCCTCGAAGACTAGTGAGTACCTGATGAGCCGTTCTCGCTATTGTTTTCGCCTCTGATTGTTCTTGTTCCTGAGATAGGTCCGGGCTTTAGCCCGGACACTAAACCCCGCCCCAGACTGGGCTTCAGCCCCCGGGACACGCTCTCTTTCCTCCAGTACTTATCTATCCCAAATCGCCCCCCTTGATTCGGCACACGCTACTTAAAACTCCAACAACCTATCTCAAAATGCTGACATACGCTCGCCACGGCCCGACCGCGTCCCTGTACTCCCCAGCCATCGCTTTCACAATCTGCGAAATGTGCCCCAGATCATGAACCACCCACGTGGAGAGCAGGTTGCTTAAGCTCACCCGCCCAAACTCAGGATGCCTCCCCGGCAGCTCCAACTCTTGCTCCCCAACACGCAGATCACGCAACGCCTGCAAACTCTGCCGCCGCAACTCCGCGAACTCATCCAGCGACTCCGCAATAGACTTCCCGGCAATCAACCCCTGAAACCCAAACCGGTCAAACGACTCAAACGCCATCGCATCCCGATGCTCCAAAATCATCCGCACCCGCGGCATCCAGTTGGTCATCTCCCCATACATCAGGTGCCCCACAACATCGCGCGGGCTGAAAGATTCCGGCGTCTTCCGGCAATCCAGCCAGGCAACGGACTTGCCTCGCAACAGAGCATTCAGAACATCGGGCGTCTGCGACAACACTTCAACAGCTTGGTCTATCTGAAATTGCACGTGGAATCTCCCCGTATGGATCGTCCAAAGTGTACCCTCCAAAGCCACTGGCAAGTGATAAAGTAATAGAAGGTAACACCTAGGAGTGTTGGGTATGCCATCCACGTCAACCACCAGTCTAAAGCTCGATGTCACCATGAAAGCCCGCGTGCAGCGTCTTGCAGAAGCACATCGGCGAACGTCCCACTGGATCATGCGCGAAGCCATTGAGGAATATGTAACCCGTGAGGAAAAGCGGCAAAGCTTCCTTCAGGATGCCGTCGCCGCATGGCAGGACTATCAACAGACTGGGTTGCACCTGACAGCGGAAGAAGCGGATGCGTGGATGGCAAAGCTCGAAGCGGGTGAGGACGCACCGATTCCTGAATGCCACGCCTAATCTGGACCCGACCTGCTCTTCGTGATCTGCTCCGCTTGCATGACTTCCTCGCAGAGAAGAGCCCTGAAGCTGCTCAACGTGCTATCAAATCAATCCGGCAGGGAATGAGCGTCCTTCCAAAACATCCAGAGATGGGACGACCCATCGAAGAGATGCCGGAACTCAGAGAATTAGTAATCGACTTCGGCCAGTCTGCCTATGTCGCACTCTATCGGCTCGACCAGAATCAAATCTCGATTCTGGCAGTTCGTCATGGCCGAGAGGCCGGATACTAATCAAATGAAGAAAGCTCTATTCCCATCACAAGTCAGATTGCAGCAAGCCGTGCTGAACGCCTTGGCTACACTTGGTGGCGAGGCCAATCCGTCGAGCCTGTATCCCCTTGTTACGGCTTATTTCGATGATGAACTTACGGCAGAAGCACTTTCCGCACAACTTAAACGTGGTGATAATAAATGGGAAAATTATATTCGCTGGCAGAGAGAGCATCTGCTGAAGGCAGGTCAAATCTCAGCACCAAGACGAGGCGTGTGGAAGCTCACAACTTTTGGCGAAGCCTGCTTAGGAATGGGGCTATTAGATTCACGAGATTTCGCAGAAGTGCAGCCATCAGAAGGAATGGCTCTCATTCCTTCAAGCACTCAGGGATTCATGCTTTCTGCTCGTAGCAGAAAGCTTATTGAAATGTATGCTGTCGATTTAGCAATCCGACATTTTGAAAGGGAAGGCTACAAGGTAGAGACTCATGGCAAGCCTTTTGATTTGCTATGCAAAAAGGATGACAAAACTCTCTACGTCGAAGTAAAGGGAATGCACGGTGCAGCTAATGGAATTATTCTGACGCGGAATGAAGTTGAATTGAGCCGGAAGAAGCCTACCGAGCTTGCGCTTTTTGTGGTGTCGGATATTTTGGTGGACGATGAGACGGAAGTTTTGAGCGGTGGTATTGTTCAAATAATCTATCCATGGCAAGCAAAAGATGAACTTCTCAAGGTGATCGCCTATACCTACGATCTAAGCCAACATCAAGCATGAGCAGTGATATCCGGAAGATTATGCTCGCCTTTTTCCTCAGCATCGCCCTCGTTACCAAGCAGTAAACTAGCTTCATGGCAGCAGAGTTTACTCATCTTCACCTCCACACCGATTACTCCCTCCTCGACGGCGCCTGCGACGTCGACAAGCTAGCCAAACACCTCACCAAAATCGGCCAGACCTCGGCCGCCATGACCGACCACGGCAACATCTTCGGCGCGGTCCACTTCTTCGACGCCATGAAGAAGAAGTCCCTCAAGCCCATCCTCGGCTGCGAGCTCTATATCTGCAAAGAGGAAGACCACCGTCGCGAGTTCGCCGACCCCACCTCCAAGTACAACCATCTTCTTCTTCTCGCCGAAAACGAAGCCGGCTACCGCAACCTCGTCCGCCTCACGTCCGAGGCCGCTCTCCACGGCTTCTACAAGAAGCCCCGCGTCAGCAAAAACTTTCTCGCCAAACACACCGAAGGCCTCATCGCTTTCTCCGGCTGCCTAGCCGGCGAGCTCCAGCAACACCTCATGGCAGGGAACTACGACCTCGCCAAAAAGACTGCCGGCGACTACGAAACCATGTTCGGTCGTGGCAACTACTTCCTCGAAACGCAGGACCACCACCTCGAGCCCGACAAGGCCGTCGTCGAAGCCATGTTCAAGCTCGAAAAAGACCTCGACATCCCGCTCATCGCCACCAACGACTCACACTACATCGAGGATCAGGACTCCCGCGCCCACGAAGTTCTGCTCTGCGTGCAAACCGCCGCAAGCATGAACGACCCTAAGCGCTTCAAGTTCGACACCCAGGAGTTCTACATCAAGACCGCGGAAGAGATGAATCGTCTCTTCCCGCACAACCCCGAGGTCTGCACCCGCACCATGCAGTTCCCGGAGCGTTGCAACCTTGAGATGAAGGCCGTCAAAAACCCGTTCCCCAAGTTCGATTGCCCCGACGGCATGGAGCTCGACGACTACTTCGAGAAGGTCTGCCGCGAGGGCTGGGCCAAACGCCGCGACACCGCCGTCCGCCATCTGCAGGACACCGGCAAGATCCGCCGCACCCTCGCCGAGTACGAAGAGCGTCTCAACCGCGAAATCGACTGCATCAAGTCCATGAAGTTCCCTGGCTACTTCATGATCGTCTGGGACTTCATCCGTTACGCAAAGTCCATCAACATCCCCGTAGGCCCCGGCCGTGGTTCCGCCGCCGGTTCGCTCGTCGCCTACGTCATGGAAATCACGGACATCGACCCGCTCCAGAACGGTCTCCTCTTCGAGCGCTTCCTCAACCCCGAACGCGTCTCCATGCCCGATATCGACATCGACTTCGAAATGAACCGTCGCGGCGAAGTCATCGAGTACGTCCGCCAGAAGTACGGCAACGACCAGGTCGCCCAGATCATCACCTTCAACACCATGGCCGCCAAGGCCGCCATCAAAGACGTAGGCCGCGCACTCGACATGCCCTACGGCGAAGTCGATCGCATCGCCAAGCTCATCCCGCCCACCATCGGCATCACCATCGAGCAGGCACTCAAAGACAACCCGCTCCTCGCCACC
>Ga0302314_10010191_pt1 | contig 16469 bp, 13 predicted proteins | sample III_Palsa_N2_3_FD_200533 | JGI IMG/M metagenome (GOLD analysis project Ga0302314, IMG submission 200533) | Peat permafrost microbial communities from Stordalen Mire near Abisko, Sweden - III_Palsa_N2_3 | ecosystem: Environmental > Terrestrial > Soil > Palsa > Peat permafrost | place: Sweden... | reverse complement strand
CCCAGCTGCTGAATCGGCTGGTGCGCGACAAGAAGCTGGTGCCGGTAAGCCCAGTCTCCGAAGACATCACCTATCACGACCCGTGCTTCCTGGGCCGGCACAACAAGGTCTACGAGGCGCCTCGGGAGCTGATCAGCGCGGCCGGCGCGAAGCTGACCGAGATGCCGCGGCATGCCGACCGCAGCTTCTGCTGTGGTGCCGGCGGTGCGCGGATGTGGATGGAAGAGCACATCGGTAAGCGGATCAACCACGAACGCGTCGACGAGGCGTTGGCGACCGGCGCAACGACCGTCGCCACCGCATGCCCGTTCTGCCGGGTGATGGTCACCGATGGTGTGAACGATCGCCAGGAAGCGGCCGGCCGCGAGGGCGTCGACGTCCGCGACGTGGCGCAACTGCTCCTCGAGTCGCTCGACCGCGACACCATCACGCTGCCGGAGAAGGGTGCTGCGGCAAAACAAACCGCCGATCTTGCGGAGAAGGCCGCTCCCAAGGCCGAGACTGCGCCCGCTGCGACCGAACCCGCCGAGACCGAGGCCGTCGAGCCCGAGGAGAAGGACGAGGCCGCCGAGGGCAAGGAAACCAAAGCCGTCACCGGACTCGGGATCGCCGGCGGTGCGAAGCGGCCCGGCGCCAAGAAGGCGGCACCCAAAGCTGAAGCCACAGCACCGTCTACGGCATCCGAGCCGGAGGCCAAGGCGCCCGCAGCCCCGGTCAAGGGCCTGGGGCTTGCCGGTGGTGCCAAGCGGCCCGGCGCCAAGAAAACAGAGGCCAAGCCGGAGGCTGCAACGGAATCCGCTCCGGCGTCCGAGCCCGAGGCCAAGGCAGCACCCGCGCCCGCCAAGGGCTTGGGCCTGGCCGCCGGAGCCAAGCGACCCGGCGCGAAGAAGGCTGCGGTAAAGCCGGAAGGCACAACGCAATCCGCGCCGGCTGAGCAGACCGAAGCCAAGGCAGAGTCGTCACCCGCGCCGGAGGCCAAGACAGAATCAGCACCCGAGCCGGAGGCCAAGGCGCCGGCCGCACCCGTCAAGGGACTCGGCATCGCCGCCGGAGCCAAGCGACCGGGCGCCAAAAAGACCGCTGCCGCGCCGCAACCCGCGTCACCGGAGTCGACAGCCGAGCCGGAGGCGAAAGCCGAGCCTGCGCCGGTAGCCGAGTCAAAGCCCGAGCCGGAGGCCAAGGAAGAGCCGCAATCACAGCCTGCGGACAGCGATGGCGACGCCAACGGTGAGGCCGCGCCGCAGCCGCCAGTCAAGGGTCTGGGCATCGCCCGCGGTGCACGTCCGCCAGGTAAGCGCTGATCAGGCGGATTGCTGAATTATTAATTAGCTAGACAGCCGTGGCACCATAGTTGACGTGAGTACTCACCAGCTGCCGTGGCAAACCGCGGGGCATCAGCCGCGGCAGCGTACATTCGCGCAGTCGTCGAAGCTGCAGGATGTGCTCTACGAAATCCGCGGGCCGGTGCACGATCACGCAGCGCGGCTGGAGTCCGAGGGACACCGCATCCTCAAGCTGAACATCGGCAACCCGGCGCCGTTCGGATTCGATGCGCCCGACGTGATCATGCGCGACATGATCCAGGCGTTGCCGTACGCGCAGGGCTATTCGGACTCGAAGGGCATCCTGCCGGCACGACGTGCGGTAGTCACCCGTTACGAACTCGTCGACGGCTTCCCGCGATTCGACGTTGACGACGTGTATCTGGGCAACGGTGTTTCCGAGCTCATCACGCTGACCCTGCAAGCCTTGCTGGACAACGGCGATCAGGTGCTGATTCCGGCGCCCGACTACCCGTTGTGGACGGCGTCGACATCGCTGGCCGGCGGCACGCCGGTGCATTACCTCTGCGACGAGACTCAGGGCTGGCAGCCCGATATCGCCGACATCGAATCGAAGATCACCGAGCGCACCAAAGCCCTGGTGGTCATTAACCCGAACAACCCCACCGGCGCCGTCTACAGCCGTGAAATCCTCTCGCAGATGGGCGATTTGGCGCGCAAACATCAGCTGCTGCTACTCGCCGACGAGATCTACGACAAGATCCTCTACGATGACGCACAGCACATCAGCATGGCCTCGGTTGCGCCAGATGTGTTGTGTCTGACGTTCAACGGACTCTCGAAGGCGTATCGGGTCGCCGGCTACCGGGCCGGCTGGCTGGCGATCACCGGCCCCAAAGAACATGCGAGCAGCTTCATCGAAGGCATTCACCTGCTGGCCAATATGCGGCTGTGCCCGAATGTTCCTGCTCAGCACGCGATTCAGGTCGCCCTGGGCGGGCATCAGAGCATCGACGACTTGGTACTGCCCGGTGGACGATTGCTCGAACAACGTGACGTGGCGTGGTCCAAGCTGAACGAGATTCCCGGAGTCTCCTGCGTCAAACCTGCCGGCGCGCTGTACACGTTCCCGCGACTGGACCCCGAAGTGCACGAGATCGCCGATGACGAGCAACTCGTCCTCGATCTGCTGCTGTCGGAAAAGATTCTGGTCACTCAGGGCACCGGATTCAATTGGCCCGCACCGGATCACCTGCGCATCGTGACGCTGCCGTGGTCGCGGGACCTTGCCCGCGCCATCGAGCGATTGGGCAACTTCCTGGCCAGCTACCGTCAGTGAGGCCCTCGGTCATGCCGGATGACCGTGTGGGCACCGCTGCGACAATCGTCAGCTGCTTCGGGGGCGTCGTCGTCTAGCTAGCCCAAGTCATGCGCCGTTCTAGCCGGCGAGGATCTATATTCACTGGACGTCGTATGCGAGCCTGCTGACAGTTTCAGCAGGTCCCGCCGATGTTCTCGCGCCGGGCCGATCATTTGAACTTTCTATGAGTTTGGCCTCTCAGCGCGCGCCGCCGTGACATCGGAGGGCAATATGGATTGAATCTGAGTCAGTGTTTTCTCGCATTGGCTATTCCACACAGCCGTGGCGACACGAGTTTGTTTGTGGTGCAGACGATCTGGTTGCGAGGGTGGCGGGCGCAGCGAGCAAGAATAGGTCGAAGCGCCATCCCATTTATGGGGCCCGAAGGCGTTATCAGACACGCGCACACCCGACACGGCAACGCAGCGATCGAGCCATTCGCAAAGGAGAACCGCGATGCTTTACCGATGTACATCGGCGGTGACGATCTCGGACGCACCGCGCGTACTCATCGCCGCCAGTTTGGAGCGTTGACATGGATTTCGGGGCCTTACCACCAGAGGTCAACTCCGGAAGAATGTATTCCGGACCGGGCTCTGCGCCGTTGCGTACCGCGTCGGCAGCCTGGAACCTGCTCGCAGCCGAACTGGAGCAGGCAGCAACCGGTTACCAGTCGACCATCGACACGCTGGCCGACGACGAATGGCGCGGGCCCACGTCGGCATCGATGGTCGCCGCCGTCGATCCCTACATCGACTGGATGAACACCACCGCGGGGAAAGCCGGCCACACCGCAGCCCAAGCATCGGCGGCCGCGACCGCCTACGAGACTGCCTACGCGATGACGGTGCCGCCAGTTGCGGTGGCCGCCAACCGCGCGCAGTTGGCGATGCTGGTCGCCACCAACGTCATAGGTCAGAACACGGCCGCCATAGCCGCCAACGAGGCCCAATACGGTGAGATGTGGGCGCAGGACGCCGCGGCGATGTACGGCTATGCCGGGAGTTCGGCCTCGGCCACAACGGTGCAGCGGCTCACGCCACCGCCGGAGACCGCTAACCCCGCGGCCGCGACCCAGCAGTCTTCCGCGGTTTCTCAGGCGACCAGCACCAGCGCGGGGGCCGGGGTGCAATCGCAACTGCAACAGATGATCTCGTCAGTCCCGTCGTCGTTGAACCAACTCACCTCACCGTTGTCGGCGGCAACGAACGCGGCGACGAACCCGCAAGGTTTCTTCGGCGAGTTCCTCGACTTTCTGGACGGCGCGAACGGGAACTCGCTCGGAACATTCCTGAATTCCTCCCTGGTGAACGGTGTCGTGTCGGGCTCATACATCAGCCCCGCCATCGTCACGCCGGCTATCACCAGCGGTATAGCCGACATCAACTCGTTGGGACCGGGCGCGGCGGCGGCCGGAGGCGCAGGCGTCACCAGCATGATCACGCCGACGCCGCCCGCGCCGGTGCCCGCGGGCGTGCCGAACGTAGGCGTCTCGGTGAACACCTCCGGCAGCACACTGGTCGGCAGGCTGTCCGTTCCGCCGACGTGGACGGCGGCAGCGCAGGTGGCCAACCACAGCGGCGTGACGTATGCCGGCGGCGGCTGGACCAACGCGGTGGGCCCGACCGGCGGTGGTACCGGGGCCGTCCCGGCCGGTATGCCCGGCATGCCGGGTGCGGCAGGCGGCAGGTCCGGCGGATTCGGTCACGGTCCCCGCTACGGAAACCGTCTGACCGTGATGGGCCGCCCGCTGTCGGGCGGCTGATCGCAGCGCGTCAGCGGCGTTCCAGCAGCGCCAGCAGGTAGCTGCCGTAGCCGGATTTCAGCAGCGACTTGGCCCGCTGTGCCAATTCCTCGTCGTCGATGAAGCCCATCCGCCACGCCACTTCTTCGGGGATGCTGACTTTGAGGCCCTGGCGATGTTCCAGCGTGCGAACGTAATCGCTGGCGTCTGCCAGTGAATCGAATGTCCCGGTGTCCAACCACGCGGTACCGCGGGCCAGCACCTCGACGGATAGCCGCCCCTGGTCCAGGTAGGTCTGGTTGACGTCGGTGATCTCGTATTCGCCTCGCGCGGAAGGCCGTAAGCCGCGCGCGATCTCGATCACGTCGTTGTCGTAGAAGTACAGGCCGGGCACTGCGTAATTCGATTTCGGCGTGGCGGGTTTCTCTTCGATTGACAGCGCGATTCCGTCCGTACCGAATTCGACGACACCGTAAACCGACGGGTTAGCGACCCAGTACGCGAAAATTGCGCCGCCACTCACCGATTGAAAGCGTCCGAGGTTGGTACCCAGGCCGGGTCCGTGAAAGATGTTGTCGCCCAGAGCCAACGCTACCGAGTCGGTCCCGATGTGCTCGGTACAGATTACGAATGCCTGCGCCAAGCCTTCGGGCTGGTCTTGGACCGCGTAGCTGAGGTTGATGCCGAATGCGCTGCCATCGCCGAGCACTCGATGAAAAGCGGGCGCATCGCGGGCGGTGGTGATGACCTGAATATCGCGAATGCCGGTCATCATCAGCGTCGACAGCGGGTAGTAGATCATCGGTTTGTCGTAAACCGGCAGCAGCTGCTTGCTCACGCCCAGAGTGACCGGGTACAGCCGGGTGCCCGCACCGCCGGCCAGGATGATCCCCCGCATGTCCCGCTCCTCAGTCGACGCGGTCGGCGTCGGTCAGCTCGGTCGCCGCCAGTGCGGCCGTCAGGTCGTCGTGCCGGAACACCGATGTGACGTGGTCGTGGACCACCCGAAACGCCGACGCGACAGTGCCATTGAAACCGGACTCACCGGGATCGCTGATGTTCTGTTCGACGACGACGACGCCATCGTGGACGTAGATTCCGCCCACGTCGGCTTTGCGGGGATGGGCGGATGCCCACTCTCGCAACGCGGCGTGGCCCTGCGCGGCGCCGCGCGAGTCGCCGACCTCGATGTCGTCGCTGGACAGCGCGATCAAGGTATCGACGTCGGCAGCATTCAGGGCGTCGTGCCACGCCAGTACGGTGGCCATCTCCGATGTGGTCATGGAGTGAAACGTACCGCGTGCGTCCAGACGTCCGGCCCAGGCTCCGGTCAGGCCGCGCCGGTACCCCGATCAGGCGACGCGGCGCCCCAGGCAGTGCACGCGCCACCCGGCTTGCTGCCAGCGCTGCACGTCGAGGCAGTTTCGACCATCGACGACGACGCGGGCTCGCACCCGGTCGGCGAGCACGTTGGGGTCGAGTTCGACGAACTCCGGCCACTCGGTCAGCACCAGGACCGCGTCGGCGCGATCGCACGCTTCCTCCACCGACACGGCGTAATTCAGCGTCGGAAACAGCCGTCGGGCGTTCTCCAGCGCTTTGGGGTCGTAGACGTTGACACCCGCACCGTTGAGTTGCAGCTGGCCTGCGACGTTCAACGCCGGCGAGTCGCGTACGTCGTCGGATTCGGGCTTGAACGCGGCGCCGAGCACCGCGATGTTCGCGCCCAGCAGCGAGCCGCCGCATGCGATGGTGGCGATTTCGACCATCTTGGTGCGACGCCGCATGTTGATGTTGTCGACTTCGCGAAGGAAGGTCAGCGCCTGGTCAGCGCCCAGCTCGCCGGCGCGGGCCATGAACGCGCGGATGTCTTTCGGCAGGCAGCCGCCGCCAAAACCCAAGCCGGCATTGAGGAATCGGCGTCCGATCCGGGGGTCGTGCCCGAGCGCATCGGCGAGCAGCGACACGTCGGCTCCGGCAGCTTCGCATACCTCGGAGATCGCGTTGATGAACGAGATCTTAGTCGCCAGAAAGGCGTTCGCTGAGACCTTGACCAGCTCTGCCGTCTGCAGATCGGTCACCAGGAACGGAACCCCGGCATCGAGCATCGGCGCATACAGCTCGCGGATCGCGGCTTCGGCACGCGTCGAATCATCCTGCACGCCCAGCACTATGCGGTCGGGGTGCAAGGTGTCCTGGACGGCAAATCCTTCCCGCAGAAACTCGGGGTTCCAAGCGATTTCGACGTCCACGCCGGGCCGTGCGGCCGCGCGAGCCCGCTCGACAAGCTCAGCAGCCGTCCCGACCGGGACCGTCGACTTGCCGACGATCACCGACGCTCGAGTCAATCGCGGTACGAGCGAGTCGATTACGGCGTGGACGTGGCTCAGGTCGGCGCCGTATTCGCCGCGCTTCTGCGGGGTGCCGACGCCGAGGAAATGCACTTCGGCGAATTCGGCGGCCAGATCGTAGTCCGTGGTGAACTGCAGGCGCCCGGCTGCGATGTTGTCTTGCAACATCTTTCGCAGCCCAGGCTCGTAGAAGGGAACGTCACCAGCAGCCAGCTTGGCGACCTTACCGGGATCGATGTCGACGCCGACAACCTCGTGCCCCAGTTCGGCCATCCCCGCGGCGTGGGTAGCACCCAGATAACCCGTTCCAAAAACGGAGCACCTCATACACCCGTGTGTAAGCCGCTGCAATGATCTGACGGCATCGCTCTTCTGAGCGATGGGCAAACGTCAGGTGACGGTTTGCAGTCGAAGGCTAAGAGCCCAGGCCGGAAGGGCCGAATCAGTGGCCGAATCCGTGGCCGAAGCCACCGTGACCGCCGCCACCGAACCCGCCGTGGCCGCCACCGAAGCCGCCGCCACCGCTGCCATGGCCACCTCCTGGGAAGCCGCCACCGCCCGGACCGGGGTACCCACCACCGCCGCCGCCGGGGTAGCCGCCACCGCCTGGACCATAAGGCCCGCTCGGCGGGCCAAACCGGGGTCCAAAGATCCCCGGCAACGGGATCGGCACAGGAATGGGCGCGACGACGGGCGGCGGTGCCGCAACGGGAGGTGGCGCCACCGGTTCCTGAGCAACCGGTGGCGGTGCCGCCGGCGCGGGTTCGGGAGCTGGGGCGGCCGGCACGGGCGCCGGAGCCGGAGCAGCCGGAGCCGGGGCAGGCGCCTCGGGGGCAGGTTCGGGGGCGGGTGCCTCAGGAGCCGGAGCGGGCGCCGGAGCAGACGCCGGGGCCGGGGCTATGGGCGCGGCAGGCGCCGGCCTGGGTGCGACCGCCTGCTGACCTGGTTGCGGGCGCACGGCGGCCGTTGGACGCATGCTGACTGCCAGCGCGACCAGCAACGCCGCCGCACCCACGACGAAGATAGCCGCGACTGCGCTGGCCACCAGGAACAATGGCCTGCGTCCACCGTCGGACGGGATTTCAGCCACACCGGTGTAGGTACCGGTCTCGAGGTCCGCCTCCTCGCCGGCGAATGCGGTGTAAGCATCGGCATCGTCGTCGGCCACCGCGCTGTAAGCCAGGGCCTGTTCGCCGGAGGCGTTGTCGACGGCGACGTCGAAGTAGCCCGGCGCGACGGCGTAGGGGTTGATAAAGCCGGTGCCCGGATCCTGCGCGTAGGCCAGGGCCTCGGTCGACGACGTGAACAGCGGCGCGTTGGCCGATGCCAGTGCCGCCCCGCGCGCTAGCGCGGTCTCCGGCTCCTCGGGCGCAGTGAGCATCAGGCCGGTGGCCGCCTCCAGCTGCGGCTTGAGCGGGGCGATGTCGACACCCGATCCGACCAGGAACAGGCCGTCCGGCCGGGTTTGCAGCCCCTCTGCACCGGAGAGCAGGGCCGCCAGCTCGGCGGTCAGATTTAGGCCAGGTGTCAGCGGCTGGCGTTGCACCTCGGTGATCGAACCGTCGGAGTTGTTGACCACAGCCAACGTCGCGGTGTCCGGCTCCACGAACAGCAGACCGGTCTGGGCGTACCCGACTGAGCTGCCGACCACCTGGGCCAACGCCGCGGCCGCCAGGAAAGACGACACCAGCATGACGTTCTCGACCTTGCGGGCCGCCAGCGCGTCGCGCAGCGCCGCGGCCTCGATCGGATCTGTCCAGGTCACGCCTGTCGATCGCAGTTGGTAACCACTCTCGACGGCGCCTTCTTGGGTGCCCAGGATGGCCGACACGACCTGGTCGGCGGCGTTGATGGTTGGCGCATCGGCCGCCACGTTGACGTCGAAGCCGTCTTCGTCGACCGTCACGCCGTCGGCGTTTTCGCCCTCTACGAGAACCATGCGGACCGCAGTGGGTGCCATCGACACTCCAAGTACGGTGTCCACTTCTCCTCCAAGCTGTTGTCTCGCTGACCGGGTCCGGGGATCGCCCGGGATCCCTCGGGTCTACCCAGGAGCGGCGCGGATCATTCGCCGATTATTGCCACTTCAACTTTACCGACGGCAGGACCCGGCGGCTATGTGTTGACGGCAGGCAGAATTGCCGACGCCTACCGGCGCCCGTGGCCGCCGAAGCCGCCGTGGCCCCAGCCACCGCCGCCATGACCCCAGCCGCCACCGCCGTGGCCCCAAGGACCACCGGGACCAGGGCCGCCGCCGTGACCACCACCGCCGTGGCCCCAGGGGCCGCCACGGTCACCGTGATCGCCGCCCCACGGACCCGGGCCTTGGGGTGGGCCGAACACTGGCGGCGGCAGCAAGTTCGGAATCAGCGGCGGAAGAAATATCGGCGCAGGAAGCGGAATCGGCGCCGGGCCCGGAACGAATGCCGGCGGTGGTGGGCCCGGGACGAACGCGGGTGCCGGTGCCGGAAACGCCCGCGGAACCGGCGCTTGCACCGGTATGGGTGCTGCGACGGGCGGCGCCGCGGCCACCTGCGGCCTCGGCACCGGGGCGGGCAGCACTCTGGCGGGCGCGACCACGTTGTGACTCAGGCTCGGCCGCGAGCTGGCTGTCGGGCGGATGCTGAACGCCAGCGAAATCACCAGTGCCATCACACCGGCCACGAAGATGATCAGCACGCTCATCGCCGCGAAGAATGGTGTGCGACTGACGGGTTCGTGCTCCATCTGACTGAAGTCGGGATACATGCCGGTGGTGAAGTCGTGTTCCTCACCGACGTACGCGTCAGGTCCCATCTGGGTGTACACCGCGGCCGAGTCGTCAGCGACTGCGCTGTAAGCCAACCCGTCGCCGTGCGGTTCGGCGGCGACAGCCTCGGCAACGGCCAGGTATCCCGGCTCGTGTACGTGGTGCCCGAACTCGCCGGTGCCCGGGTCCAGCGCGTACGCCTGCGCGGCTGTCGACGAGGCGAACAGCGGCGCGTTCGCCGACGCGAGTGCTGCGCCGCGGGCCAGCGCCATGTCGGGTTGCTCAGGCACGCTCAGCGGAAGCGACGTCGCGCCTTCCAGCGCGGGCTTGATCAATGGAATGTCCACGCCGGAGCCCACCACTAAAACGCCTTCAGGCTCGTTGTCGAGGCTCTCTGCGGTAGACACCATCTCGAGCAGTTTCGACACCGCCTGTTCGTCGTCCTCAGGCAGTATCTCGCGGTGCACATCGGTGATCGACCCGTCGCTGGTGTCTACCACCGCCAACGTCGCAGCATCGGGCTCGACATAGAGCAGCGCTGCGCGGGCGTATCCCGTCGCCGCCCCCATCGACTGGGCCAATGCCGCCGCGGCAAGAAACGTCGAGACCAGCATGACGTTTTCGACCTTGCGGGCCGCCAGCGCGTCACGCAGTTCGGCGGCGTCGCGCGGGTTGCTCCATGTCACACCGGTCGACAGCAGGTCATAGCCCGCCTCGTTGGCACCTTCGCGAGTGCCCAGAATTGCGGCAACCACCTGGTCTGGCGCACTGAAGGTTGCCGGGTCTTCGCCGTCGGTGACGACGAAATTCTCCTCATCAACGGTCGCACCGTCGGCGTTTTCTCCCTCAACTAGCACGATGCGGACCGTCGTGGGTGCCATCGACACACCAAGTACGGTTTCCACCAATCCTCCAACTGTTTGCCAGCTACCCGCGGGCCGTGCCAGATAGCGCACCATCGAGGGCGCCAACCAGACGAGTTAAACGCCGCACCTGCGCGCGGTGTTCATACCGCGGATTAGCTGTGCTCGGTGAAGTTCCGGCCAGGGGCACGTGGTCGACGCCCCCCGGCTGACCCTTCGCAACGCGACTTTACCGTGCCGGTCGCCTCGCCGCCGGGCCTAGTGGTGCCCGCCGCCGCTATGGCCGCCGCCGCCGAAACTGTGACCGCCGCCGCCAAAACCGCCCCCACCGAAGCCACCGCCGCCGAATCCGCCTCCGCCGAATCCGCCAGACCCGTGGCCGCCGGGTTCACCACCAAAACCGCCGAAGCCCGGCGCACCACCGAACCCGCCGCCGGGCATACCGCCAAAGCCCGGGTTGCCACCGAAGCCACCGCCGGGGTTGCCGCCGAACGGGCCGGACCCGGGGTTCCCACCGAAGCCGCCGCCGGGCGACGGGAACGACGGGCCCTGGGCCGGAGGACCACCGAAGCCGGGGTTACCGCCGAAGGGGCCGGAGCCCGGATTGCCTCCGAACGGGCCAGAGCCGGGGTTGCCTCCGAAGCCACCGCCGGGATTACCGCCGAACGGGCCGGAACCGGGATTCCCACCGAAGGGGCCGGAGCCAGGATTCCCACCGAAGCCTGGACCGTGCGGACTGTCCGGGGGCCCCGAGGGGTCGAAGCCCGGCATTCCCTGCGACGGCACGTGGCCTCGCGGCTCAGGTGCGACGCCCAGGACCGGCTCTGGCACGTGCACCGGAATCGGTATCGGCAGGGGTAGCAGGAACGGCCGGTGTACGGGCGGCTGCGGAACGCTGACCGGGGGTTGCTGCGGCGACGGGAACTGCACCGGCGCGGGATTCGGGACATGCAGCGGAGCGGCGTGAATTGGCGGGCTGAGAGGGATCGGCAGCGGAACGACAACCGGTGCAGGCGCCGCGATCGGCGCCGGCGGCGCAGCGGCGAGAATCGGAGCCGCAGGCGCCGGAGCTTGGATCGGCGCGTGTGCGGGTGGAACCACTGCGGCGTGCGCCGGGATCGGATTCGATTGCGGTACAGGCGCACTCACCGGAGCAGGCGCGGGCGCTTGTTTGGCCGGGATGATCAGGCTTTGCAATGGACGCGGCAGCAACGCAACACTTGGCCGAACACCCAGTGCCAGTGCGACTTCCAGCGACAGGAAGGCAGCCACCACGACAACCGCCAGTATGCTTCCGACGAGCACGAGCGGTCTGCGTTCAGAGCCGCCGTCGAACAACTCGTCGTGTGGCAGGTCCGCCGCGACGGTGTGTGCCCGAGAATCCTCATCCGGTGGGGCGCTGACGGAAGCGGTGTGGGCTTCGGCTTCCTCATCGGGGAGGGCGCTGTAGGCCAGATCCTCTTCACCCAGCTGGGTCCCGAACGGGACATCGTGCACTGTAAGGTATCCCGGCGCGACGGCGTACGGATCGATCGCACCGGTGCCGGGGTCTTGCGCGTACGCCAGCGCGTTGGTCGACGAAGCGAACAGCGGAGCGTTGGCCGATGCCAACGCCGCGCCCCATGCCAGCGCGGTCTCCGGATCTTCGGCCGCGGTGACCGGAAGGAATGTGACCGCCTCCAACTGCGGTTTGATTGCGGCGACGTCCACGCCGGAGCCGACGATGAACACACTCTGCGGACGCGTCTCCAACGCGTCCAGACCGTCCACCATCGCGGCCAGCGCCGCAAGGGTGTCGGTGCCAGAGACCGTCTCTCTGTGGACGTCGGTAATAGAACCGTCGGCGGAATCGACGATCGCCAGGGTCGCGGTGTCGGGTTCGAGGAAGAGCAAGGCGGTACGCGCGTCGCCGACGGTGCTACCGACCATCTGCGTGAGTGCGGCCGCGGCCATGAACGCCGACACCAACATGACGTTTTCGACCTTGCGGGTGGCCAGCGCCTCATGCAGCGAGGCGGCCTCGATGGGATCGGTCCAGGTGACCCCGGTCGACGCCAGCGCGTGGCCGGCTTCGGTGGCTCCCTCCCGAGTGCCCAGGATCGCCGAGATCACTTGATCGGCAGCACTGAGCGTTGCCGCGTCGTCGTCGGTGGCGATGTCGAATTTGGTGTCCTCGACGGTGATGCCGTCGGCGTTCTCACCTTCGACCAGCAACATCCGGACAGCCGTGGGTGCCATCGACACCCCGAGCACGATATCCATCGCGCCTCCATCAACCTTTGCAGCGCGCCACGGTTTTAGGCGGAGGGAAGACCGCGTCCGGCGCTACACATAAACAATCGCTATGGAAGCTGTGTAACGAGACAGCCTAACTTAAGTGGACCTTATGAAATTTTGATACGACCGTGACGGTGTCGGTCCGCGCTGGCCCTGGTACTTCGAGCCCACCGACGCGCTGCCGTAGGGATGCTCGGCGGGGCTGGTCAGACGCAGGATGCAGAGCTGACCGATCTTCATGCCCGGCCACAAGGTGATGGGCAGATTGGCGACGTTGGATAGCTCCAAGGTGATGTGCCCGCTGAAGCCGGGATCGATGAAGCCGGCCGTCGAATGTGTCAGCAGCCCGAGGCGTCCCAGCGACGACTTGCCCTCCAACCGGCCCGCCAAGTCCTCCGGCAGCGTGCACGTCTCCAGCGTCGAGCCGAGGACGAACTCGCCGGGATGCAGCACGAACGGTTCGCCCGCAGCCGGTTCCACCAGGCTGGTCAGCTCGTCCTGTTGCTGCGCCGGGTCGATGTGGGTGTAGCGGGTGTTGTTGAAGACCCGGAACAAACTGTCGAGACGGACGTCCACGCTGGACGGCTGGACCAGGGCGTCGTCGAACGGGTCGATTCCCAACCGGCCGGCGGCAATCTCGGCCCTGAGGTCGCGATCGGAGAGCAGCACGCGACGAGCGTAGCCGCCTGCGATGCTGATGAACGGCGTGACTCCGGCTGGTAGCCTTCCCAGGCAACATTGCCGATGTAGTTCAATGGCAGAACATCAGCTTCCCAAGCTGAATACGCGGGTTCGATTCCCGTCATCGGCTCCACTTCTGAGCACGTTTGTCTATCGCAGTTTGTCGCGCAACTCCATCAAGGCGACACCGAGCATGTTCTCGCCTTCGCCGGGGCATCGACCGCAGTGGCAGTCGCCCCAGAACTGGTCGTGCCACGTGTTGCCTTCGACGAGTTTGTGCGGGTGGGTGGCGACGAGTCGGTCAGCGAGATCGCGGTCGCTGAACTTTGCCTCGAGTACGTGTTCCATGACAAGCAGTCGCACGTCTGACCAATAAGGGACGACTCGAACTTTTCGGCCGCGTCGCTTGGCGATCAGCGGCGTCTCAGACGCGAGGACCCACGCACGCTCGGCTGGGTCGTCAGCTTTCAGCGCTTGATACGCGTGTTCGGCTGTCGGGTAGACGCTGTCGCCGATGCGGACAGGAAGACGGTGGAAGTTGCTGAGAAAGTACGCGGGGCCTCGAAAATCATCAATCAAGTTCTCCTCTTCTGTTGCAGGGACAGTTGGCTTTAAAGGATACGTCGCTGATCAGACGCAATAAACAGCGTCAGCGGAATTGGAGTCCTTTGATGTCGATGGCTACCAGGACTGGCTCGGGGGTTTTCTGCAGCTGCTTGTCGTAGCCGTAGATGCGTCGGACCATGGGTACGGCGATGCCGTCGACGGTCTGGTAGTCGCTCGGATAGTTCGCGCCGGTGGCTCCGTCGAGGATGTCGACGGTGTAGGAGTGGCGAAAGAGCAGGCCGGTGTCGTCGAAGTGGAAGAACTGTTCTGCGGTGTGGCTGTCGACGTCGTCCGGGAAGCCGACCTTGAGCGTGCGGTAGTCGACGCCGTCCTCGGTGAACGGGGCTACTTCTTCGACGCGAAATCCGGGATAGGTGAACAAGAATGGCGCCGTAAGGTAGGTCCACCACGCTTCGCTTGCGAAGTAGGCAGCGTCCAGGGCGGTCCATGGGGCGTCGTAGGGCAGGCGTGCCATCGCGTCTTTAGGATCGTCGACCGTCTGTACGACTTCACCGGATGCCGAACGAAGTTCCATGCGCCCGTCGGCGAATACTGTGTGCGTGTCGGGTCCGGCGACCGGATCGATGGTGACTCGCTCGGTGTGCAGGTCCAGGTCGACACTGATGTCACCAAAGACGCCGGGGACACCTTTGAATCCCCAGATGGCACCCCCGATGCTGAATTGGCCTGCGACGGAGGCGAGTTGATTCCAGCAGTCCATTCCGCCGTGCGCGTTCACAGCGAACTCCAGCAGGTCCGTCATCGTCTTGCCTCTCACGGCCGTCTACACCTGGCGCACCGAAAGGCGGGGGTCTTGGCAGGTCGGCACCCGCGACTCTACGTGTGCGAGATGCTTCTGCGCGCCGACAGCGCTGGTTGCACCCCGGGCGGGTCAGAAGAGGGAAGGCAGGATTTCGACCAACCAGTTCGCGCCGGTGGCTCCTGACGAGCTGATGCTGTCACCGAACACGGCGGCCAAGTCGAACTGCCGACACTGTCGAGCAAGCCGGCGCCGGACAACACATGGTCCACATTGCCGAAGGCAGTGGCGAAGTCGTAGTTCCCGAGGTCGACGCTATTGCCACCGGCGGTGGCGGTGCTGTCACCGAACACGAGCGCTTCGTTGCCGTTGCCCCACTCCGCAGTGGCGTCAGCACCGGTGCCGTTGGCGAAGGCTGAGTCGTAGTCGCCGTGCTTAAGAAAGCCTGAGTGAGATAAGGCTCAGGGAGATGAGCCGCATCGGTCAATAAGGGATATCCCTATATCTTTAACAACCCCGGAGCTTCGGCGATCGTCAGATCTCGGTCTGGCACACGCTTGCTGCCGCAATGGGCATCAGACTCTCGGGAATCTCGCGCGTCGTGCTGCCCGACGCGTTCTGGCGCGTCACGACATAGGTGTACCGGTCTGCACCGGAATCCCCGGTCAACGTTCCTTCGCTGTCGATGAGCTGTTCGAGTGCTTGGCGATCGTCAGAATTCAATGCGTCACCGTCGATGGCGCCGCTGGCTTTGAGTCCGGCGAAGCCGCCGCGTCGTTCGATGATGTAGCGGTTCACGACTCAGACCGAGATGTCGGGATCTGGAATGCCGACTCGTGTCCACGCGTCGTCGACACCACGGTAGACGTTGGCATCGCGCGGAAATAGGGACTTCGCCGCGGCGCGGGTGAGCCCAGCGAAGTCGCCGAAGCCCGTGGACGGCCGGGCCTTATGACTGGTCAACGCCGCGTACCAGACTTTGCCGGCCTTTTCCCAAGCCTGTCCGCCGATGCTCGTCGCCGCAAGGTAGAACGCGTGATTCGGGATGCCGCTGTTTTCATGCGGATCACCACCGGAAACGTAGTCGCTGTAGTGCGACGGTTGCGGCGACAAGCAGTGCCGTGAGCCGGGTTCGGCCATGTTCCGCAGACACGTGTACCCCTTCGCAATGGCGACGGGGCCGAGGACACCAGGACCGATCAGCCAGTCCGCTTGTGCGACGGTCTGTTTCGCCCGCCATTGGTGAAACATGGCACCGAATGCATCGGAGACACTCTCGTTGAGTGCACCCGGCTCGTCGGAGTAGTCCAGGCCTGCGGTGAATTGCGTGACGCCATGGGTTAGTTCATGGCCGATGACGTCATCGGACTTCGTGAAGTCGGTGAAGACCCTGCCGTCCCCGTCTCCGTAGGTCATCTGGCTACCGTTCCAGAAGGCGTTGTCGTAGCGGATGCCGTAGTGAATCGATGACATCAGCGTCATGCCGGCATCGTCAACTGAGTTGCGTCCGAAGCAATTCCGGTAGAAGTCGACGACGGCGGTGGTCGCGTCGAACGCGCGTTGCGCCGTCAAGTCCGAGCTGGTGCCAGGATCCGAGACCGGCGCGCCCGGTAGTGATTCGGTGTTCTTGCAGTCGTAGACCGTGATCGCCGGAATATGCGCGAGCACACCCGCCAACCGAAGACTGGTGATCCCTTTGGCAACGAGACCGGCCTGCGTCGCCTCGGTGTGAGCCTGCCGCAGGTCTCGCCACGAGGACTCGACCACAGCACTGTCGAGCAGTGCCTGCCGCGAT
>Ga0302314_10010190_pt1 | contig 16469 bp, 14 predicted proteins | sample III_Palsa_N2_3_FD_200533 | JGI IMG/M metagenome (GOLD analysis project Ga0302314, IMG submission 200533) | Peat permafrost microbial communities from Stordalen Mire near Abisko, Sweden - III_Palsa_N2_3 | ecosystem: Environmental > Terrestrial > Soil > Palsa > Peat permafrost | place: Sweden... | reverse complement strand
TCCGCAGGGCGATGAACGGCTCGCCGGCCACCTCGGCCAGCCGGATGCCCGGCTTGCCCGAGTCAACGAGTCCGCCGTTGCCGGACCGGGCCCCGGCACCTGGCCCGGCCCCGCCGGTCTCCCCCGCACTGTCGCCCTGCCAGGCCGCACCGTCCCGCCGGACACTGTCATCCTGGTGGGCGGCGAGCGGGTGGGACGCGGGCAGCGCCAGGCGCAGCGGCTCGACGCCGATGCGCTGCGTCCGCACGGCGAGGTCACCGGGACGATTGGCCTCCGCGCCGGTCCGGAAGCGGCGGGTGCCGATCTCCAGGTCGGCCGCGCCGCCGTCGAGCGGCAGCCCGTGCAGCTCGTCGCGGACGTGCATCAGCCGGAACCCGACGGTGGGGTGCGCGGCGCGGAAGCTGCCGAGCAGGTCGGGCACCAGCCACGACCCCAGGGACTGCTGGAAAGCGACCGCCACCGTGCCCGTCTCGGGTGAGACGAACTGCGCCACCGCGTCGAGCCCGGCCCGCAGCTCGTCCAGCATCCGGTCCACGTGCGGCTTGAGTACCGCCCCGGTGGGGGTCAGCCGCAGCGTCCGGCCCGACCGTTCCAGCAGCGGGGTTCCCACCTGCGACTCCAGGCGGGCCAGGGCCCGGGACACGCCCGACTGGGTGACCATCTCAAGCTCGCTCACCTCGGTGACGGTCGCCCCCTCGGCGACCAGCGCGAACCAGCGGAGCACGTCGGTATCCATAATCCATGACTCTACGGCATTAATTCCTTGCGAATAACTCATTGGACGCATGGATAGGAACCGGGTTCACTGGAAGTGTCGGAGAATTCGACCGGCAGACGCAAAACACCATTCGCAAGCAACGGAGAAGGAAGAACCATCATGGCCAGCTCAATTTTGAACCGGCTGCAGGAGATCCGCGATGACTACGCGCGGCGGCGCACCCTGTGGCGCGAGCTCTCCGCGTACCAGACCACCGATGCCCTGAACGACCTCGAGGCCGCCATCACCCGGAGCGAGACCGAGGGCGAGCCCGAGACCCAGGAAATGCGCCGCATCCTCGCGGCCCAGCGCATCGCCGTCCTCCAGCGCGGCTAACACACGCGCAGGTGCCGCGCTGCGACGGCGCAGCCGGCGCCCCCAGGCACTGGTGCGGTCTAGCGCCCGGTGCAGCCCAGCCCCGGCGCGACCCCGCGCCCAGTGCGGCCAGCCCGGTGAAGTTCAGCCCGGTGAAGTTCAGCCCGGTGAAGTTCAGTCGCCGGTATAGCCGAACCCGCTGCAGCCCGGCCCCGGCAGCGCCCCGCCCCGGCGCCCGGTCCCGCGGCGCACCTCCGGCTCCGCTCGTCTCGCGCTACGGCGCCGCTTCCGATCGGGCCAGCCGCTTGACCGTGCCGATGATCGGCGCACTCTCCACCGACTGCAGCCCGGGCAGGTCGGCCAGCCGCGTCGTCAGGTAGCCGTACAGCTGGCGGGTATCACGGAAAATCGCACTGGCCGCGAGATTGGTGGCGCCGGTGGTCGCGGCGGCGAACGGGATCTCGGGATGCGCGGCGATCGCACGCCCGGCGGCCTCCAGACAGGCGGGCTCGATCTTGAGCCACAGCATCACGTTCACGCTGACGCCGAGCACCGCATCGTCGACGTCCAGGTCGAAGTACAGCAGCCCGGCCCGCCGCAGTTCCTCGATCCGCCGCCGCACCGTCGACTCGTGCCAGTGCGTCGCGGCCGCCAGATCGGCGACGGACGTCCGGCCGTCCCGGGCCAGTTCGTCGATCAGCGGGTCGTCCTCGGCGCGCAGCACCGGCGCACCCGAGGGGACCCAGAAATCCCCGGTCTCCTGAGCCGGCCGCGAGGGTGCCGGCTGCGAGAGTGACTGCTGAGACGGTGCCCCCTGGGACAGGGCCGCCTCGAACGGCGGATCGGGCTCAGGCGCGGCCTCGCGCAGCGAGGCCAGCTGGCCGGGCGACAGGGCGCTGGCGTAGGCGGCGTAGGCGACCGGGGTGAACACGTGCAGGATCGAATGCGCGTGTATGGCCGTGACGTGGCGGCTGCCCGGCAGACCGCGCAAGAACAGCGCGTTGCGCTGCTCGGGGCTGCGCGCCTGCAGCGTGCAGACAATCTCGGTGCCGCCCGAGTACAGCCGCACCCACCGGGTATCCGGGCGCTGGGCGAGAGCGTGCGCGATGCGCTGCGCGCTGCCCGGGGCGGCCTGCAGCCGCACGATCCAGTCCGTCCACCCGGCCAGCGAACCGTTGATGAGACCGAACACGCGCAGGCTGGCGACGTCCGCCAGCCTGCGGTAGCGGCGCGCGACGGTCTGGTCGGAGACCCCGAGCGCCGCTCCGAGCACGCGGAACGAGGCCCGCGGCGCCACGAGCAGCGCGTGGAGAAGCTGGCGGTCAACCTCGTCGAGCTGACTGGCTTTCACGGATCCCAGTCTAATAATGTCGAGATCCGGCGCGATAGCCGCCAAATCCGGGTCAGCCCCGCATATGCGAGCACTATAGGTGGTGAGTCGCACAGGCGCGGCGCCAGCTGGGTAGCGCCGACGGGGAAGGAAAGGTTCTGCATGGACAAGAAATGGTGGACACTCATCGCGGTCTGCGCGGGGATGTTCATGCTGCTGCTCGACGTGACCATCGTCATCGTGGCGCAGCCGGCGATCCAGGCCGGCCTGCACGCGCAGTTCAGCGACGTGCAGTGGACCCTGGACGCCTACGCGCTGACCCTCGCCTCGCTGCTGCTCACCTCGGGGGTGCTGGCCGACCGCTACGGCCGCAGGCTGCTGTTCTCGATCGGGCTGGCGATCTTCACGGCGGGCTCACTGCTGTGCGGCCTCGCCGTCAACCCGCTCATGCTGATCCTGTCGCGCAGCGGCCAGGGGATCGGCGGCGCGATGATGTTCGCGACGTCGCTCGCACTGCTCGGGCACAGCTTCCGCGGCAAGGAACGGGGCATGGCCTTCGGGGTCTGGGGGGCGGTCGTCGGCCTGTCCACCGCGCTCGGCCCGGTGCTGGGCGGGATCATCGTCACCGAGTGGGACTGGCGGGGCATCTTCCTGGTCAACGTGCCGATCGGCGTGTTCGCGTTCGCCGTGGCCATCTGGCGGGTCGAGGAGTCCCGCTCGCCGAACCCCACGCGGCCCGACTGGGCCGGCTTCCTGCTGCTCACCGCCGGGCTGATCAGCCTGATCTACGGACTGATCCGGGCCGGAGAGAACTCGTGGTCGAACACGGGGGTGATCGTCTGCCTGGCCGCCGCCGTCGTGCTGGTCGTCGCGTTCGGCGTGACCGAGAGCCGGGTCGCGCACCCGATGTTCGACCTGGCGCTGCTGCGCGTCCCCACGTTCAGCGGCGGCGCCATCGCGGCCTTCGCGATGAACGGCTCGCTGTACGCGATCCTGCTGTACTTCGTGATCTACCTGCAGGACGTGCTCGGCTACTCGGCCCTCGACGCCGGGCTGCGGATCGCGGTGCTCAGCATCGCACAGCTGGTCACGTCGGTGATCGCCGGACGGCTGACCGACCGCGTGCCGGCCCGCTGGCTGATCGGGCTCGGCCTGTTCCTGGTCGGCATCGGCCTCATCGTGATGGCGGGGCTGACCGGCACCTCCAACTGGACGCACCTGATCCCCGGGTTCATCGTGGCCGGCCTCGGCGGCGGACTAGTGAACCCGCCGCTGGCGTCCACCGCCATCGGCGTCGTGCCGCCGGCCAAGGCCGGGATGGCCTCGGGGGCCAGCACCACCTTCCGGCAGATCGGCATCGCGACCGGCATCGCCGCGCTCGGCTCGATCTTCACCTCGGCCATCCAGAGCCACCTGTCCAGTGCGCTGCCGCCGTCGCTGGCCGGGGAGTCGGGCACCATGGTCAACGCGGTGCGCCAGGGCTCGGTCGGGCAGCTGATCGCCTCGGTGCCGGCGGCCGACCGCGCCGCCGTCGGCGCGGCGCTGCACTCGAGCTTCGCCGCCGCGCTGAACGAGCTGCTCTACGTCACCGCGGGCCTCGCGCTGGTCGGGGCGGTCTGCGCCCTGCTGCTGATCCGCCGCAAGGACTTCCACCGCCCCGGCGACACCGGGCCCGCCGCCGCCCCAGCCACCGTCGCGGGGGAACGGGCCCCGGAGACAGCGGCCTGAGGCGGATGCCCGCGCGTTACCGCTGCCCAGGCCATGATCACGGAAATCTGTTCCTGCTATCAGGGGTTAAAGTCTCCGGCAGCGAAAAAGTATCCGTGATCATCGGCCACGGGGGGCGAGTGCGGGTGAAGCGGGGTGAGTGCGGGTGATCATCTTCCGGGGGACAGCCAGTACCCGATCACGGTCGGCCCCGGCGCACGGGCGCCGGGGCCGGAACGGCTGCGGTCAGAAACCGCCGGGGGTCAGCCCGAGCGAGTTGTCCGGGTCCGCGGGGTCGGGGCCTTCCACCTGGCCGACGTAGAGCTGCACCTCGGAGCGGAATTCCTCGGCGGCCGCACGGTTGGCCATGAACGCGTTGAAGTTCGCCACGTTGGTCTGCTTGTAGGTGGCGAGCGGACGCAGTCCGGCGGGCGGCGCGACGTCCTTGCGGACCGACCAGGTGAAGGTAGCGATGTCCTGCTTCTGGAAGCTCTGACTGGTGATCCAGCTCATGAACAGCTCGGCGGCGGCCTTGTGCCTGGTCTGCTTGAAGATGGCGCCGTGCTGGACCCAGGTGTTGAACGGGTCATGGGCCGGGAAGACCATGGTGGCGTCCGGGCTCGGGTCGCCCGCCGTGCCGAGCGTGGCCAGGTACCGGCCGTCGGCGACAGGGGCGGCCGAGTAAGGGGTGCCGCGGACGAACTTGGGGTGCTGGGCCATGAGCTCGCGCAGCCACTTCCAGCCGTACTTGTCGACGGTGAGCTTGAAGTCGTACAGCACGGCGTCGTCGTCGTCGGGGTAGGTGAAGATCAGCTTGTTCTTGAACTTCGGCGACAGCAGGTCAGCCGCGGTGAAGGAATCCGCGTCCGCGGGCAGGTCCTTCGTATTCACCATGTCGGCGAAGGCGCCGTAGAAGACGCCCGTCCAGTACCCGGCCGGGTCCTTGGCGTTGCTGAAGATCTCGTTGTAGCCGATGGGCCGGTACTGCAGCAGGTCGCCTTCGGCCTTCCACTGGGTGAAGTCCTGGACGGTCTGCAGGATCGCGACGTCCGCCACCGGGTCGTGGGTGGCCAGCTGGTTGTCGATTCTGGCGTCCTGGTACTTGCTCAGGTCGGTGACGAGATGGAGCCTGATGCCGGGGAAGCTCTTGGTGAACGCCTGCGAGACGAAGTCCCACTGCCCGGGCTTGTCGCCGCCCATGTAGACGGTCAGCTCCCCGCCCTGGGCCAGTGCCCGCTTGTAGAGCGCCCGCAGCTGCGCTGCCTCGCCGGCCGCCGCTGAACGGCTGGCGGGCGCGGCTTGCCGGGTGCTGGCCATGCCCTGGGTGGCGGCGTAGCCCGGGCCGGCCGTGGCGCCCAGGACGGCGGTGGCCGCGACCGTGGTCATCCAGGCCTTCGTGGTGAACCTCATGATGCGGAGTCCCTCCCGATCGGAGTGTTTAGAGTTTCAAACATCGCCGATCATAATCCTAACTGTTTAAAGTTTCAAACCAGCCCTATACTGTGGGGGTGACCGGCACCGGGTGGCTATCCGAGGAGGAGATGCGAGCATGGCTCGCCTATATCGACCTGTCGACGCTCCTCGGCGATTACCTCGACCGGCAGCTGAAACGCGACGCCGGCCTGCCGCACCTCTCGTACCACCTGCTGAGCCGGCTGTCCGCGGCGCCCGGCAGATCGCTGCGGCTGTCCGAGCTGGCGGAGCGGCTCAAGATCACCCGCGGCCGCCTCTCGCACCTCTTGGACCGGATGGAGGAGCGGGGTCTGGTGAGCCGGGACGGTGATCCCGCGGACCGGCGAGGCCAGCTCGCTGTCTTGACCGGCGAGGGCTTCGAGGTGATCGACGCGGCCGCGCCAGGCCACGTCGCCGCCGTCAGGCGGGCGGTGTTCGACCATCTCACGCCCGAACAGGTGCAGCAGTTCGCGGAGATCGCGGAGACGATCACCGGCGCGCTGACCGACGCCGAGAAGGGCTCGCCGTCCCGCCCAGCCGAGCTTCCGTGGCGGCGCCGCTAGCGTCGCGGGCCGGCGCCCCGCAGCTGCGGTCCGCGTGTGCGCGCCCGATAAAATGGCGGTTTGTGCCATCGGGCGCGGACACGCGGACATTGGGGGGTACGGGGGGTCGTCCTCCCGGGGGAAGGGCCGGATTCGCGCCCGATACGATGGCGGTTTTTGCCATCGGGCGCGAATCCGGCGGGGTACGGGGGTCGTCTCCCCGGGGGACTTCAGTGCCAGCGGAAGCGCCAGGCGGCGAACGCGCCGGCGCCGGCCGTCCAGGCCAGCAGCACGAACAGGTCGGTGACCGGCGCGTGCTCCACCGGGGTGTAGCCCTGCTGGAGGATCTGGGCCAGGGCCCGGACGGGGAAGAGCCCGACCGCGGCCGACAGCCAGTGCGGCACGGGGAACGTGGGGTCGAAGATGCCGGACATGATGGCCAGCGGCAGGTAGCTGGCGTTGGCGATCGGCGAGGCGGACTCGGCGCTGCCGGCCACGGAGGCCAGCGCCAGGCCCAGGGCGCCGAAGCAGGCCACGCCGAGCAGCAGGCCGCCGGCGATCTCCGGCAGGCCGCTCGTCCGCGGGACCGCGCCGAAGGCCAGCGCGCCGAGCGTCATGATGCACGCGGTGATGGCGAGCGTGGTGGCGGCCGTGCTGCCGAGCACCCCGGACAGGTAGGCGGCGGCCGGCAGCGGGGTGGTTCTGATCCGCTTGAGCACGCCGTCGTGGCGCAGGGTGGCCAGCTTCGCGCCGAGGTTCACGTAGGCGGCGACGATCACCCCGAACGCGATGATCGACGGCACGAAGATCATCTGGCCTTCCACGTGCGTCCCGGGCAGGTCCCCGGCCGCGGTGGTCGATCCGATGAGCAGCAGCAGCGCCAGCGGCAGGGCGAAGGTGAACAGCGCGTACTCGGCGCTGCGCCAGAAGGAGCGCTGCTCGAGCAGCGCCTGGCGGAAGGCGAGGAGGACGGTGCGGCGGCGCGCCTCGCCCAGCGTCAACGGAGTCAACGGAAGGGTCATCAGCGGGTACCTCCGGTGACAGCGGGTTCGGCGGCGCGGTCCCCCGGCGGTGCGGTGTCGAGCGGTGGTGCGGTGTCCAGCGGTGGAGCGGTGTCCAGCGGTGGTGCGGTGTCCAGCGGTGGTGCGGTGTCCAGCGGTGGTGCGGTGTCCAGCGGTGGTGCCGCGTCCAGCGCTGGTGCCGCGTCCAGCGCTGGTGCCGCGTCGGGCGGCGGAGCGGTGACGGTGGGCACGCGGGGGCGCTCCCCCGCCGGAGGACAGACAAGCTGGAGGTAGGCGTCCTCCAGCGTGGGCGATTCCACCGACAGGTCCTCCAGGTCGCCCAGGTCGTTCGCGGCGGCCCAGTTCAGCAGGTCGCGCAGCGCGGTGTCGGCGCTGACGGCAGTGCTGGCGGGGGTGCAGACCGCGACATCCCCGCGGACCGCGACCGCGAGGGAGGCGGGCGGCGCGAGCGTGCCATTCCGCACTCGTTCTGGCGCCGTGAACTTGATCGTGGTGCTGATCCCGGCCTGCCGGGCGACGTGCCGCACCGTGCCGGCAATCTGGATGCGGCCCTCGGCCAGGATCGCGACCCGGTCCGCGAGCCGCTCCGCCTCGTCCAGGTAGTGGGTGGTGAGGACGATCGTCTTGCCCAGCGCGCGCAGGTTCTCGATGGCCGCCCAGCAGCGCCGCCGTGACTCGGGGTCGAACCCGGTCGTCGGCTCGTCGAGGAAGATCAGCTCGGGGTCGCCGGCCAGCGCCAGGGCCAGGTCGAGGCGGCGCCGCTGCCCGCCGGACAGCTTCCTGACCTGGGTTTTCCTGTCCTGGGTGAGCTCCACGGCCTGCAGCAGGTCCGCCAGGTCCCGCGGCTGGCGGTAGTACGAGCGCCAGATGTCGATCAGCTCGGCCACCCGCGCCTGCCGCGGGAAGCCGCACTCTTGCAGGACCATCCCGATCCGCTCGCGCAGCCGGGTGGGCTGCGCCTGCGGGTCCAGGCCGAGGACGCTGACGGTGCCGCCGGTGCGCCGCCGGAAGCCCTCGAGGATCTCGACGGTCGTGGTCTTGCCCGCGCCGTTCGGGCCGAGCAGGCAGAAGACCTCGCCGGCGCGGACGTCGAAGTCGACCCCGCGCAGCACCTCGCGGCCGCCGTAGCTCATCGTGAGGCCGGACACCTCGATCGCGCTGGTCACTCGCCCTCCCCCAGGTCATGGTGCTCGTCCCGGGCAGTCAGGAAGCGGGCCGGGAGCAGGGCGTGCAGCAGCGCGTCGACCGCGGTCTCCTGGGCCAGGGCGGCCGGGATCGCCGCGCCGTAGGGGTCGTCGTGCCGGTGCCGGGCGAACCAGGTCAGCGTCTCCAGCACCAGGCGGGCGGTCGCCGCGGTGTCCGGCGGGGCGCGCAGCGCCCCGGTCTTGGCCCGGCTGTCCAGGTAACTGGCGAGGGCGTCGAGGACCGGGCGGCGCAGGCCGGAGTTGAGCAGGTCGGCCAGGGCGGGCAGCTCGCGGGCGGAGCGCTCGATCATGTCGGCCGCCTGGGCGGTCTGCTCCTCCAGGGTGAACAGCTCCCGCAGGATCGCCTCGAGCTCGGCCGCCGGATCGGTTACCGCGGCGGTGCGCAGCGCCTCCGCCAGGGCACCGAACGGCACCTCGGCCGCGACGAACTCGTGCGCCTGGCGGATCATCTCGGCCAGGCTCGGCACGCTGAGGGGGAACTCGCCGACCGGGTCGTCCTCGCCGGGCAGCGGCTCCAGCAGCAGCGCGTGCCTGATCGCCAGCGCGAACAGGTCTTCCTTGCGGTCGACGTAGCGGTAGAGGGCCGCCTCGGACAGGCCCGCCTCCCGCGCGACGTCGCTCATGTGCGCCGACCGGTAGCCGTCCCGGGCGAACACCCGCACCGCGGCGCCGATCACCTCGGGGAACCGCTCGTGGGCACTGCGTTTGCCGGTCACGCGGCTGACTATATGTCGTAAGTGAGCCGTTCACTCACAAACGAGACGTAATACAGAGCTAAGCGACGTAATCCACAGCTAGGCCGAATGTCCGCCGCCGGGATCCAGCGTGAAGCCCTCGTACCCGTTGGCGGCCACCTCGTCGCACTTGACGCGGTAGTTGCCGACGCCGCCGGCGTAGGGCATGAACACCCGCGGCTTGCCGGGCACGTTGGCCCCCATGTACCAGGAGTTCGCCTTCGGGAACAACGTGTAGGAGGCCACCTCGTTGACGTGGTCGACCCAGTCGTCCTGCGCCTGCCGGGTGGGCTCGATCGCGGCCAGGCCGCGCTGGCCAAGATGCGCGATGGTGTCGGCCACCCAGTCCACGTGCTGCTCGATGGAGATCATCATGTTGGACAGCACCGACGGGCTGCCCGGGCCGGTGATCATGAACAGGTTGGGGAACCCGGCCGAGGCGATGCCGAGGTAGGTCCGCGGCCCGGCCTGCCACTCGTCTTGCAGGCTCGCGCCGTCCCGGCCGCGGATGTCCACCCGGGTCAGGGCGCCGGTCATGGCGTCGAAGCCGGTCGCGTAGACGATCGCATCGAACTCGTACTCGCGCTCGCTGGTGCGGATGCCGCGCTCGGTGACCGCCGCCAGCGGCGTGCGCCGCAGGTTCACCAGGTGCACGTTGTCCCGGTTGTAGGTGTCGTAGTAGCCGGTGTCGAGGCACGGCCGTTTCGTGCCCACCGGGTACTGCGGGCACAGGTCGGCCGCGGTCTGCGGGTCCTTGACCAGCTCGCGGATCTTGCCGTGGATGAACTCCCGGATCAGGTCGTTGGCCTGCTGGCTGGTCGAGGTGTCGGTGTAGCAGGTCAGCAGGCTGGTCAGGGCGCCGGCGTTCCACGCCTCCTCCAGGGTCGCGTTCCGCTCCTGCTCGCTGACCTCGAGGGCGGACTTGGTCGGGTCCGCGACCGGGACGCCGAAGCCGGACACCCGCGCGGCCTGCCGCCATTCGCCGTAGCGGGCCTGCACGCCCTCGAGCTCCCCCGGGTGCAGCGGCCGGTTGCGCGCCGGGAGGCTGTAGGCGGGGGTGCGCTGGAAGACCGTGAGGTCCGCGGCCTGCTCGGCGATGACCGGGATGGACTGCACCCCGGACGAGCCTGTCCCGATCAGGCCGACCCGCAGCCCGCTGAAGTCGACGCCCTCATGCGGCCAGTGCGCCGTGTGGTACGACTCCCCCCGGAAGGTGTCAGTCCCCGGGATCTCCGGCAGCTTGGCGGCCGACAGACAGCCGGTGGCCATCACGAAGTACCTGGCCGTGACGGCGCCGCCGCGGTCGGCCTGGACCCGCCAGGTCCTGGACGGCTCGTCATAGCGGGCCGCGGTGACCCGGGTGCCGAAGCGGATGTCCCGGCGCAGCCCGAACCGGTCGGCGACGTGCCGGGCGTAGCGGAGGATCTCGGGCTGCGGCGCGTAGCGCTCGGCCCACGGGTAGTCCTGCTCCAGCTCGGAGGAGAAGGAGAACGAGTAGTTGATGCACTCCACGTCGACGCGGGCCCCCGGATAGCGGTTCCAGTACCAGGTGCCGCCGACGTCGTCGCCCGCCTCGAACACGATGACCCGCAGGCCCTGAGCGCGCAGCCGGTGGAGCATGTACAGGCCGGCGAAGCCGGCCCCGACCACCACGGCATCGACGGCCTCGGCGCCGTCAGCTACCGCACTCTCGGACACCGCACTCTCCGCTACCGCATTCTCTGACGCTGCACTCTCGGATACTGCACTCTCGGACACCGCACCCTCTGACATTGAGGCAGAACGGGTTTCGGTGGCAGCGGTTGCTTCGGACATCGTCGTCCCTCCTGTCGCAGGCCTTGCCAGATCACCCTTCTGTCGCAGAACTTGCCGGGCGAGTACGGAGGCAAGGCCATTGATGTGAGCCTGCTCACAACCTAAAATGCAGAATGCATTCTGGCAATCCCCCGGATGCCGCGGCGGCTGAGCCGCACGACCGCACGAGAACCCAATGGAGGGTTTCATGTCTCGTCGTGACCTGATCGACCCGGAATCGCGCCAGACCCTCGACCAGCTGCTCGCGGTGCTGCCCGGCGGCTTCAACGCGATCCCGGACATCGTCGCCCGGCGGGAGGCCGCCGCCGCGATGCTGGCCGCCATCGAGGTGCCGCCGAACCCGAACGTCACCCATGAGGACCGCTCGGTGCCCGGCCCGGAGGGCGCCCCGGACATCAGCGTGCGCGTCTACCGTCCGGTCAACGCGTCGGGGACGCTGCCGGGGGTGTACTTCATCCACGGCGGCGGCATGGTCCTCGGCAACGTCGAGGGCGAGAACGCGGTCGCGGAGCAGGTCTGCGAGCAGGTCGGCGCGGTCGTCGTCTCGGTGGAGTACCGGCTGGCGCCGGAGGACCCGCACCCGGCGCAGAGCGAGGACTGCTACGCCGGCCTGGTGTGGATGGCGCGCAATGCCGCCGAGCTGGGGTTCGACCCGGACCGGCTGGCCGTCTACGGGGGCAGCGCGGGCGGCGGCCTGACCATCGCGACGGTCCTGCTGGCCCGGGACCGCGGCTTCCCCGCGATCCGCTTCCAGATGCCGATCTACCCGATGATCGACCACACCAACGAGACCCCTTCCAGCCACGAGATCACCGACATCGGCGTCTGGGACCGCAAGGCCAACATCGAGGCCTGGGACTGGTACCTCGGCGGGGGCAAGCCGGACCAGTACGCCGCTCCGGTTCTCGCCGAGGACCTGTCCGGGCTGCCGCCGGCCTTCATCGACGTCGGCACCGTCGACCTGTTCCGCGACGAGGACATCGCGTTCGCGACGCGCCTCATGCAGGCCGGCGTGCCGTGCGAACTGCACGTCAACCCGGGTGCGTACCACGCCTCGGAGGTCCTCGCCCCGCAGGCCGGGTTGTCCGCCCGGATCTGGGAACGCCGCTTCGACGCCCTGCGCCGCGCCCTAGCCTGACCCGCCCGGCTATTCCATTTCCGGCCCTAACCCGCCCGGCTTCCCGCCCGGCCCCGCCGCCGGTGCCGGCCGGCCAGAATGTAGGCGTGCAGGTCGCGCTGCTCGGGCCCCTAGAGGTCCGCGCGGCGGCTGACACGCCGCTGACACGCGGGCTGCGGCCGGCCGGCGAGCTGCGGCGCGGCTGGGCCGCGGCCGGGTTAACATGGCGCCGTGCAGATGGGTGTGAACGTACCGAATTTCGGACCTGGCACCACACCCGGCGTATTGCGCCGCTGGGCCCAGGCGGCGGAGGGTCTCGGCTTTGACCTGCTGATGATCTCCGATCACATCGCTGTCACGGCGGACGTAGCCGAGCAGTATCCGGCGCCGTTCTACGAGCCTTTCACCACCCTCGCCTGGCTGGCCGGCGTCACCGGCACGATCAAGCTCGGGACGACTGTCTTGATCGTGCCGTACCGGCACCCGCTGCTCGTGGCCCGGATGGCCGCGAACCTCAACGAACTCAGCGGAGGACGCCTGGTCCTCGGGGTTGGCGTCGGCTGGGCCGCGCAGGAGTTCGCCGCCCTGGGCGTCCCGCTCGGGGAACGGGGGAAGCTGACCGACGACTACCTGCGGACTATCCGCGCGGCCTGGGACAACGACGATGACTACCGCGGCGCGCCCGTACCGGTGTGGGTCGGCGGCAACAGTGATGCCGGCTTGCGCCGGGCGGTGCGCCTGGGCGATGGATGGCATCCGCTCCGGTTCACCATGCCCTGGCTGCACGGGGCGCTGGCGCGGCTGACGGAGTTCGCGGACGATCAGCGACGACCGGTTCCCGCCCTGGTACCGCGCATCGCCCTGCGGCTCACCGAATCACCGGTCACCGCCCCCGGACGTCTCGCGGGCGAGGGAACGATCGACCAGATCCTCGACGACCTCGCGCAGCTGCGTCGGCTCGGCGCGGGCACCGTCGTGCTCGATCCGTTCAACGGCGATCCGGACGAGACGCATCACCCGGAGGCCGCCTGGTCCGCGCTCGCGGCGGTCGCAGCGAGAGTCCGCCACCTTGAGGAGCAGCCATGACGCACGAGATCACCGAGGCCGACCGGTCCTACCTGCGCCGCTGCGTGGAACTGGCGGCGGAGGCCGTTGCCGCCGGCGACTTCCCGTTCGGCTCGGTGCTCGTCGGCCAGGACGGGACCGTGCTGGCCGAGGACCGGAACCGGGAGGTGACCACGGGAGACCCGACGCGTCACCCGGAGTTCGAGCTGGCCCGCTGGGCGGCGACCAACATGACCGCGCCGGAACGAGCCGCGGCCACTGTCTACACCTCAGGCGAGCACTGCCCGATGTGTTCCGCCGCGCACGGCTGGGCCGGGCTCGGGCCCATCGTGTACGCGACCTCAACCAAGCAGATGGGCGCCTGGCTGGCCGAGCTGGGTGTCGGCCCGGCCCCGGTCCTGCCGCTGTCGATCCCCGACGTCGTTCCCGGCGTCGCGGTGGCCGGCCCGGTCCCGGAGCTGGCCGAGCAGGTGCGCGAGCTGCACCGCAGGTTCCGTTCCGGGTAGTACCCGGGCCGGTCGGCCGCCCGCCGTACGACGTCGGCCGGCTAGGCGCTCTTGCGGGCCACGCCGCCCCACATGGCGGCGCGGGCCGCGGCTTCCTCCGCGGTGTCCGGCCGCCACTCCTGGATCGGCACCACCCCGGGCGGCAGCAGCTCAAGGCCGTCGAAGTACTGCGTGACGTCGGCGCGGCTGCGCGGGTTGATCCGCTGCGCCATCAGCCGGTTGACCCGCTTGGCCGCGGCGACCACGCCCATCGACGCCTGCATGTCGCTCGGCACGTGCGTGATCGCCAGGTAGCTGCCCGGCGTCATCTCCTCCATCAGCCGGCCGACGATCTGCTGCGGGTTGTGCTCGTCGTCCACCAGGTGCAAGATCGCGACGAGCATCACGCCGACCGGCTGGCTCAGGTCCAGCATCTTCTCCGCGCCGCGCAGGATCTTCCCCGGGTCGCGCGCGTCCGCGTCCAGGTAGGCGGTGCTGCCCGGCTGTGCGCCGGCCAGGAGCGCACGCGCGTGCGCGAGCACCATGGGGTCGTTGTCGACGTAAAGAACGCGGCAGTCGGGCGACACCGACTGCGCCACCTCGTGCGTGTTGTTCACCGAAGGCAGTCCGGTGCCGATGTCGAGGAACTGCCTGATCCCGGACTCGGCCATGAACCGGACGGCGCGCCGCAGGAAGGCACGGTTGGCCCGCACCGACGACGGCATGTCGGGGTAGGCGACGTACGCCTCGTCCCCCGCCGCGCGATCGGCGGCGTAGTTGTCCTTGCCGCCGAGCCAGTAATCGTAGACCCGGGCGATGTGCGCCGTGCCGGTGTCGAAGGCAGGGGGCTCGCCCAGGTCATCGGCGCTGCTGATCAGGCCATCGGTCATCGAAGTATCTTTCGTCCCGCGGTGCCCCCACCAACGGCAGGATAGTGGTATTGCGCCGGATACGCGATACGAGCAGGTCTTCGGCGCGGCGGCGGTTTCCTCACCCTGGCCGTTCGGCGAGGGGAGACGGTGACGGTGTAGCCGCGGTCGAGCCGGTCCGCAGCCCCGGTGCCAGGGCCAGCGTCACCGCGACCGACGTCGCCGCCATCACGGTGATCCCGAACGCCGGGGACGTCCATTCCGCGATCGTTCCCGCCAGTGCCGCTCCGACTCCCTGCATCGCGAGCATGCACGACAAGTGCAGCCCGAGTGCGTGCCCGCTCAGCTCCTCCGGTGTCAGGGTCATCAGCCGCTGCTGCAGCATCAGGGTCGCCGAGTAGCCGACGGATGCCACCGCGCAGGCGGCGCACGCCACCGCCAGCGACGGGTGCGCGATGAACACCAGGTACGGGCAGGCGAGCAGCAGCCGCATCCACGGCCCGAGCCGGTCGCGCCAGCGCGGCGAGACGAACCGCCCCGCCAGCGTGTCTCCGGCGAGCATCCCCACCGCCGTGCAGGCGAACAAGTCACCCGCGTGCCGCGGCGAGTACGAGACGAACAGGGACTCGCACCCGACGACCAGCCCGTTCGGCACGCACAGCGCCAGGTAGACGTAGCGGCGGGGCGCCGAGGCCAGCAGGTGCATGTTGTTGCGCCATGTCTGGGCGACCGACGGCCGTCCGCCAACGCGCGCCGCGCGGCGGGGCAGGCCGAAGAACGCGAGACAGCCGCTCGCGACGTACAGCGCGGCCCCCGCCAGCAGCGTCCCGCGCGCCGACAGCAGGTTCACGAGCAGCCCGCCGGCCGCGAATCCGACGATCTGCATGAGCCCCACGGACATGTTCACCACGGACCGGCCCAGCATGTACCCGTCGGCGGGCAGGATCTCGTTCAGCAGCCCGTACTGCACGCCGCCGCCGAGCGAGGACAGCACTCCGAGCGCGAGGCTGACCGCGAAGATCGTCCCCACGCTGATGCCGGGCAGCGCCTGCGCAAAGGTGCCGAGCGCGAAGGCCAGCGACAGCCAGGTGAGGGCCGCCCGCGGCGGGATCCGGTCGGCCGCCGACAGCAGCAGGGACGCCCCGGCGAGCTGGGCCAGCGACGGGCCGAACATCACCAGCGCCGACAGCAGCGGCGACCCCGTCGCGGAATACACCAGTATCCCCAGGGCCAGGCTGGTGACCGTCGATGCCGCCGTCTTGGCCGACGAGGCGACAAAGAGTGAGGTGAACTCCGGTACCTGGAACAGTTCGCGATAGGTCCGCACGAGGACCAAGCTTCCTGCCCGCGGCCGGAAGGACGGTAAGGTTTCGCACGGAGGCGAAACAGGAGGACGGCCGCCGGCATCGGGTGGTGGAAGGTCAGCAGCGACAGCCGGGCCGGATCCAGAACGAAGCGGGCTTACCCTCCGGCGGCTCAGGAATCCAGGTCGGCGGGCCGCTGCGGCGTGTCCAGCTGGCCCCGGCAGGTGACCAGGCCGCCCGCTGCCCCGTGCAGGCCGATCGCGTCGAAGGGATGACCATCGCCTTTCAGAAAATTTGCTCGACGGCCTTTTAGGTGCCGCATCGTCGTAAGACGTCGACGGGTAAGTGTTGTGATCTCGACATATAGCGGCCTCGTCTACCGGCAAGTCTGTTCCGCCAGTAAAGTATGGGATATTACCGGTGAGTTGGATTCAGGCTTAGGGAGACGGCATGGTGGACGCCATCTGCAGCCTGCCTGGCGGCGGCTGATGCGCTCCACCTCCGTAGTAAGGGCAATTAGCTCTTGGATCGGCGCGAGCTGGGCCAATCTGCTCAGTGTTGTGCTCATCGGCATCGCCGCGGCCGTGAGTGCCGCAGCCGGCTGGGATCAGCATCACCACCTCCAGTGGCTAGTTGCCGCGGCGGTGATCGCTACGCTCGGCGGGCTGGCGCAGGTGGCTTCGCAAGGTCGTTCCCGCGCGCAAGCAGAAGTGCCAGTCCGTCTCGGTGCATGGATAACAAAAGACGGCA
>Ga0302314_10010189_pt1 | contig 16471 bp, 16 predicted proteins | sample III_Palsa_N2_3_FD_200533 | JGI IMG/M metagenome (GOLD analysis project Ga0302314, IMG submission 200533) | Peat permafrost microbial communities from Stordalen Mire near Abisko, Sweden - III_Palsa_N2_3 | ecosystem: Environmental > Terrestrial > Soil > Palsa > Peat permafrost | place: Sweden... | reverse complement strand
GATCGATACAGGACCTCGCCGCTTGCCGCGAGCAGCGACACCTCGTTGGAGCGTACCCGGCCGAGCTGCTGCAGGAACTGCAGCACCAGATCCGGGCCGCCAACGTGGCTATAGACCGACACCAGGCGGCCCAGCAATTGTGCTGCAACGCGATTGGCCGCCTCGATTTCCTCGCGCACGGAGGAGCGCGCGCTCTGAATCTCGGCCGCGATCAGCACGATCAAAAAGGCGGCGCTGAGGCCGGCTACCACGAGATTCAGGCGGGTCCGCAGTCTCATCCGCGGCATGGTACATCGCCCGAGGGCCTCCCTGGGACCCTCATGAAAATCATGAGTCCAGTTTCATGATGCCGCTGATTCGGACCGTAGCCATTGCGCCGACTATGGGGGTGCATTCACTCGAGGAGATTCATTATGAGATGGGAAACCCCGCAAGCTGTAGAAATGCGATATGGCATGGAAATCACCATGTACGTGTCGAATCGCTGAAAATGCGACTGGGCGCTCGTCCGCGTAAGCGGGCGGCGCCTTTTTCTCCGTGAGAATCCGCGTGCTGGGGTCGGCCGCCGGCGGCGGGTTCCCCCAATGGAATTGCAATTGCGCTAACTGCGCCGGCTACCGGGCCGGAACCTTCCGTGGGCAGGCGCGCACCCAATCCTCGATCGCCGTCTGCGGCACCGATGCAGCCTCCTGGGTGCTGGTCAATGCCTCGCCGGACATCAGCGCGCAACTGCAGGCGAGTCCCGTCTTGCAGCCCAACCGGGCGCTGCGCGACACGGCACTCGCCGCCATCGTCCTGGTCGACGGCCAAGTGGACCATACCACCGGTCTTTATATGCTGCGCGAAGCGAAACGCCCCTGGCCCATCTGGTGCACCGACAGCACCTATGCCGATCTGACCCGCGGCAATCCCATTCTCGGTGTGCTGGCGCACTACTGTGGCGTCGACCGCCGCCGCATCGATCTGAGCGCGGACGGCTTCAGGGTCGATGGCGTGCCGGGCGTGCGCTGGCAGGCCCTTCCCGTCGCGAGCAAGCCGGCCCCCTATTCACCGAATCGCGATTCGCCCATCGAGGGCGACAATCTGGCGCTCGTCATCACGGACGAGGCCAGCGGACGCTCGGCGCTGTATGCGCCGGGACTGGCCGCCGTCGATGATCGGGTATGGCACGCCATGCAATCCGCCGCCTGCGTGCTGGTGGACGGCACCTTCTGGACCGACGATGAAATGCTTCGCGTCGGCGTATCGGGCAAGCGCGCGCGCGAAATCGGCCACCTGCCGCAGAGCGGTCCCGGCGGCATGCTCGAATATCTGCAGCGCTTGCCGAGCGGTACGCGCAAAATCCTGATTCACATCAACAACACCAACCCCATCCTCGATGAGGCCTCCGTGGAATTCGCGGAACTCACGCGCCGCGGAGTTGAGGTTGCGCGGGACGGCATGGAGATTTCGCTGTGAGCGCCGTGCCCTGGACCCGCGAAGAGTTCGAGGCGCAGCTGCGCAAGCAGGGCAGCGCCTATCACATCCACCACCCGTTCAATGTCCTGTTGAATACCGGCGGGGCCACGCCTGAGCAGATTCGCGGCTGGGTCGCGAACCGCTTCTACTATCAGGCGAGCATTCCGATCAAGGATGCCGCCATCCTCGCCAACTGCCCCGACCGCGCCGTGCGGCGCAACTGGGTGCAGCGCATCCTCGATCACGATGGCTACGGCGATGACGCCGGGGGAATCGACTCCTGGCTGCGACTGGCGGAATCCGTGGGACTCAAGCGCGACGCGGTCGAGAGTCTGCAGATGGTGCTGCCGGGAGTGCGCTTCGCCGTCGATGCCTACGTCAACTTTGCGCGCCGGGCGCCCTGGCAGGAAGCGGTGTGCTCCTCGCTGACCGAGCTGTTTGCGCCGGAGATTCACAAGCAGCGCCTGGCCAACTGGCCACAGCATTATCCGTGGATCGATCCCGCCGGCCTGCGTTACTTCCAGAGCCGCGTGAGCCTGGCGCGCCGCGACGTCGAATTCGGCCTGAGCTTCACGCTCGATCACTTCGACACGCGCGCCCTGCAGGAGCGGGCGCTCGAGATTCTCAAGTTCAAGCTCGATGTGCTGTGGCAGATGAGCGATGCCATGGCGCTGCACTACCGGGTGCCCCTATGAGCGACCCCTCGATCAGCGCCACGGCACGGCCGGCCATCGAGCGCGGCTTTCGCTTGCAATGGGAAGCCGCGCAGAATGCGCATGTGCTGCTGTACCCTGAAGGGATGATCAAGCTCAATGCCAGCGCCGGCGAGATCATGAAGCGCTGCACGGGCGAGGCGTCGATCGCGGACATCACCGCGGACCTGGAACGCAGCTTCGAGACCACCGGACTTGGCAACGATGTCATGGCTTTCGTTGCCATGGCGGTCGCAAAGAAATGGCTGAGGATACCCGCATGAATGCACTCGCAACCCACCCTAAGCCGGGACCGCCGCTGTGGCTGCTGCTCGAGCTCACCTACCGATGTCCGCTGCACTGTGTGTTCTGCTACAACCCAACCGACTTCGAGCGCACGGGGCCGGAACTCGACACCCAGGACTGGATCCGCGTGCTGCGCGAGGCGCGCGCCTTGGGCGCCGTGCAGCTCGGACTGTCGGGCGGCGAGCCGCTGGCGCGCGACGATCTGGAGGAGATCGTTGCCGAGGCGCACCGGCTCGGCTTCTATATCAACCTGATCACCTCGGGCGTGGGCTTGAGCGAGACTCGCATCCGCGCGCTGAAAGAGGCGGGCTTGGATCACATCCAGCTGTCGTTTCAGGACAGCTCGAAGCGGATGAACGATTTCTTGAGCAGCACGCGCACCTTCGAGCTCAAGTCCAAAGTCGCCGCGCTCATCAAGAAATACGACTATCCCATGGTGCTGAATGTGGTGCTGCATCGGATGAACATCGATCACGTGCAGGAAATTCTCGAGATGGCGGACCGCATGGGCGCGGAATACGTGGAGCTCGCCAATACCCAGTACTACGGCTGGGCCTGGCATAACCGCGAGCAGCTGCTGCCGAGCCGCGAACAGGTCGAGCGGGCGGAGGAGACCACCCGGCGTTTCCGCGAGCGCGAAGGACGACCGATGCAGATCTATTTCGTGGTTCCGGACTACTTCGAGCGCCGTCCCAAGCCCTGCATGAAGGGTTTGGGCTCGTTGTTTCTCACCATTGCGCCCGACGGCCTGGCGCTGCCTTGCCACGCCGCGCGCATGCTGCCCGGCCTCGAGTTTCCCAACGTGCGCAGCTCGAGCATCGAGGCCATTTGGTTCGATTCGGAAAGCTTCAATCACTTCCGCGGTGATGCATGGATGAAGGAGCCCTGCCGCAGTTGCCCCGAGAAGGCGCGCGACTTCGGCGGCTGCCGCTGCCAGGCGTACCTGCTCACCGGGGATGCGGCAAACGCCGATCCGGTCTGCGATCTTTCTCCGCATCATCATCTGATCACCGAGGCGGTGGAACGCGCCAACCGGCCGCAGCCTGAGGCGAAGGAGCGGGTCGAGGAAAAACCGCTGGTATTTCGCACCCCCGACAATTCCCGCGCCCTGTTCCCGTGATCGAAGCCTCCGGCTTGACCAAGCGCTACGCCGGCGCGCTCGCCGCCGACAGCCTGGATCTCGATATTCCCTCCGGCCAGTTTTTCGGCTTGCTGGGACCCAATGGCGCCGGCAAGACCAGCACCATCCACATGCTGTCGACGCTGATCAGGGCGAGCGCGGGCGAGGCGCGGGTAGCCGGATTCGATGTGCGCACTCAGAGGCTGGAGATCCGCCGCCGCATCGGCGTGGTGTTCCAGGAGCTGGCGCTCGACCGCACGCTGTCCGCGGCGGAAAACTTGAAATTCGCCGGTCTTCTCAACGGGCTCGCGCGCCCCGAGATCGCGCGCCGCAGCGCCGAATTGCTCGAGATCTTCGGCTTGACCGAGCGGCGCGACAGCCCAGTGGCGGCGCTCTCCGGGGGCATGCGCCGCGCGCTGGATATTGCGCGCGGCGTCATCCATCAGCCGAAGGTATTGTTTCTCGACGAGCCGACCATAGGGCTGGACCTGCCCAACCGGCGCGCCATCTGGCGCTACGTCGCACGGCTGCGGGCCACTCTCGGCGTCACGGTGTTCTTGACCACACACTATTTGGAAGAGGCCGCCGATTGCGATGAGGTGGCATTCCTGAGCTCGGGGCGAATCGTGCGGCGGGGCAATCCGCGATTGCTGGTCGAACAACTGGCGCGCTACATCATTGAAGTGGAAACCGACCAGCCGGCGGAGCTTGCGAAATCGCTCGAGCCGCGCTTAGGCGTGGCGCTCATCGAAGCCGACCGGCTACACTTCCTCTACAACGCGGAGCCGGCCGACCTAGGGTCGCTGCAGTCCGAGCTGGCCGCCGTGGCGAGCGAGGTGCGCTGGCGCCGTCCGAATCTGAATGACGTATTCCTGTGGGTGAATCGCCGATGATTGCGCGTGCGGTATTCGCCGTGATCGAGCGTGAGCTGCTCAAGCTGCGCAGGCAGCGCGGCCGGCTGCTGGCCGCCATGGTCCGGCCGCTGCTCTGGCTGCTGGTGATCGGCAGCGGGCTTGCGGCGGCGCAAAGCGCGCGTGGCGAGGCGGATTACCAGAGCTTTCTGGTGCCCGGGGTGCTCGGAATGACGCTGCTGTTCGGCGGAATGCTGGCGGCGCTGTCGACCGCCTACGACAAGGAATCCGGCGTGATGCGCATGCTCATCATTGCGCCGTTCGAGCATTACTGGATCGTGATCGCAAAGGCGGCGGGCGCGATGATCGTCGCGCTGATGCAGGCGTTGCTGCTGCTGGTGTTGCTGGCGCTGCTGGGGTTTCTGCACCACGCCATCTCCGTGCCCATGCTGGCGGCCGGCTTGCTGGGCACCGCGCTGACCTCCGCAAGCCTCGGAATGCTGATCGCCGCATGGTCCGGAACCCTGGACAACTACGCGACCCTGATGAATCTGGTGATCTTCCCGGTATTTTTTCTGTCGGGTTCTCTGTACCCGGTGCAGCACCTGCCGCCGCTATTGAAACTCATCGCGACGCTCAATCCTTTCACCCATGGCGTCGACTTGCTGAGGCACGCAGTGGTGATCGGCGCCGACGGCGCCGCCTTCAGCGTGACTGTCGATATCGCCGTGGTCATGGCATTCAGCATCGCGGCGCTTGGCATCGCCTCGGTGCGCTTCTCGCTCGACGGCGTGAATGAGCCGCTGGTGCGCCGGCTCGCGCAATGATGAAGTTCGAGCCACAGGCGTTGACGCTGGTGTTTCTGGTGGCCCTCGCCGCGGAAGCGGCGACGCGCCTATGGCTCGGTTCGCGCCAGATCGCGGCGCTGACGGCTCACCGCGATCAGGTGCCGGAGCTGTTCCGCGGCCAGATCGCGCTCGCCGACCAGCAGAAGGCGGCCGACTACACGGTGGCGCGCGCGAGGCTCGGCCGTTGGGCCACGCTCATCGAGGCCGCCATCAAGATCGCGCTGACCCTTGGCGGCGGCATCGCCGCGGTCGACGCGGCGTTGCGGCCGGTGCGCTTGCCGGAGCCGTGGCACGGAGCTCTGGTAGTGATGAGCGTGCTCATCCTGCTGCAGGTGCTCGAACTGCCGGTTGAGCTCTGGCGCACTTTCGGGGTCGAGGCGCGCTTCGGCTTCAATCGCATCTCGCCGCGCCTGTTCATCATCGATGTCGGCAAGCGTTTGCTGCTGGCGCTCATCATCGGCGGCCCGCTGCTGATTGCAACACTGGCGCTCATGCAGAAGGCGGGGGCTTGGTGGTGGGTGTGGGTATGGGTGGTGTGGCAGGGCGCCACGCTGTTGCTGATGTGGGCTGCTCCACGCTTCATCGCGCCGCTGTTCAACCGGTTTACGCCGCTGGCGGATGAGTCCCTCAGGCGGCGCGTGGAAATCCTGCTCGAACGCTGCGGTTACTCGGCGCGCGGCGGCGTGTTCGTGATGGACGGCTCGCGCCGCTCATCGCACGGCAATGCGTACTTCACAGGTCTGGGCCGCAACAAGCGCATCGTGTTTTTCGATACCCTGCTGGAACGGGTAGAGGCCGCCGAAATTGAAGCCGTGCTTGCGCATGAGCTCGGCCACTTCCGCCTGCGGCACATCACCCAACGGTTGTTGCTGTCGATGCTGACGACATTTCTGGGACTCGCCGCGCTTGCATGGCTGGCGCGGCAACCGCAATTCTATTCGGCGCTGGGCGTGCCCGTGCCCTCGCCGGCGACAGCCCTGTTGCTGTTCATGGTGGCGGTTCCGGTGTTCTTGTTTTTCACGACGCCGCTCGGTTCCTGGTGGTCGCGCCGGCACGAGCGGCAGGCGGACGACTTCGCGGCGCGCTATAGCGATGCGGGTCAGCTGGCGAGCGCGCTGGTCAAGCTGTATCGCGACAATGCCGCGGCCCTGACGCCGGACCGAATTCATTCGGCGTTCTTCGATTCGCATCCGCCCGCGCCGGAGCGGATCGCGCGACTGCATGCCCTGGCAGCCGCCAAGGCGGGGTAGGGACGCATGGCTGCTGTATCTCTCGCGGGCTGGGAAAATTTCTACGTCTTGGCGGGATCGGCGGCTGCCGGGCTCACCGGGCTGACCTTCGTGGTCATCGCGCTGGCCGCCGATGCCCACTCGGTCCGATTGAGCGGCCTGCGCACCTTCGTGACGCCGACCATCGTGCACTTCGGCTCCGTACTGGCCTTGGCCGCATACTTAAGTGTGCCCGGCCAGAATACGCTGAGCCTTAGCCTGGGTTTTACGATGGTGGGACTTGGGGGAGTCATCTATGTGGGCACGGTCGGCGCCGGTATCGCCCGCATCACCGGCGCCTACGTTCCGGTAGCCGAAGATTGGATCTGGAATGCCATCCTGCCGGGCATCGTCTATGCCGGTTTGCTGGCCGGCGGCTTGCTAATCTGGCGCAGCGTCGAATTCAGCTTGTACATGGCCGCCGCGGTCTCAGTGCTGCTGATGATCGTCGGCATTCATAACGCCTGGGATATCGCGGTGTGGAATACCCTGCGCGGCAAGCGGGATGTGCCGCCGCCGAGTTAGGCGGTTTGCGGCGCGGTCTGCGATGCCTAAGGAGCGCAGATTTTATGGATGAGGGTTTTCGCGTTTTGGTCGTCGGTGGCAGCGGGCAAGTTGGCTCGGCGCTGGTTCGGGCGTTGCTCGCTGCTGGCTCGTGCACGCAAGTGGTGATGGTCAATCGCCGCACGGTTCCTCTTGCTGCCGATGCGCGTTTGCGCCAGGTGATCATGGATACCAGTGCGGCAAACTTTGCCGGTGAGATCGCCGAACTTGCCAGGAGCTGCGCCACGCAGGGCGAAGCGTTATATGCCGCATCATGTGTCGGCATTGGTAAGGGGAGTCGGCAATGGAGCGAAGAGGACATTAAGAAACTGGAAATTGGCCTGGTCGGCGCGTTTGCGCGTGGCTGCCTGGCGGCGGGAGTCGAACGATTCGGGCTGCTTTCGGCAGCCGGGAGTAACCCTAACAGCGGAATTCGTTACGCCCGGATCATGGGTGAGAAGGAAGCTGCAGTGCGCAGCCTCGGATTTAAGCGTTTGGCAATTTTTCGCCCCGGCATCATTGCAGGTAATGCGCACACCCCGGGGTTTCTCGCTCTACTGGGGCGTTTGGTTCCAGGATCGTTTGGGACCATTGATCAGGACGATATCGCTCGTGCCTTTGTCGGTGAATTTCTTCACGGGCAGGACGGCACGACGATCCTGGAAAATGCGGCGATGAAGCAACGATCGCGGGCGTATTAGGCCGTCTTCGGCGCCGCCCGGTCCACGGCCCGGACGATGTATCCGCCGGACTTTTCGTCCGGCCGCAGGGCGACCAGGCCGCGCTTTTGTGCATCGGCGAGCAAGTCGTTGAAGGAGCGGAAGCCGTAGGCGCGCTCGTTGAATCCCGGGTGGCGCCGCTTGATCGCCTGCTTGATCATCGAGCCCCAGATTGCATCATTCTCGCCGCGCTCTTCCATGACCGCCTCCAGGGTCTCCACCACCATGTCGAAGGCATCGGTCGGGTCGGGGCCCTTGTTCTCGGACGAGCCAGCGCTCTCCGATGAGGCAGCAGTGGAGCGCGCAGCCGGCGCGGCGCGGCGGCGCGTCCTGGAGGGTTCCTTGCGCACCAGATCATCGTAGTAAATGAATTCGTCGCAGTTGTTGATGAACAAATCCGAGGTCGAGTTCTTGACGCCCACGCCGATGACCGTCTTGGCGTTTTCGCGCAGCTTGCTCACCAGCGGCGAGAAATCGGAATCGCCGCTCAAGATCACGAAGGTGTCGACGTGCCCTTTGGTGTAGCACAGGTCGAGCGCATCGACGACCATGCGGATGTCGGCGGAATTCTTGCCGGACTGGCGCACATGCGGGATCTCAATCAATTCGAAGGCCGCCTCGTGCAGGCCGCGCTTGAAGTCCTTGTAGCGGTCGAAATCACAGTAGGCTTTCTTGACCACGATGTGGCCCTTGAGCAGCAGGCGCTCGATCACTTTCTCAATGTCGAAGCTCGGGTATTTGGCATCGCGTGCACCGAGCGCAATGTTCTCCAGATCGAGGAAAACCGCCATGGTGGCATCGGAGGATTTGGTGTTCATGCCCAATCGTACAAGAAATGTCCGGCTACCACATGCTCCTAGACCCAGCTGTAATTGAAGCTGACGCTCACCCGCTCGGCCGCCACCGGATTGGGCGCCACCTCGTGGCGCAGCCAGCTTTCGAACAGAAACAGCCGCCCGGCGGTCGCGGGCAGGGTGACCCACGGCCGGTTTTCCATGCGCGCATTCACTTTACGCGGCGGCGCGGCCATGAAGCGGTCGAGGCGCGGATCCTCGAATTTAAGTCCAGGGGACCCTGATGGCACCTCGACATAGTAAGTGCCGCTGAGCGCCGACAAAGGATGCAGATGCAGGCCGTGCACCACGTGGCGCGGCATGATGCTGACCCAGCAATCGGTCATCGCCAGTTCGCGCCCCGTCAGGTCCCATTGCGCCGCAGCGCTGAAGGCCTTCACGTGGCGCTGCAATTTGCGGCGCAAGGCCTCGAATGTCGGAGAGATCTTTTGCAGCCGATGCGCGGAGCCGTACGAGGTATAGCCGCCCGGATAATTCTTGGCGGACCAGCGGCGCCCGCCCGCGTCGTCCTGCTTGAGCTGCAGGCACTCCTTCAGCAGTTGCCGATTGAAGTCGCGCGCGCCGCGGCTCTGCAGAGAAGCGGCGTACACCAGAGTGGGAAACAGCGAGTGCAGGGTCATGCGCGGACAGAATCGCGCTTCAGCGCCTGGCACATACAGTGCACGGCGCCGCCGCCATTGCCGATCATCGAGACATCGGGATCGTAGACCGTCAATCCTTCAGCGAGGCAGGCGGCGATCAGGTTCTTGCTGGAGGCGGGAACCAGCACCCGATCGCCTCCCAACGCGACCACATTGCTGCCCAATTGCATGGCATCGCCGTAGGGAATGGGGATCACGCGGATGCGCTTTGCCTTCAGCCACTCGACCAGCTCCGGCTCGACCGCCTCGACGCACACCACCGCAAGGCCCGCGGCGATCATCCCCATCTGCACGTCCAGATGCAGAAAGTGCGCATCGAAGGCATAGGTGTGAAATTCCCAGCCCTCGGCCTCGAACCACGCCTGCAGTTGCCGGACGGCGGGCTCGATCGAGCGCTGGCCGGAGAAGCCGCAGATCGCGACCCCAGGCTTGAGCACCATGAAATCGCCGCCCTCGACATTGCCGGCGGTGACCAGATCGTAGATCGGAATGCCAGCATCGAGATAAAAGCGCAGGCAGCCCGCATACTCGCCGCGCCGGTACGGCTTTTGCAGCTGCATGATAACCGCGCCCCAGGGAGTCATGACACTGCTGTCGCGCGCGAAAATCTGATAGGGCAGGCCCGCTTCAGCCGGCAAAATGTGCACCGTCACCCCGGCTTGGCGATAGGCATCGAGCATCTCGGCGTACTGGGCGCGCGCCACTGGGTAGTCGAACTTCAAGCCGATCCGCTCCGCGCGTTCCGCGACCGCATTGCCCGCGCGCCAGGAAAAATTGTCGATCGGCCCGACCAGCACCTCGCGCAAGGTGCCGTATTCGCTGTCGACCCCCCAACGCTCGAGTCTTGGCGTGCCGCCGGCGGAATGTCGGGTGGTCAGCGGCATGCAATCCTCTGCCAGCTCACGGCGAGTAAGTAATGCGATAGATGGTTCCGCCGCCGTCTTCGCTCATCAACAGCGAACCATCCGCAAGCTCGGTGGTGGCGACGGGGCGTCCCCACACCGACTGGTTGTCGACGATGAAGCCGGTGAGGAAGTCTTCGTAATCGCCGGTGGGCAGATTGTTCTTCATGCGCACGCGCACCAGCTTGTACCCGGTGCGCAGGCTGCGGTTCCAGGACCCATGGAATGCGGCGAAGGCATCGCCGACGTACTCGGCCGGGAACGCCGATTTGCCCGTGCTCGCGCTGTAGAAGGTGAGATTCAGGGCGGCCGAGTGCGACTGGTACAGCACGTCCGGCACCAGCACCTGACCGTTCAGATCCGGCCTCTGCTCCTTGAGGCGCGGATCCTGATGCGAGCCTATGTAGTACCAGGGCCAGCCATAAAATCCGCCCTTGGTAAGGCGGGTGGAATAATCGGGAACCAGATCATCGCCGAGCGCATCGCGTTCGTTGGTGGTGCACCACAAGGCGCCGGTGGCAGGTTGCGCGGTGAGACTCACGCAGTTGCGCAATCCTGTGGCGTAGAGCTGCGGCGCCGCCGGCGACTTGGCGTCAAACACCAGAACGGCGGCCCGGTCCGCCTCCCGATCCCACGCCGCGCCGAGCCCGTGGGTTGCCTGCCAAGCGCGGATTTCGCCGGGCGACTTCCTCGACATGCCCTCGGCCACGTTCGAGCCGGATCCCACGGAGACGAACATCTGCGAGCCGTCCGCCGAGAATGCGATATCGCGGGTGGAGTGTCCGCCGCCGCTCGGCAGATAGGGCACGACCACTTCGGCCGGCGATCTCGCCGCCACATCACCCACCGCATAGGCGTAGCGGATCACGCGGTTGGTTTCAGCGACATACAGCCACTGAGGATTCTTGGCATTCGGATAGAAAGCGAGCCCGAACGGCAGGCTCAAGCGCTGGCTGTAAACGTCGGTCTTCGCCGCGCGCGAGCCATCGGCCGCCGGGTGCAGCACCGAGATGCGCCCGCCGCGCATTTCGCTCACCAAGATATCGCCGTTGGGTGCGACCAGCATCTTGCGCGGTCCGGCGAGCCCGTTGGCAAATACGTCGACGTGAAATCCGGGCGGCACGGCAAGCTTGACCAGAGGCGGCCGCGCGACGACGCGCGGGTTGTTGCGTGCCGACGGCGTGATATAGGGCGGCGGCAGGGAGGCAACCTCAATCCGGTGCACCCGCCCCGGCGTGTCCTGTCGCCAGTCCGCCGATAGCTCGCTGCGCGGCGGGATCGCGGACACCGGCGCTGCGGCTGGAGCTGAGCGGTTGTCGCCCGCGCCCCGCATGCTTTGGAAGTAGGCCGCCAGGTTGGCCCGGTCGGCGTCGCCGGACACCGCGACCACCATCGAGGTGCCCGGCACCAGCCCCGTCGGGGATTGCAGGAAACGCTGCAAAGTCGCCGCGTCCCAGGTCAATCCCGAGGCGCGGAGCTCATTGGTATATGAGAATCCCGCACCGGTGCCGGCTGGCCGCCCGAATACACCGATCAACGAGGGTCCCTGCGCGCCGCCGTCGTCGCCGGGCTCCGCCGTATGGCACAGCGCACATTGCGCGCGGAATAGGGCCCTGCCCGCCGCCGCATCGGCGCCGACTGCGGGTGATGAGAATATGACGATCGCCGCAGCGGCGATGGCAAACGCTCGAGTCATCTGGATCCCCTCCGGGCTCAAGCTGCATTGTAGCGAACTCGCGCAAGGAGCACCGCGGCAGGTATCCTTGGACGCGATGACTCTATTTGAGAGCACGCTGCTGTTGTTGGCCATTGCACTGGTGCTGCTCCGGCTCGCGCGGCGGCTGCGGGTGCCTTATCCCGCCATGCTCGCGCTGGTCGGGGGCTGTGTGGCAGCGATGCCCTGGGTGCCGCGCGTCGGCATCGAGCCGCGGCTGGCTCTGGCGCTGTTCGTCGCGCCCGCCGTCATGGATACCGCATTCGACATGCCGCCGCGCGAGCTGCTGCGCAACTGGCTGCCGCTCACCTCGCTGGCCGTCGTATTGGTGCTGATAACCGCGGCCGCGGTCGCTTGGACCGGCTGGGCACTCGAGGGCATGCCGGTCGCGGCGGCATTGGCGCTCGGCGCGATCGTCGCGCCGCCGGATGCGGCCGCGGCGGCCGCGGTGCTGCAGGAGTTCAATCTGCCGCGACGCACGATGGCAATCCTGCAGGGCGAGAGCCTGCTGAACGACGCGGTCGCGTTGCTGATTTTTGGCGTGGCGGTGGGCGCCACGACATCGCCCGGCGCGTGGGCCGAGTCGGTCCCCGGGCTGTTGATCGCCGTGCCGGGGGGTGCGTTGGTGGGAGCCGCGGCGGGATGGATCGCGATGAAAGTCATACGCCCGCAAGGCGCATCGTTGGCCTCCATCATCGCGCAGTTCCTGGTGACCTACGGCACCTGGCTGCTCGCCGACCGGCTGCATCTGTCCTCCATCGTCGCGGTAGTCGCGCTGGCGGCGGTGGTGGCGCGCTATCTGCCGGCGCGCACCAGCGCGCGCGACCGGGTCAACTCCAATGCGGTCTGGGCCACGGTGGTGTTCGTGCTGAATGTGCTGGCCTTTCTGCTCATGGGCCTGCAGGCGCGCGTCATCTTCAGCGAACTGCAAGGCACCGCCCTGAAGCACGCGCTTGGCTTCGCCGCCATTGTGCTCGCGGTGGTGATCGGCGTGCGATTCGCGTGGGTGATGAGCTACGGATGGGCCATGAGGCGGTACCGCGCGTTTGCGGCAAAGCGCTCGCCGCGGCCGTTTCCGGTGCCGCCCGCGCGCATCGGAGTGCTGGTATCGTGGTGCGGCATGCGCGGACTGGTGACGCTCGCGACCGCCTTCGCGCTGCCGCTGCAATTCCCGAACCGCAATCTGATCGTGCTGAGCGCGTTCACCGTGGTGCTCGGCACGCTCATCGTCCAGGGTTTCACCATCAGGCCGCTGATAACCCTGTTGCGCATCGCGCCGGACCATGCGCTCGCGGACGCGGTCTGCGAAGCGCGCAGCGCGATGCTGGAGGCTGCCCTGGGCGCGCTGGCCGGCCGGGCGGGAGAAGCCGCTGCCGCCCTGCGCAGCGAGTATGGCGCCGCGCGGCAGGCGAATACCGAGGTCGCCCGGCCGCTCACCGAGTATGATGACCTGCGCGTGCTCGCCACCACCGCGCAGCGCGGGCTGCTGGCCGAATGGCGCAGGCACGGCCGCATCGACGATGATGCCTACCACCTGCTCGAAGGCGAGCTGGACCGCGCCGAACTGTACGCCGCCTCGGTGGATCAATTCGGCGCGCAGGAATCATGAGCTCACCGAAGTACGTCGGCGCCATCGACCAGGGCACGAGCAGCACGCGCTTCATCGTGTTCGACCGCAGCGGCGCGATCGTATCCAGCGCGCAGCGCGAACACGCGCAAATCTTTCCGCAGCCGGGCTGGGTCGAGCACGATCCGGCGGAAATATGGCGCAATACCCGCGAGGTGATCGAATTGGCGATGGCGCGCGCCGGTGTCACTGCATCCGAGCTGGTGGCGGTCGGAGTCACCAACCAGCGCGAGACGACGCTGCTGTGGGATCGGCGCACCGGCCGGCCGCTGCACAACGCGCTGGTATGGCAGGACACGCGCGTCGACGAATTAGTCGCGATGTATTCACGCGATGGGGGACAGGACCGGTTTCGCGAGCGCACCGGCCTGCCGCTGGCGAGCTATTTCAGCTCGCTCAAGCTCAAGTGGCTGTTGAGCCAGGTGCCGGGTGCTCGAGCGCTCGCCGAATCCGGCGATGCGCTGTTCGGAACCATCGATTGCTGGCTTGCATGGAATCTCACCGGCGGTGCGGGCAGCGGCATTCACGTGACCGACGTGACCAATGCCAGCCGCACCCAGCTCATGAATCTCGCCACTCTCGAATGGGACGCGGGACTGCTGGCGGAGTTCGATATCCCGCGGGCGGTGCTGCCGCGAATCGTCTCCTCCAGCGATGTATACGCGGATATCAGCATCGATCCGCTCGCCGGGGTGAGCCTTGCGGGCATCTTGGGCGATCAACAAGCCGCGCTGGTGGGCCAGACCTGCTTTCAGTCCGGCGAGGTGAAGAATACCTACGGCACCGGCTGCTTTCTGCTCATGAATACCGGAGAGAACCCAGTTGCGTCGAAGGCGGGGCTGATCACCACGGTGGCATATCGGCTGGGCTCTGAGCGGCCGTGTTTCGCACTCGAGGGCTCGATCGCCGTCGCCGGCGCACTGGTGCAGTGGCTGCGCGACAACTTGCAGTTGATCCGCAGCAGCGCGGAGCTCGAGGCTCTGGCCCGCGAGGTCGAGGACAATGGCGATGTGTATTTCGTGCCGGCATTCTCCGGCCTGTACGCGCCGCATTGGAAGCCCGGCGCCCGCGGCATCGTCGCCGGGCTGACGCGCTACGCGAACCGCGGCCATCTGGCGCGCGCGGCGCTCGAGGCGACGGCGTATCAGACGCGCGACGTGCTGACCGCCATGCAACGCGATTCGGGAATCGCCACCCGGGAATTGCGCGCCGATGGCGGCATGATCGGCAACGAACTGCTGATGCAATTTCAAGCCGATATTCTCGACGTGGATGTCGTGCGGCCGCGCATCGCCGAAACGACGGCATTGGGAGCGGCCTATGCCGCAGGCCTCGCGGTGGGCTATTGGCAGGGCCGTGATGACTTGCTCGGCAACTGGGGCGTGGAAAAACGCTGGCAGCCGCGCATGACGCAGCAGCAGCGCTCGAGGTTGTACGGTTCGTGGCAGAAAGCGCTCAGCCGGTGCGATTGGAAGGATTGAAGTCACGATTATATTTGACGTTCATGTCAAACTTTCCCGCGAACTGATAGTCTGAGCCAGCACTCGGATCAGGCTTTTTGGGGGATGGGATGGGTTCACGGTTCTTCGCAATCGGCACGGTGGCGGCTTTGGCGGCCATGGCGGCCTCATCGGCTGTCTCAAACTTGCGACTAACCACTCTGGTACCGAAGGTGTCTGCCGGGCCCGCGCACCTCATTGCCGTGGGCAGCCGCAGTGCGCAACAGCGCCAGAGCGCGACTGCGGCAAGAATGGACCCCGTGCTCGCCGATCTATCGCGCCACGCGGCGCTGGCGCGGCCCGATCACTTGCTCTCGGACCTGCATTCGCTCAGTCCGGCCGCGCGCTTCTCGCAGACTGCGGACGGCACGCCGCTGGTGCTCGTTGATGCAACCGCGCGCGGCAACCCGCAGCAATTGAAATCCGCGCTGCAAGCGCTCGGACTTACGCGCGCGGCGGTGTATTCCAATGACGTCGGCGGCTGGCTGCCGCTTAAGGAGATCGAAACCGCGGCGGCCCGCGCCGAAGTTCTGTCTCTGCGCGCCTCGATGCCGCGGCCGCGCAGCGGGCCGGTGGCCACCCAGGGTGATTATGTCCAGCTGAGCAGCGCAGTGCGCAGCGACTTTCCCAGCTTGCTCGGCAGCGGCGTCACCGTCGGCGTGCTGTCCGACAGTTTCAACTGCTATGCAATTTACGCCGATCCCGCCAACGGCGTGCCCGTCTCGGGCTACTCCGGCTATGCCTACAACGGCTTCACCGCCGATTATGCCGCCGATGTGTCGAGCGGGTCGCTGCCGTCGGGCGTGACCGTGGTGGAGGAGGCGGACTGCCTGAACTATGGCGCGCCGTCGCAAACGCCGTTCGGCGATGAAGGCCGCGCGATGCTGCAGATCGTTCATGCAGTGGCTCCGGGCGCGAATCTCGCCTTCTACACAGCGGAGAACAGCGAAGCGGATTTCGCGGCCGGCATCGGCAAGCTCGCCAGCGCCGGCGCCAAGGTCATTGCCGACGATGTGGGCTATTTCGATGAGCCTTTCTTTCAGGACGGCATCGTGGCGCAGGCGATCGACAGCGTCGAGGCGCAGGGCGTGGCGTATTTTTCCGCGGCCGGCAACGATGGTAACGGCAGTAACGCGCTGTCCTACGAGAACACGGCTCCGAGCTTCAGCGCCCGCTCGACCAGCGCGCCGAATTCGGGCGAATATCTGCTGAACTTCGATACCACGGGCGCCAGCAATACGACGCAGCTGCCGGTGACCATTCCGCCGATTCCGCCAGGCGATTTCCTGGCGATCGTCGTGCAATGGGATCAACCCTACGTGACCGGCGCTCCCGGCAGCCCCGGCGCGAGCAGCAGCATCGATCTGTGCGTAACCGGCGGGACGGGCAGCGACACCATCGTCAACTACGACGGCGATGCCGCGACCTG
>Ga0302314_10010187_pt1 | contig 16474 bp, 13 predicted proteins | sample III_Palsa_N2_3_FD_200533 | JGI IMG/M metagenome (GOLD analysis project Ga0302314, IMG submission 200533) | Peat permafrost microbial communities from Stordalen Mire near Abisko, Sweden - III_Palsa_N2_3 | ecosystem: Environmental > Terrestrial > Soil > Palsa > Peat permafrost | place: Sweden... | reverse complement strand
CGCTGCGGGTGGCGGGGCGATCCGGCGCTGTCGCCGGTGCCGGGTAGATCGAGCCGGATCGCCGGGTGACCCGACTGGGCCAGGGCCTCTGCCCACGCGCGCCTGGTTCGATAGGTGCACATGTCCGTCCAGCCGTAGGGCGGGCACAGAACGACTCCTGTCGCGCCGTTTCCGACCGAAGCCGGAAGGTGCACCATGGCGAATACGGGATCGGGGTCTGTCTGGAGGTACATGGCACGGGTGAGCACCTGCTCGACGACCCGCGGTCTCCTCGCGCGACCCCTCTCCGGCGTATCGTCAGGACACAACTCGACTACTTTCGATTGCACCGATAGCCCCCTTGCCCTTCGACTCCCATCACCCAGCTCCGATCTAGATGCAACCCGACCGTGCGCCCGATCGCACAACACCTGAAACCACGGACCAGGAGGATCTTAGTCCTGGAGGTTGCGCGGATGCGCACAACCAAAGTCGAGTCTTAACGTACGACCTGTACGTGTAGCCAGGGAGCGGGGCCCATCGTGGGCCCCGCTCCTGGTATTTGGAGGGCCCTAGCCCTCCTCCCGATGTGTACCCCTTTGTTGCCGCCCCTGAGAAAGCTCGATCGCAATGATGGTCGCTTGTGGAAGCGCCGTCGTCCCCTGGCAGGGGTGATCATCGGGTGAGGACGCGACGCAGCACGGGTTACAAGGGTCTAACCCTTTTTGCCCGCGATGCCGATACCATGTGCGTAGGTTGGCCCAGGGGAGCGTCCAACAGAGGAAAACATGGTCAGTCGTTCCCCGATTACCGTCGCGCTCGCCCGATTCGAAGACTTGATCAGTCGCGGTCTCCGCGCGCTGATCGAGGACGACGAGAGCCTTGAGCTGGTCGCCGTCGACGTCCCGCACGAACAGATGCCTGAGGCGCTCGCGGCGCACGCTCCACGGGTCGCGATCCTCAATTTCGGTTCGCTGCGCAGCGCGGCCGAGGTCAGGGAGCTGCACTTCGGCCACCCGAGCACCCACCTCGTCGTGCTCGGTAACCGTCCGACGCCCGCGGAGTCGAGCCAGATGCTCTCGTTCGGCGCTACCGCGTGCCTGTCGAAGACGACCCAGGCGCGCGACGTCCTGAATGCGATCCACCTCGCGTCGCGGGGCATGCATGTCCTGCCGACGACGCGGTCAAGCCGAGATCCGCGCTCCGACGAGCACTCGATGGCCGGGCCTGAGCTGCTGACCCCTCGAGAGGCCGATGTCCTCGACCTCCTCCAGCGTGGGCGTTCGAACGCCGAGATCGCCGCGAGTCTCCACGTCAGCGTGGAGACGGTGCGCACCCACGCGCGTCACATCTATCGCAAGCTCGGCGTCAGGACGCGACGGGACTTGCGTGCGAGCCGCTGAGCAGCTCGCGGTTCACCAGTAGCTCGGCGATCTGGACCGTATTGGTCGCCGCGCCCTTGCGCAGGTTGTCGCCGACGATCCACATGTTGAGCGTGCGCGGGTTGGACTCGTCGCGGCGGATGCGGCCGACGAACACCTCGTCCTGCCCCGAGGCCTCCGAGGCGAGCGGGTAGCGCCCGGCCGCCGGATCGTCCACCACGACGAGGCCCGGCGCGTCCGCGAGCAGCGCCCGGCAGTCGTCGGGGCTGAGCTCGTCACGCGTCTCGACGTTGAGCGCCTCCGAATGGCAGCTGACGACCGGGACACGAGCGCAGGTCACGGTGATCCGCAGATCGGGGAGACCGAGGATCTTCCGGCTCTCTGCGATCACCTTGCGTTCCTCGGTCGTGTAGTCGTCGCCGTCCTTGAACGTCTCCACCTGCGGAAGCACGTTGAACGCGATCCGGTGGGGGTAGACCTCCGGTGGTGGCGGCTCCATCCCATGCAGGATCGCGTGGGCCTGGGCCTCGAGCTCTTCGACCGCACGCTTGCCGGTGCCCGAGGTCGACTGGTAGGAGGTGAACACGATCCGTTCGAGGCCGACCGCATCGCTGATCGGCTTCAGCACCACGAGCGCCTGCATCGCCGTGCAATTGGGGTTGGCGATGATGCCGTTGTGGGCGTCGAGCGCCTCGGGATTGACCTCGGAGACGACGAGGGGCACGTCGTCGTGCATCCGCCAGCACGACGAGTTGTCCACGACGACCGCCCCGCGGGCGGCGAAACGGGGAGCCCATTCGCGGGACACGGACGAGCCGGCGGAGAACAGGGCGATCTCGAAGCCCTCGATCTCGTCCTCGCTGAGTGCTCGCACGGTCAGGTCGTCTGCCAGGAGCTGACCGGCGGAGCGCTCAGAAGCGAAGGGGACGATCTCTCGCGCGGGGAATCCACGCTCGCGCAGGATCTGGAGCATCGTCCGGCCGACGGCGCCGGTGGCTCCCACCACGGCGATTCTGGGCCCGCCGGTCATCGGGGCCCTTCGTCGGGCTGAATTCCGTCCGTCCCGAGCTCGAAGGCGGCGTGCAGCGCCCGGACCGCGCGGGGCACGAGGTCCGAGCGGATCACACACGAGATCTTGATCGGCGAGGTCGAGATCATCTCGATGTTGATCTCTTCGCTCGCGAGGGTGTCGAACACCTTGGCGGCGACGCCAGGGTGCGAGCGCATCCCGGCGCCGACGATCGAGACCTTGCCGATCTCGGCGTCGGTGTCGACCCGCGCGACGCCGAGCTCTATGGCGATCGGAGAGAGCGCCTGCTCGGCCGCCGCCAGGTCCTCGTGCGGGACGGTGAACGAGACCTCGGCCAGGCGGCCCTCGCCGAGCGGCTCGTTCTGGATGATCGTGTCGACGATGCAGTTGGCCTCGGCCAGGCCCCGAAAGATGGCCGCGGCGGCTCCGGGCCGGTCGGGCACACCGAGCAGCGTGATCCGGGCCTCTTCGGTCGAGTGCGTGACGGCGGTGACTAGGGGGCGCTCCATCGTTTCGTTCTCTCCAAGGACAACGGTACCCGGCCCGTCGCTGAAGCTGGAGCGACAGTGGATCCGGACGCCGTGATTGCGTGCGTATTCGACCGATCGGAGCTGGAGGACCTTGGCCCCCGACGCGGCCATCTCGAGCATCTCCTCGAAGCTCACGACGGGCAGCTTGCGGGCGTCCGGGACGATCCTAGGGTCGGCGCTGAACACGCCCGCGACATCGGTGTAGATCTCGCACACGTCGGCGTCCACGGCCGCGGCGACCGCGACCGCCGTGGTATCGGACCCACCCCGGCCCAGAGTGGTGACGTCGCGGCTCGTGGAGACGCCCTGGAACCCCGCGACGAGAACGATCAAGTCCTCGTCCAGTGCCTCGTGAATACGATCTGCGCGAACATCGAGGATCCTTGCCTTCGTGTGGGAGGTATCAGTGACGATCCCGGCTTGGGATCCCGTCAGCGAAATCGCTCGGTGCCCGAGGTCATTGATGGCCATGGCGCACAGCGCGCAGGAGATACGCTCGCCCGTCGAGAGGAGCATGTCCATCTCCCGCGGGTCGGGCTGCGATGACACCTCCACCGCCATCGCGATCAGCTCGTCGGTCGTCTTGCCCCGCGCCGAAAGCACCGCGACGACGCGGTTCCCCGCCTCGCGCTGGGCGACGATGCGCCGGGCCGCGCGCTTGATCCGCTCGGCGTCGGCGACGGACGTCCCGCCGAACTTCATCACCACTGTTCCGTTGCTCGGCACGACCGGGAAGGGTACGGGGAGCCGGGATCGGAAGCCGTGAGTCGAGATCCGGCCAAGGCATGGGGAAGACATCGCGCGCGCGCTCGGTCGCGCGCGCAGAGGTCGCGGGGCCCAGGGGGGAGCCGGTCGAGCACGGATCGCGCGCGCGCGGTCCGCCGCCGGCGCGTGGTCGCCGTCGTCGTGATCGTCGCGCTCGTGGCGGTGGCCATCGCGGTGACGAGCTCGGGCGGCCACAGCACGCCGTCGCCGCTCGGTGGTCCTGGACCCGCGACGGTCCTGAACCCGGGCGCGGGTGGGGGAGGCGGATCCGGCCCGGTCGCCCATAGCACGCCCTTCACCCCGGCCGCCCCGGCGGTCTCGCTGGCCGCGCAACTGCCGCTTCGCAGCCAGGTCGCGCAGCTGTTCCTGATCGGTCTCGACGGCACCTCGTCGAGCTCGCCCGATATCGCGGCGTTTGCCGGCGTCGACTGGGGAGGAGCGATGCTGGGTCGCGCGAACTTCGTCAGCGACTCCCAGATCGCGAGCCTGGCCGGCGACATCACAGCGCTGGCCAAGGCCGCGGGCAATGTCCCGCCACTGATCGCCGCGCCCCAGGAAGGCGGGCCGGACACCGCCTTCCCTGATCTGCCGCCGGCAGGCGAGTCCGCCATCGGGGCCTCCGGCAAGCCCGCCCGGGCGCGCACCCAGGCTATGCTCGCAGGCAAGCAGCTGCGGGCGCTCGGAGTCAACATGACCTTCGCCCCGCTCGCCGATGTCGATGTCCTCGGCGGAGCCCTGACCGGGCGGCTATTCGGCTCGGCGCCGGGCGCCGTGGCCAAGTTCGCGGCGGCCGCGGTGAGCGGCTACGTGGCCGCCGGCATCATCTCAGCCGCCGGTCACTTCCCGGGCGCCGGCGCCGCCTCGGCCGACCCCGATCAGATGATGGCGACCGTCGGAGGTTCGCTTCGGGCGCTCGAGCAGCGCGACCTGGTCCCGTTCGCCGCGATCGCGCCGAGCGCGCCCGTGATCATGATGTCGAACGCGACGTACGCGGCGTTCGACGGCGTCACGCCCGCCGGCCTGCTGCCCCAGGCCGTACGCCTGCTCCGCGACCGGTACGGCTTCCAGGGGGTGGTGATGACCGACGACCTCGACGCGGCGCTCCTGGCCACCGGCGGCACCGCCGGCCAGGCGGCGGTCAGCGCCGTCCAGGCGGGAGACGACCTGCTCTACATCACCGGCACCCCGACCGAGCAGCTCACCGCTTACCACGCGGTCCTGAGCGCCGCCCAGCGGGGTCAGATCTCGCACGCGCAGATCCGGGACGCGTTGCTGCGCGTGCTGACGCTGAAGGCCCGATACGGGCTTCTAGGCGGTTAGGGCAATCCGCCACTTGGGCGGGTAGGGCATCCGCCGCCGGCCAGGGCTTGCGGGGTGGTGGGCTCGCGCGGCTCGCCGGGCTCGTCAGCAATCGGCCCGGCGGCGGACGCCCCTACCCGCCTGCCCGAGCGCTACGTTTTCGGCCGCGGTGTAATCCCGTTATACGGCGCGGGGCGGCGCCGTTATACGGCGCGGCGGCCCGACATGGCGCGGCCGAGCGTGAGCTCGTCGGCGTATTCGAGGTCGGCGCCGACCGGCAAGCCGCTCGCCAGCCGCGTGACGGACACGCCGGGCGCGCGCTCGCGCATCGCCTCGGCGATGTGGAGGGCGGTGGCCTCTCCGGTGGTGGTCGGATTGGTGGCGATCACAACCTCGCGCACGATTCCCTCCTCGACGCGCGAGTAGAGCTCGGCGATCTTCAGGTCCTCGGGGTCGATGCCGTCGATCGGCGACAGCGCCCCACCGAGGACGTGGTAGCGGCCCCTGAACTCGTGCGTGCGCTCGATCGAGATCACATCCGAGGGCTCCTCGACGACACAGATCAGCTCGGGGTCGCGGCGCTCGTCGGCGCAGATCCGGCAGCGCGGTCCGTCGGCGAGGTTGAAGCAGACCTCGCACAGGCCGATCCGCTCCTTGACCTCGCGGATCGCGTCGGCGAGGGCGAAGGCGTCCTCGTCCGAGACCCGGAGCAGATGGAAGGCAAGCCGCTGGGCGGTCCGTCCACCGACGCCGGGAAGCTTGGCGAGCTCCGTGATCAGACGCTGCACGGGAGGCGCGTACACGGTTTCAATGTAGCTGGGGTCCCGGCGCGCGCGCTGCGACCCGGCCTGGGACGCGGTGGCGGGGCTATGGTCGTCCGGTCAGGGCTATGGCAGTGCGGTATGTGGCGGGAGCGTCACAGGTCTCCCTCGGCGGTGCGAAGTTTCGGCCCGCGGGCACCAAAACTCAGGGGCGCGTGCTGAAAAACCGCTCATCCTCATCGAATATTCAGCACGCGCCCCCAGGCGTGCGGTGGTTCTGAGCGCCGGCGATCGCCCCAGGCGTGGGGCGGTTCTGAGCGCCGCATCGCCGGCTTGGCTCAGGCTGCCGCGGCGGCCACGACCGTCGTCGTCCAGTCGATCACCGCGGTCGGACGCACTACGTGCTTGCTCATCCCCAGCTCCTTGGGCTCGAGTCCGAGCGCGAGGCCGACCAGCTGGGGAAGGTGAAGTACGGGCATGCCGAGCTCGCGGGCAACGACCTTCTCAGCGGCCGGCTGCTGGAGGTCGAGGTTCAGGTGGCACAGGGGGCAGGGAACGACGAGGCAGTCCGCCTCGGCGTCGATCGCGTCACCGAGGTGACGGCCCGCCATCGTCAACGACGCTTGCTTGTTCATGGTCACGATCGGAAAGCCGCAGCACTTGTAGACGCCGGCGTAGTCGATCACCGTGCCGCCGAGCGCCTCGATGACCATGTGCAGATAGCGGTCGCGCGGATGCTCGGAGTCGACGCCGAGGCGGTCGGCGGGCCGGACGATGTAGCAGCCGTAGAAGGGCCCGACGCGAAGGTTGGTGAGGGGTCGCTTGACCTTCGACGCCAGCGTGTCGAGGCCGATCTCCTCGACCAGCAGCCAGAGGAAGTTCTTGTTCGTCAGGCCCCGTTCGTAGTGAAGACCCTCGCCCTCGAGCGTGGAATTGACGTGCTCGCGGTACTCGGTATTGGCGTCGAGGCGCTCCTGGCACTCGGACTGCGCACCCTGGCAGGTCGAGCAGATGTTCATCATCAGCTCTCCGTCGGTCTGCTGGGCAAGGGCGAACGTCCGCGCGTTCAAGGTGTCGGCGAGCTCCTGATTGTGTTCGGCGATCACGCCCGCGCCGCAGCACGCAGCTCGGTCGAGCTCGATCAATTCGAGGTCGAGCAGTGGGGCGACCTTGGCCATCGATCCATGGAGCTCGGGGGTGAACCCGCGGCTGACGCACCCGGGCCAGTAGGCGACCTTCATTCGGACTCGCTTTCGGTGTTCGCGGAATCGGCTGGCGGCGATTCCAGTCGCTCGGGCGCCGGGAAGGTCGGGGACTTGTCGGCCGCCGGGGCGGGAGGCGGCGCGGGTGGGGCGGGTGGTTTCGCGGCGGCCGGCGCTGGGGGCTTACCGGCGGCCGGGGCTGGGGCGGGTGGCTTACCGGCGGCCGGGGCCGGGGGGGCCGGCTTCGGTGGCGCCGCCGCCACCGCGCTTGGCGGCGTCGGCTCGCCGTTGCCTGACGCGTGTTCGAGCGCGCCCCGCTCCTCGGCGTCCTCGACGCCCGTGACGTAGAGGTTGAGCTCGTCGCGCTTGGGGCGTCCCTCGATCGTCTTGAAGATCTGCTTCACCTCGGCGGGCGCCTTGTGCTGGTGCAGCAGCGCCTTGGCGGGCGTCACCTTTCCGCGGGCCATCGCCTTGATCACCGTCGGCATCGATTCGATCAGCTCCGGCGCGGCCCGAGGGTGGAGCTTCCCGCCGTATGAGTCAGGGAGGAGGTCCGCCTCGTGGAGGATGCCGTTGCGCTTGATGTTCTTCACGAACGCCTGCTCGTGGCGGTGACCGTTGTTGCGGTCCTCGATCTCGTAATCGGTGCCCGCGATGCGACGCAAGCGCATGATCTGGCTCATCGGGGCGACGCCCTTCGGGCAGGCGTCGATGCAGTTGAAGCAGTGGGTGCAGTCGTAGATCCCGTGCTCGTCCTCGGACAGGTCCTTCAACCGCTCGTAGGGCTCCGCGTCCCGGGGGTCGCCGACGAACCGGTAGGCCTTGGCCAGCGCCGCAGGGCCGATGAAGAAGGGATCGACCTCCATCGAGAGACAGTCGGAGACGCAGGCGCCGCACTGGATGCATGCCATCGACTGCGTGACGTCGACCATGTTCTCGTGCGGGACGATGTACTCCCGCTCCGGGACCGGCTCCCGGTTGATCAGCCACGGCGTGACGCGGCGGATCTTCTTCCAGTGGACGGCGTCCATGTCGACGATCAGATCCTTGATCACCGGCATGTTCCCCATCGGCTCGACGGTGATCGGCTCACCCTCCGCGCCGCGGGCCGCAGCCTCGGAGAGGTGCGTGTTACAGGCGAGCCCTGGCCTGCCGTTGATCCGCACGCCGCATGAGCCGCAGATCGCCGCCCGGCACGAGCAGCGAATGCCGATCGACCCGTCCACTTTCGCCTTGACCTCGAGGATCGCCTCGAGCACCGAGCTGTGGGACTGCATCTCGACCGTGTGGTCCTCCCAGTGGGCGGCATCGCCCGACTCGGGGTTGAAGCGGCGGATCCTCAGCGTGTAATCGGGCATCGGGGCCTCAGATGGTGCACTAATAAGTCCTTTCTTCCGGCTGCCACCGGGTGATCGTCACCGGCGAGTACTCCACCTGCGGGACATCGCCTCCGTTGACCACGATATCGATGTGCTTGAGCCATTCGTCGTCGTTGCGCTTCGGGAAGTCGGTGCGGAACTGGGCGCCGCGCGACTCCTTGCGCTCCTGGGCCCCGACCAGGATCGCCTCCGCCACGTCGAGCATGTAGCCGAGCTCGATGGCCGCGATCACGTCCTGATTGAAGACCGAGCCACGATCGTCGATGGCCGCCAGCGGCGCCTCCTGCTTGAGCCGGCGGACGATCTCGTGGGCCTTGGCCAGCCCTTCCGCGTCGCGGAAGACGGCGCAGTAGCGGTTCATCGTCGTACCGAGCTCCTCCTTTATCGCCGCGATCCGGCGGCCTCCAGCCGGGCGACTGATGATCGCGGCGATGTTCGCCTCCACGTCGGCGAGCTTCGAGGCCGGGGTAGTCGGCATCGGCATCGTCTTGGCGCGGGCGGCGGCATGCTCGCCGGAGCGGCGCCCGAAGATCAGGGTGTCGAGCAGCGAGTTGGCGCCGAGCCGGTTGCCGCCGTGGACCGAGACGCACGCCACCTCGCCCGCCGCGTAGAGCCCGGGGATGTTCGTCTGCCCGAACGAGTCCGTCTTGACGCCGCCCATGATGTAGTGCATCCCCGGGCGGATGTGGATCGGCTCGCGGGTGATGTCGACGCCGGCGAAGTCGCGGCCGATGTTGACGATCTCACGGAGCGCCTCGAGCGTGCGCTTACGCGGCACCTTCGTGATGTCGAGCGCCACCGTGCCGTCGGGGAAACCGCGCCCCTCGTTGATCTCCGTCTGCTCCGCCCGCGAGACGACGTCGCGCGAGGCCAGATCGAGCTTGTTCGGCGCGTACTTCTCCATGAACCGCTCGCCGGCGGCGTTGAGCAGCCACGCCCCCTCGCCGCGGGCGCCCTCGGTGATCAGGAAGCCGTTCTCGGCCAGCGTGGTCGGGTGGTACTGGACCATCTCCATGTCCATCAGCTTGGCGCCGATCCGGTACGCCTGCGCGATCCCGTCGCCGGTGACGATCAGCCCGTTGGTCGTCGGTTTGAACGCCTGGCCGGCGCCCCCCGAGGCGAGGATGACCGACTTGGCGTCGAACACCTGGAGCCGGCCGTCGCGGAGGTTGCGGCAGATCGCGCCAGAGCAGTGGCCGTGCTCGTCGCGGAGCAGGTCGGTGGTGAACCACTCCTCGTAGCGCTCGAGGCGCTCGTGATGCTTCATCAGCTGCTCGTACAGGACGTGGAGGATGGCCTGCCCGGTGATGTCCGCCACGTAGTAGGTACGGGCTTGCGAGGCGCCCCCGAACGCGCGCGTGCCCAGATGGCCGGTCTCATTGCGGTGGAAGGTGACGCCGATGTGCTCGAGGTAGAGGATCTCGTCCGGGGCCTCGCGGCACATGATCTCGATCGCGTCCTGGTCGCCCAGGTAGTCGGAGCCCTTGACCGTGTCGAAGGCGTGGGATTCCCACGAGTCCTCGGGGTTGAGCGCGGCGTTGATCCCGCCCGCGGCGGCGACCGAGTGCGAGCGGACGGGATGGACCTTGCTGACGATCCCGACGGTCGCCCCGGCGCTCGCGGCGGCGAGGGCGGCGCGTTGGCCCGCCAGGCCGGCGCCGATGACCAGGACATCGTGTGACGGCATGCGGGGCGATTCTACGGGGCGGGTGGGGCCGCCGGCGGACATCCCCACCCGGCTACTGTGGCTTCATCCCCCCACGGGGGTTTCGCGGGTGGTAGAGCACGCCCATCAGGTAATCGCGATTGAGGCGGCCGATCACGCGGATCGAGATGTCCTTCGGACAGGCGGCCTCGCACTCCCCGAAGTTCGTGCAGCCACCGAAGCCCTCCGAGTCCATCTGATCGACCATGTCCTGGACGCGGGCGAAGCGGCCGGGCTGTCCCTGCGGCAGGTGGGCCAGGTGAGTGACCTTGGCGCCGGTGAAGAGCATCGCGGCGCCGTTCGGGCAGGCCGCCACGCACGCGCCGCAGCCGATGCAGATCGCCGCGTCGATCGCCTCCTCGGCATCCTCGGGCGAGACCGGATTCGCGTTCGGCTCGGGCTTGGGCCCGGCGTTGACCCCGGTGTAGCCGCCGGCCTGCTGGATCCGGTCCAGCGCCGAGCGGTCGACCATCAGGTCCTTGATGACGGGGAAGGCGAAAGCGCCGAAGGGCTCGACCGTGACCGTCGCACCGTCGTCGAACTGGCGCATGTAGACCTGGCATGTCGTCGTCCCGTCGCCGGGGCCGTGGGGACGCCCGTCGATCGTCATCGAGCAGGCACCGCAGATGCCCTCGCGGCAGTCGTGGTCGAACGCAATCGGGCTCGAGCCGTCGATGATCAGCCGGTCGTTCAGGGCATCGATCATCTCGAGGAACGACTCGTCGGGTTCGACGTCGGCGACCTCGTAGGTCTCGAAGCGGCCGGGCGTATCGTGCTCTTCCTGGCGCCAGACACGCAGGGTGAAGTTCACCGGTAGCTCCTGGCCTTCGGCTTCATCTCGTTGAACTCGAGCTCCTCGACGTGACGTACGGGCTTGACACCGTTCCCCTTGTGCTGCCAGACCGCCACGTGGGCGAAGCGCCGGTCGTCGCGGATCGGCTCGCCGTCCTCTCCCTGGTGCTCCTCGCGCAGATGGCACCCACACGACTCGTCACGCACCAGGGCGTCCCGGCACATCAGCTCCCCGAGCTCGATGAAGTCGGCTACCCGCCCGGCGTACTCGAGGCTCTGGTTGAGCGAACGCGCGTCCCCGCCGACCTTCAGCTCCGACCGGAATCGCTTGCCGATCTCGCGGATGTCATTGACTGCGTGCGCGAGCTTCGTGCCGGCCCGGGAGACGCCGCAGGTATCGAGCATGAGCTTGCCGAGCTCGCGATGGAAGTGGCTCGCGGGGGTGGTGCCGTCGATCGAGAGCAGACGCCGCAGGCGTTGATCGACTTCCGCCTCGACCTCCGCGTACGCCGGGTGGTTCGGATCGGCGTGCGGCTGCTCGAGCCGCGCGAGGTAGTCGGTCACCGCGTGCGGGAGCACGAAGTACCCGTCGGCGAGGCACTGCATCATCGCGCTCGCTCCGAGACGGTTCGCACCGTGGTCGGAGAAGTTCGCTTCGCCAATCGCGAACAGCCCCGGAATCGTGGTCTGCAGGGTGTAGTCCACCCACAGGCCGCCCATCGCGTAGTGCGGCGCGGGGTAGATCCGCATCGGCACGTCCCACGGGGTCTCGCCGGTGATCTGTTCGTAGAGCTCGAACAGGTTGCCGTAGCGTGCCGCCATCTCGTGCCCGCCGCGCTGCTCGATCGCGTCGCGGAAGTCCATGTACACCGCGCGCCCGGTGGGACCGACGCCAAGCCCCTCGTCGCAGACATGCTTGGCGGCGCGCGAGGCAACGTCGCGCGGGACGAGGTTGCCGTATCGCGGGTACATCTCCTCGAGGAAGTAGTAGCGCTCGTCGTCGGGGATTGCGTTCGGCTCGCGCCGCTCGTCCTGGTCGCGGGGGACCCACACCCGGCCGTCGTTGCGCAGCGACTCGCTCATCAGCGTCAGCTTCGACTGGTGGTCCCCGGTAGCCGGGATGCACGTCGGGTGGATCTGGGTGAAGCACGGGTTGGCAAAGCCCGCGCCGCGGCGGTAGGCGCGCCAGATCGCAGTGACGTTGCACCCCATCGCGTTCGTGGACAGGAAGTAGACGTTCGAGTAGCCGCCGGTGGCCAGCACCACCGCGTCGGCTGGGTAGGAGCGGGTCTCGCCGGTGACAAGATCGCGGGCCACGATCCCGCGCGCATGACCGTCGCAGACCACGATGTCGAGCATCTCGTGGCGGGTGTGCATGTTCACGAATCCCGTCCTGATCTGGCGCGACAGCGCGCCGTAGGCCCCGAGCAGGAGCTGCTGGCCGGTCTGGCCACGACAGTAGAAGGTGCGCTCGACCAGTACTCCGCCGAAGGATCGTGTCGCGAGCAGGCCGCCGTACTCGCGGTTGAACGGCACTCCTTGGGCGACGGCCTGGTCGATGATCTCGGTCGAGAGCTCGGCCAGCCGCCACACGTTGGCCTCGCGCGAGCGGAAGTCGCCGCCCTTCAGCGTGTCGGCGAACAGGCGGTGGACCGAGTCGCCGTCGTTCGAGTAGTCCTTGGTCGCGTTGATGCCGCCCTGGGCGGCGATCGAGTGTGCGCGCCGCGCGCTGTCCTGGTAGCAGAACGCCTCGACGTGGTAGCCCATCCCGGCGAGCGTCGCGGCGGCGCTGGCGCCCGCGAGCCCAGTCCCGACGACGGCGATCACGTGGTCGCCACGACGGCGCGGGCCGACCAGCTCGTGGTTGTCCTTCCAGATCCGCCACTTCTCCTCGAGCGGGCCGTCGGGAATGCGGGGGTCGAAGTTCATGGGCTCGGTCTCTGCTGGGTGGCGGCGCTCACCGGCTTCGGGAGCGCTCCGGTCCAGAACAGCGTAGGCACGAGCGCGAAGCCGATCACGGTGACGATCGTGACACCGCTCGCGAGCCGGCGCCAAAACCAGTTACGGTCGGGGTTGTCGACTCCGGCGGTCTGGGCTCCGCTCCACAGTGCGTGATGCATGTGGAAGCCGAGTGCCACCACGGCCGCGACGTAGATCAGCACGATCCACCACTTCTGGAAGGCGCCGTAGGCGTTCGCATAGACCGTGCCCTGGTGGAGTGGGGTCGGGTGGACCGTCAGGGTGGTGAACTGGAGCACATGGAAGATCACGAAGACGAGGATCAGCAGCCCGCTCAGGGGCATCGTCCGCGCGGCGATCGTCGAGCGCATGCGCTTGGGACGGTGCTCGGAGGACTGGGCGGCCCGGTTGCGGCGGTACAGCTGCGTGACCACGGTCAGGTGTAGGACGAGGGCCGCGAGCACCACGATCCGCTCGACCCAGAGGGCGAAGTCGTGCGGCAGCACCGGGGCCCCGATCGTGCGCAGGAAATGCGCGTACCGGTCGAGCGCGGGGTGACCATGGCCAGGGCCCTCGATCGCTTTCAGGTTGCCGAGCATATGGGCGACCACGAACAGCGCGAGGATGACCCCGGTCACCGCGGCGACGTACTTCTTGCCGATCGTCGAGCGCCACAGCGTCTTCAGGCGGTGTGGCCGGTAATCGATAGCTTGACCGTGGGTGCTCATGGACATTGGGGCGGCTGCGCCGCCCGGCGCTGCTAGCGAACCGGCGAGCTGAACGCCGACTGCAAAGCCCGGCGCACCTGCTCGATCGTGATCACGCCTCGCAGTGTGCCCTCGCCGTCGACGGCCATCAGGGCGCCCAGCCGACCCAGCGGCTCGGAGTTCAGGAGCTCGTTCAAGGGGCGGTTCTCATCCACCCGCCATGTCCCGGCGCCGCCATCCTCGACCACCGCACCGACCGTGAGCCAGCCCTCGCCCGCCTCGTCGGCTGCCTGGACACGTTCCTGGCGGACGACTCCGAGGAAGCGGCCGTCGTGGTCGACCACTGGGAACCACGACCACCCGTAGCGCAGGAAATACGCCTCGGTCGCCTCGCTGACGGCGGTGTCGGCCGGTATCGCGACCGGCTGGCGGTCCATGATGTCGGAGACCCGGACCCCCGTGATCCGTTCGGTCAGCGCCGTCTGCGCCAGCACTCCGCGCGCCGCCTGGCTGATCAGGTACCCCATGGCAGCGAACCAGATCCCCGCGAACAGGTCGTGGAATGCGATCAAGAAGAAGATGCCGCCCCCGACGAGGATCCACGCAAACCCCTGGCCGAGCCTCGCCGCGACTCGGGTGGCGCGGATCTGGTCTCCGGTGATCCCCCAGATCACCGCGCGGGCAATCCGGCCGCCATCGAGCGGGAAAGCCGGCACCAGGTTGAAGACGAGCAGGATCACGTTCATCACCAGCAGCCAGCTCAGGCACAGCAGCACGGGGGTGACCTGGACGTTGCTCTCGAGCAGGGCCGCGTCCCATAGCCGGTGTGGGCCGACCACGGTGAGGTCGATGGCGAGGCAGAGCACGACCACGGCGAAGGTCGCGGCCGGCCCGGCGGCGGCTACACGGAACTCCTCTCCGGGAGTTCTCGAGTCCCTGCTCATCTGCGTGAACCCTCCGAACAGGTACAGGTCAATGCGCTTGACCTCGATTCCCTCGCGCCGAGCGACGAGCGCGTGACCAAGCTCGTGGACGATCAGCGACGCGAACAACAGCAGCACGCTCGCCACCGTGGTCAGGTAGGCGACGCCGTCGGAGGTGTGCAAAGTGTTGCGGAACTCCCCCGACAGGATGTAGATCAGCACGAAGAGGATCAGGAACCAGCTGCCGTCGACGCCGATCCGGATTCCGAACGCGTTGACCAGTTTGATCGAGCCGCGGCGGGAAAACATGCTGCAATGGTCGCATAGGGGCTGTTCGGTGCACACCGGGTGGCGTAACAACGACAAACAGGAGCGCGAATGACAGCGACCCAGACCGATCTGCGCCGGCGTTTGGCCGAGCTGACGGACCTGCGCAACGCTGCGCAGCTGTTGCAGTGGGACCAGCAGACGATGATGCCGCCGCGCGGCGCGGCGCTGCGCGCTGACGAGATCGCGACCATCCAGCGCATCCTCCACGAGCGCTTCGTCGCCGCCGAGACCGGGCGGCTGCTCGACGGCGCCGAGGCCGAGCTGAACGGTGCGTCGCCCGAATCGGACGAAGCACGCCTGGTCAGCGTCGTCAGGCGTCGCTGGGAAAAGGCGCGCCGGGTCCCGAGCGACCTCGCCGCCGACCTCGCACGCGCCGCATCGGTGGGCCAGGAGGCGTGGGTCGACGCCCGCGCCCGCTCTGACTTCGCGGCCTTCCTTCCGCATCTGAAGCGCAATGTCGAACTCAAGCATCGCTACGTGGAATGCTTCGACGGCTTCGACAGCGCCTACGACGTGCTCCTCGATGACTACGAGCCGGGCCTGCGGAGCGCCGAGGTGACGTCACTGTTCGCGGAGCTCAAGGCGGAGCTTGTGCCGTTGATCGCCGCGATCGCCGAACGCTCCGATCGCGTCGACGACTCGTACCTGCACGGCTCCTTCCCCCTTGAGCGCCAGCGCCGGTTGGTCGCGGCGGTAGTGCACCGGATGGGCTTCGAAGACGCGGGCTGGCGCCTTGACGACACCGTTCATCCGTTCGCGATCAGCCTCGGCTCGGGCGACGTGCGCATCACCACCCGCTGGGACGAGAAGTTCCTCTCGATGGGGCTGTTCGGCGCTATGCACGAGTGCGGCCACGGCCTCTACGAGGCCGGGATCGATCCGAGCCTCCAGCGCACGCCACTCGGGTCGGGCGAGGCGCTCGGATTGCATGAGTCTCAGAGCCGGATGTGGGAGAACATGGTCGGCCGGGGCCGGCCCTTCGCCGACTACCTGGCGCCCCTGATCGCGGAGCTGTTCCCCGAGACCGATTCCGGCCTCCAGCCCGAGTCGTTCTACCGAGCGGTCAACCGGGTGCAGCCGACATTCATCCGCGTCGAGGCGGACGAGGCCACCTACAGCTTGCACATCGTGTTGCGGTTCGAGCTCGAGCAGGAGCTGGTCAACGGCGGGATCGCCGTCGAGGACCTGCCCGAGGTGTGGAATGAGCGCTTCCGGAGCTACCTCGGTCTCGAAGTTCCCGACGACGCCCTCGGCGTGCTCCAGGACGTCCACTGGGCGGCCGGCCTGATCGGCTACTTCCCGACCTACGCGATCGGCAACCTGGTCGCAGGGCAGCTGTGGGAGCGCGTCCGCGCAGACCTGCCGGATCTCGACGCCCGCATGTCCGCCGGCGAGCTGCTGCCCCTGCGCGAGTGGCTGCGCGAGCACGTCCATCGGCACGGCTCGAAATGGGGCGCCACCGAGGTGCTCGAGCGGTTGACCGGCGCTCCGATCACCGTCGCCCCGTTCCTGTCCTATCTGAAGGGCAAGCTGTCCGGCGTCTACGGGCCGCTTCGCGGCCTTGGGAGTTCGGTCGAGAGTCCCGGCGGATAGCGGTTTGGGCGCCGAACATGGCGCGCTTCGCGCGCTGGGAGTTCGATCGAGGGTCCTGGCGGGTGGCGGCTTGGGCGCCGAACATGGCGCGCTTCGCGCGCTGGGAGTTCGATCGAGGGTCATGGCGGGTGGCGGTTT
>Ga0302314_10010185_pt1 | contig 16476 bp, 15 predicted proteins | sample III_Palsa_N2_3_FD_200533 | JGI IMG/M metagenome (GOLD analysis project Ga0302314, IMG submission 200533) | Peat permafrost microbial communities from Stordalen Mire near Abisko, Sweden - III_Palsa_N2_3 | ecosystem: Environmental > Terrestrial > Soil > Palsa > Peat permafrost | place: Sweden... | reverse complement strand
CGGTCAGCTGAATTCTGCACAGGCGATGATCGAACCGGCCTATGAGGCCACCCGCGGTGGCGGCCCGCGCGAGATCGACATCTACCACCAATGGCAGGAAGAAGTCACCAGGCTGCAGAACTGCATTAACAGCCAGACCGATGCCGACAATCAGGACACCGACCATATCACCTCGCTTAGCGGCCGGCTGGATAAGGCCCAGGGCGATCTGGCCGACACCTATGTCGCATATCTCGGCGCCGGTGGTACCGCCACGAAGTGATCGGGGAGCCTGGAGCGCAGCGCGCATTGCGCTGATGTCCCTCCCTTGTCACTTGTCTTCGCAGCGCGGAATCGACAACGCATCCATGGTTCGATCCGACCCCTACGACCTCGTCCCCTATCCGAGCATCCCATTCGCCCAGACCCATCCTGACCGCTTGGCGACGATCGGCAGGCTCTACGGCCTGGAGACGGTCGCACCTGAGCGCTGCCGCTACCTCGAACTGGGATGCGGCAGCGGCATGAACCTCCTGAGCATGGCCGCGCTGCTTCCGGATGCGCACTTCCTGGGCATCGACCTGGCCGCCGAGCCGATCGCGATCGCCCAGCGCCATGTCGCAGAGCTGGGGCTTCGCAACCTGACCTTCATCCAGGGCGACATCACCGCGGTTGCGGACATGGGGAATCTGGGCGAGTACGACTACATCGCCGCGCACGGCGTCTTCAGCTGGGTGCCAGCCGCGGTGCGCACGGCGCTGCTTACGCTGTGCCGGACGCATCTGAGCGCCCATGGGGTCGCCTACATCAGCTACAACACCCTGCCGGGCTGCCACATCAGGCAGATGGTCTGGGAGATGATGCGCTACCACGTGCGCGACATCACGCCCAGCGACGAGCGCCTGGAGCAGGGCAAAGCCCTGCTCCAGTTCCTCATCGAAGCCAAGGGCGGATCCGCCACCTATGCGCCGATGCTGCAGGACGAGCTCGCCCATCTCGACACCGCCAGCCCGGGCTCGGTGCACCACGACGATCTCGCGGAGCTCAACCAGCCGTTCTACTTCCATGAGTTCATGGCGCAGGCTCAGGACCACGCGCTGCAGTTCCTCGGCGAGGCTGATCTGACGCCGCTCGAGGCGCAGTTCGCAACCCCCGCGGTGCGCGCCGCGTTGGGACAGATGCAGGATGACCTGATCAAAAAAGAGCAGTATATCGACTTCCTCGAATGCCGGCGTTTCCGCCAGACCCTGCTGTGCCGGGCTGGACGCGCGCTCGAGCGCCAAGCCACCCCGCTGCGCGTGGTGCGCAGCCTGCAGTTCGCCAGCAATGCCACGCTGTCCACCCCCTCCCCGGGACCAGCAGGCGCGCTGGCGACCTGGACCTGCACGCGCGGCAAGCGGGAGCTGCAGACCACCGCAGTGCTGGTGCCGCCGCTGGTGCAGGTGCTGACGCAGGCATGGCCCGAATCGCTCGGCTTCGAGGCCGTGCAGGCACGCCTGGCGGACCTTCGTGGTCCGCAGCCAAGCGCCGAGCAGCTGAGCCAGCTGCTCCTGGAGCTCGGCTCCTTCCGCCTCATCGACTTGCGCAGCTGGGTGATCCCCGCCCGCAAGCGCACGAGCGAGCGTCCACGCATCCATCAGCTGGTGCGCTGGCAGGCGGCGTCCAGCTCACGGGTCACCGCGCTGACCCACATCATGGTCAGGCTCGAGGGCGACTTCGTACGCCAGCTGGTGCAATTGCTCGACGGATCGCGCACCATGTCGCAGGTCATCGAAGCGCTGGTCGAACAGGTGCGGTCAGGTCAGATCGCGGGTCCGCCGCACATCGATCCAAGCGATGCCGCCGCGGTGCGGGCTGCACTGGCGGAGACCATTCCCGGCGCCGTGGAGCGGCTCGGACAGCTGGCGCTGCTTGACGCCTGACGCGCCCGGCGCAACGCTTCAGGCGCCGACGGCCACCGGCGGCGCGTAGTGCGGTTCATGCTCCTGGTGCGCCATCGGTGCATCGCCAAGCGCCGTAAACCAGCTGAGCAGCTGCGCCAGGTCGGGAAGCCTAAGCAGCCTGCGGCGCTCCTCCTCGCGTCCGGCGAAGATGCCGCCGGCGCTGAAATAACGGATCAGCTGCTTGAGCTTGATCAGGCTGGCGTGGGCCCCGCCACCGGCGGCGACGCTCGCGGCGTAGGCCAGCGCGAAGCGCGCCGCCAGCGCCGGGGTGGGCGCGGCGCCACCCTGCACCTGGGAGAAGATCCATGGATCAGCAAGCGCCGCGCGCCCGATCATCACCCCGTCGCAGCCGGTCTCGGCGTGCATGCGCGCGACGTCGGCCGGCGCGTCGACCGAGCCGTTGCCGACCAGGGGCAGCCGGTGGCCGCCCTGGTCGAGGATCCGCCTGGCCTCAGCGATCCACGCCCAGGTGGCCGGCATGGCGTAGCTCTCGCAGCGCAGGCGCGCATGCAGGGTGATCATTGCCGCCCCGCTGCCCGCGGCGGCGCGCAGGCACTCCCCGAGCTGGATGGTGGCGGTGATGCCGACGCGCATCTTGACGCTGACCGGCAGCCCGGTCGCGGCCACGGCCGTAGCGATGATGCGCGCCATGAGCTCCGGCTTGGCCAGCAGCGCCGAGCCGGCGCACTTGTTGAAGACCACCGGCGCCGGGCAGCCGAAATTGAGGTCGATCCACGTCGCTCCGGCGCGCTCGGCGTTGCGGATGGTGGCGGCGAGGTGCGTCTCGTCCGCGGCCATGAACTGCACCGCCACGGGCACCGTGGCCCGGTTCGGTCCGAGGTTGCGGCGCACCACCTTGGAGGGCACGGGAGCGACCGAGAGGCGGATGAACTCGGTGCAGGCCGCGCCGAGCCCGCCAATGGCCATGACGTGGTCGCGGAAGGTGGGATCGGTGATGCCCTCCATCGGCGCCAGGAAGAGCGGCGTCGCGATGGTGACGTTGCGCGCGGGATCACGTCCGCACAGGACGATTGGCTTTGGGCCGGCCACGCTCTAGCGCGCCTGGATGGTGAACAGCTTGTCGAGGCGCATCATGGTCAAGGTGCGCAGCACGCGGTTGTCCGGCTTGAGCAGGATCAGCTGCTTCGAGCCGTTGGGCACATAGCAGTTGTGCAGTTGCATGACCCCGGCGAAGAAGGTCGAGCTGACGATGCCGATGTGCGACAGGTCGATGACCACTTCCTGGAAGGGTCCCGGATGCTGGACGATGATCGACTGCGCCCAATCCTGATGCAGGTTGCCGATGTCGAATTCTTTACGGATCGTGATGGTCAGGCGGGGACCATCGGTGGCGATGTCATAGGCACGCAAGGCGTCGGGGGTGTCCATGACCGCACCTGACCTTCCCCGCAGGGGTGGGCCGGGCAAGCGCATGCCAGCCGACCACACCCCTGTTAGCTTGGAAAATCGCTCCTTAGCGCTTCGCTAGGCGCTCACCACCGAGCGGATCGCGGGCTCCTGCGGCCAATCCTTGACCCAATCGGCGTTCTCGAGGAAGAGCTCGTCGACCATCGCTTCGATCTGCGGCAGGGTGCAGATCGAGGCGGTGAGCGGATCGGCCTGGATGGCCTCGCGTATCATGCGCCGGCTGCGCCGTTTGACCCCTTCGAGGGCCATCTCGTGGACCAGGATGTGCGGGGTCATGAGCGCCGCCAGCTTGGTCGGGATGCGTCCCATGCGGCACGGGAAGACGCCATTGCCGTCGATGTAGCACGGCACCTCGACGATCGCGCCCTTGGGCAGGTTCTCGATCAGGTCGTCGTTGCGCACATTGCCGTAGAACATCCCCGAGGTGCCGTTGGCCAGCGAGTCGATGATGCCGGAGCCGTACTCCGAGCCGCGGTCATAGCAGATCGGCTTCTTGCCGGAGATCATGTCCTCGATCGAGTTCAGCAGCCAGACGTTGAGCTTGGAATCGAAGTTGTAGCCCCACATCGTCTCCGAGCTGTAGCGGTCGGCGCTCGCCTGGTTCTTGCGGAAGTACGGCGAGTACTCGCTCTGGTGCTCGGGACCCTCGGCGACCCAGTGGCCGAAGTAGCGCAGCAGCTCGAAGCGCACCTTCTCGTTCGGATGCTTGGCCAGGATCGCATCCTGGGCCGCAAGCAGGTCGGGATAGAGGCTGCGGCCCTTGTGCTCCAAGGTCAGGTAGAAGTTGATATGGTTGATGCCGGCGGCGGTGTAGCGCACCTCCTCGTGGGGGATGTTCAGCCAGCCGGCGATCTGCCGGTAGGAGCCCTGGATGGAATGGCAGAGGCCGACCGTCTTCTCGTGGCCGCTGTCGACCAGCGTCCAGGTGTTCATCGCCATCGGATTGGCGTAGTTCAGGACCCAGGCTTCCGGCGCGACCTCGCGCAGGTTGCGTGCGAGCTCCCAGAGCACCGGCGCGGTGCGGACGAGGCGGAACACCGCACCCGGCCCGATGGTGTCGCCGACGGTCGGCAGGACGCCGTACTTCATCGGGATCTCGGCATCGGACTTGTAGTGCTTGAAGCCGCCGACCATGATCGTGCAGACCACGTAGTCGGACTTGGCGACCGCGGCGCGCTGGTCGGTGGTGGTGGTGACCGTCGCGGAGATCTTGAGATCGGTGATGATCTTGGTGACCACCCGCTTGGCGCGGTCGAGCCGCTCCTCATTGAGGTCCATGAGGCAGATGTGGCTGTCGCGCAGCTTCTCGTAGGAGAAGATGTCTTTGACCAGTTCGGCGACGAACTTGGCGCTGCCGCCGCCGATGAAGGTGATCTTGGGCATGGGAAGGATGGCTCCTGAGGCTGGGTGGCGAGGGACGGGGTCGTGGATCGGGACGTGGGTCGAGTGAGGGATTGTGATTCAGCCCAGGTCCGCGTACGGCCGGTTGCCCTGGGGTGATCACTGCAGTTTCCGGTATTTCGGCACTCGGCCATAGCAAAGGGGTGAGGTTGATAGTACAAACGTGACATGAAGACACTCCGCAGCTTCGATGAGGCCTGGGCCCGCACCGGCGAGCACCTGCTCTGGGTGATCGGCTCGGGCCACGAGACCATCACCCGCGACGAGGGGTACTACTACGACTGCCGCAAGCGCTTCGACGCGCACATCGGCATCCAGCTCACGCTCAGCGGCGAGGGCTTCTACGAGCGTGGGGGCAAGGTCACCTCCCTGACCCGCGGCATGGCCTTCTTCGACCGCCTGCCGGGGGATTTCCGCTACGGCTATCCGGCCACCGCGCGCGCGCCCTACGAGCATGTCTGGCTCGACCTGACCGGGGACATGGCGCTCTCGCTCTGGCAGCAGGTGCAGCTGCACAACGGCCCGGTCCTGGATCTCGGACCCGACAATCCGGTGGCCCCGGTGATGCTCTCGCTCGTCCACCAGCACGCCCTCCAGATGCCGCTGGACCGCTACCAGGTCTCGACCCGCGTCTATGAGCTGATCATGCTGATCTTCTCGGTGCTCAGCCGCAGCCGCATGTCGACCTCCCCCCTGGTGCAGCGCGCGCTCGAGCGCATCCATGAACGCGGCTTGGACGTCGCCTGCACGGTCTCATCCCTGGCCGCCGCGCTGCAATGCACGCGCGAGCACCTGGCGCGGTCCTTCAGCCAGGCCACCGGCGTCTCGCCCGGGGAATACCTGCTGCAGCACCGCCTGCGGCGGGTGCAGCTGGAGCTGCGCGAGACTAGCGACGGCCTGGATGGCATCGCCCGGCGCTGCGGCTTCTCCGGCGCCAACTACCTGTGCCGGGTCTTCCGTGAGCAGATCGGCATCACCCCGACCGTCTACCGCGCCAAGCCCTGGCTGATCCGTCCGACCCTGGGTACCGCGCCGCTGCGCAGTGCGGGAGGCACCTAGACGCGCGGCACCGACCACCGGCAGCGGTTACGAAGGGTTGCGAACGAATGCTAGCGGATGCTGGAATCGGCGAGCGGGATGCTCGGAGCCGATGCGGCATGCGACAGGCGGTAGCAGGCCGCGCACAGGCCGTAGAGTTCCATGCGGTGGTGGCTGAGATGGAAGCCGTGGCTGAGCGCGACCTCCTCCTGCAGCGACTCGATGCGCATATGGTGGAATTCCTCGATCGAGCCGCAGCTGGTGCAGATCAGGTGATCGTGGTGCTCCTTGTTGAGCGCTGACTCGAAGGTCGCCGAGCCGCTGCCGAAGTCGCGGCGCGTGGCGATGCCGATCTTCTCGAGCATGTTCACGGTGCGGTAGACGGTGGCCGCGCTGACCGTGGGGTCGATGGCGCGCACGCGCCGGTGCAGCTCCTCGACCGTGAGATGCTCGGACACCGAGAGGAAGGTCTCGACGATGACCTGGCGCTGGGTGGTCCAGCGCACGCCCCGGCGCTTGGCCTCCTCGCGGACCGTCTTCAGGATTTCTGCGACGTCGGCCATCCACCCGATCTTATACCGGCCAGTATTCCCGCTCAAGGACCGATGGCGGCGACCCTGGGCGGTCGCGATGGCATGAGGTCGTCTTTCCGCTATCGTCCCGCTTCGCCCCCACCGCAGGAGTTCCCATGCCCCGTCCCGTCCGAGTCGCCATCACCGGTGCTGCCGGCAATATCTGCTACAGTCTGCTGCCGCGCATCGCCGCCGGCGAGGTCTTCGGCAAGGACACCCCGGTCATCCTCCAGCTGCTCGAGATCCCGGTCGATAAGGCCCAGGCCGCGCTGCGCGGCATCAGTATGGAGCTCGACGACTGCGCCTTCCCCCTGCTCCAGGACATCATTCTCACTGACAAGGCCGACGTCGCCTTCAAGGACGCCAACTGGTGCCTGCTGGTCGGCTCCAAGCCGCGCGGTCCGGGGCAGGAGCGCGCCGACCTGCTCAAGGACAACGGCAAGATCTTCATCGGCCAGGGCCGCTCGATCGATGCGGTCGCGGCCGATGACTGCCGCATCGCGGTGGTCGGCAATCCCTGCAATACCAACTGCATGATCGCCGCCGCCCAGGCCAAGCGCCTCGGCGCCGAGCGCTTCACCGCCATGGTGCGGCTCGACCAGAACCGCGCCCAGACCCAGCTGGCGCGCAAGGCCCAGGTCCCGGTCGGCCAGGTCGCCAACATCATCATCTACGGCAACCATAGCCCGACCATGTTCCCGGATGCGGCTCATGCGACCATCGCCGGCAAGCCGGCCACCCAGGTCATCACCGACCAGGCCTGGCTGAAGGACGCGTTCATCAGCACGGTCGGCAAGCGCGGTGCGGCGATCATCGAGGCGCGTGGCCTGTCCAGCGCCTTCTCGGCCGCCAATGCGCTGATCGACCACGTCAAGGCGCTGGTCACGCCCACCGCGGTACCGCATTCGATCGCGGTCAAGTCCAGCGGCGAGTATGGTTTTAGCGCCGGCGTCTGGGCCGGCATGCCGGTCACCACCACCGCGCCGGGCACCTACAGTGTTGTCACCAACGTGGTCCTCGACGAGGCCGCCAAGGCCCGCGTCGCGGCCACCAATGCCGAACTGGTGGCAGAACGCGACATGGTCAAGGAACTGCTCACCGCCAGCGCCTAGCACCGCACGGTCCGGCCTGGGGCCAGCGGTCCTGCCTAGGGCTTGGCGGCGCCCAGCTCCTCGGCGACCACCACCACGACGCGCTCGGCGTCCGCTCCGGGGCTGGCGCTGATCGGTACCACGCAGGCCTCGCCCGAGCGCAGCACCGCGGCCGGGACGATGGTCTGGCTGGAGTGCAGGCGCGGCTTGCCGAGCGCCTGGCTCGGCAGCTGCGGCAGGGCCGCGCGCGCGTCGATGGCATTGATCACCAGTTGGCCGTCGATGCGGATCCGCCCCTCGCTGTCGCTGGTGACGGTGATGTGCGCGGAGAGCCCCTCGTTCCACTCGCTGGCCTTCTCGACCAGGGCGCCGTTGGCGTCGGGCTCGAGGTAGACCGCCGGATGGGTGTGGTCCACGCTCTGCGACTGCCCATTGACCGCGACGATGCGGATCGAGCCGAGCGGGTGCAGGGCCTCGTCATCGAGCAGCGCCAGGGCGGTGGCGGTCGTCACCTGGGAACTCAGCGCCCCGGTGGCGCGGTTCCAGCCCAGCTGCAGCAGCACGCTGTCTTGCACATCCATGCAGTAGAGGTGCACCGTATATTGCGGTTCGGCGGCCGGGGCGGCCATGGCGCAGAGGGTGAGGACGAGGACGGCAAGCAGTCGCAGCATGCGCACGATCCTGGCCGACAGCCCGCCCGGCGCCACCGCCGAGCTGGCAAGGATCCACCACCACTACCGCGGCCCAGGTGCTCAGGTGCTCAGCAGCGGGAAGCCGTGGGCCTGGAGGGTGCGGTAGCGGCGGTCCTGGCACCAGATGACCCCGCCGATGCGCTCGGCGACCGACCACAGCAGCGCCTGCCAGGGCGCCACGGCGACCCCGCGTTCACGCAGCTGGCGGGTGCGCCGTGCGGCGGCGACGTGGTCGGCGGCCTGGACGCGGATCTCCGGATAGGCCGACATCAGCCATTCCAGGCGCACGAACTGCCGTTCGTCGGCGGCCCGGGCCAGCAGGCCCTGGCGGATCCAGCCGATGGTCAGGATGCGCCGGTCGGTGACGTGGCGGGTGAAGGCGTGGACGATCAGGGGATCGGGGGAGCGGCGCGAGAAGGCGCGCATCCAGATGTCGAGTTCCGGCAGGATGGGCGCGAGGACGGTCATTCCTCAAAGACCGGGGCGCTGCTGATCAGGCCCTGGAAGTCGATGGTGCCGAGGAAGTCGAGGTTGCTCAGCTGGCGGCGGTAGCTGATCGCCTCCCGCACCGCGGCGTCGACCGCCTCGCGCTTGGAGCGGAACTTGCCAAGCCGCATGAGTTCGTCGACGGCGGGGAGATCGATATCGAGGTTGGTGGCCATGACCGCACAATATCTTGTGCGAAACCACCGACAAGAGCCCAGAAAGGGCTTGTACCGGACATCAACCTGGCTGATACTGTGGGGATGACGCCGCTGATGGCCTGCTAGCCCCTCAAAGCTCGTCGTGTCAGCCTTAGTAACCGCACAGATACCCGCACAAGGTCAGAAATCCATGATAGTTCCCGCATCACTTGGCAGCACCTGGAACCTGTCCCAGCTCGAAGCCATGTACGATCGCTGGAAGGAGAACCCCGAGAGCGTCGATCGCGAGTGGCAGATCTTCTTCGCCGGCTTCGATCTCGGCCTCGACCGGCCGGCGGAAACCGCCTCGGCCCCGGGCGCCGAAGCGGCCCCGGCCTCGCCGCGCGCCGAGCACAATGAGCAGGAGCGCGTCGACCAGCTGGTCCAGGCCTACCGCGACCTCGGCCACATCATCTGCACCCTCGATCCGCTCGGCTTCAACAACCAGGTCTCGCACCCGCAGCTCGAGCTCCCGGCCTATGGCCTGAGCGAGTATGACCTGGAGCGCGAGTTCGCCTGCGACCGCGTCGCCGGCCTCGGCCAGCGCGGCACGCTCAAAGCCATCATCGACCACCTGCGCGCCACCTACTGCGGGCACATCGGGGTCGAGTATACGCACATCACCGACCGCAAGATCCGCGCCTGGCTCAACGAGGAGATCGAACGCGACCGCAATCAGCCGCGCCTCTCCAGCGACGAGAAGCGCCGCATCCTGATGAAGCTGCACCAGGCCGAGACCCTGGAGACCTTCATCCACACCAAGTTCCTCGGCCAGAAGCGCTTCTCAATCGAGGGCGGGGAGGCCCTGCTGCCGGCGCTCGATGCGATCATCGAAAACAGCCCGGAGCTCGGGGTGAACGAGATCGTCATGGGCATGTCGCACCGCGGCCGGCTCAACGTGCTCTGCAACGTCCTCAACAAGTCCTACGAGGAGGTCTTCACCGAGTTCGAAGGCTCCTACGATATCAACGACCTGCAGGGCGACGGCGACGTCAAATACCACCTCGGCTACAGCTCGGATCGCATCTCGGCCTCCGGCAAGACGGTGCACCTGAGCCTGACCGCCAATCCCAGCCACCTCGAAGCGGTCAATCCCGTGGTCCTGGGGCGGGTGCGCGCCAAGCAGCGCCAGAGCGAGGATTCCGACAAGCGCTCAAAGGTCATCCCGATCCTGATGCATGGCGATGCCGCATTCGCCGGCCAGGGCCTGGTCATGGAATGCCTGCAGCTGAGCCAGCTCGAGGGCTACACCACCGGTGGCACCATCCACATCATCTCCAACAACCAGATCGGCTTCACCACCCTGCCGGCGGACGCGCGCTCGACGCGCTACTGCACGGACGTGGCGAAGATGATCGACGCACCCATCTTCCACGTCAACGGCGACGACCCGGAGGCGGTGGTCTATGTCGCCAAGCTGGCGCTGCGCTACCGGCAGCTGTTCAAGAAGGACGTGGTCATCGACATCGTCTGCTACCGCCGCTGGGGCCACAACGAGGCCGACGAGCCCAACTACACCCAGCCGACCATGTATGCGCGCATCGGCGAGCATCCGCGCATCGCGAAGCTCTACACCGCGAAACTCCTCGCCGACGGCGTCATCCAGACCACCGAGGCCGCGGCCATCGCCACGATCATGCAGAACCAGCTGCAGGACGCGCTCAACACCATCAAGGTCAAGCCAGCGAAGCTGACCCGCAACCGCTTCCACGGCGTGTGGGAGGGGCTGACCAATGCCTACACCCATGAGCCGGTCGAGACCGGGGTGTCGGCGGAGAGTCTGGAGCTGATCGGCAAGGCCCTGGCCACCTGGCCGGCGGACTTCGACATCCATCCCAAGATCAAGCGCATGACCGAGGAGCGTGGGCGCGTCGTCGCCACCCACGGGCGCATCGACTGGGCGCTGGGCGAGATGCTCAGCTTCGGCTCCCTGCTGCTTGATGGCATCCCGGCCCGGCTCTCGGGCCAGGACTCGCGCCGCGGCACCTTCAGCCAGCGCCATTCCTACTGGTACGACGTCAAGACCCGCGCGCGCTACAAGCCGCTATCGCACATCCGCCCGAACCAGGCGAACTTCTGCGTCTACAATTCGCCGCTTTCGGAAGCGGCGGTTCTGGGCTTCGATTACGGCTACTCGATGACGGAGCCGAACATGCTGATCATGTGGGAGGCCCAGTTCGGCGACTTCGCCAATGGCGCCCAGGTGATCATCGACCAGTTCATCGCGCCCTCGGAAACCAAGTGGGGCCGCGTCTCGGGCATCACCATCCTGCTGCCGCATGGCCAGGAGGGCGCGGGCCCGGAGCATTCCTCGGCGCGGCTGGAGCGCTTCCTGCAGCTGTGCGCGGAAGACAACATCCAGGTTGCCTACTGCACCACCGCCGCGCAGCACTTCCACATCCTGCGCCGGCAGATGCACCGCAAGGTGCGCAAGCCCCTGATCCTGATGACCCCCAAGGGCCATCTGCGCTCCAAGCAGGCGAGCTCCGACTTCAACGAGTTCGTCTCGGGCCGCTTCCAGGAGGTGCTGCCCGATCCGCGCTATGCCAATGGCACCTCCGCGGAGAAGGTCACGCGCCTGGTGCTGTGCTCCGGGAAGATCGCGCATGAGCTGATGGACCGCCGCACCGAGGCCAATCTCGACCATGTGGCGGTGGTGCGCATCGAGCAGCTCTATCCGCTGCACGAGCAGCTGCTCAGCGCGGTGATCGCGCCCTTCAGCAAGGCCGAGCTGGTGTGGTGCCAGGAGGAGCCCCAGAACCAGGGCGCCTGGTCCTTCATCCATCCCTACCTGCAGCGCCTGAGCGGCACCATGCCGCTCTATGCCGGCCGCGAGGCCGCAGCCAGCACCGCGCCCGGCAGCTCGGCGCTGTTCCATCTCGGTCAGGAGCAGCTGATCGCCACCGCCTTGGGCATCCCGGCCCGGGCGATCGCCAAGGCCGGCCATAAATGAGCCGGCCCTGCGCGATCATCGCCCTGCGTTTCTGTCCCCGCCACGCCGTCCCACCCGCCGCCTGCCTGATTTTGAGGACCCATGCCCTATAATGTCGTCATCCCCGCCGTCGGCGAATCGATCACCGAAGGCACCGTCGCGCGCTTCCTCGTCGCCAGCGGCGCGATCGTCGCGGAGAACACACCCCTCTTCGAACTCGAGACCGACAAAGTCTCAACCGAAGTGCCGGCCGGCGCCAGCGGCCAGGTGAAGTTCCTGGTCAAGGAGGGCGACGTGGTGCAGGTCGGCGCGGTGGTCGCGGAGATCGACACCACCCAGACCGCGGCTGCCAAGCCGGCAGCTGCCGCCGCGGCGGCGGCAGCGCCCACTCCGGCCCCGGCCCCGGCCGCACGCCCGGCCGGCCTCGAGGGCAAGGCGGATGGCGGCCGGGCGGCGTCGCCCAATGCGCCGCTGAGCCCATCAGTCAAGAAGCTGGTCGCCGACAACCGCCTCGATCCCGCCGCCATCCCGGCCAGCGGCAAGGAAGGACGCCTGACCAAGGGCGACGTCCTGGCCCACCTCGAAGCCAAGCCCGGCGTGACCACGGCGTCGCCGTCCGTCACGTCAGCACCCTCATCACCCTCATCACCCTCATCGCCTACGGCCCCGCCCACGCCCTCCGCTCCCGCCGCCAGCCCGGCCCCCGCCGCGACCCCCGGCAAGGACGGCGGCACGCGCAAGCGCATGTCGTCCTTGCGCGCGCGCATCGCCCAGCGCCTGGTCCAGGCCCAGCACACCGCCGCGATCCTGACCACCTTCAATGAGATCGACATGACGGCGTGCATGGAGATGCGCAAGCGCTTCAAGGAGGAGTTCGAGAAGAAGCAGGGCGTCGGCCTGGGCTTCATGTCGTTCTTCACCACCGCCGTGGTCAAGGCGCTGGGCAAGTACCCGATGATCAACAGCCAGATCGACGGCAACGACCTGGTGAGCTACGAGCATATCCATGTCGGGATCGCGGTCGGCACCGAGAAGGGCCTGGTCGTGCCGGTGGTGCGCAATGCGCAGCGCAAGTCCTTCGCCGAGATCGAGAAGACGATCCGCGAATACGCCCTGAAGGCGCGCGAAGGGAAGCTGACCATCGACGACATGCAGGGTGGCACCTTCACCATCACCAATGGTGGCACCTACGGCTCGCTGATGTCCACCCCGATCATCAACCCGCCGCAAAGCGGCATCCTCGGCATGCACGCCATCAAGGACCGCCCGATCGCGCTCAATGGCCAGGTCGTGATCCGGCCGATGATGTACGTGGCGCTGAGCTACGACCACCGCCTGGTCGACGGCGCCGAGGCGGTCGGCTTCCTGGTGCGCGTCAAGGAGCTCATCGAGGCGCCGGAACGCATGGTCCTCGGGCTCTAGGGATGGCGGTCCTGCACGCCAGCGGACCGGCCTTCCTCGCGGAGCGTTTCATGGCCGAGAGCCCGCTGGGCCACGGGGCGCGGATCGGCACCGAGGTCCATGGCGCAGCGCCATGGCCGTGCGCGTCGATCATCATCAGCCTCAGCCCATGGCGCGACTGGCAGGAGCGCATGCAGCACGTCGCGCGTTTCGTCGCCGCTGCGCATACCGAACTCGAGCGCCTGCGCAGCCGCTACCAGGCGACCGCGATCGCCTGCGAGTTCCCGCTGCACCGCAGCCTCGAGCGCGAGGCGCAGACGGTGAGCCTGGCGGCCGACCTGCTGGCCCAGCTCGGCGCGGCCGGCATCGATCTGCGCATCGCCTACCTGCCACCGGACTTCAGCGGCGCCGAGAGCCGCCATCCGCGCATCGTCATGCATCCGGAGGTGTGCGACGGCCGGCCGGTGATCCGCGGCACGCGGGTGCTGGTGCGCAACCTGGTCGACGCCCTGGCGCGCAACCAGGCGCTGTGGCAGATCCAGGAGGACTTCCCGGACATCACCGCCGAGGATGTCACCGCGGCGGTGGCCTTCCTGAGCGAACAGGCCCTGCACCTGTGAATGTCGTCACGACCCCCCTTCCCCGTGCGCGCATCCGCGCCACGGCCTTCGTCCCCGTTGGAGCATTGCATGGCTGAATTCGACCTCCTGATCATCGGTGCCGGCCCCGGCGGCTACGTCTGCGCGATCCGCGCCGCACAGCTCGGACTGAAGGTGGGGATCATCGAGAAGCGCGTCGGCGGCGGCAAGCCGCGCCTGGGCGGGACCTGCCTGAACGTCGGCTGCATCCCCTCCAAGGCGCTGCTGGACTCCAGCGAGCACTTCCACAACGCCGGCCACGCCTTCGCCGAGCATGGCATCCAGGCCGCGGTGAGCCTTGACCTGGCGAAGATGATGGCGCGCAAGGACAAGGTCGTGCAGGGCCTGGTCGACGGCGTCGCCTTCCTGATGCGCAAGCACAAGATCACCGTCTTCTCCGGCACCGGCACGCTGCTGGCCGCCGGCACCGTCTCGGTCACCCCGCCCGAGGGTCCGTCCGTCGAGCACACCGCGACGTCCATCGTCCTGGCCCAGGGCTCGGTGCCGATCGACCTGCCCTTCCTCGCCCACAACGGCACGACCGTCATCAACTCCGACCAGGCGATCGCGCTGTCGCAGGTGCCCAAGCGTCTGACCGTGGTCGGGGCCGGGGTCATCGGCCTCGAGCTCGGCTCGGTCTGGACGCGCCTCGGTGCCCAGGTCACGGTGGTGGAATTCCTGCCGCAGATCTGCCCCTTCCTCGACCCGGACATCAGCCGCGACCTGCAGAAGATCCTCACCAAGCTCGGCATGACCTTCCATCTCGAGACCAAGGTCACCGGGCTGACCAGCACCGGCGGCCAGAATGCGCTTTCCGCCACCGCCAAGGACGGCAGCGCCGTGAGCATCCCCGGCGACGTGGTGCTGGTCGCGGTGGGGCGGCGTCCGCTCTCGGATGGCCTGGAGAAGGCCGGGGTCGCGCTCGATGAGCGCAGGCGCGTGGTCATCGACGGCCAGTTCCGCACCAACCTGCCTGGCGTCTATGCCATCGGCGACCTGGTTCCCGGACCGATGCTCGCCCACAAGGCCGAGGACGAGGGTGTGGCGGTGGCCGAGATCCTGGCCGGGCAGGCGGGCATGGTCGACCACAACCTGATCCCGAATGTCATCTACACCTGGCCGGAAGTCGCCTCGGTGGGCCTCTCGGAGGCCGCCGCCAAGGCGCGCGGGGCGGTGCGCATCGGCCGCTTCAGCTACGGCGCGCTGGCGCGCGCGCGCGCGGCGGGTGAGAGCGATGGGGTCGTGAAGATCATCGCCGATGCCGTTACCGACCGCGTGCTCGGCTGCTCGATCATCGGCGCGCGCGCCTCCGACCTGCTCGCGGAGGTGACCGCGGTCATGTCATTCGGCGGTGCGGCCGAGGACATCGCGCGCACCTGCCACGCGCATCCGACCTTCGGCGAGGCGGTGCGCGAGGCCGCGCTCGACAGCCTCGGTCGGGTGCTCAGCACCTGACCAGACCGCTGGTGGGCTGATGGCGCAGCCCAGACCGTTAACGGTCGTGGATCGACTACCGATCCCAGGCGGCTGGGCCGCACGCCGGCTCACGGGGTCGGGGCTGGCGTGCCGGCGCCGCCGTCGGCCGCTGGCCTGAGCGCTTCGGCGCCGGACGGGGCCAGCGCTGGGCCGCCATGGAGGCGTGCGGACGGGAACGGCGTACCGCTGAGCTTGGTGATGCTGAGCGCGTCGTCGGCCATGGCGGCCGCCAGCAGGACCAGCCGCGCCTTCATCGCCGCGCTGGTGGCCAGGCACTGCTGATAATGGTCGGAGACCTTCGCGAAGTCGGCGCGGGCATCGATGAGCTCCTGGCTGTCGGGTTCGGTGGCCGGGGCGATGCCATGCGCGGCGTCGAAGTCCGCGCCCTCCTGCTCATCGGCGAGCTGCTCGGCCGTGAGGCTGGCCAGGTGCTGCTTGTGCTCCGCATCGCGTGCCTGCTGCTGATGACGCTCGGCGCGCTTCAGAGCGATGGTCGCATCGCGCAGCAGCAGCAGGGTGGTCTTGCTCTCGTTCTGGGCGCTGTCGAGCAGGCTCTGCGTGTCGGTGGTGGCGCGGTTGGCGGTGTTGTAGTCGGTGCGCGCCTGCGCTTCCTCGGGGCTCATCAGCACGCCGGCATAGTCGACGAGATGATGCCGTGCCGCATAGTCCGCGCTGGTCAGCCAGGCACCCTGGTCGATGACATAGCCGGTCTCATCGATCAGCTCCAGGGTCACCGGGTCTGTGGTGTCTTCCTGATAGAGCTGCTGGGTGATGGCGAGGGCATGCGCCACGAGATTGCGATCCAGGCACCAGCGTGCGAGGCTGTAGCGCGCATCATAGGTCGTCAGGCAGGCGGCGGCGCGCTGGCGGTAATCCTCCTCCAGCGACCTCACCGCATGCATGGCGACGATCTCCCGGCGCGAGTATTCGGTGTCGATCATGATGACCCCGGTCCGCCGCCGCCAGAAGCTGCGCTGGAGGGTCACCGACTTGTCGTCCTGGGCGATGACGGCGCCGTAGACGCTTTCGCCGGAGTGCAGTTCGATCTCGTCGTTCTCGGCGGCCGCGTGGCACCCAAGGCCCAGGGCGGAGAACAGGAGCGTCGTCAGGACTGCGTGTGGCAGGTGCATGCCTGTAAGCTACTCAATAGCGCAGGCCGTGTTGCGTCGAATATGGCGATGGTGGACCACGGCCGGGCCGGA
>Ga0302314_10010184_pt1 | contig 16477 bp, 13 predicted proteins | sample III_Palsa_N2_3_FD_200533 | JGI IMG/M metagenome (GOLD analysis project Ga0302314, IMG submission 200533) | Peat permafrost microbial communities from Stordalen Mire near Abisko, Sweden - III_Palsa_N2_3 | ecosystem: Environmental > Terrestrial > Soil > Palsa > Peat permafrost | place: Sweden... | reverse complement strand
CCGCAAGGGACGCTGTTCGGCCGCAACACGATCGCCGGCGCGATCCAGTATGTGACCAACGAGCCGGAGAACCGGTTTGGCGGATATCTCGACGCCATCGCCGGCAGCTCCGATCGCGCGGACCTCCAGGGCGCCGTGAATATCCCGATCGGCGACACGTTGGCGCTGCGGATTTCGGGGGCGTCGACGCAGGAGAACGGGTTCGTCCACGATAACTATGCGAACGTCGAACGCGGCGCGGACCGCACCGATGAAGCGCGCATCAAGGCGCGATGGACCCCCACCGACCGGCTGACGGTCGATCTCAAGGCCCAGTACATCCACGAAAGCACCAATGGGCGCGCCGTCCTCATCTCTGGCGTCAACCCCAACTCGGAATTTGTCGGTCTGGCTGAGTTGTTCGGCGAGACACAACCTCTGAACAACAGCTACATCTCGACCGGTCATTACGAAACGCCCGGATTCAACGCGCCGGATTACTTCCACTTCAACTATTCGGAAGTGCAGGCCATAATCCAATATAAGCTGACGGACTCGATCAATATAAAGTCGATTTCGTCGTATTCGCTATCCATGAATCGGCTGGCGGCGGACTATGACGATACGCCGCTTTCGATCCTGGCGACGACGGCCGCGCACGACAATATCCAGGTGTTCACGCAAGAGCTCCAGCTCAATGGGGTGAATCTGACCGATCGCCTCCACTGGACGCTGGGCGGCTATCTGTACGACAGCAACGAACGTCAGGATCCAGGACAGGAGGTCGTTCTCGGCTTCGCCCCGCCAAGCGCTGCCTATGGAAATCCCGCGTCCGACGTCCTATCGACCGCGCTCTACGGGCAGGCGACCTATAAGTTAACCCAGCAGTTGTCGCTGACCGCCGGCCTTCGCTACTCGCGTGAAACGAACACGGCCTGGCTAATCGATCAGACGCCGCATGTGTCAGGCACCTATAGCAATCTGTCCCCACAGGTGGGCGTCAACTTCCAGGTGGATCCGGGCGTGATGCTCTACGCCAAGGCCTCGGAAGGCTTCCGGGCCGGCGGCATCACACCCAACGGCGCCCTACCGGGCAACGGCCTGGCCTTCGGACCGGAGACGGCCTGGACCTACGAGGCTGGCGCCCGAATGGAGTTCCTCGACCACCGGCTCCGCATCAACCCGACGGTCTTCTTCACCGACTGGAAGGACATCCAGTTCAACGTTCTTGTTCCAACGTCGACGACGGTGGTCGCGGCGACGCAGAACGCAGGTGACGCCCAGGTCAAGGGCTTCGAACTGGAGAGCCAGTTCGCCGTCACGAGCCGACTGTCGCTGACGGGCTCGATGTCCCTGCTCGAAGGCCATTACACCAGGGTGGGCGATCTCACGCTGACCACCTATCCCCTGGGCTATCTGGCTTCGTTTAGCGGAGCGCCTGGCACGGTCGTCACCGTGCCGAACCTGACGCTGAAATCCCCCCTGCAGCGCCTGCCGCCGGTCAAATATTCTCTTGGAGCAGCCTACACCCAGCCTCTGCCCGGCGAGGCGAAGCTGGTCGGGAGCCTAGACTACTCCTGGACGGACAAACAGAGCAGCGCGGTCACCATCGCTGACTCCGTCGAGTTGCCGTCTTACGGCCTGCTGAACGGGCGGCTCGAGTATGACGCCCCGGGCAGTCGATGGAGCATCGCGGCGTTCGCCACCAATCTCACGGACGCCTTCTATCTCGTCGGCGGGGTCGACTTCGCCAAGGGATATACGGCGGGCGTCACGGAACTCGATCCAGGTCGTCCTCGCGAGTTCGGCGTCGAGTTGAGGACGCGCTTCTAGACGCGTGTCCTAGGCGGGTTGAGAGCACAGGGGCGCGAGGCAATCTCGCACCACAGACCTCAACCAGATGTGTTCCTGGGCGTCGTGATGGATCGGCGCCCAGAACATGCCGGTGTCGAAGCCAGTCTCCTCGCCAACCAGTTCGATCGCCACGAGTGGCAAGATCTCGCTCAGGCGCGTCACCAGTGATTCCGGCGCCCTGGCGACGGTCGCCGATCCGGCGGCCAGGAGGACTGCGTCGGTGAATTGAGCCGTGCTGACCTGCGAAGCCCAGTCCAGGCTCGGCAGCCCTGTCACCACCTTGGTGTCGTTCTGTGGCAGTACAAAGCCGCTGTCATAGTTGAGGCTGGGGAACTCAAGCAGGTCCGCGGAGCGGAGGCGTTTGCGTGAGGTCAGCGGATGCGTTTTCGCAACCGCCGCCACGACGCGGTCGCGGAAAAGATGCTCGTACTTCAGGTTCGGCCAGAGGTCGAAGTTCCCACAGACCGACAGATGGATCGAGGAATTCTGCATCCAGTCGGACAGGTTGATGGGGACGTCCACGAAGCGGACTCGGATACCTGGCGCCTCCTCGCGAAGCCGCGTCAGAAGGGCGCCGCTCAGCAGCAGCACAAGATAATCCGGAGCCGCGACCGTGAAGACATGGCTGGCGGTCGCCGGATCAAAGCGCTCCTGCTGGAACAGCTGTTCGATCTTTCCGCAGATCTCGTCGAGCTGGCCGCGCATCCGCAGCGCCCGCGGTGTCAGGCGCATCGAACGCCCTGTCCGGACCAGCAATGGGTCATCCAGGATTTCGCGCAAGCGGGCCAGGGCGCCGCTCATGGCGGGCTGGGAGAGGCCGACCTTCTCCGCTGATCTGGCGACGCTTTCCTCGTTCAACAGCGCCTGCAGAATCGGAATCAGGTTCAGGTTGATCGAACGAACCGACATGTCTGACCTCCCGTGTTCTTAAGCACACAATACATCGGCCAGGCCGATGTACAAGTTCTGATATATCGATTTTCCTGATCGGCACCGGCCCGGTAGCTTGGCGTCAAAATTGCCTGCGTTCGGGAGGAACCATGCCGCGTCTCTTACACATCCAATCCAGCCCTAATCTGGCCAACTCGATCACCAGGGCCCTCTCCGACAAGTTCGTCCAGACCTGGACAAGCAACCACGCCAACGTCGAAGTCGAGGTCCTGGATTTGGCGGCCGATCCGCTTCCGCACTTCGGCGCCGCCAGCCTGGCGGCCGGCGTCCTGCCGCCAGCGGACCACACCCCGGAGACGCGCGATGCAGTGGCCCTTTCGGACAGGCTGATTAAGCAGCTCGAGGCAGCGGACATCCTTGTCATCGCCGCGCCGATGATCAATTTCACTGTCTGCACCCAGCTGAAGACCTGGTTCGACTACGTGATGATCGTCGGGCGCACGTTCCAATATTCGGCGCCTGGCGTGGCCAAGGGGCTTCTGTTCGGCAAGAAGGCCTTCGTGATCGAGGCCCGCGGCGGCGATTACGCGGACCTGCCGTTCAGCGCGTTCGACTTTCAGGAGCCGCTCCTGCGTATGCTGCTCATGTTCATGGGCATCTTCGATGTGTCCTTCATCCGCGCCGAAGGCGTGCGCCAGCGGGTCGACGAAGCGCCCGACATCATCCGCAACGCCGAGGCGATCGTCGCCCGGCTGGCCGCTTGAGCCTTCTGGCATTGGAGGCGGATATGGACGCTCAGATCAAAACCTTCCCCAAGCCGGCCACGCGCGAGAGCCTGTCGGACCGCATCCGGCCGCACCTGGCGGCGATCGCCAAGCGCGCGGCGGCGACGGAGGCCGCCCGCACCGTGCCGGCCGAGAACATCGAACTCATCCGCGAGGCGGGGTTCGTCCGCGCGCTGCTGCCCGCCGCCCTGGGCGGCGACGAGCGCGACCTTTGGGACTACTGCGACGGCGTCAGAACCCTGGCCAGCGCCTGCCCTTCGACGGGGTGGGTAACGGGCGTGCTCAACGTGCACCAGGCGGCGTTGCCGCACTACGACCGCTCGGTTCAGCAGGAGATTCTGGCCACGGGTCCCGACACGATCATCTGCTCGTCGGGATCGCCGGCCATCAAGGCGAAGCTGGCGGACGGCGGCATCATCGTGTCGGGCAAGGGGCGTTGGTCGAGCGGATGCGACCATGCCGAATGGGCCGTGGTGGGGGTCAAGGTCCCCGACACCAGTGACTCAGAATATCCGGAGCGGCGCTACCGCGACTTCCTGTTCATGGCGCACCGCAGCCAATACGTCATCGACGACACCTGGTACTCCACCGGGATGCGAGGCAGCGGGTCCAAGGACCTGGTCTTCGACAATCTGTTCGTTCCTTATCGGCGAATGGAGAGCATGGACGCGGTGAACTTCAACTACAGCCACGGCGCCGGCTCGGTGGACAGCTGGATCAGCCGCGTGCCGTTCCCGCTTCTGTTCGGCGTGTTTCTGCCGGCCATCGCCCTCGGCTGCGCGGACGGAATGGTGGCCGAGTTCACCAAGCGCCAGCGCTCGCGCAAGAACGCCTACACCGGCGCCCAGGGCATCCTGAACCCCGCCGGCTATATGCGGCTGGCGGAGTCGGTGCATGAGCTGGAGTCGCTCTCGGTCTATTACCGGCATCTGCTGGACGTCATGCAGCGGCACGGAGAGCGGTCCGAGCGCCTGACCGAGGCCAAGTTCCTCGAGATGCAGACCAAGTTCCCGTTCATCACCACCCGCGCCGGCCACGTCATCGATCGCCTGTTTGAGGGCGCCGGCTCCAGCGCCATCGCTGACTTCAATCCCATGCAGCGATTTTGGCGGGATGGTCACACCGTGCGCCTTCACACAGGCTCCGACTACGACCAGGGCCTGCAGCATCACGGCCGCAACCTGATGGGCCTGGCGCCGACGCCGGACCTGTAGCGCGGGCCGCGCCAAGTCTTGGCGACGGCTCAATCAACTTCAACCGGGCGATTGCCCTTCGCTCCGGCTCCGCCGGGGCGATCCAGCCTCGGGAAACCGGAACGGCGCAAGGAAGACCTATGGATCTGAGAATTGAAGGCCGCCAGGCTATCGTCTGCGGCGCCAGCTCGGGGCTCGGGCGGGCCGTGGCGACATCGCTGGCGCGTGAAGGCGTCGATCTCGTCATCGCGGCGCGGACTGAAGAACGCCTCATGGAAGCGGCGGGGCAGATCGCCGAGGAGACGGGGGCGAAAGTCCGCCCGATCGTGGCCGACGTCACGACCGAGGAAGGCCGCGCGGCTTTGCTCGTAGCCTGCCCGGAGCCGGACATTCTGATCAACAATGCAGGCGGTCCGCCGCCCGGCGATTTCCGCGCCTGGACCCGCGAGGTCTGGCTCAAGGCGCTCGACGCGAACATGTTGTCGGCGATCTTCCTGATCCAGGCGACCATGGACGGGATGATCGCGCGGAAATTCGGACGGGTGGTCAACATCACCAGCCACATGGTCAAGCAGCCGACCGCCATGCTCGGCCTCTCGAACGGGGCTCGCGCCGGGCTCACGGGATTCGTCGCGGGACTTTCGCGCGAGGTCGTCTCGCACAATGTGACGCTGAACAATGTCCTGCCCGGCCAGTTCGACACCGCCCGCATACGCTCCATCGCACAAACCTTCGCCAACACCTCCGGGATCGAAGTCGAGACCCAGAGAGCCCGCATGCGCGGCCAGATTCCCGCCGGTCGGTTCGGCGATCCGACCGAGCTGGCGGACCTGTGCGCCTTTCTCTGTGGATCGAGAGCCGGCTTCATCACCGGCCAAAGCATCCTGATGGACGGCGGCCAGTTCCCGGGCCTCATCTAAGCCGCTGAATGCATCGGCGGAGTGGATGCCAGTCATCCGATATATCGAATTTTCTGAAGCCAAGAGGCTTCTTACAATCGAACTCAACAGTGCGCCCGACGACGGATGAAGGCGCGAAATGGACGAGGGGAGCAGATGTCGCGCGTTGTTTTGATGACCTTTTTCCGCGGGGCTAGACCGTGAGCGCAGCAGAGCAAACCACGCGCAGGCGGCTTGAGGGCAAGGTCGCGCTGATTACCGGGACCGGAGGCGGTCAGGGTCGAGCTGCGGCGGTTCGGTTCGCGCAGGAGGGCGCACTCGTCGTCGGGTGTGACCTGTTCGCGGAAGGTAACGACGAGACCGTCGAGATGGTCCGCGCTGCGGGCGGCTCGATGACAGGAATGGCGCCGGTCGATCTTGGTGACGCGGACGCCGCGAAGGCCTGGGTCGAGGCCGCCGCCGCGCTGCATGGGCGGATCGACGTGGTCTACAACAACGCGTCCGCGCCCGCCTATGTCGCAATGCCGGATGCATCGATCGAGAACTGGCGCAGCACGATACGCAACGAGCTCGACCTGGTCTTCTATGTGACGAGCTTCGCCTGGCCCTACCTGGCCGAGCGCGGCGGCGTCATCATCAACACCGCATCGACCTCGGCCTATGTCGCGTCCCGCGCGCCCGGGGCGCTCGCCCACTGCGCGGCCAAGGGCGGCGTCCTGGCGATGACCCGCGCGTTCGCCGCCGACGGCGCCGCGCACGGCATCCGCGCCGTCAGCATCAGCCCGGGTCCGATCAAGACCCCCGGCGCGATCAAGGCCTTCTTCCACATGCAGGGGGCGGAGGAGGCCACGATCGCCCAGCTGCTCGTCAATCGCGTCGGTACGAGTGAGGACATCGCCGCGCTGGCGGCGTTCCTGGCCTCGGACGAGGCGGGGTTCATCACGGGCACGGACATTGTCATCGACGGCGGCCAGACCGCGCTCTAGCCCGACGTCGGGCCGCCCGACCCTCAAACCCGCATTGGTGTGAGCTTTATGATGAGACAGGAACGGCCATCGACCACCTGTGACATACTCGTCGCCGGCGCGGGGATCGCGGGACTGACCGCGGGGCTGTTCGCCGCCCGGCACGGCTGGTCGACTGTCGTGCTAGGCGCGTTGCCCGGCGGGCGGTTGCTGAGTTCCAGCCGCATCGAGGACTTTCCCGGCTTCCCCGACGGCGTCGCCGGCTACGACCTGTGCCCGATCGTCCAGGACCAGGCGATGGCCGCCGGCGCCGCCTTTGAGATGACCGATCTCGAGCGGCTCGAGCAGACCTATGAGGGCTGGGTCGCGACCACTTCGGATGGGCGGACGATCTCGGCGAAGGCGGTGATCGTGGCGACCGGCGTCGAGCCTGGGGTCCTCGGCGCCCCCGGTGAGGAGCGCTTGGCCATGCAGGGCATCTCCCACTGCGCCTGCTGCGACGGGCCGTTTCACCGAGGCCGCAACGTGGCTGTGGTCGGGGGCGGAGACTCGGCGCTGCTCGAGGCCCTTGAGCTGACGCAATTCGCCGAGCAGGTCTTCGTGATCGATCGCGAGCCGTCGTTCCGCGCCCAGGCCGTCTACCGCGACCGGATCGCGTCGAATCCAAAGATCCGCGTCTACGCCGAAACCGTCGTCGAAGAGGTTCTCGGCGAGGACGGCATCGCGGGACTCAGGCTGCGGGCGTCGCCGACCGGCACGGAGTCGACCCTCGAGATCAGCGGTCTCTTCGTCTACGTGGGCGGTGTCGCCCGGCCGCGGTTCCTCGATGGCCTGCCCGTGACGAACGCGCGCGGACACATCGAGACAGACGCCGCCATGGCCACTGCGCTGCCCGGACTCTTCGCGGCCGGGGCGATCAGGAACACCTTCTCAGGCCAGGCCATCACGGCTGCTGGGGATGGCGCCGCCGCCGCCGTAGCCGCGCATCAATACCTGGCGGCCACTGCCAGCGTTTCGGCGCGGGTTGGCTGATCGACCGCGGCAACTGCTGCGCGCGCGTGCCGGATACATCCGCCCAGGCGATGGAATTCATATGATGTATCTATTTCTCAGGATGTTTCGCTGCTCCTAAACTTCCTCGCAAGCCTGGGTTCCCGGACGCGTTTCGAGACCTGACGGGCCGACAAAGAAGAAGACTTAGGTGGGAGCGTCAGGACTATGGGCAGCCGTCTTGTCGATATCGCAGCCGCGTCGATCTCCGCAGGCGTCGCCGCGGCCGGGGCCGCGGGCTTTTCGGGTTCGGTGGCGTGACGGCGGCGCAGGGGGTGCTTGCTGGCCGGGTGGCGCTTGTCACCGGCGGGGCGTCGGGCATCGGCCGCGCCGCCGCGCAGTTGTTCGCCGAGCAGGGCGCGGCGGTAGTGGTCGCGGACCTGAGCGACGCCGGCGCCGAGACAGCGGCCATGATCAAAGCGGCCGGTGGCGATGCTACGTTTATCCAGGGTGACGTCTCGGTCGAGACGGACGTCCAGGCGATGGTGCAAGCGGCCGAGCGGGTCTACGGCGGCCTCGACGCCGCCTTCAACAATGCCGGGATCACCGACTTCAGCCCACCGCCGTTCGAGGAGCAGAGCAGCGACAGTTTCGATCGAGTCATCGCGGTGGATCTGCGCGGTGTGTGGCTGTGCATGAAGCACGAGCTGGCCGTCATGGCGCCGAGGGGGCGCGGCACGATCGTCAACACCTCTTCGGTGGCCGGGTTGACCGGCACGCCGAGGTCGGCGCCCTACACCGCCGCCAAGCACGGGGTGATCGGACTGACCCGCGCGGGTGCGGTCGAGCACGGCCGAAACGGCATTCGCGTGAATGCGATAGCGCCCGGATTCACTCGGTCGGGAAACGCCGAAGACCTGCTCAGCAAGATGGGTCCCGACGCCGCACCGATGGTCGCCCAGATGGTCGCGGCGGTGGAGCAGATGGCCGCGGCCTATCCCCTCGGACGGATGGCGGAGCCGCGGGAGATGGCCGAGGCGGCCCTGTGGCTGACCTCGCCGGCGTCAAGCTTTGTCACGGGACACGTGCTGGTGGTCGACGGCGGCTTCACGGCGCAGGGCGAGTCTCTCAAGGGCGTTTTCGGCGATCACTAATCAATGACGCCAGCCGGCCGCGACCGCGGCGGTTGATGCAAACGGAGGAAACATGGCCAGCAAGATCACGGTATTTAATCCCGAGGGTTATCCGCCGAAGGTGACGGCGCGGGGGATGGCGCCGGGCATTGAAAATCTGCAGGGCAAGACGGTCGCCCTCATCGGCACGGGGATGGAAAACTCCGACAAGTTCATGGTCGAGCTTCAGGCGAGCCTGGCCGAACACGCCCCGGGCGTGAAGACCAAGCTGATACCCTGGCCCGACATCTTCAACATGCATTTGATCAACAGCGATGACGCCGCCCAGCGGTTCAAGCATGTGCGGGGGGAGGCAGACGCGGCGGTCCTCGGCATCGGCTGCTGCCCCGGCTGCACGCCGGCGGTCGTGGTCAACCAGCTCGAGATGGAGTCGGCCTATGGGCTGCCGACCATCGGCGTGCATACGGCCCAGTTCGAGCGATTGGCGACGTCGCGGACACGCGTCGGCGGGCTGGCGAGCGCGCGGCAGGCGATTATTCCGACGACGGGGATGAACAAGTCTCCTGAGGAGCTGCGCGCCTTCATCGAAGGTGATGATCCCGTGGCGGGCCGCCCGTTCTGGGAGCAGATACTCGAAACGCTGACGAGGCGGATTCCCGACGCCGAACTGCGTGGGGTCGGATTCGACCGTTCGACGCCGCGGTTTCTGGAGGCAGCGACCGAGGAGGAACTGCACCAGCTGTTCAGGGAGCGGCGCTACACGGACTTCCTTCCGATCGTGCTGCCGACCGAGGAGCGCGTCGAGGCGATGCTGCGGGGCACGAGCCACGCGCGTGACGAGATCGTTGGGCGTTTGCAGCCTTCCGGCGCACAGGAGGCCTGGGCGTTCGATGTCGAGAAGGTGGCGGTGAACGCGGTGATGGCCGGCGCGGCGCCCGAGCATTTTCCGGTGATCCTTGCGCTGGCGGCCACAAACGACACGGGGCGGGACGCAAGCGGGGTTTCGATCGCGCGGATGGTGGTCGTCAACGGCCCGATCCGCAATGAGATCGGGATGAACTACGGGACCGGCGCGATGGGGCCGTACAACTACGCCAACTCGGCGATCGGCCGTGCGTACGGCCTCTTGTCCCAGAACCTTCAGGGCGGCTCCGTACCCGGCCAGACCTATCATGGCTCGCTTGGGAACAACTTCTCCTACAACAACTGCACCTACGCGGAAAATGAGGAGAACAGTCCCTGGGAGCCGCTTCATGTGCGCCGCGGCTTCCGCGCCGATGAGAGCACGGTCACGACCTTCTTCATGTGGGGAAACATCTGGTCGGAGCATGTGCGTCCGAACTGGAAGGAGCAGCTTCCCGCGATGCTGTCCGGTCTGGATCCCGCCGGCGGCGTGACCTTGGTGATGGACCCGATCGTTGCGCAAGAGTTCGTGGATCGGGGTATGGACACCCCCGAGACGCTAGCCAATTGGATCTATGAGAACGCCAGGGTTCCCGCTCGCCTCTATTGGGACCATGTGCCGCTTTCGAATGTCGCCCGGGGTCTCGTGGCGAATGGCGTCGAACCCTACGCCAGCTACAGCAAGCTGGGGCCGGACGAGCTGATCCCGCCGTTTATGCCGATGCAGGTCGAGGTCGTCGTCACCGGCGGCAGCACCAACGGCAGCTGGAACGTTTTCTCGGCCACCTCGATGGCGCGTCAGACCAACGAGGAGTCAAACGTTGGAATCACGTTCGGCAGGACCACGCGGTCGGTTGACGCTTGGCGGTGACGCTCAGAATCGTCCGATTCGGTGATCCTCAGCCGTCATTGGCTCACCGACGGGCCGATCATGACTCGACCGGGATCGTCGCGGACTTCCGCGCCGGCGGTGAGGTGAAAATCACCGGCCTGACTAAGGGCGGTAAGGAGGGCGTGGCCGAGCGCGCCGGAGCCGACCAGCGGGATCGCGGGCCGAACCACGAAATCCCCGTTTAGTCCTAGAGACGAACCCGCCTGGGGAAACCTGGACGGGTTCTGACGGGTAATTGAATAGCTCCTTTAGCGAACTCGAACGGGTCGTGATTCGCTCTCTGAGCGGTTTGCCTCTCTCCGAGGGGGCTTGCACCGGCAACGGCGGTTAGGCTCCCCAGCCTCGGCTAACGGCGTTGTGATCTACGCCGCCGCCCGAAACAGCCCGATCTTTGGCGCTAGGGCCTGCCCAATAATCACTGCAAGATGGTCGGAGGTGAGGCGCAATTTGAGATGGGTGCGGGTCCCCGCAGCCACCGAGTGAGATAACCGGTCGTCCTCAATAAATCCCATCATGGCTGCGACATCAGACCGGCGCCGCATCGAGCCACTCCTGTAAGACACCATCGTCAAACGGGACGCCAACGGCACCCCTTGCCGAGCCGTCGCTTCCGACTTCCGGCGCGTCCGCGCCGGAGTTGACGTGCTGGCAGTTGACGCTCGTCCGCCAAAAGACAATATGGCCCACCCCAAAGTATGAGTCCCATTTTTAGCCCAAAAAGCTGTGGGTATATTTCGGGGTACTCGATCATTGGGCGCTTCGAAAAGTCTCGCGAATTGAACGTGTTATCCGCGTTCTGCGACTCTTCTCGACCGCACCAGTGAACTGAAGGATAGGCAGCGCCGAGGCGACGTAAGCGGGAGACGGTCTATGACCCCAGCGAACGACGGCCTCAAGGCCGGTCAGGCCGCGCCCGCCGAAGACTTGCCCGTCGAAGACTTGGAAGACCTCGCCCTCAGCGATGACTATGCGCTGAACCCGGCTTTCGTGGAGATGGTGGTCGACGCGGCCGACCAGGGAAACCTGGTCCGGCTTCGCGAACTCATCGAAGTGCTGCACCCGGCCGACTTGGCGGACCTACTGGGCTTCCTGTCGTCAAGCCATCGGGAAGTCATTGTCCCGATGCTGACGGCCGACGAGCTGTCGGAAACCCTATCCGAACTCGACGGTCCCTTGCGCGAAGACGTGCTCGAACTGGTCGCGCCGGAGAATCTCGCCAAGGCGCTCGGCGAGATGGAATCGGACGACGCCGCCGACGTTGTCGACGACCTCGAGGATGACAAGCGCGGTGAAGTGCTGGCGGCCATGTCGGACGCCGATCGGATCTCGATCGAAAGCGCCCTGTCCTATGCGGACGAGACCGCCGGCCGCCTGATGCAGCGAGAGGTGCTGGCCGCGCCTCAATTCTGGACGGTCGGCCAGACCATCCATCATATGCAATCGGGCGGCGACGACCTGCCGGAGCTGTTCTTCGACGTCTATGTGGTCGATCCTTCGAATAAGCCGCTTGGCGCCGTGGCCCTCAGCCTCCTCCTCAGGAGTTCGCCCGACGCCCCGCTGTCCCGGATCATGGAGCCGATCACCGAAATCCCGGTCGACATGGACCAGGAAGAGGTCGCCTACATCTTCGACAAATACCATCTGATCTCCGCGCCCGTGGTGGAACGGGGCGGGCGGCTGGTGGGACAGATCACCGTCGACGACATCGTCGGGGTCATCCAGGACGAGAGCGAAGAGGATATGCTGGCCCTGGCCGGCGTGTCCGACCGCGGGCGCGGTGACACCATCATGGGGATCACCCGTTCCCGGTTCTGGTGGCTGCTGATCAACCTGGGCACCGCGATCCTGGCGTCGAGCGTGATCGGCGTGTTTCAGGGTTCGATCGCCAAGCTGGCGGCGCTGGCGGTGATCAACCCTATTGCCGCTTCCATGGGCGGCAACGCCGGCACCCAGACGCTTACCGTCGCGGTGCGCGCGCTGGCGACCAAGGAGCTTAACGCGGCCAACCTGCTCATGGCCGTCTGGCGCGAGATCGCGGTCGGAGTGATGAATGGCGTGGCCTTTGCCGTGGTCATGGGCATCGTTACCGAGGTGTGGTTTCACAACCCGATCATGGCGGTGATCGCCGGCTTGGCGATGGTGATCAACCTGATCGTCGCCGCCATCGCAGGCATTCTGATCCCCCTGGGCTTGGACAAGATGGGGTTCGATCCGGCGGCTTCATCGGTGGTGTTCCTGACCACCGTCACCGATTGCGTCGGCTTCTTCAGCTTCCTGGGGCTGGCGACGTTGATATTGCTTCATTAGTTGTGGAGGAAATCGCCTGACAGATTGGGCTGTCATATGCGGCCCCTATCTTGCCAGTTGAGCCTCGGGCGTATCCGCCCCTGTCTCAAACTGGGTCAAGAGTGCGATGAACCCCCGCTACAAGGCCTCCCGCGCCGGGATCGATTTGCTGAAGGATTTCGAAGGCTTCCGCAGCGAATCCGCGCGGTTGCCCGATGGCCGCTGGACCATCGGCTATGGTCACACCAAATCGGCCCGTGCCGGCGTGACCATTTCGGAAGCCGACGCTTCGGCCCTGCTGCAGTACGACCTGATCGAGGTTGTCGCGGCGGTGAACGATCTGGTCTTCACGCCCATCACCCAGAACCAGTTCGACTCCCTGGTCTGTTTCGCTTTCAACGTCGGCCTTGCCGGCTTCCGCACCTCGACGGTGCTGCGACGGATCAACGAAGGCGCGATGCTGCAGGCGGCTTGGTCGCTGGAAATGTGGCGCAAGGCTGAGTTTGAAGGCCATGAGTTCGTGGTTGACGCCCTGGTGCGCCGTCGGGCTGCCGAGAAGGCCCTGTTCCTGACGCCCGCCGACGGCTGGGTCGCCGCGCCATCCCCGGTGCTGCCGCCGCGCATCGATGATGAGGTCTGCCGGTCGATCCCCAAGGATAAGCCCGTCGATCTGAAGGCCAGCCTGGTTGGAACGACGGCGACCGTCGTCCGTGAGGATGCGCCCGCACCGGCCGAATCCGCCGCCGAACCGTTGTCCGTCGCACCCGTGCTGGCCGCTACAGCTGCTGCGGGAGCTGTCGTGTTTGCGCCTGAGCCTCGGTCTGAGCCCGCGCCCGAAGCGGCCCTTCAGCCCGAAACGCCCGCGCCGCTGCCGCATCAGATGGCGGACGCGACCCAGGCTCTGTCGGCGCGGCTTGAAGCCATCCTGCCCAGCGCCACCCCGGCAGCCTACACCGTGACCGAAACGCGCAGCGACCTTGACCTTCCTCTGCCGCCAGAGCCGGTGTCTGAACCGGCGCCGGTCGCCGCCGAGCCGGTGCTGTTCGAACGGCCCGTGGTTCAATCCCGCTGGCTGCCTGACCCGATCGCCTATTCGCGGCCAGAGCCTGTAGCCCAGCCCGAGGCCGCACACGAGCATGATGCGGCGGCTTCGGCGGATCTGTTCCAAACGCCCATTTTTCGCGAAGAACATAATCACGGTGACTTTGAAATCACGGATGTAGAACCGGCCAAGCTGGGCTTCGCGCCCTTCCTGGTCCTGGCCTTCATCGGCCTGATTATCTTCGCGGCCGCCGCCACCTGGGCTTTTAACGCCCATTCCAGCGGCGGCGCCGTCAACCCGATCACTGTCGGCGTTGGCATGGGCCTGATCGGCATCGCCTGCGTCGGCTGGGCGGTCTACTCGCTGCTCTCAAAATTTGGAGAGTGGGAAGAATAGCCGCCCCAAATCGCCATTGAGCAAAGCAATAGTTTCGCGCCTTTTGGAGGGCCGTGGTAAGCGGATCGCATGATCCCGAACCACGGCCCTTCCTTTGATTTCGCCCTCGGCGAGACCGCTGACGCGATCCGCGAGACCACCAGCCGCTTCGCCGCCGATGAGATCGCGCCGCTGGCCGCGGAGATCGACCGCACCAACGATTTCCCACGCCAGCTCTGGCCCAAGATGGGCGAGCTCGGTCTGCATGGAGTCACTGTCGAGGAGGAGTTCGGCGGTCTTGGCTTAGGTTACCTTGAGCATGTGATCGCCATGGAGGAGGTGTCCAGAGCCTCCGCCTCGGTGGGCCTGTCCTACGGCGCCCACTCCAACCTCTGCGTCAACCAGATCCGCCGCTGGGGCACGCCCGAGCAAAAGCAGCGCTATCTGCCGAAACTGATCAGCGGCGAGCATGTCGGCGCCCTGGCCATGAGCGAGGCCGGGTCTGGCTCCGACGTCATCTCGATGAAATTGCGCGCTGAACGCCGGGGCGATCGCTATGTGCTGAACGGGACCAAGTTCTGGATCACCAACGCACCCCATGCCGACACCCTCGTGGTCTACGCCAAGACCGACCCCGAGGGCGCCAGCCGTGGCGTCACCGCCTTCCTGATCGAGAAGGATTTCAAAGGCTTTCACTGCGCGCAGAAGCTGGACAAGCTGGGCATGCGTGGGTCGGACACCGGCGAGTTGGTGTTCGAGGACTGCGAGGTGCCCGAGGAAAACATCATGGGTCCCGAGAACGGCGGCGCCGGCGTGCTGATGAGCGGTCTGGACTATGAGCGGGCCGTTCTGGCCGCGGGGCCGCTGGGGATCATGCAGGCGGCGCTGGATTCGGTGCTGCCCTATGTTCGAGAGCGCAAACAGTTCGGCAAACCCATCGGCACGTTCCAGCTGATGCAGGGCAAGGTCGCCGACATGTATGTCGCGCTGAACTCCGCCCGGGCCTACGTCTATGCGGTCGCCCGGGCTTGCGATGCGGGGCGCACCACCCGGTTCGACGCGGCGGGCGCGATCCTGCTGGCCTCGGAAAACGCGGTGCGGGTGACACTGGAGGCGATCCAGGCCCTGGGCGGCGCCGGCTATACCAAGGACTATCCGGTGGAGCGGCTGCTTCGCGACGCCAAACTCTATGATATTGGCGCCGGCACCAATGAGATCAGGCGGTATCTGATCGGCCGCGAGTTGGTCGGCGGATAGACAAGGCGGGCGATCACGCAGAGGTGTTCTGGTATCGCTGCCGCCGATTCACCGACTAGACTATGTACTCACACGGATGAAACACGGGCTGGCTGTTGTGCGGGCACTCAAGGAAGGTTTGCTGTCTTTAGCGGGCGTGGTCGCTTTGTTGCTCACTGGCTGCGCCAGTCAGCCGCGCGAGCTTGCGTCCACCTGTCCGGCCGCCTCCGAGAAGCCGACCGCAGAGCTGTTGTTCGGCAGGGGCTCGAACAGCGTCCCGACCGTGAGCGAGGCTGAATTTCGGCGCTTTCTCAGTCGAGAGGTCAGTCCTCGCTTTCCCGACGGCCTTACCGTCGTGAATGCGAAGGGGCGCTGGGCGCCGCAGGCCAGCTCGACCATCGGCGATCGGCCCAAGCTGGTCATGATCGTCCTGCGCGGTGGGTCGGACGATCAGGTTAAGCTGGAGGCGATCCGCACGGCTTATCAGGTTCAGTATCATCAAGAGTCGGTGCTACTGCCCACCGGCCCGGACTGCATCGCACTGACGTGAGCGGGAGGGGCGGGCGGCTAGCCCTGCTGACCCCAGGTCGCGAACATGCCGACGGCGGCGGCCAGCATGACCAAGGTCGCGGCCCAGCCGACGATCTTCAGGCCTGGGCCAAGGGTGAACGGGCCCATGACCTTCTTGCGGCTGGCGAGGAGCATCATCATCACCATCACGGGTACGGCCACGACGCCGTTGATCACGGCGCTCCAGAACAGGGCCTTGATCGGGTCGATATGGACGAAGTTCAGGATCACGCCGACCACAAAGGCGCCGGCGATCAGGGCATAGAAGGTTGGCGCGCGGCGTAGCTTACGGGCCAAACCGACATGCCAGCCGGCCGCTTCACCCACCGCATAGGCCGCCGAGCCGGCCAGCACCGGAACGGCGAGCAGGCCGGTTCCAACGATTCCTAAGGCGAAGATCACAAACACCAGCGGTCCGGCGATGGGCTTCAGCGCCAGCGCCGCCTGGGAGGACGTCTGCACATTGGTGACGACATGCGCGTTC
>Ga0302314_10010183_pt1 | contig 16477 bp, 12 predicted proteins | sample III_Palsa_N2_3_FD_200533 | JGI IMG/M metagenome (GOLD analysis project Ga0302314, IMG submission 200533) | Peat permafrost microbial communities from Stordalen Mire near Abisko, Sweden - III_Palsa_N2_3 | ecosystem: Environmental > Terrestrial > Soil > Palsa > Peat permafrost | place: Sweden... | reverse complement strand
CGGACAGACGCATGTTGTAGGGGATCGAACCCGACGTGTCGGTGTGGCCGACCACGGTGATGTGGCTCGAAACCTGGTCGCCGGTGCCGTATTGCGCGGCTTCCTGCACCACCGACTGCGCGTCCGGGGTCAGCACATACTGATCGAACGGGAAGTAGACGATGAACTCCTTCGTCGACTTCTCCGGCGGCGGAGGGGGCGGCGGGGGAGGCGGAGGCGGCGGTGGAGGCGGCGGTGGAGGCGGCGGCGGGGGCGGAGGCGGCGCTTCCGGCGGCGCGTTGAACAGGTAGGTCAGCCGCACCCGGATGGTGTTTTCATCGAAGTGTTGCTTGGCGTTGTAGCCGTTCCAGAAGGAACCGCCGTCGTTGATGTGCCCAACCAGGCCACCGAAGTCGCTGTAGCGGTACTCGATGCCGGCGATCAGATGGTGAGTGATCGCCGTATCGGCGCCGAGGCCGACCGTATAGCCGGTCAGCGTAGTGCTGAACTTCTGGCCGCCCGCCGGATTGCCGAAGTCGGTGAAGTAGTTGTTCACGAAGTTGGCGAAGGCCGCGCCGCCGGTCACGTAGAGCAGCGTCGGGCCCATCGCGTAACCCAGGCGACCGCGGGCCGAGGCCTGCCAGCGCGAGTCGTAGCTGTATTGATAGCTCTGCGGGAAGCAGGCGCCGGGGTTGGCGTTGCCCGCGTTGCCGTTCTCGACCAGGCAGTGCGAGGTGCGGTGGACGCCGGAGCCCTCAAAATCGCCTTCGAAGCCGAGGACGAGATGGTTAGGCATCTCCCAGTTGTAGCCACCGAGGAAGCCGCCAATCGGCTCGACAGCCGAGTTGGACGCGCTGCCGGTTTGGGGCGGCGTGAAGACGGTCGTCGTTTCAGACTCGTGCACCCTGCTGAAGGCCGCACCCAAGTCGACGCCGGCGTAGAAACCGGTCCAGTCTCCGCTGGTCATGGTGGGCTGCGCGAGCGCAGGCCCTGCGATCATCATCGCTAGCGCGGCGCCAGCGAACAGACGCAATTTCATTCTTATCCCCTTCAGCTTTGATGCCGAGCCGGCAGTATACATGACGGCGCGGCCAGAACAATAAATCTGCGCGTAACTGCTCTCGACCGCCATGTTAACGGGCCGAAGCCCATCCTGACGGCAGAACCTGTCCCAACACGAGGCAGCACGCTGACTGCGATGCGCGCGCCTATCGGTTGGATATCGTTCGCGGCGAACTGTTTCAACGCTTGATCGCCCCGTCGAGGTATTTTCGTATCGCTAATCCGTAAGGCGGGCGCATTTGCAACAGTGGCCCGATGTCCTTCTTCAGCTGGGTGTAGACCGCTTTGCGGTGGCTGAATTCACGGAACCCGTCGTGGCCGTGGTAGCTGCCCATCCCCGATGGACCGACGCCGCCGAACGGCAACTCTTCTTGCGCGATGTGAAAGATGACGTCGTTGACGGTGACGCCGCCGGAGGTGGTGGCGGACAATACCTTCTCGCGTTCGGATATGTCACTGCCGAAATAATACAATCCCAGCGGGCGGTCGTGGGCGTTGACGTAGGCGATCGCCTCGTCGATGCCCTGGTAGGTCTTCACCGGCAGCACCGGTCCGAAGATCTCTTCTTGCATCACCGTCATGTCGTCGGTGGGATCGATGATCAGTGTCGGGGCGATCTTGCGATGCTCCTGCTGGGTGAGATCCTCCCCCTCCGGCTTCATCTCGACCACCCGCGCGCCCTTGGCCCGGGCGTCCTCGATGTGGGCCATGATCCGGTCGTAGTGCCGCTGCGCGATGATCGCGGTGTAGTCGGGATTGTCCTTCAGCGTCGGGAACATCCGCCGCACCGCGCCGGTCGCCTCGCCGACGAAGCTGTCGAGGCTTTCCTTGGGGATGAGCACATAATCGGGAGCTAAACAGATCTGGCCCGCGTTAAGCGTCTTGCCGTTCATGATCCGCGCGGCGGCGGTCGGAAGGTCGGCGGACTTGCCGATGATCACCGGGCTCTTGCCGCCGAGTTCGAGCGTGAGCGGCGTCAGGTTCTCCGCCGCGGCGCGCATGACGTGGCGGGCGACGCCCGTGGCGCCGGTAAAAATTAAGTGATCGAAGGGAAGGCCGGCAAATGCCTGGCCGACCTCGGGACCGCCGGTGACGACCGCGATTTCCTCTTCGGAGAACGCGCCAGCGAACATCTGCGCCATAAGCGAAGACGTGGCCGGTGTGTACTCCGACGGCTTAATCATCGCCCGATCCCCAGCGGCGAGTATCCCCGCCAGGGGTGCAAACGTCAGATTGACCGGAAAGTTCCATGGGCTGATGACACCCACGACACCTTTTGGCTGATAGCGCACTTCGGCCTTGGCGCCGAAGAGGCCGAGTAGCGCCGGCGAGGTCTTCCGGCGTTCGGTTTTCATCCATGATCGGACATTGGCCTTGGCGTGCGCCAGCGGCCCGATCGAGGCCGCGACGTCGGTGAAGGCGGTGGCTTCCGGCGAACGGGCGCCGAAGTCCTCGTTCAGCGCCGCTTCGATCGCCTTGCGGTGATCGACCAGCAGGCCGATGCAGCGATCCAGCCGCTCGATCCGCTTCTCGGCGCTTGGCGCACCGTCGCGCAACTGCGCCAGCTTCTGCCGGCTGAGCAGGGCCTGCATCGAGGCCACGTCGTGATCCGCCATATCCAATGCCCCTCTTATGCCGTGGCCATGGCGCCGAAGCGCCGGCCCATCCGCGTCGCGACTTCTTCGAACTCCGCCATCGTCTCGGCGATCACCCGGGCGACCGGCTTCACCGCGTCGATACGCCCGGCCACCTGGCCCGAGAGCGCGATCGAGGCCTCCATGTCGCCGCCGAAGTAGAGATCGAGTGCGTGACCGAACTCGCCCATGATGTTCTCGGGCGGCTCTTTTTCGAAGGCTGTCGTCTTCTCGGTGCGAAGAGCGCGCAGCGCCGGTCCGGGGCCGAAGCGATTGAGGAAGACGGTATCGGTCTCCCTGGCGGCGAGGATTGCGTCCTTCCAGTTCGAATGCACCGGGCTTTCGGCCGAAGAGACCATCCGGGTGCCCATCTGCACCCCCTCGGCGCCGAGGGCGAAGGCGGCGGCCATGCTGCGGCCATCGACGATGCCGCCCGCGGCGATCACCGGCACGTCCACCTTCGAACAGACCAGCGGCAGCAGCACCATCGACGCGACCTCGCGCGAATTCTTGAACCCGCCTCCCTCCCCGCCCTCGACCACCAGCCCATCCACGCCCGCGTCGATCGCCTTCAGCGCCGCGGCCAGCGAGGGCACCACGTGGAACACGGTCAGGCCGGCGTCTTTCAAGGCGCCGCAGTAGCGATTGGGATCGCCGGCGGAGGTAGTGACGAACTTGACCCCCTGGTCGACCACGAACGAGACGATGTCCGGATCGCGGACGAAAGCCTGGGCGATGTTGACCCCGAACGGCTTGGTGGTCAGCGTCCGCATCTTCTTCACCTCCTCGCGCACCTCGTCGAGGCGCCCGGACGACGTCTCGATAACGCCGAGACCGCCGGCGTTGGAGACGGCCGAGGCGAGCTGCGCCCTGGCGATCCAGCCCATCGGGGCCTGGACGATCGGGTATTCGATCCCGAGCAGTTCGGTGATGCGGGTCTTGATCATGCGGCATTCCTGGCGGCGAGGCCGGCCATTGGCGCCGCAGGGCGCTGGGGAAGTCAATTATTCCCGTCGGTCATCGTCGGGCTTGTCCCGACGACCCAAGCGCGCGGAACTGTGGGTGGCCGCGCCAGGCGCGGCCACGGCGAGAAACGTGTTCTTGGGTGGCCGACACTTACGGTCGGCCATGACCGGCGGGAGGGTGTTCTCGCTCTTTCACTTCCGGCGGAAACGGTTCATCGTTCAAGTGAACAACGATAAGGCCACAGGGAGGCCGCCATGAGCGACGGATCGATCGACTTCAAGCACGAGGCCCGCGCCAAGGCTTACGCCGAGCCGCTGGAGAGCCTGAACCCGGCCCAGCCGGAGCTGTTCAAGAACGATGCGTTCTGGCCGGTGTTCGAGCGGCTGCGCAACGAGTCGCCCGTGCACTACACAGCCGAGAGCGAGTACGGCCCATACTGGTCGATCACCCGCTACAACGACATCATGGCGGTGGACACCAACCACCAGGTGTTCTCGTCGGAAGACGGCATCACCCTGCAGAGCCTCGAATCTCAGGCCGAGATGGCCAAACGCCCGACGCGCCAGAGCTTCATCTCGATGGACCCGCCCAAACATGACGTGCAGCGCAAGACCGTGAGCCCGGTCGTGGCGCCGGCCAATCTGGAACGCATGGCGCCGGTGATCCGCGAGCGCGCTGGCATCATCCTCGACGCCCTGCCGATCGGCGAGACCTTCGACTGGGTCGATCTGGTCTCGAAAGAGCTGACGGCGATGACCCTCGCCACCCTGTTCGACTTTCCGTTCGAGGACCGCCGCAAGCTGACCCACTGGTCGGACATGATGACCAACCCGCCCGGCTTCGGCCCGGTGAAGAGCTGGGACCACAAGCGCGAGGAGCTCGACATCTGCTTCGCCGAGTTCCGCAAGCTGTGGAACGAGCGGGTCGATGCGCCGCCAAAGTTCGACCTGATCTCAATGCTGGCCCACGGCGAAGCGACGCGGAACATGGAGGTCAACGAGTTCAACGGGAACCTCGGGCTCTTGATCATCGGCGGCAACGACACCACGCGGAACACCATCTCCGGCTCGGTCTACGCGCTCAACCGGCACCCGGCGCAGTACGACAAGCTGCGGGCGGACCCGTCGCTGATCCCCTCGATGGTCTCCGAGACGATCCGCTGGCAGACGCCGCTGGCGCACATGCGCCGGACGGCGACGCAGGACTTCGAGTTCGGCGGCAAGACCATCCGCGAAGGCGATCTGGTCTCGATGTGGTACGTCTCCGGCAATCGCGACGAGCGCGTGATCGAAGACCCCGACGCCTACATCATCGACCGGGCTCGGCCACGCACGCACCTGTCGTTCGGCTTCGGCATCCACCGCTGCGTCGGCAATCGCCTGGCCGAACTGCAGCTGACCATCATCTGGGAAGAAATCCTGAAGCGCTTCCCGAGCGTGGAACTGGCCGGCGAGCCGACGCGCACGCACTCGGTGTTCGTCAAGGGCTACGAGACCCTCCCCGTGGTGATCCCGCGCCGGAACTAGGCGCATGAGCGACCGGCTGGACCTCAGGGACCGCGACCGTCTGTTCGCGAACATCGACGGTGCGCGGTTCGACGTGGCGGTGATCGGCGGCGGCATCACCGGCGCCGGCGTGGCGCGCGATGCGGCGATGCGCGGGCTGACGGTGGCGCTGATCGAAGCGGAGGACTTCGCCTCGGGGACCTCCAGCCGCTCGTCGAAGATGATCCACGGCGGGCTGCGCTACCTGCCGATGGGCGACATCGCCCTGGTGCGCGAGGCGGCCTCGGAGCGCAAGGCGGTGCAGGCGATCGCGCCGCACCTCGCCCGCGAGACCCCGTTCGTGATTCCGGCCAGGACCGGCGCCACCATCGCCAAGTTGCGGACGGGGCTCTGGGCGTTCGAGAAGCTGGGCGGCGTGCCCAAGAGCCGTAAGCACGAGGTCTGGTCGCAGGCCGAGTTGAAGGACCGCGAACCGGCCATCGCCGCCGACGGCCTGACCGGCGCGGTAGTCTACCCGGAGTACCTGACCGACGACGCGCGGCTGACGCTGGCCAATGTGCGCGGCGCGACCGCCCACGGCGCGACCTGTCTCAACCACGCGCGGGTCGAAGCCATCTTGACCGAGGGCGGGCGTGCAATCGGCCTTGAGATCGCCGATGGCGTGGGTCGGCGGGCGCGGCTGTTCGCCAGGACTGTCGTCAACGCGGCCGGCCCTTGGGTCGATGCCGTGCGGGTGCTTGAAGCGCCGGGCGCGGCGCCTCGGCTGAAACTGAGCAAGGGCGTGCACATCGTGGTGGACCGCGTGCGGTTGCCGGTGAACCGCACGGTGATCATCGCCGCCGCAGACCGCCGCAGCGTGTTCGCCGTGCCCAAGGGCCGCGCGACCTACCTCGGCACGACCGACGCGTTCTACGAGGGCGCGGATCTCTGGCCCCGGATCGACCGCGCCGACGCCGCCTACCTGATCGAGGCCGCCACGCGCTGCTTCGCGACGCCGCCTTTACGCCTGGCGGACATCACCTCGGCCTGGTCGGGAGTGCGGCCGCTGGTCGCCGAAGAAGGGAAATCGGCTTCCGAGGTGTCGCGCAAAGACGAAATCTGGGTCGGGCCGGCGGGCGTGATCTCGATCGGCGGCGGCAAGCTGACGGCTTATCGCCGCATGGCCGAACGCGTGGTCGACCGGATCGAAGAGGCGCTGGGGCGCAGACTATCGGTTTGTCGGACGGCCGAGGCGCCGCTGCCGGGCGGCGACGTGGATGTGGCCGCGGCGCGGTCGGCGCTGGAGCGCGGCGGCATCGCGGCGCTCGACGCCGATCGCCTGGTCGGGCTCTATGGTGCGGAAGCCTCGGCCATCGCCGCAGATGGCTCGGACATCGCCGCCGAAGCTCGGCACGCGGTGCTGGCCGAAGGCGCGTTGACGCTGGAGGACTACTGGGTGCGCCGCAGCGCCCGCGCCTGGTTCGCCGAAGGCGGCGGCTTGGCTGACCTTGCGCCCGCCGCAGCCGCCATGGCGCCGCTGCTGGGCTGGAGCGGGGCGGAGCGCGCGTCGCAGATCGCGGCGTGCGAGGCGATCCACATGCGGAACATGTCGGCCTTCGCACCGGAAGGAGCCCTAGCTTGACCATCGCCGGTCTCGACGCCCTCGCCGCCGCCATCGGCGCGGACCGGATCGAACATGACGCGGCGCGGCTCGATGCGCGCCGCCACGACTATTGGGCGCTGAGCCATGTGCGCGACTTCGCCGGCGCGCCCGCGCCGCGGCCCGGCGCACTGGTCCGCCCACGGAGCATCGCCGACGTGCAGGCGGTGCTGAGCTTCGCCAACGAGCGGCGCGTGCCGGTGATCCCGTTCGGGCTCGGCAGCGGCGTCGTGGGCGGGGTGATCGCTTCGCCGGACGCGATCATGCTAGATCTGGGCGCGATGGACGCGGTGCGGTTCATCGATCCGGTTAACCTGCTGGCCGGTTTCGACGCCGGTCACAACGGCCTGGCGGCGGAAGAAGCGGTGGCGGCCAAGGGGCTGACGATCGGCCACTGGCCGCAGTCGGTGGCCGTGAGCAGTGTCGGCGGCTGGATAGCGACGCGGGCTTCGGGCCAGCTTTCCACCGGTTACGGCAACATCGAGGACATCGTTCACTCGATCGAGGCGGTGCTGCCGAACGGCGATGTCGTGGTGTTGGGCAAGGGTCCGCGCGCCTCGGCCGGACCGGACCTGCGCCACCTGATGCTGGGTTCCGAGGGGATGCTCGGCGTGATCACCGGCGTCACCTTCTCGCTGCGCCGCGCGCCGGAAGCCAAGGCGGTCAGCTGCTTCCAGGCGCCGGACATGCGCGCCGGCTTCGAACTGCAGCGCGAGATCGTGCAGCGCGGCTGGCGTCCGCCGGTGATGCGCCAGTACGACGAGCGCGAGAGCCGCCGCCAGTACGGCGACGCCACCCATTGCGTGATCATGATCGCCCACGAGGGCCCGGCGACCCTGGTCGAGGTCGAGCGCGCGGCGGTCGCGGCGCTGGCGGCGGAAGCCGGCATCCCGACCGCGCCGGGAAAGATCGTCGAGCGCTGGTTCGGTCATCGCAACACAGTGCCCAGCTGGGACACATTGCTGGCGCGCGGCCTCGTGGTCGATACGGTGGAAGTTTCGGCTAGCTGGACCGACATCGGCGCGGTTTATGACGACGCGGTCGCCGCGCTGAAGGGCATCGAGGGCCTGATCGCCGGCTCGGCGCACTCCAGCCACGTCTACCGCAGCGGGCTCAATCTCTACTTCACCTTCGCCGTACAGACCTCGGCCCCTGACCAGATGGAGCCGGCCTATCTGGAGGGCTGGCGTCGAATCCTGGACGCCACCGCCCGCCACGGCGGCAGCGTCGCCCACCACCACGGCGTCGGCCGCGTGCGCCGCGACTGGCTGGCGACCGAGCTTGGCGACACCGGCGTCGCCCTGCTGCGCCGGGTGAAGGCCGCGCTCGATCCGAACGGGATCATGAACGCCGGCGTGCTGCTGCCCGATGCCTGAGCTGCTGCTCGGCCTCGACGTCGGCACCACCTCGATCGGCGCGGGCCTGTTTACGCTGGAGGGGCGCAAGCTCGCCTGGTCGTCGCGCCGGCTGAAGACCACCTCACCCGCTCCGGGTCGGCTGGAGCAGGACGCGAGCGCGATCTGGCGCACGGCCGTGGTCGTGATCTTCGGCGCGCTTGTGGAAGCTGGCGTTAGCGTGGCCGACCTCGCGGCGATCGGCGTCACCACCCAGCGCACCAGCATTGCGGTCTGGGACCGGCGCGACGGTCGGCCGCGCACGCCGCTGGTGCTGTGGAGCGATCTGCGCGGCGTCGAGCGTGCGGCAGCGCTGCGGGATGCGGGCTACTTCGTGGCCCCGCAGCAGGCGGCGGCGAAGCTCGAAGCGGTGATCGCGAGCGCCGGCGATGGCGACCTCGCCTGGGGCAATATCGACAGCTATCTGATCTGGCGCCTCAGCGGCGGCGCAGCTCACGTCACCGACCGCGGCCAGGCTTGGCCGACTGGCTACCTCGATCTTTCAACGATGGGCTGGAACCAGGCGCTGATCGCCCACCAGGGGCTGGACGCGACGACATTCCCCCGCCTGGTCGACACCTGGGGCCCGATCGCCGAGACCGCGCCGGCGGTCCTGGGCCGCCCGGTTCCGATCACCGCCGATATCGCCGACCAGCAGGCCGCGCTCACCGCCCACGGCGGCCAAGCCGGCGTCGCCAAGGTGACGTACGGCACCTCGGCGACCCTCGACCTCGCCACCGGCGCGGAGCTGGTGCTGAAGGACTTCTCGGCGCCGCCGTTCGTGGTCTCCTCGGTGGCTGGCGAGGCGCGGTTCTGCATTGAGGGCATGGTTTATACGGCCGGCGCCGCGCTGGACTGGATGCGGAGCGTGATGGGGCTTGGCGGACCCGCCGCATTCGACCGGCTGGCGGCCGGCGTCGCCGACGCCGGCGGGCTCTGGTTCCTGCCGGCGCTGCAAGGCCTAGGCGCCCCGCACGGCGACGCCGCCCGGCGCGGCGTGTTGGGCGGTCTCAGCCTCGGGGCCACCCGCGCCCAGATTGCCCGCGCCGGCCTGGAGGGCGTCGCCTTCCGCACCCGCGAGGTGTTCGAGCACGTCCATGCCCTGGCCGGCCGCGCGCCGCCCCCGGCGCTGGGCGTCGACGGCGGGCTCGCCGGCAGCGACATCTTCCTGCAGCTCCAGGCCGACCTGCTCGGCCACCCGCTGCGCCGCCACACACTCGGCGAGGCGACCGCCTGCGGGGCCGCGATCTGCGCGGCGCGCGGCGCGGGCCTGATCGGCGCGGACGAGGCCGGCGGCCTGGTCGCCTACGACCGCACGTTCGAACCCGCGATCGGCCGCGACGAGGCGGACGGGCGGTTCGAGGCCTGGAAGACGGCGGCGTACGGATGAACCCGTCAGCCGAACTTGTTGATCCGATCCCTACGAAGGCGCCCCCTTGAAGCTCTACCAGACCTACACGTCGCCCTTCCCGACCCGGGTGCGGCTCTGCCTCTACGCCAAGGGCCTCTCGCCCGAGATCATCGAGCCGCCTGGCTTCCACGCCACGCCGGAATCCAAGGGCGACTACTACAGCATCAATCCGATCGGCCGGGTGCCGACGCTGATCACCGACGACGGCCACGCGCTGCCGGAATCCGAGGTGATCTGCGAGTACCTGGAGGACGCCTATCCCGACCCGCCGCTGCTGCCGCCCGATCCATGGGGCAAGGCGCAGGTGCGGCTGATCGCGCGGCTGTGCGACTTCTACCTGGTGATGGCGATGCGCCCGCTATTCACCGCCTCCGGCCAGTCGCGCAAGCGCTGGGACACGTCGGCGATAGATCAGGGATTGGCGGCGGTGGAGACCGCGCTTGGTTACATCGAGGCGTACATCGGCGACGCCGGTTACGCGGTCGGCGATCGGCTGACCTGGGCCGACGGCGCGCTCCTGCCGCAGCTGATGCTCTCCTACGAGTGGGCGCCGACGCTGTTCGGATCGGAGAACCCGCTCGGCAAGCACCCCAAGCTCGCGCGCTATTGGGCGGCGATCGCCAAGGACCCGATCGCCGCGAGGCTGCTGCAGGAAACCCGCGACGCGGTCGCTCACGAACAGGCCAACGCCAAGGCGTTGGCGAAAGGCGTCAAATGATCTTTCGGATCGCAACGCTCGCGCTGGCGGCGTCGACCGGGCTCGTCGGCGCCGCTCAGGCGCAGGAGTTGCTCGGCGCCCAGACGCCGTCGCACAACATCTTCTGCCAGGCCGCCCCGCCGGATCAGGATCAGCCCACACCGGAGCTGCGGTGCGATATCCGCAACAAGACCACTAGGTCGCCGCGGCCGCCCAGGAACTGCCCGCTAAGCTGGGGCGACGCCTTCGTGCTCGATCCGACCGGCCCCGCCCGCCTGCTCTGCCACGGCGACACGGTCGAGAATCCCGAAAACCCCGTCGTGCTCTATGGGACACAATGGCGCGCCTACGGCTTCACCTGCACCTCGCAGGCGAGCGGGCTGACTTGCGTCAACGGCGAAGGCCGCGGCTTCTCGCTGTCACGGGTGTCGCAGAAGATGTTCTAGGCGCGGGGCCGACGCATTCGCTCGACGACGCGTTGCTCCAACAAGGTCGCGAGGACACCTCCGCCCCCCTCTATCGGTCACAGCCGGGCGTAAGTCCCGGCTGCCCAAGTACACCGTCGGAGTTCTGGCCGCGCTGGGCGCGGCCACCGACGGGTCAGTGTGCTTGGCTGGCCGGCACAAAGGCCAGCCATGACCGTTTGGTAGGGAGTCGGTGCGGGCGGCGATCAGCGCCGCTAGGTGACCCCGAAGGCTGGACGCACCACAGCCCTACGTGAGGGTGCTGGGGACATTGCCCAAATCCTTCGCCAGCAGCAGCGTCGTCAGGCCGCTGTTCCACTCGGTGTCCGGGTAGCGGCCCGCCTCGACGTAGCCGCGCGCCGCATAGAAGGCTTGGCTGCGGCTGTTGAAGGTGTCGGTCTCCAGCCGCGCCGATGCGAAGCCTGCGCTGGCGATCTCGGCTTCGGCCTCGTCCATCAGCGCCGCGCCGATGCCGCTGCGAGCGTAGCTGGCGAGGACGTGCAGCGCGTTCACGAAATCGGCTTCCCAGTGCACCAGACCGACTACCTCACCGTCACGCTCCGCCACCCGGAACTCCAAGCCCCGCGCGCGGATGTAGGCGGACGGCCGGTCTTCGCTGAGGAAGGCGTCGGCCGCCGCCGTCGTGATGTTCGGGCGCCAGGTGCTCTCGAACGTGTCGTGCAGGATCGCCCGGAGTTCCGGCGCGTCAGCGAGCTGCGCGCGCCGGAGTCGGACCCCGGCTACATGCGGTGCAGGGCGCACAGCTTGTTGCCGTCGGGATCGCGCAGGTAGGCGAGGTACATCTTGCCCGTGCCGCCTTCGCGCACGCCGGGCGGATCTTCGATCGAGGTTCCGCCGGCGGCGACGCCGGCGGCGTGCCAGGCGTCAGCCTGTTCGGGCGACTTGGCGGCGAAGCCGATGGTTGCGCCATTGGCGTACGTGGCGGGCTGGCCGTCGATCGGCTTGGAGACCGAGAACACGCCGGTGGGCGTGAAGTAGAAGATACGGTGGCCGTCGACGCGGGCCGGCGGCACGTCCAGCGTGCCGAGCAGGGTGTCATAGAACGACTTGGCTTTGTCCAGGTCGTTGGTGCCGATCATGATATGCGAGAACATCGTGGCTTCCTCCCAAGCTGCGTTCAGGGGAGCACCTATCACGGCCCAAGCCGGTCGTCAGCGCTCGGCTCGCCCGGACCCAGCTGCCGCGCCATCCGGCCCAGCATGTGCGCCAGACCATCCTCGGAAAAGGTGTCGTTGATCCCGCTTTTGGCTCCAGCGGCGGCTTCGGCGGCGCGATCGAACATAACCGTTTCGTGACGCGCGATTGCGCCGTCCCAGTCATCTTCCAGGATGGCGAGCGCCAGGTCGGCCCCATCGCGCATGGCCAGGTTGGCGCCGTCGCCGCCGAACGGCGACATCAGGTGCGCCGCGTCGCCGATCAGGGTCACGCCCGGCCGGTGCGCCCAGCGGTGGCCGACCGGCAATGCGTGGATCGGCCGCGACCCAGCGCGATCGTCTGCGCGTGTGATCAACTGCAACAGCGCGTCGGACCAGCCGTCGAACAGCGCCGCCGCGGTCGTTCGCAGCGCCGCGCCCTCGATCCCCGTTTCCGGCATCCGCAGCGCGGCGTAGACCCCGATGTGCGCATTGGCGTCGCGGTGGCCGATGATCGCCTTGCCATCGCCGAGCGCGAACATCAGGCCGTTGCCGACCAGCCGCGCGAGGTCCGGATGGCGGGTGTCGACATCGTCGATCCCGAGTTCGACGAAGGTGACGCCGCTGTAAATCGGGCGGACGTCGGAGACGAGCGGCCGGACGCGGGACCACGCGCCGTCGGCGCCGACGACCAGATCCAAGCGCTCTCGCGCGCCGTTCGCAAACGCCAGCTCGACCGGACCTGCGTCCTGTTGCTCGACCGACTTGAGTTCATGGCCCCAGCGGATGGCGTCGCTCGGCAGCGAGTCCAGCAGCATCTGGCGCAGGTGGCCACGGTCGACTTCGGGGCGATCCTTGCCCGTGACATCGTCCTCGATGAACCGCAGGGTCCCATGCTTGTCGTAGACCCGCGTCTCCTGGTCTTCGTACCGAGCGATGCGGGCGAACGCGGCGTCCAGGCCGGCCAGATGGATCGCGAACTGGCCGGCGTCCGGGTGCATGTCGAGCGAGCCGCCTTGCGACCTCACTCCAGCGTGGCTTTCGCGCTCGAACACGATCGCCGGTGCGCCTTGCAGATTGAGGATGCGCGCCAGCGTCAGCCCCGCGGGGCCCGCGCCGATGATGGCGATGGTCGGCTTCGACACGCGAATTCTCGTGGCTGGAGAACGGATGACTCATATAGCAGAAGCCGACGCTCGGCGCCCGATGACGAGCTTCGGCGCCTTCTTGACATAAGCAGGTCCTAAGTCGGGCGGTGAAACGCTAGCCGCCGGCGGAACATGCTTCGACGCTTCGAACTCTGCCGCCTGACCGCCTGCCTCCTTCTCGCCGCCACGGCGCCGCGTTTCGCATCGGCCGACGCCGCGCCGTTCGACCTCTCGGGGCCGGCGCTGGAGGTGACGGTGACGCACGGCGCCGTGACCCTGCCGATCTCGCAGGTCCCCAACCTCAGCGTCGGCGACCAACTGGAGATCAAAGCCGATCTGCCGCCGGCGCAATCAGTCCACTACCTGCTGGTGGCCGGTTTCCTGCGCGGCGCGACCAATCCGCCGCCGACGAGCTGGTTTCACAAGGCGCAGACCTGGGACCACAGGGCCGGCGCCGACGTGCTGAAGATGACCGTGCCGGCCGACGCCCAGCAGGTGATCGTGTTCCTGGCGCCGCAGACCGGCGGCGACTTCGCCACCCTGGTGAGCGCCGTGCGCGGCCGGCCCGGCGCCTTCGTGCGGGCGTCGCAGGATTTGAACCAGGCCTCGCTCGACCGCTCCCGGCTCGACGCCTACCTGGCCGAGATCCGCAAGGCCGACCGCCGCGACCCAGATTACCTGAAGACCGTGACCCCGCTGCTGGCGCGCAGTCTGTCGATCAAGCTCAACGCCGACTGCTTCGACAAGATGGCCGATCTGCAGGCCGCCTGTCTGACCCAGGGCCAGGATTCGCTGGTGCTGAACGACGGCCACAGCGCCTCGATCGTGGAGTCGCTGACCTCGGGCAGTTCCGCCGATCTCGCGTTCCAGCTCAGCGCCACGCCACACGCGGATTTCGGGCTCTACAGCCCCTACATCGCCGCGGTGATGGACATCGCCAAGATCATGGATTCGTTCCGCACCGCGAAATACGCCTACATCCCGGCGCTGGCGACAGCGGACGGCGGCAAGCTGACGCTGCTGCTCAACACGGCGCCCTCGTTCCACGACCAGCTCTCGGTGCTGGTCGCCTCGCTGCCGGCGATCGGTCCGGTGCAGCCGCCGCCGCTGCAGCCCGTCGACCCGAAGACGGTTTACTGCGCACGGCACGGCGATCTGGTGCTGGCGGTCGAAGGCGCCCCGCTGGCCTATTCCACCGACTACGCCCATGCCATGGCGCTCAGGCTGAAGACCAAAAGCGGCGAGACGCTCGACCTGCCGGCGCGGGCCGACGCCAAGGCCGGCGGCTTCCTGATCGACACGCACGGGTTCGACGCGTCCAAGGTCGACGACCAGACCGACGCCGTGCTGCATGGCGTGTGGGGCTTCGCGCCGTTCGACGGGCCCACCTTCCAGCTGCAGAGCTCGCACCCCGAAGCCTGGCGCGTGGCCGATGGCGACGACCAGGCGCTGGTGGTGGGGCGCGATGACACGGTTCGGCTGGACGGCCGGGAGGCGACCTGCGTCGAGAGCGTCTCCTTAAGCGGCGGGGCGCCGCTGGACTGGAAGGCGGCGCAGCCGGATCAACTGTCGGTCACGGTGCCGCTGGCGGGCGTCAGCCCCGGAACGGTGAGGCTGCTGATCAAGCAATACGGCATGGCCGAGCCGCAGGCGGTGACGCTGAAGGCGTTCGCCGAGGCCGGGCGGGTGCAGAGCTTCACCCTGCATGCCGGCGACACCTCGGGCGTGCTCACCGGCGCGCGGCTCGATCAGGTGTCGGGCCTGACGCTGGCCGGCGTCGCCTTCAGGCCCGGCGTGATGACCTCCGTCGGCGGCGGCGACGAGCTGACGCTGGACATGGCCGATCCCGCCGCGACGCAGAAGCTGTCGGCCGGCCAGACCATCACCGCCAAGGTCGCGCTCGCCGATGGCCGCAGCCAGAGCCTCAAGGTCACGGTGGCGGGGCCGAGCCCCAGCGTCGCCCTGATCGGCAAGAGCGTGCAGCCGGGCGAGCCGACCCAACCGATCCCGATCCGCCTCACTGGCGCGGATGAGCTGCGCCAGGGTGCGGTGATGACCTTCTCGGTGCGGGCGCTGCAGCCGAGCCGGTTCTCCAGCGACGAGTGGGTCGAGGTGGCGACCACGGACGGCGGCGCTTCGGCCAAGCTCACGCAGCAGAGCGGCTTGACGCTGGAGGACGCCCACGTGGCCCTGGCCACGCTCGACACCGGCAAGGCGTTCGGCGGCTCGGCGTTCGGGCCGCTGCGCTTCCGCATCGTCACCAGCGACGGCCCCGGGGTCTGGCAGCCGCTGGCGACCTTGGTGCGCACGCCGGTGCTGCGCGAACTGAAGTGCGACGCGGGGCCGGATCGGCCGTGCGAGCTTTCCGGCGCCAGCCTGTTCCTGATCGACAGCGTGGCGAGCGATCCGGCCTTCAGTCACGCGATCAAGATCCCCGAGGGATTTCCCGGGTACGTGCTGAGTGTGCCGCACCCCGTCGGCGGGCGCCTCTATGTCCGGCTGCGCGACGATCCGGGCGTGATCAACGAAGCGGTGGCTCCGGCGGGACGCGAAATCAGCCGAAGGTGAAGGCGAACGCCTGGACGCCGGGATCGAGAAACTCGATCTCGAAGGTCCGCTCGCGCGCGCCGGCCTGCTGGCGGACCAGCTGGTAGAGCCGCTGCCCGGTGACCACCCCATTGCCCAGGGCGTCGATATCCATGCCGTGATCGGCGCCTGGCGCGGCCCCGTCGAGCCGGACGCGGAAGCGCACCGGCATGCCGCTCGCGGACGGCCCCATCACCAGATGCAGGTCGCGGCCGCTGAAGTGGTAGACGATCTTGCCGCCCGCGGCGTTCAGCGCCGCGAACTCAGGCCCGACGGTCCAGTTTCCGACCAGGCCCCAGTGATTCACGGCCGGCGCCGAGGCTAGGCCATAGACATGCGCCTGGCCCGGCGCGCCCCCGCCCGCGCTGTCGAAGTTCCGCGCCTTTGCGGAACCCACGTAGGTCTCCGGCGAGCGAGGACCACCGGCGCTCGCGGCGCCGACGCCCTGCCCGCTCACCTGCACCACCCCCTGCGGCGCGGCCTCGTCGCCCGCCTCCGCCAGCAGCCGCTGGATGATCCGCTCGGAGCCGGCGTAGTCGCCTTCGCCGAAATGGTGCGCGCGGATGCGGCCCTGGGCGTCGATGAAGTAGTGCGCGGGCCAGTAGTCGTTGTTGAACGCGCGCCAGATCGCGTGGTCGTTGTCGATCGCCACCGGATAGGTGACGCCCAGATCCTGGACCGCCTTGGCGACATTGGCGGGATCGCGCTCGAACGCAAACTCGGGCGTATGCACGCCGATCACCACCAGGCCCTGGTCCTTGTACTTCTGCGCCCAGGCCTCGACGTAGGGCAGCGAGCGCAGGCAGTTGATGCAGGAGTAGGTCCAGAAATCGACCAG
>Ga0302314_10010182_pt1 | contig 16478 bp, 12 predicted proteins | sample III_Palsa_N2_3_FD_200533 | JGI IMG/M metagenome (GOLD analysis project Ga0302314, IMG submission 200533) | Peat permafrost microbial communities from Stordalen Mire near Abisko, Sweden - III_Palsa_N2_3 | ecosystem: Environmental > Terrestrial > Soil > Palsa > Peat permafrost | place: Sweden... | reverse complement strand
GCGCCTGCGCCCGCGCCTGCGCCCGCGCCCGCGCCGCCGGCCGTCGAGGTGCCCGTCCCCCCGCCGGCGGCCCCCGCGGTCCGGCCTTCCGTCGTGGCCACCCCCGCTGCGCCGTGGCCCCGCGCGACGCAGCCTCCCGCGGCCGCCAAGCCACGCCCCAAGCCCACCTTCGACCCCAACTCGCTCTGAGGCTACGGAATGCATCCCCAAGCTCGCTCCCTTCGTCCGCTCCTCGCCCGCTGCGCGCTGTCCGCGGCGTTGCTGGTCTCCTCGGCGGCGACGGCTTCGGGCGTTGCGCCAGGGGACGCCACCGCGGCGCAAAAGGCCGATGCCATGGGGCACTTCACGGCCGGCAAGGAGGCCATCGCGCAGCAGAGCTGGGAAAAGGCCACGAGCGAGCTTCGCGCCTCGCTCGAGGTGGTCAACAGCCCCAACGCACGCCTCGTTCTGGCGCGCGCGCTCCGCGACTCGGGGCAGACGGCGGACGCGTGGGCGGAGTATGGGCGCACCGTCGACGACGCGACCCGGCTCGCCGCCACCGAGGACCGCTACGCCAAGACCGCCGAAGCGGCCACCGCCGAGCGCGCCGAGCTGGAGAGCAATCTCGCCTTCGTGACCGTGACCGTGGCCCACGCGCCCCCCGGCGCGACGCTGAAGGTCGCCGGCCGGCTCGTTCCCGCAGAGGAGTGGACCCGCCCGGTGGTGGCACCGCCCGGCGCCGTCGACGTGGTGGTGGGCGATGCCGGCGGGGGCGAGCTGACCCGGCAAACGGTGAGCGCCTCGCTCGGACAGAAGACCCCTGTCGCGCTCGATGCGCAACCACCCCCCCCGCCCCCGCCCGTCCCCGCGATCGAAAGCACGAAGCCCGAGCCCGCCCTCCCGGTGGGCGCGCCGGCTTCGGACCGCTCGAAGCTGCGTCCCTACGCCTACGTCGTGGGCGGCATCGGCGTCGCCGGGTTTGCGCTGTTCACCGTGTTCGGCCTCATGGACAACGCCACCTACAGCGATCTCCAGGGCGCTTGTCCGCACAACGTCTGCCCGCCGAGCAAGCAGACCGAGGTCGACTCCGGTCGCACCCAGCAGACCGTCGCCAATGCCGGCCTGATCATCGGCGCGGTGGGCGTCGCCACCGGTGCCACTCTCCTCGCGCTCAGCCTGTCGTCCCGGTCGTCCACCACGGGGCTGATCGTGCTGCCCGGTTATCTCGGATGGAGGGGTTCGCTATGAAGTCGATCCGGGCTTCCGCCGCGGTGATGTGCCTGGCGCTGGCCATCGCAGCGTGTACCCACGACTTCAGCGTCTTCGAGCAGTCGGCGGGCGACGACGGCGGACCGCCGAGCGACGCGACGGTGCCGGAGTCTGCCAGTGGCGAGGGAGGCGGCGCGAACGACGGGACGGTCACCGACGGCGCGAACGGTGGTGACGTCGTCGCGAGTGAGGACACATCGGAGGTCGGTGAGGCCTCGGGCGACGCGACCTCCGGCCCGGAGTCCGGTGTCGATGCCGCGGAGGACGCGCCGGCGGACTCGCCGGCCGACGCGCTGCTCGATGCGCCGCTGGATTCGCCGGCCGACGCCCCCGTCGACGCGCCCGTCGACGCGCCGAAGGACGCCGCCCCCGACGCGCCCCCGTGCGGCGCCACCGGCGACGCGTGCTGCGCCGGAAGGACGTGCACCTCCGCCACCGATTGCTGCGATCCGACCGACGATACCTGCGTCGGGCCGGACCTGGCGTGCGCCGGCGGCAAGGTCTGCTTTCACGGGGCGTGCTCGACCTGCGGCGCGACCGGCGCGGCCTGCTGCCTCGCCGGCGCCGTCTGCACGAACGCCGGGGCTTGCTGCGATCCGGCGACCGGCACCTGCGTCGCCGACGACACCAACTGCAGCACGACGGGCAGCGTCTGCCTTGCCGGGACGTGCACGACCTGCGGGGGGTCGACGCAGATCTGCTGCGCAGGGAACGCGTGCACCGGTGGGAACTGCTGCATGGGGAACGCCTGCCTTCTGGCGGGGACCCCCTGTGGAGTCAACGAGGTCTGCGCCGCCGGGGTCTGTCAGGCCTGCGGCGCCGCGGGGGATGCCTGCTGCGCCGGCCAGCGATGCAATGGCGTGGAGGGAGAAATGGGCTGCTGCGACACCGGGATGTGCGTCGCCAACAACGCCGCGTGTGCCGCCGGGACCTGCGAGAAGGGGATCTGCTGCGGCGCCAGCACGGAGGCGTGCTGCCCCACCGGACGGGCGTGCGCGAATGGCGCCACGTGTCGGATGGGAATGTGCCCCTGAAAGGAACCCCCGGGGCCGAGCGCCCGCGCGGACGGCGACGGGGGAGAGCGCCCCCATCCCCTGGGCCCGGGGCCACCGGACATGGCTTCGCTTCGCAACGCAAGGCACGGATATTCCACGTTCTTCACCCTTGGCGCGACTCGTGCTCCTGTACGGTCACCACGGGGAGCCGCCGCCAATGAAACGCCATCTCAAAGCGCTGACCGTTTTCGGGCTCGCAGGCACCGTCGCCTCGATGGGCGCCTGCAGCAAGTCCGCCACCGACGGCAACGGCGTGGGGGTCCAGTCGCTGCTCTTCATCAAGCGGCAAACGACGGTCACCAACCCCGACGGAACGGTGACCGTCGACGTGGCGGGGGGCAACGGGCAGGTGCTGGACTACCAGCGCTACGAGCCCGGCGGCAGCTTGAACCTGCTCTCCCCGGCCCGCGCCGACGGGACGGTGACCAGCCTGACCGGCGACTTCACCACCGCCGACTTCAACGGCGCCGACGTGTCGTTCGACGCCACGCAGGCGGTCTTCTCGATGAAGGTGGACGCGAACGACCACTACCACATCTACACTGTCCAGCTCTCTCCCGGCTCGGATGGCCGGTTCGAGGTGCACCAGAAGACGGCGGGCGACCAGGACGACATCAACCCCATCTATGTGCCGGGCGGCCTCATCGCCTTCGTCACCAACCAGATGTACACGGCCATGGGGACCCGCGCCGACGAGTACGAGCACTCGCGCGAGGCCCTTCAGCTGGTGACCATCAGCGTGAGCGGTGGGGACGCCGATCGCCATCTCTTCGGGCAGAACCTTTCGCACACCGTGGCGCCCTTCCTCCGCTACGACGGCCGCATCGGGTTCTCGCAGTGGGAGCATTTCGCCGACGTGAACGACGTGAAGATCCGCGTGGTCAACCCCGACGGGACGCAGCAGCTCGCCGTCGCCGGTCAGCACGCCAACGATCAGAACCTGACCAAGCCCGGCGATGCGCTCTTCACGCTCAAGGAAACCTCACCCAACGTGATGGTGGGCATCGTGACCGCCCGCGACCGCACCATCCACGCCGGGGCGCTGGTGCAGATCGACGCGCGCAACACCGCCGATCCGACCTGCATGGACCCGGCGCAGTACGCCAGCGGCGGCACCGTGGGGCACGCCTGCCTCAACGAGGAGAACGTCCACTACACCCTTCTCACCCCCAATGTGCCCACCGGGAGCGACCCTTCGGCGGTGGGCCGCTACCGCGAGCCCAGCGTGCTCCCCGACGGGCGCATCATCGTGTCGTGGGCGGCCGGTCCGGTGAACGACATGAACGAGCAGTCCCTCACGCCGCCGGACTTCGGCATCTACATCTACGATCCGGGCTCTGGGCAGAACCAGCTCGTCTACAACGACCGCTCGACCTGGGACCTCAACCCGGTCGCCGTCGTGACCCCCGCCGGTCATCGGCAACGCCCAGCAGCAGCAGGATTCGACCATTCCCATCCGCATCGGGTCGATCGACATCGGGCAGACCAGCCTCAACGAGACGGTCAGCGGCGCCGAGTTCACCAACGTCCCGCTGGGGCAGGCGCTGCAGCAGGGCGCCGTCGCCGTGCGCGTCATCGAGGGGTTCTCGAGCGAGGCGGCCAAGGGCGTGACCATGTTCGGCCTCACCATGTTCGAGGGCGCTGCGGTCCTCGGCGAGGCGCCGATCTTTCAGGATGGCAGCTGGCTGGTGAACGCGCCTCCGTACATTCCGATGCACATGCAGCCCATCGACAAGTTCGGGCTCGCCATCCGGACCCAGTCGCTGTGGATGCAGGGGATGCCCGGCGAGGACCGCCGCTGCGTGGGGTGTCACGAGTCGCGCACCGGCCAGGGCGTGCCGGCCTTCGGCGCCAACCCCACCGTCGCCGAGCAGCACGGAGCGCAGGACTTCACCGAGGCCATCGCCGATCGCACCGAGTACCCCTGGGACAAGAAAGTCCAGCCCATCCTCGACGCCAAGTGCGCGGGCTGCCACAACGCCACGACGACCTCGTACTACTACCTGACGCGCACCGACCCGGTGACCGGCACGCAGACGACCTTCAAGGTCCCGACGCTCGACCTCACCAGCACGCCGGTCACCGTGTACTACGACCGCAACGTCGCCGCGTACCCGGCCTCGTACGTATCCATCTTCTATCCCGCCACCCTCGGCATGATGGGCAGCGGCGACACCGGGAAGATCGCCCTCAGCGGCGCCGCGCCCTGCCAGCAGGGCGGCCTGACCAACCTCACCCCCTCCGGCTGCACGCCCTGGTGGGGTGTTCCCGGGAGCGCCCGTGCGTCGGCGCTCACGCAGACCCTCAACCTCAACGGCATCGTCAACGGCGTCGACGACGGCACGACGGCCTGGGACATCACCGCGAATCCGATGCACCCCGAGGACAAGGGGGTCACGCTCACCGACGACGAGCGCAAGACCATCGCCGTCTATCCGATGGACCTGGGCGGACAGTACTGGGCTCGCCAGAACACCGGCTTCGTGCCGTTCACCATCGGTGACCCCGTCACCCCCGTCTCGAACTGAAGGACGAAGAGGAGAAACGCCATGCGCCCCAACAGCATTCTCAAGCTCGCAATGGGTTGCTTCCTCTCGGTCGCCGCCTCCTTCGCGGCCGCCGACGCCCACAGCCAGGCGACGCCGCGTCAGGCGACGCCGAACGGCCCCGGACTCGCCGGAGTCTACGGCTCGCTCTCGCCGGATCAGGCCGAGTTTCTCTCGTCCCCGGACGCCATCAAGAGCGCGGCCGCCAGCGGCGCGCCGACCCTGGTCTGGGAGACGCTGGAGCACGGGGAGAAGATCGAGTGCCTGGACTGCATCGCCCTGGTCTCGCCGCTGCTCTACGACGCCAACGCCAAGACCCGGGAGATCGCCGCCTGGTGGCTGCGGCGCCGGATCTTCGGGGTGTTCGGTGAAGGGGAGGTCTACCAGCAGACCATCCAGACCCTACAGACCAACGCCGATCCCGTGACGCGCTCCTATGCCGCCTACGCCCTCGGCGAGTTCTTCGCGTCCCCGGGGATCGATGCGTGCGCCTCGGCCCTGGTCACCGACGGCGACGCTCGCGTGCGCTCCGCCGCGGCCAGCGCGCTGGGGCGCCTCAACGACGACGGAGCCGGCGCCCTCGGGAAAGCCCTCAGCGACTCGGACCCGACGGTACGGCTGGCCGCGCTCGCGTCTGCCGGGCGCATCAACGCCTTCTCGTCCGCCTCGGCACTGGCCGCGCTGACCAGCGACACCAGCGCGGATGTACGCCGTCGCGCCATCGAGGTTCTCGACGCGCTGGACGTCGCGGACGCCGTCGCGCCCGTCACCGCCGCCGCGCAAAACGACGCCGATCCCCGCGTTCGCGCGGTTGCCTGCCACGCCCTGGGTACCTTCGGCAACTCCAGCGTGCTTCCGGTGCTGGCGAAACTCTCGCAGAGCGACACCGACGCCTTCGTCCGCGACCAGGCGACAATCGCCATGCTGAGGCTCTAGCGGACCTTCGGGAGGCTGTGGCGTGTGATTCACACGCCATAGACGCCCGGTTACCATCGGGTCCATGCGAGCGGCGAGCTTCGTTGCAGCGGTGACGGTCGCCGTCATCGGCGCGGGTGCGTCGGGAGCGTGCGTCACCAAGGAGCCGCAGACCACGACCTACTTCGATCAGACCATTGATCCCATCCTCCAGACCTCCTGCGTCAGGACCAACACCGGCGCCGGGTGCCACGTCGCGGACTCCCGCGGCAACGCCTTTGGCAACCTCGATCTCACGAGCTACGCGGGCCTCGATCGCCGGCGCGATTTACTCCTCGATTACGGCCCGTACCTCCAGCCGTCGATGCTGGTGAAGAACGTGCCGCCCTACGCGGTCGCGGTGCAGCTCTGGGACGGCAACCAGATCCAGGTGACCACCGACATCAAGCACGTCGGCGGCCCCATCCTCGATCCCACCGCCAGCGGCTACCAGACGCTCCGTCGCTACATCGAGAACGGCGCCACCGAGGACAACTCCGGCAACGCACCGGTAGTGATCCCCCAGCAGCCCTGCAACGACACCGTTCCCAGCGCGACCGGCTTCGACCCCGACAACGACCCGTCCGGCACCGACTGGCCGCTGTTCCAGCAGAGCCCCGGGCCCTTGCTCGCCTCTACCTGCGCTGCCGGAAACTGCCACGGAACGACGGTCAATGCGCTTTATCTGACCTGCGGCACGACTCCCCAGGAGGTGCGCTGGAATTACTTCGCCGCGAGCAACTACCTCTCGGCCACCCCCCAGCAGTCGGAGATCGTCCGTCGCCCGCTCGCCACCTCGCAGGGCGGCAGCTACCACGAAGGCGGGCCTCTCTTCACGTCGGTGCAAGATCCCCATTACCAGGCCCTCCTCCAGTGGGCCGAGGCGCACGCCCCGCCGAGCGACGACGGTCTCGACCCGGCCTTCCTCTTCTTTGCGCAGAAGGTGCAGCCCATCCTGGTGAAGAAGGGCTGCATGATGTCGCAGTGCCACTCGGCGGCGATGTTCCACGACTATCGCCTGCGCGGAGGCTCGGCCGGCAGCTTCTCGCTGAACACCACCATGCGAAACTACGCCTTCTCCGTCCAGCAGATGTCCTTCGAGAGCGACGACGTGAACGGCAGCCGCCTGGTCCGCAAAAACCTCTATCGTCCGGAGGTCTTCACCGGCTCGAACGGCATCGCCCACCGCGGGGGTCCGCTCTTCGAGGACTTCGGCGACAGCCTGCCGACCGGCGCGCTCTGCGATGCGGGGAATTACGACTACGTCAACGCCCCGGTGGACACCATTCCCGCGTATTGCGTCATCTACCAGTGGCACAAGATGGAACGCGCCGAGCGCACCCCCGGGCCGGTCACCGAGGTGGTCTACGTCAGCCGGCCCATCCCGCCGCTCCCCGACCGCCCGCAGGACTTCGACCTCTTCGCCGGGGGCGCGTCGCTGCACATCACCCAGGTGACCCCCACGCCGGTGACCGGAGCCCTCGCCGCCGGCGGCGACAGCGCGGTGGATCTCACCGCTTGCGGCCTGGGGAGCGCCCCCGACGTGCGGCGCCCGGCGGTCTCCTGGGACGGGGCGACGATCGCCTTCGCGGCCCGCGCCAGCGCGGCAGTGCCCTTCGCCATCTACACCATGAACGCGGACGGCTCGGGCTGCGCCGTGCAGCCGGACATCGCCGCCCACGACGCGATGGGGAACGGCTTGATAGAGCACGATTTCGATCCCGCCTTCAGCCCCCCCGGACCCGACGGCACCGAGCGCATCGTCTTTGCTTCCACGCGCGGCAACCTCGATTCGACGGCCTTCGACTACTCCGGCCCGCAGCGGACGCCCGAAGACCCCACCAAGCCGAACGCGAACCTCTACGTCCTCGAGCCGGACCCGGACACCGCGGGCACGAATCGCGTGCGCCAGCTCACCTGGCAGCTCAACATGGAGCGCCTGCCAAGCTTCATGCAGGACGGGCGGCTCGTCTACACGGTGGAGAAGCGGGAGCCGAACTTCTACGAGCTGGCCCTGCGCCGACAGAACCTGGACGGTGGCGACTATCACCCGCTCTACTCGCAGCGCGGGAGCATTGGGTACCAGCAGGCCACCTACGTGACGGAGCTCTCGCACAAGGACTTCGCCGTCGTCTTCAGCAACCAGAACGCCGTCCACGGGGCGGGGGCGCTGGGGGTGTTCAACCGCTCTCTCGGCCTGGATTTCACCAGCACCAACCCCGCGGACTATCCGGTCGACCCGACCGTCCTCGACCCCGGCGCTCCGTCGTCGATCGAGCCGGCGTTCTTCCTCCATTCGCTGACCATCGCCGCCAGCGACGGCTGTTACACCAGCCCGGCGGCGCTCCCCGACGGCCTGCTCCTGGTGAGCTTCGGAAGCGGGGACCCCGCCTCCTTCGGCGGGGACTACGACCTCTACGTGCTCGACCCCATCACCGGCGCGAAGACCCTGCTGCTCGGCAACCCAGGCACCGCCGAGATCGAGGCCGTCCCCGTCTATCCGCGCGTACCCAAGGGCATCTTCGTCTCCACCCCGGACGAGCCCAACGGGCACACCTCCGTCAACCCAGGCGACGGCAACGCCGACGTCACCGTCCTCGACATGCCCGTGCTCGCGTCCCTGCTCTTCCAGAACACCCCCACCGGCCGCCTGGTCGAGCCGGACTTGAAGAGCTTCGACGTCTACGAGGATCTGCCGCCCGACGTGACCAGCATGCCGCCCTGCCCCACCAGCGGAAACCTCTTCTGCGACACCTTTGGCAGCGTCTACGTGCGGCGGCGCGTTCTCGGCACCGTGCCCGTCCTCGGCGACGGCTCGGCGCATTTCCGCATCCCGGGCGGTCTGCCGATGGTGCTGCACCTCCCCGACACCACCGAGTCGCAGCAGCTGAGCCTGCCGCGATGGCAGCGCGAAGAGATGACCTTCGTCCCCGGAGAGCAGACCCACCAGGCGTTCCCCAGCCAGTTCTTCGATCACCTGTGCGCCGGCTGCCACCAGTCCATCAGCGGCCAGCCCGTCGACTTCGCGCTCAATCCGGACTTTCTCACGCAGGCCTCCGACGTCGCGGCGGTGTCGCAGAGCGGGGTGGACCTCACCGGGCCGCCGTCGCAGCGCGGTCAGGTCATGGGGCCCCCCGCCAATCCTTGATGGGACGACGGGAGGACGCCTCCACGCGGGGCGTGACGGGCGCCCGTTTTTGCGCCATACGGGCGGCCCATGCGTTTCGCTCGGCTCCCGCTCCTGGTCGCGCTATCTCTCCCCTCCGTCGCGGCGCTGGTCTTCGCCTGCGGTGGCGAGTCTCCGCCGCCCGCGCTGCCTGCTCCGCAAGTCGCCGCTCCTCCGGTGCCACCTTCTCCCGCGCCACCGGCAGTGAGTTACGACCCGGACCTCAGGGGGCCCGACGAGACCGCGCTCGATCGCTCGGTGCAGCCCTGCGACGACTTCTACCAGTTCGCTTGCGGCGGGTGGATGAAGGCAACCCCCATCCCCGACGACGAGTCCCGGTGGACACGCAGCTTCAGCGTCATTCACGAGGACAATCAGAAGGCCCTGCGCGCCATCCTGGAGCGCGACGCGGCGGGTGACACCCAGGGCGACGCCTACGGTCAGCAGCTCGGCGACCTCTGGACCTCGTGCATGGACGAGGCGGCCATCGCCAGGCGGGGGGCCAAGGATCTCGAGCCGGAGCTCCAGCGCATCGAGGGGATCCACGACGGCAAGACGCTGCTGAAAGAGCTGGCGCATCTCCACGCCATCGGGGTGGCGGCGGCGTTCGAAGTCGGTAGCGAGGTCGACGTGAAGGACGCGGCGCACATGATCGCGGGCCTCGCGCAGGGCGGTCTGGGGCTCCCCGACCGGGACTACTACCTGCGCGACGACGCCCGCACCAAGGACCTACGCGCCGCGTACGAGAGACACGTCGCCGCGACGTTCGAGCTGCTCGGGGAAAAATCGAGGCGCGCGGCGGCCGATGCGAAGACGGTGCTGGCGGTGGAGAGCGAGCTGGCCGCCGCGTCGCTGACGCGCGTCGAGCTGCGCGACCCGCAGAAGGTGTACCACCACATGACGCTGGCGGAGCTGAAGGTGACGACTCCCGAGGTGCCGTGGGAAGGCTACCTGGGGGCCATCGGCTTTCCCACCATCGCCGCCTTCAACGTGGCCGAGCCGGACTTCTTCAAGAAGCTCGCCACCATGACCCGCTCGGTCCGCGCGCCGGAGTGGAAGACCTACCTGCGCTGGCACCTGGCGAGCTCGATGTCGCCGTATCTGTCGCCGAGCTTCGTCGACGAGTGGTTCCACTTTCAGCAGGTGCTCAGCGGGGCGAAGACGCTGCAGCCGCGCTGGAAACGCTGCGTGAACGCCGTCGATCACCTGATGGGCGAGGCGCTGGCGCAGCCCTTCGTCAAGGCCTACCTGGGCGAGGACGGAAAAGGCATGGCCGAGGGGATGGTGGCGGGCATCGAGACCTCCATGAAGGGCGACCTCGATTCGCTGTCCTGGATGGACGAGGCCACCCGCTCGAAGGCCGAGGAAAAGCTGGGAAAGATCCTGAACAAGGTGGGCTATCCCGCCCGCTGGCGGAGCTACGACGGACTCTCCATCACGCGCGGCTCGCTGGCCGCCAACGTCGCCAACGCCAGCGCCTTCGAGGTCAAGCGCGAGCTCGGCAAGGTGGGCAAGGCCACCGACAAGGACGAGTGGGAGATGACGCCGCCGACGGTGAACGCCTACTACGAGCCCACCCTCAACGAGATGGTCTTCCCCGCCGGAATCCTCCAGCCGCCCTTCTATGCGCGGACCAATGCGCCGGCCATGAACTTCGGGGGCATCGGCACGGTGGTGGGCCACGAGCTGACGCACGGCTTCGACGACGAAGGGCGGCAGTTCGATGCCGAGGGCAACCTGCGCGACTGGTGGTCGCAACCGGTGAGCGCGGAGTTCGATCGACGGGCGGGCTGCGTGGAGAAGCAGTTCGACGACTACGTGGCGATCGGCGAGGTGCACGTCAAGGGCAAGCTCACCCTGGGAGAGAACATCGCCGACCTCGGTGGCCTGCGGCTCTCCTTCGCGGCGTTCCAGCGCGCAGAGAAGGCCCACCCGGCGACGCCTCCGTCCGGCGGCTTCACGCCCGAGCAGCAGTTCTTCCTGGGGTTCGCCCAGGCCTGGTGCACCAACGTCCGCCCCGAGGCCGCGCGTCTGAAGGCGGCGGTGGACCCGCACTCGCCGGCGCAATGGCGCGTCGACGGGCCGCTGTCGAACCTGACGGAGTTCTCGGGCGCCTACCAGTGCAAGGAGGGACAGGCGATGATGCGCGGAGAGGGCAAGCGCTGCGTCGTCTGGTGACACGCCTCAGTGATGGCCGCCCACCACCAGCTCGTCGGCGTGCACCACCACGGCGAGCTCCGCCAGCTCGGCTGGCAGATCGGCGCGGGCCTTTCCCGCCACCCGCGCCGCGTCCCCCGCGCCGCATCGCGCCAGCCCTCGCGCGATCTCCTGGCCCTCCACGTCGATCACGCGCACCGCGTCGCCCGCGCTGAAGTCGCCGCGCACGCCGAGCACGCCCACCGAGAGCACGCTCTTGCCCTTGGCGCGCACGGCTTGCGCCGCGCCTCGGTCGAGCACGATCTCGCCGCGGGGGCGCAGGGTGAAGGCGATCCAGTATTTCTTCGCGCTCATCCGCTCGCGCGCGCCGGTGAAGAGCGTCCCCGCGTCCTCGCCGGCCAGCACGGCCTCGAGGATGCCCGGCACGCGTGCGTCGGCCACGACCACGTTCGCTCCCGCCAGCGTCGCGCGGCGCGCAGCCTCGACCTTGCTCGCCATCCCCCCACTCCCGATCGTCCCCGAGGACTTTCGCACGTGGGGGAGCGCTTCCGTGGCCACGTCGTGGACCACGGCGATGCGCCGCCCTTCGCCGTCGAGCAAGCCGTCGACGTCGCTCAAGAGCACCACCAGGTCGGCGTCCACCAGGGGCGCCACCATGGCCGCGAGCTGGTCGTTGTCGCCAAACTTGATCTCGTCGACCGCCACCGAGTCGTTCTCGTTCAGGATGGGGACGGCCCCGGCCTCGAGCAGCGCATGCAGCGCGGCGCGCGCATTGTTGGCCCGTGTGCGATCGGCCAGATCGGCGTGTGTGAGGAGCACCTGCGCCACCGGCAGTCCCCGGGCTTCGAAGGCCTCTTCGTAGGCGCGCATCAGCAACGACTGCCCGGCCGCCGCGGCCGCCTGAAGGCGCGCCATCTCCTTGGGTCGCGTGCGGTAGCCGAGCTTCTTCATCCCGAGCGCGATGGCGCCGCTGGAGACGACCACGAAGGACACCCCGCGGCGATCGGCGATCGACGCCGCAAGCCGCGCGAAGAAGCCCCGGTCGCCGGCGACCGTCCGCGAGCCGATCTTCACCACGACGCGCCGCGCGCGCACGAGCTGGCTACGCCCCTCAGCCATCACCGTGCGCGAGCAGATCGTCGAAGGCCGCGTCGAGGCGCCCGAAGAGACGCGCCGGCACGCCCGCAGCGAGCCCCAGCACACCGTCGACGAACGCGGTCGTCGGGTCGCGCTGGTCGTCGAACACGGTCGGCTCGGCTACCCGTGGCGGATCGGCGGTGAGCGCGCGAGCCAGCGCCCCGTCGACCGCGGCGCGAACGCGTCGCGCCTCTCCCGCGTCGATGCGCACGGCGCGCTCGGTACGCCCGAGCTCGAGGTAGCGGTCGAAGAGGTGCCCCAGCACGTAGGTTCGCAGCGCGTTGCGCAGGGGCCACAGCGCCCCGAAAGGACCCACCCGCGTCAGCGCCTGCGCCGCCAAGCGCACGCCGAGAAAGCGCACCGCCCGCGCGACGACGCCGCGCGTTCCGTCCGGCCCCGCCGACTCGCACAGCACCTCGCGCGCTTCTTGCGTCAGCGACAGCCCGTGGCGGACGGCGATATCGTGCACCACCGCGCCGCGCACGCGACGCACCAGCGTCCCCGGCACCCAAGGCAGGGGCACCGCCCCCAGCGTCGCGCCGAGGGCGGCGTACGTAGCGAGCCGCCCGCGCTCGACCGGGGAGGGCAGGGCGACGCCGGGCATGGACCCGACGGGGGGGTGGGGAAGAGGGGAGCGCTGCGCCATGGCGGGCGCAGTCTACGCGAAGGCGCTGGCCAGCGGGCGCAGCTCGACGACCACGGCGCGCGTCTCGGCGGCGATGCGCAGCAGGTCACGCGCGGCCAGGAGACCGAGCTCCACCCGCACGTGCACCGGGAGCGACGTCCCCGCGCTCACCTGCGCATGGCCGCCGCCCGCCTCCACGCCGCGGGCGAACGCCTCCACGTCCCCGTGGACGCGCAGCGCCAGCGTCCGGTCGCGCGTGGCGATCTCCGCCGGGGCGCCCTGCGCAGAGACCTGCGCCCCGTCGAGCACCAGAGCCTCGTCGGCGGCGAGCGCCAGCGGAGACTCGAGCGGCATCCTGCCGGCGAAGACAGCGGCGCGGCAATCGCTCTGGCCCAGCGCGCGCGCGACCACACGCGCGAAAGGGCGTGCCGTGTCGGGTGTCATGCCGGACAGCGGATCCTCGATGAGCAGCGTGCGCGCACCCGTCGCGAGCGCCGCCGCCAGCACGGTCCCGCGCCGGCTCGCCAAGGTGGCCCCGCCGAGCTTGGCCGCCGCCACCGGGCCGAGCTGCACGCGGTGCAGGGCCTCCGCCGCCATCGCGCGGGCCGCGGCCCGCGTGTTTCCCGCCAGACGCGCGCTCCAGGTCACGTACTGGAGCGCCGTCCACCCGGGGGGCAGGGGCGGATCGAGCGGGGCCGACGCCGCGATCCCGGCGCGCACGGCGGCGAGCGGAGCGATGCCTTCGACCCGGATTTCCCCGCGTCTCACCGCGCGCAGGCCCGCCGCGGCCTCGAACAGCGCGCGCGCCGCGCCGAGGAGGAGCACGCGATCCCCCGTGGTCGCCAGCGTCAGTCCGTCGATGGCCGGTGAGCCGGCGACGTCGACGCGCAGACCCGAGGCAGCGAGGATCATGGGCATGGGCTCGCCCTAGCTGAGGCTACAGGGAGCGTCCGGGAATGTCGCCTTCGGGCGAGCTTGGGCGCGGCGCCCGTACGCTGTACGCTGAGGGCGGGGTCAGGACCGCCCCCGCCGCGCGGTGGCACGCGTGTCGCACGGCGAGAGGCCCGGAGGATCACCAGCCAGCCATGCCGCGCAATTCCCCTGGTGCTACCGGGCGCGAGCCCCCCACTCGCGTGGGGTCGGGCCCCCGCATCGCGCCGTTCGCCTTGCTGGCCTCGCTGGTCGCCGCGTGCTCGCAGAGCTCGAGCTCTCAGACCACAGCGCCCGTCGACCTGGGGATGACGTCCAGCATGGCCCCCTATTACAGCGACGAGGAGATCACCATTTACGAGGCGCAGATCCCGGTCGCCCTTCCCGTGAAGCGTCCCTCCGCCTCCGACATCGCGTCCCTGGGTCCCACCCCCGCCGGGACGCCCTATCCGCACGCGCCGTGGCTCACCGTCGACGACGAAAGCCTGGAGGTTCACTACACGCTCACCAACATCGACGGCACCGACCACACGGTGTGGCTCCTCATCGATCCCTGGAACGAGTTCGTGCGCTGGAACCCGGGCATCAGCGTGGTCAGCGACGAAGAGACGGTGCCGAACTTCGGGTACGACCTGGCCTTCCTGGTCCCTGCCAAGTCGCGCGTCGAGGGGACCCTCACCACCGACGACATGCGCGAGATCGCCATCAAGCTGGCCTCGGTGGAAAACATGCTGGCCAGCCCGCAAGCCCTCGCCGCCGAGGGCGACGGCGGAACGCCGTACGGCGACGGCGGCGTGGCCCCCGACGATCCGAACTCCAGCAGCATGGCGGACGGGACGTTCGACCCCACCGCCGTCGCCAACAACATCTTCAACCCGCAGAACCGCTCCAACGGCGGCGATCCGCTGTACACGCCGTGGATCCCGCCGGTCATCGCCGGCCTCACCGGCTTCGATCTGGGCATACGCACCTACGGGTCGGACACGAGCGTCGAATCGGCCACGACCGATGCGTCGGACACGACCGACGGGAGCACCGCCGGCGGGGGCGCCAACGTCGCGGTGGAGATCACCATCGACGTCCAGGATCTCAATGGCAACCGCTTCGTCCCGGCCGACTCGACGCAACCGCAACTCGGCCGGCCGCCGGTCACCCTCTCGCCTTCCGCGGCTCGCTTTTAGCTCATCCCCCGAGCTCGCCCTTCCCAGTGCGAGCCTTGCGCCGCCAGCTGCGCCGCCGGCGGGGAGCCGCAAGCGCCAGCGCAGCGAGCGGAACGAGCCATGGGGCACGGCCGGACCCTGGCGCAGCGCCCGGGATCGCACAACCGCATCCGTTCGACGAACCGCCGGAGTCTTCGCTGCCCTGGCCCGCGCCGGTTGCGTCCGAGCCTGAGCTCCCCCCGTCGCCCGTACCATGACCTGCGTCGCTCGTGGCGCTCGCCTCGAGCTCCCCGGCACCACCATCGGGGCTCTCGCTGGCATCGGAGCCGACACTTCCGCTGTCGCCAGGGCCAGCCTCGCCCGCATTTCCTACGTCCCCCGCGTCGCCCACGTCGCCGCCTCCCGTCGTGCTCGACGCCTCGGTTCCCCCACGGCGCGAGCGAAGCGTCGAGCGTGACGCACTTGAGGGACTGTGGGCTCAGGTCGAGGAGGTCTTCCCAGCACACGAACGTCGTCGTCCCGTTGGAGGCGATGGTCGGAACCTCCATCGAGGCGTTGTCGTCGGCTACACTCGAGACGGTCACGGGAGCGGGGTCGATCCACGTGTACGTGGCGAGATCGAGCGCTGGACTTTCACGACGCCGAACTCAGCGAGGGCGAACTCGAGGCAATCGTCCATTCCGCACTGCGACGCGGCGACGGCGCTGGACTGCGGCGGGGCGACGCTTCCCGTGGCGAGGGTCGTGCTGGCATCGTCGTCACGTCGAGCACGCGAACGATGTCCTGTCCCAGGACGGGACAGGGGTAATAGGCGCATGGATAAATGGTGACGACATGGCCGGACGGCGTGGTCAGCGCCGTCTCTCCCCTTGCCGCCGGTGCGTACCACTCGGGGAACTCCTGGGGCTCCGACGTGAGCGCGAACTCGGGGCCGACGCCGGGCGCCGCCTGGCCCAGTCGGGAGCTGGACAACAGGCCGCTGCAAACGGCGATGCCGACGAGGAGTCGGTGATGGAACATGCATACCCCACTCTTCACGTGAACGATGCCGCGACGCTATCCCGCTCACCGATCAACGAAAAGTCGGCCAGCGCGCGGCAGCGCTGAATAGTCCGGTCTAAGTCCGGGCTAGCATGCTCGCAGGCGTTAATGCCCTTCCCAGCGGAATCGATCAGCGCGAGCCCAGGCGAGCGCCTCGGCCCGCGCACGACGGAGGTTCGCGAAGGAGGGATCGCGCGCCTTCGGACCCGTTTTGCGCGGGGTGGTCGCGCTGGACCTGGTCGCGCCGAGGGCCTCACTCCGCCAAGTCAGAGCGCAGCGAAGACGCAGCGGAGAGCGTGGGATTCGAACCCACGGTACCCTCACGGGTACACCTGATTTCGAATCAGGCACCTTCGGCCACTCGGTCAGCTCTCCGCCGCGCAAGCTGCCGGGACCCCAGCGCATTGTCAAGGGACCGTGCTAAGAGGGGTCCCCCGGCCGGGCCGCCTCGCGCGACCG
>Ga0302314_10010179_pt1 | contig 16482 bp, 10 predicted proteins | sample III_Palsa_N2_3_FD_200533 | JGI IMG/M metagenome (GOLD analysis project Ga0302314, IMG submission 200533) | Peat permafrost microbial communities from Stordalen Mire near Abisko, Sweden - III_Palsa_N2_3 | ecosystem: Environmental > Terrestrial > Soil > Palsa > Peat permafrost | place: Sweden... | reverse complement strand
GGCCGCGGGCGAGCCGGAGGCGGCCGCGGCCAAGGCCGCGACGCAGATCTTCGCGGCGCTGGCCGCGGCCGACTTCTCTGCCGCCTTTGGCGCGGCCGCCGCCACCGCGAAGACCGTTCGCCGCGGGACCGCGGTCGGCGCATCGGAACGCGACGCGTTCCTCGTCGCCCTGCACGTCCTGTTCGGGCTCCCGCTGCCCGACGGGTTCGACACCGGCTCCCTGCCAGGCGCGTTCGCCTGATGCAGCGCGGCCGGTTCTGTGACTGGAACCGGCCGCGCCCGTCTAGGACGGCCCGGTGAGGTCACGCCCTATGATCATCTTCTTCACCTCGGACGTGCCGCCGTAGAGCGTGCTAACCCGCGCGTCGACGAACGCCCGGGCGATCGGGTACTCGGACATGTATGACCTGCCGGAACCGGTCGACGTCGCCGTGCTGGGCGGGAGCGCGGACGCCGAGGGGCGGACCAGCGTGCCCGGTGTCTGGGCGGCGGGCTCAACGACCGTCCCCGCCCTGCTGGCCATCGGCGCGGCCGGGCACGGCAGCACCGTGGCCGTGGCCATCCATAACGCGCTGACGACCGCCGAGCTCACCGCTAGCGGCCGGCGACCCGGTCCAGCACCTCCTCGCCCTCGGGATTGCGCTTGACGGTGATCAGTTTCTGGTGCGGGTCACGGGCCTGGACCAGCGGAAGGACTCCCGTCTGAGCGGACAGGTCAGCGAACGGCGACCACAGCGAGCCGTCATGGAGGGTCCGGAGATCGGTCACGCTCAGCCCGCTGATCCGCTCAAGGCGGGCGGCGAGCCCGCGATGCTCCGCCCCGGTAAGCAGCGCCCGGATCCGGTTCTCCTCTGCCAGCAGGCCGGGCTGCTCCCGGGCGAGGTAGTCGTGCAAGTTCACCGCGCCCCCCGCGAAGGGTGAGTACACCATGCAGACCAGTTGCGTGGTGTCGAGACCGAACGCGTCCTCGCCGTACTCCGTCGCCGCCTGGCGCATCGACTCGACACCGGCCTCGGTGCCATAGCGATCGCGCATCTCCTCGACGAGATGCTCGGGGAAGTGCTTTCTGCGCATCAGCTCAAGCGCGAAGTCCACGTACTGGGCGATGCCCTCCCCGTAGGAGCGCCCGTAGGCATGCGCGGTCCGCAGCCCGCGCAGGTGGGCCATGAGCGCGGGGTTCGCGCAGTCGGACTCGGTGAAGTTGAACGCGATCTCATCGAAGACGAAGCCGAGAAAGCCCGTCAGGAGCCTCCAGTGCGCCCCCGAGGCGTAGCTCGTGTAGTCGTAGATCGAGAAGAACTCGAGCGCGGTGGAGATGTCTGAGGTTACGCCGCGGTCCTTGAGCCTGTCCGCGTTGTCCGAACCGTGGATCTCCTGGAAGTAGGCTCGCGCGAGGCCGTCGAGCGTCTCCAGGGTGCCCTTGAATCCCTTCCTGCTGTCGGCGGGCTTCTGGCCGGCGCCGCGGGCTAGCTGGCGGAGCCACAGGACGTAGTCGCGCTGTTCCTTCGGCGAGTCGCCGGTGATGATCAGGTCCACGCCGCCGCCATGGCGCGCCGCGACGCCGAAGGAATTCGCCACGTTCACGTTGCAGGCGTTGCAGAAGACGGCGCGGCCGTCCCCGTACGTGCGGTGTCCCGACATGAGCATGTCGATCCGGTTGAATTCGATGATCCGGTGTGGCATCCGCCGGTCCCGGTCGAAGGGCAGGATCTTATCACCCTCCACAAGCAGGAGCTCGGCATCCTGATCGTGGTACAGCCCAAGCGCGTTGTAGGTGCGGTCAATGTTCAGCATGACCTGGTAAGGCATTCCGCCGTGCCGCATCGTCACCAAACGCAGCTTGAAGGTCTCGCCGTGCCGTTCGGCGAGGGTCAGGTGGACCGCGCGCACGAACGCCACCGCATAGGCACTGTCCTTGCCGCCGCCGTAAGCGACCATCACCGTGTTCCGGCCGAGTTCGGCCTTCCTCGGCAAGGCGTCATACAGCTTCGTGGCGCAATCTTCCACCGCCGGCACGTCCCGCTCGGGCAGCGCTTTAATCAGGTCCTCGAGTGTTGTGCGCATTGGCTTCCTTCCTGGCCGCTTCTTCGATTCTCCGATGGTCCTATTTCGAGTGCGTCGTCAATGGCTCAGTAAATTCACCGGTCAGAGCCCAAGCGCCAGTTCGTCCATCACCATGGCGATGCTGATCGCGCTGACGCTGAAGTCCCATTTATCCGGCGAGTCCGGCCGGGTGACGGTGTCGAGGCAGTCGCGGGCGAGTATGCCGCTGGCTTCGACCAAGCCGCGCCAGTCGTCCCAGGTTCGCGAATCCGTGACCGACCGCAGGCCGTAAGCGGTGAACCCGTGCTTGCCCCGCCGCAGGACGGACTCCTGAATAATTCCCTCGTAAGCCGACTTGAGGCAGGACTTCCCCTCAAAATCCACTACCTTCGCACTGTCGTCAGTCCGCAGGGCCATGTCGACGACCGAATTCCCGAGGAACGGATACCGGCCTTCGATGGAGTTCATCATGAGCATCGAGTCGCCGTGATCGCCGAGGAGGTGGCCAGACAGCTGAATGTACACGTCGGCGATGGAGCGCAGCTGCATCAGCGAGAGCGACTTCACCTCGTCCGCCGAGAACGGGATGAGCTTCGTCCGCCAGAACTCGTTGCCCGCGAGTGCCTCACGTGCTTCCGGTGAGAGGTACTTATCCCGCCGCTGGTTTACCTTTCGCCAGTTGACCTCCCAGCCGAAATCCGCCCGGCCCCACGCCTGTTCGTTTTCCGCGGAGGAAGGTCGATTCGATCGAGGAGCGCTGTCGAAGGCGTAGGAGTCGTAACCGAAGAACAGCTCATCCGCCCCCTCGCCGGAGACAACTCCCTTGACCCCGGAGGATCTCACGGTGCCCGCCAGCATCATGGCGGCGACGTTGTAGGTCTCCCGCTGCGGATAGCAGGAGTGCCTGACCATCTCCTCGAACTTCGACGCGATGTCGGCCTTGCCGCACAGCACCTGCTCGTGCTTGCTCGCGGCGCGCTCCGCCACCGCACGCTGGAAACGCCCCTCGTCCAGCGCGGGATCGTCGAACACCACCGAGAACGTCCTGACAGGCCGGTCGAGGAGGGACGCCGCTTCCAGCACGATCGCGGTGGAGTCGAACCCGCCGCTCAGGTAGGCACCGATCTCGACATCGGCCCGCAGCCGGTCCCTGATCGACTGCCTGAGGCTTTCCCTGAGGTCCGCCGCGGATACGGGGGCCGCCGCCGGAGCGAACTCGCCGTAGCGCCAGTAGCGCAGGGTCTCCTGGCCGTCCCGGCCGAACCGGACCGCGCAGCCCGCGGGCACGGCCCGCACTCCCTGCACGAGAGTTCTCGGCGCGACGATGTTGCCGAGCGAAAAGTACTGGTCAACCGCGCCAATGTCGACTTCCCAGGAGCGGTCGAGGCACTGCACGAGCGGCTTGATCTCCGAGCAGAAGTGAACCTGCGAGCCGGTCACGGTGTAGTACATCGGGCAGATACCGAACCGGTCCCTGGCCAGGAAAAGCGAGTTCTCGGCCCGGTCGAAGACGACCGTGGCGAACTGCCCGTCCACCAGGCTGAGTCCCTTGATCCCGTGCTGAGCCACGAGTTCCGGTATGACCGCGACATCGACGCCGTTCGCCGGCCGGGGCGTCCCCAGCTTCTCGGCCAGGGCCGCGGAGTTGAACACCTCGCCATTCGTCATGGCCACATAGCGGCCGCCGCGGTCCTCGGCGGGCTGCCAGCCGTCCACCAGGCCCGTCATGCCGAGGCGGCCGAGCTTCGCGGAAATCGTCTCGGTATTCAGCGAGTAGGTCTCGTCGGGTCCGCGGTGGACAAGCCGAGCGTGCAGGGCAGCGGTGACGCTCCTGTCGAGCTGGCCGTCCGGGGCGAAGGTCCCGCACACGCCACACATCGCAATTACCGCCTCCGATCGCGTAGTTCGCTGGTCAGAGCCCTCAGGTCAGCCGCGCGGAGCACGTCCCGCACGCCAGCGCTCATCCAGCCGAGTTCCTTCAGCTTGTTGACCAGGATCACCGTGGAGGCGGAATCACCGCCGAGCTCGAAGAAGTTGTCATCGGGGCCGGCGTCGCTCACGCCGGTGAGCTGACGAACCAGCTCGAGAACCCGCTCTTCCGGTGCGGCCGCGAGGTGGCCCGTGTCCGGTGCGGAACGGCGGCCGGCCCGGAGCGCGTCCCGATCGACCTTTCCGTTCGGCGTGTAGGGCAGCGCGTCGACCTGCTTGATCACGGAGGGGACCTTGTAGGCGTCAAGAACCGCTTCCAGGTGCGAGCGCAGCTCCCGGGAAGTAGCGGCGCCCTGGTAGTAACACACCAGGGCATCAGTGGCGGAATCGTCCGAGCCCTCGTGCGACTCGGCCGTCACCACCGCCTCCAGGACACCGCCGAGACGGCACGCCGCGGTTTCGATCTCACCCGGATCGAGGCGGTAGCCGCGAACCTTCAGCTGCCGGTCCGCCCGTTCGACGAAGAAGACCTCCCCATCGCGGCGCTCGACGATATCGCCTGTCCGGTAGAACCGGTTGCCGTCGTCGTCGACGAAGAGCCGCACGCCCTGCGCGGTCAGGTAGCCGACCGCGACGCTCTCGCCCGTGATGACGAGCTCACCGCGGGTCGCCCGCGCTCCGGTGAGATCGCCCCCGGCCGCCGTCGGCACCGGAACGATGTCGTAGCCGCAGTCACCCACCACCTCGCCGAGCGGCACGGACTCGATGCAGTCGCCGGGGTCAAGCGCGTCGCTGAGAAAGGTGCAGACGGTGGTTTCCGTGGTCCCGTACGCGTTGTGGAACGCCGCGGCCGACGACCACTTCCTGACCACCGCCTGGCGGCAGGCCCCGCCGCCATTGATCACATGCCGCAGGCTCATCGCGCTGGTCGGCTCGGTCGCCGTCAGCGCGAACGGCGTCGTCTTTAGGTGGGTGATACGGAACCGCTCAAGCGTGTCCTGCAGCACCGGCCCCGGGCCGAGCCGCTCCTCCCCCAGGACCACCAGGCAGGCGCCCGCGGTCAGCGTCCACAAGATCTCGGTGATGCACCCGTCGAAGGTCAGCCGGGCGAACTGCAGCGTGCGGCTCCGCGTATCGAGCGCCAGACGGCGCACGTGGTCCTGGACCATTCGGGCCAGCGGGTCGGCCCGCACCAGCACGCACTTCGATTCGCCCGTCGAGCCCGACGTGTAGATCGCGTAGCCGATACCGCCCTGTTGCGCCGCGAGCCCCGCGAGTGCCCGCGGGCGGGGATCTCCCTGCTCATCGCGCCACTCGGCCGGCACCGCGGCTAGCTCGCGCGCTTTCGATGACGAAGGGCCGCGGGCGAGCAGGCGCAGGCCGAGCGAGGACACCTTGCTCTTATTCGAAGCCTCGCTGTCGCGCGGGTCGATGAACACGAACGGGCGTCCGGCCGTCAGCGCTCCGACCATGGCGACAATTGAGCCAGCGGTCCTGTCGGCCGCGATGCCGACGAACTCACCGGGCGCGGTCAGGGATTCTAGCCGGGCGGCGAAGTCGCGGACGTGCTCACCGAGCTCCCGGTAGCTGATGCTCCCGTCTGCCGTCTCGATGGCACCGCACTCGGGCCAGTCCTGGATGGCGCGCTCGATCGCGCCCACCACCGATACCTGCTGAACGGTCACGCGTTCACCTCATTTACGCTGTGAGTGAGGGTGCCCACGTTCTCGACGACGGACTTGATCGAGTCCCCGGCGCTAATCACCGCGGCACCCGGGGTTCCCGTGCAGATGACGGTTCCGGGCGAAAGGGTCCGGCCGGCCGTGAAGTACTCGACCAGATAGCCCAGGTCGTACTTCATGTCGGACACGAGCGCGGAAGCGACGACCGCACCGTTGCGAACGGTCGACACGCGGACCGATTCGAGCGCCGGATCATCGAACTCGTCCAAGGTCACCAGCTGGGGACCGACGCTGCAGAACGTGTCGAAGCCCTTGGCCCAGGGAATGTAGCGGGGGTTCTCGCGAACGGCGTCTTCCGCGGTCAGATCGAGGACGGCCGTGACCCCCGCGATGACCGACCGCCAGGCGTCCCGCCGCACGTTCTTGCATTCCCGGCCCACGATGAGGCCGAGTTCCGCTTCGGCGGTCACTCGCTTGCTATGAGACGGCAGCTCGATTTGCTGCCCGTTGCCAATGAGGCAGCTTCTCGGCCTCAGGTATGACCCAGGTCCCGACGCGGGCTGCTCGGCGTCCAGGTCCTCGGAGTGCCCCCGGTAGTTCAGGCCCGCTCCCCAGATGTCGCCGCCGTCGAGGACGGTCGCGGCGTCATCGAGCCGGATGCCTGCCGCGCCCGCGGCCGGCTGGGAATCGAGCAGCGTCGCGAGCTCCCGCTGCCGGGAATCGTCGAGCAGATCGGTGATGCGAGCCGGAGCCTCGTATCCGCTGAGGCCAGAGAGCGGTATCCAGCTCCCGTTGTGACTCGCGAAGATCTGAAAACCATCTCTGGTGCCGAACCGCGCCAGTCTCACCGCGTTCCTCCTAGTACGGCATTTTTAAATGCCACGCTTAAATGGTTGCTTCAGCCGCTGCCGCGTGCTTGGACATTCGCTTCGCCGCGGCACTAAGATCGTTCTTGCCTACGCTTCTCGGTGCCAGCCCAACAGCGGTCTCCATCAAGGAAGCCGGGTCAACGGTGATTTCACCGCACAGTTCCTCTATGAGCGGGAAGAATCCGGAATGTATTCCGATCACGCCCCCTAGCACCTGCATGTTCCGATTCTCCGGCAGGAGGTTCAGGCTGCTCCGGCAGAATTCCGCCAGCTTGGCCAGCTTCTTGTAATCGAACCGGTCGTCGCCCAGGACGCTGAAGATGCCGGCCAGCGACTCGGTCTCCGCGTTGCCGGCGCCCCGGCCGATGCCGTCGAGCGTTCCGTCGACGATCGCGGCGCCTGCCTCGAGCGCGGCGAGGCTGTTGGCGTTCGCCATGCCGAGGTTGTCGTGGCCGTGGAATCCGATAACCGGGAAGCACTCCTTCGCAGCCGTCACGTAGCGGCGCACATCGCTGGGCAGCATGGAACCGTGCGAGTCGACGACGTACAGCCCGGAGATAGCCGGCGTGACCCCGCTCAGCAGGCCGGGGAGTTCCTCGGCGGGCGTGTCGCTTGTCTTCATGAGGTTGAGGTAGACCTCTCCGCAGATCTCGGTGGCACGCTCGATGTAGTCGAGGTGCTCGGGGACCCGCTCCGCCTCCATTCCGATGCGGACGAACGACATGCCCTCGCCGCAGAGTTCGGCGAGCGTCGTGAGCTGGCTGAATCCAGGCTGGGCGAACATGCCCCAAGACGAGGTCGTCAGTTCCGAGCGGGCGATCTCGCACCACCGCCGCAGGTCGATGCTGCAGGGCCTGATGCCGGAGCGTTCTGCCTCGAACCCGAGACCATGGCCGATCTCGATCTTTTTAATAGGTGTCTCATTAAGCCAGCCGAGGAACTCGACGACGAATTTCTCGTCAAGCTGAAAGTCGACCGCGTAGGAACCATCACGGAGTGTCGCATCAAGAATCTCAGCCGCCAGCGGTAGGTCCTGTACTTCGGACATATCCATCCTCCTTGATGTTCTGGTTATTGAGTTCTTTGATAAGCACCATCGGAGGCTTATACCCGCACTTACTCAGTACTGGTTACCGTCGTTGGCTTTATGGCGCGGTTATTGTCCTGCGAGGGTCCCCGTGATCGATTATGGAGAGGGCGTCTTGCCAGAATCTTGCGCGCTGCTTGCCGACCCGGCAAGGACGCCGTACTAGCTGGTAGCCGAGCCGCCGCGGGACGGAAACGCCCGGAGCCGGCTCACCGGAGAGGTGAACACGGTGGCGAGGAACGCCGTCCCGAGGAGCGCGGACAGCCACAGCGCGTCATGCAGGCCAAGGGCCGTCGCGGCCAGGCCCGCCGCGGGGCCGCCGAGCGCGCCGAGACCGAACATCACGGCGCGTATCGCCGCGTTCATCCGGCCCATCAGCGAGGCGGGGGTGATGGTCTGACGCAGGCTGAGTATGACCACGTTAACGACGCTCACCCCCAGGAAGGAAAGGAAGTAGGCGACGGTGAACTCGATGCCCGTGAGCGTCCGCGACCCGGCGGCGGCCGGGATAATGAGCGGGGCCGCGAAGGCGAGGGTCAGCGAGGCGATGTACAGGTGCCCGGGGCGCATCCGGCGAATCAGGCTGGCCGCGAGCAGCGCGCCAAGCACGCCGCCGACCGCTCCGAGCGACAGCACGAGCCCGAGGACGGAGGCGGGAAAGTGCCGGTCCCGCACCGCGTACAGGATGAAGATCGGCTGGTTGGCCGAGGTGAAGAAGTTACAGAACCCCCCGACGAGCGCCACCGCCCGCAGGTACCTGTTGCCGGCGACGAAGCGCAGGCCATCCACGAGGTCCCTGGTCAGCTTCGGCCGCTCGGCCGGCCGCGGTGGCTCCTCCACCGTCCGGATCAGCAGCAGGGAGATCGCGGAGACGAGGTAGGTGGCCGCGTTCGCGGCCAGCGCGATGGGCGCAGTGAGCAGGCTGACCAGTGCCCCGGCGAGCCCGGGGCCCGCGGCGGTGGCCGCCGACTGCGACGTGCCGAGCCTCGCGTTCGCCTCGACCAGGTACTCGGGGTCCCGGACGAGAACCGGGACGAAAGACATCCAGCTCACGTCGTAAACCACGGCGGCGCTGCCCACGCCGAAGGTGATCAGGAGGAGCACGGGCATGCTCAGGTGGCCGATCGCAGCGAGCACCGGTACCAGCCCGATCAGGGTCATCCGGGCGAGGTTGGCACTGAGCATGGCCGGACGCCGCCGGTGCCGGTCGACCCATACGCCGGCGAGCGGTCCGAACAGCAGGTACGGGATCATCTGCAGGAATCGCAGCAGGCCGAGCTGCTCGGGACCGGAGCCGAGGGCGAACACCGCGGTCAGGGGCAAGGCAAAGAGGGTGACCTGCTCGCCGAACAGCGAGAGGGTCTCCCCCGACCAGAACGTCACGAAATCGCGGTTGCGCCACAGCGACGGCTTGGCGCCCTGCCCCGCCGTCGTCTCCGTGTCCTCGCTCATCGGGCTCTTTCCCCGGACAGGGCGGCGCGGGTGCGCAGCAGCGACCGCCGAACGGCCGCACCGAGCTCCGCGAGCCCCTCGTGCCAGATCGAGTAGTGGTCGCCGGGCACGGTGCGCTCGGTCACGTCAGGCGCGACGTCCGCCCACGATCGGCCGACGGCGGGCGAGCGTTCCCCCCGGATGGCGACGACCGGCCCCGGGTAGCCCGCGGTGGCACGGTAGCCGTACAGCGCCACCAGATGCGCGCGGAACAGCGCGAAGCGCCGGCTCAGGGTCTCCGGGTCAAGCTCGTCGGGAATCAGGCCGGCCTCGGCCAGGGCGCGGAAGGCGGCCTCGGCCAGCTGGCCAGGCAGGCGGCCGAGCACGGCCTCGAGCTCGCGCCGCGCGCCCGCGTCCGCGCGGCCCGCCAGGTCGGCGGCGAACAGGACGAGCAACAGCCGGTCATCGGGCACCGGCCGCGGCTCGGGCACCAGCGTCTCGACGAGGATTACCAGCGCGGGCGCCCGGCCGACGGCACGCATCCGGCAGGCCATGTCGTAGGCGATCGCCCCGCCCATGGACCAGCCAAGCAGGCACAGTGGCTGGCCGCCGGCATGCTGGCTGATCTCCTCGACGTACCGTTCCGACAGTTCGGGCAGCAGCGCCACCGGCGGCTGGTCATCTTCGTAGCCCGGCGCCTCAAGGCCGTATACCGGCTGCTCCTGCCCCAGCAGCGGGGCGAGGGTCAGGTAGGGGAACACGGACCCGGAGACCGGATGGACGCAGTAAAGCGGCAGCGTCCCGGTGACCGGCCGCAGCGGCACGATGGTGTCGGGCGTCATTGACCGTCGGCCCGCAGCTGATCGATACCGGCCGCCAGCGCCTGCACCGAGGAGCCGCTGAACATGGTCCGCAGCTTGATCTTGACGCCGAAGGACTTGGTTATCCGGCCGATGACCCGCATGGCCTGAAGCGAGTTGCCGCCAATGTCGAAGAAGGAGTCGGCCGCGCTCACCTGCGCCCGATCAAGCACCTCGGCGAAGATCGCCGCGACCTGCTGCTCGGTCGGCGTCGCGGGCGACACGAACTCATCGGTGCCGTCGGGGAAGACCGGGGCGGGCAGCGCGGCGCGGTCTACCTTGCGGGCGGTGGTGAGCGGCAGCCGGTCCATGACCACCCAGGCGGCCGGGATCATGTAGTCGGGTAGCCAGGTGGCCAGGTGCCGCCGGAGCTCCGCCGGGTCAGGCTCACGGCCGCCCCTGGCGGTCACGTAACCGACGAGCTGCTGTTCACCGCGCTGGTCCGGGCGCGGCGCCACCGCTGCCATCGCCACGTCCGCGTGCGCGAGGAGGGCCGATTCGATCTCCTCCAGCTCGATCCGCAGCCCGCGCAGCTTGATCTGGCTGTCTATCCGCCCGATGAACTCAAGCTGGTCATCGCGGTTCCAGCGCACCAGGTCACCGCTGCGGTAGATGCGCCCGCCCGGGGTGAACGGGTCGTCGGTAAAGGCGGCCGCCGTCCGCTCTGGCTGGTTGAGGTACCCGCGCGCCAGCCCTTCCCCCCCGCCGATGAGCAGTTCGCCTGGCACGCCGCGCGGCAGGAGGTTCCCCCACTTGTCCACCACGTACATGCGCCGGTCAGGGAACGGCGCGCCGATGGGCGGCGCCGAGCGCCACTCGAGATGCGGGCACTCGTACGACGTGCAGCCGACGGCGGCTTCCGTCGGGCCGTATACGTTGATTAGCCGCCGTCCGGCGATGTTCCATTTGTTGACCACCTCGGCCGGCACCGCTTCGCCGCCCGCCATGATCTTGCGCAGGTCCTGATACGGTCCGCCATCCACCAGCGCCAGCATCGCCGGGGACATGCAGATGTAGCTCGCCCGCTGTGAGCGCATCAGGGCGCTGAGCGCATCGGGAGAAGCACCCGCCTCCGGGTCCACGAGAATGAGCGTCGCACCGGCCGAGAGCCCCGCGAGGATCTCGCCGTGCGACATGTCGAACGGCAGCGCGGCCAGCTGCAGCATCCGGTCCTCGGGAACGAGATCGAAGATGCGCCGGTACGACTCGATGAACGACCGGAGGGCCCGGTGCTCGAGCAGCACTCCCTTGGGCTTGCCGGTCGAGCCGGACGTGTAAAGCACGTAGGCGAGGGAATCGCGGCCCGCCCATTCCGGCAGCCCGGTGTCCCGCGCCGCCGCTTCGATGACGCCCCAGTCCTCGTCCACCTCGACGACCGTTCTCGCGGCGGACTCTGGCAGCCGGTCGCGCGTTCGCTTCTGCGTCAGCACCAGCCGTGCGCCCGTATCGTCGAGGATATAGTCAAGCCGGGCGGACGGCAGGCGCGGATCGAGGATGGCGTAGGCCGCGCCGGCCTTGAGCACGCCGAGGAGCGTGACGAGCGCGTCGGTGTCGCGCTCCATGGCCACGGCGACGATCTCCTCATGCGCGACGCCGCGGCCGCGCAGGAAACGGGCGACCGTGTCCGCCTTGCTGTCCAGCTCCGCGTAGGTAAGCTCACGGCCCTCGAATACCACCGCGACGTGACCGGGCTGCGCCGCCGCGCGGCGCGCGATCACGGTGTGCACCGGCTCGTCGCTGAGCTCAAGCGGCTGGCCGCGGCCCGCGCCGAGCACTCGGTCGCGCTCGGCCTCGCCCATGAGCGGGAGCTCAAGGACCGATCGCCCGGGATCCGCGACGGCACCAGCGAGAACCTGTACCAGTTGGCCCGCAAGCGCCTCGATCCGCCACCGGTCGAACAGGTCACGTGAGTACTCGATCCGCAGCAGCAGCCCGCCGGGCGACTCCACGAAGTTCAGCGCGAGGTCGAAGCGCGCGCCCCCGACGGGGGGCTCGACCGGGGTCGTGCGGACCCCAGCGAGCTTGAGGCCGCTCCCGGAGTTGTGGTCGTCAAGCAGCTGCACGCAGACGCCGAAGAGCGGGTTACGGCCCGGGTCCCGAACGGGCCGCAGGCGGTCGACGACCCGTTCGAAGGGCACGTCCTGATTGTCGAACGCGTCCATGGTGACATTGGCGATCCGGCCGAGCAGCGCGCGGAAGGACGGGTCGCCGGACACGTCGGCGCGCAGCACGACCATGTTGGTGAAGTAGCCGACGACGCCTTCGAGATCCGGGTCCGTCCGCCCGGGCGTGGCCGCGCCGATCGCGATGTCCTCGCTGCCCGTGTACCGGGCCAGCAGGCTGGCGAGGGCGGCGGTCAAGATCATGAACAGCGACACGCCCTCGTCCCCGGCGAGGTGCCTGGCGTCGCGCACGAGGCCGGGGGGAAGCTCGACGACAACCGCGTCGCCATCGGAGGTGGGCTCCACCGGCCGCGGCCGGTCGCCCGGGAGGTCAAGCGGGCCAAGCGCGTGCAGCTGCTCTTCCCAGTACACGAGCTGCTCGTCAAAACCCTTGCCGTCAAGCAGGGCTCGCTGCTGTTCGGCGAAGTCGGCGTAACGCGTCGCGGGCGCCGCGGCGGGCGGTGCCTCCCCCCGGAGCAGGGCGGCATAGTCAGCGACGAGCTCGGCGTTGAGCGTGGCGGCGGACCAGCCGTCGGTCACCGAGTGGTGCAGCACGCGGGAGATGATGTGCTCGTCCGGTGCGAGCGTGAACACCGCGAAGCGGTACAGCGGGCCGGTCTCAAGGTCGAACGGGGCGAGGACGTGGGCGGCGACGGCTTCCATGGCCGCGGCGTCCCGCTCCGGCGCGGGCACGGCACTCAGGTCGGTGACCGGCAGCTCCACGTCCGCAGCGGGGGCGACGCACGCGTAGGGCGTGCCGTCCGCGGAGCGGAAGCTGGTGCGAAGCGACTCGTGCCTGCGCACGCCCGCGGTCAGGCTCTCCCGCAGCGCCTCGAGGTCGAGGTGCCCGGTCACCCGGTGGAGGAGCGGGACGTTGTAGGTCGGCCGCCCGGGCAGCATCTGCTCAAGGAAGTAGAGCTGCTCCTGCCCGATCGACAGCGCCGTGCGCGTGCGCTCCTCGGCAGAAGAGCGAGCCTGATCCATTTCCTGGTCCTCCGTTTCGCCAAGAGCCGTGCTCCGCGTGCGCGCGGTGCCCGCGGCCGCTACGGCTGCCCCTACTGTGCCCCTGGCGGTCGCGCGTGTCTTGTACGTTCTTCGCGCTCGGCCCGAGCCGTTCGGCGGCGGGAGTCACCCCGGTCCGTTCCGAAGATTCAAGATCTTGATCCTGAACGGACCGGGCTGACTCCGGTCGGGCCGGGGATCTCATTAGGGAGCGAGCGCGCTAGATATTCGCCGGGCCGAGCAGGGCGAGCGCCTTGCTCTCCAGGCCGCGGTAGCCGGCCTGGAGAGCAACCTTCGCCGCTCGCTGTGCCAGCGCTTCCGCCTGGACGGTCTCTCCGGTCGCGGTGAGCAGGCGGGCGAGGCCAACCGACGCGACGGTCTCGTAGTAAAGCGCGCCCGCGGCGGCGGACACGGCCTGTGCCCGCTTGTAGTGCTTGATCGCGTCCTGCGCGTGGCCGAGCGCGGCCAGGGCCGCCGCCAGCGCGTTCCTGGCGTCCGCCTCCAGGCTCCGGTCGCCTTGCGTCTCGTTGATCTCAAGCGCCGCCTTGGCCGCATACACGGCCGCGTCCGGACGGCCGGCCGCGCAGTAGGCCCGGCTCAGCTCGCTCAGCGCTTCCGCTTCATGGTAAAGATCGCTGAGCTTGCGGTGAATGGCGAGACCACGCTCGACGTAGCTCAGGGCCAGTTCCGTATCGCCGAGCTCCTGATGCATGCCACCGAGGTTGACCAGCGCGATGCCGCATCCGGTCGGCGCATCGATCTCCGTGTACAGCGACAGCGCCTCGGTGACCAGCGCGATCGCCTGGGGAAGCTCGTTCATGTGGCGGTAGGCTTCGGCCAGGTTGCCGAGGTTGACCGCGATGCCCGCGAGCCTGCGCGTCTTCCTGTTGGCGGCGAGTGCCTGGCCGTAGTGCTCGACGGCCTCCTGCATCTGGCCCTGGTGCGCGTACAGGATGCCGAGATTGCACAGGGCCGCGGTGTGACCCTCGCTCCAGCCTGCCTCGCTGCTGAGCGTGCGCGCCTGGGCCAGGTGGTCGAAGGCCCGCTCGAACCGGCCCGTGCTACGGCAGACCAGGGCGAGGTTGTGGTGCGCGGCGGCCTGTCCGGCAAGGTGGCCGGCGTCGGTCGCCGCAGCGAGACCGGATTCCGCGATCGCCAGCCAGTCTGGCTTGTTCTGCCGCAAGTCGAGGTAGCCACGCAGGCTATCGGCGATCAGCCACGCCAGCGGGTGCAGTCGCTCCCGCTCGGCGACGTGGGTGACCGCGACGAGGTTCGCCCGCTCGCTGTCCAGCCACTCCACGGCCTCGCGCGGGTCCGCGAAGATGGACTGGCCCCGATGTTCCAGGACGCTCGCCACCTCCAGCCGGAAGAGCTGGGGACTCACCTGCCGGGCGCCCGCATCGGCCATCGCTAGGTAGTAGCGGCAAAGCCGGCGCAAGGCCGCGAGCCGTTCGATCTCGGCAATGTGCGCTTGGCACCGGTCTTTCGCGTACAGCCGGAGGAGGTCGTGGAGTGCGTACCGCCGGTCAGACACCTGCTCGATCATGTGTATCGCCGCGAGCTGGTCAAGAATCTGGCCCACAAGTGCCGCTTCGATGTCGGCCAGGGCGGCGATCGCCGCAATGGTGAAATCGGCCCCAGGAAACGCACCGATCATGCAGAACACTCGCTTCGTGTCGTTGGGCAGCGCCTGATAGGAGACCTCAAAGGCGGTACGCACCGCCGCTCGCTGATCATCGGTGACGGAGAGCACGTCGAGCGGGTCGCCGTCGGCGAGCGCGTGGACGAAGTCGGCGATGCGCTGATGTGTCCGGTCGGCGATGGCGGCGGCGGCAATGCGCAGCGCTAGCGGCAGCCGCGCGCACGCCTGGGCGAGATCACGGATCGCGGAAGCCTCGGATGCCCCGCGGGCGCCGAGCAGCTTGCCGAGCAGCGCGACGGCATCCTCCATTGGCAGCACGTCGAGGCTGATCCGCCGGGCGCCGTCGCGCGCGACGAGCCTGCTGAGCCGGTTCCTGCTCGTGATCAGCACCAGGCAGTCCGCCGCGCCGGGCAGCAGGGGACGAACCTGGTCCGCTGAGGCGGCGTTGTCCAGCAGGATCAGGACTTTCTTGTCCACAAGCAGCGACCGGAACAGCGCGGCCGCCTCGTCAACGTTCGCCGGTACCTCACCGGGCGGGACACCAAAGGCATGCAGGAACCGGGTGAGCGCCTCCGCTGGTTTCATTGGCTCCTGACCGGAGAAGCCGTGCAGGTTGACATGAAGCTGGCCATCGGGAAAACGTTCCTTTGAGACCTGGGCCCAGTGAACGGCCAGCGTGGTCTTGCCCACGCCGGCAGTGCCGCAGATCACGATCATCCTTGCCTCGGTCACGGACAGCAGGTCGTCAAGCTCGCGGAGGTACTCACCGCGCCCGGTGAAATCGGTGGCGTAGGCCGGCAGCTGCGCCGGGACGGCGGCGGAGCGCCGCCGGATCACGGCGGAATCGTGTTCCTGCGCGGCCTCCGGGCCCCCGCGCAGGATCGCCACGTGTAGATCGCGGAGTTCCTGACCTGGTTCGGTGCCGAGTTTCTCGATGAGGTGCTCGCGCGTGCGGGCGAACCATTCGAGTGCCTCGGCGCTCCGGCCGCAGGCGTGCAGCGCTCGCATCAGCTCAGCGGCCAGCGGCTCGACGAGCGACCGCGAGGCGAGCAGGAGCGCCAGCTCGGTCACGACCGATTCCGGCAGGCCAAGCCGGATCTGCACCCGGGCCCAGAGCGTCGCGGCGGTGATTCGCTGCTGCTCGAGCGACTCCCGCACGCCAGCCGCCCAGATGCTCGACATGCCGGTCAGCGGTGTCGCGGCCCACAGATCCAGTGCCTGCCGAAGCAATGCGGCGCTCGTCCTATCTTCGATCCCTGGCTTGCGGCCTTCCTCGATCAGCTGCTGGAATTGGAAGACATCGACCCGATCCCGCGGAACGTGGATGGCATAACCCCGGCTTGTCTTGGTGAGGCTTACCTCGTCCTCGGTCAGCACGCGGCGTATCCGCGACAGGTGCGCGTATAGCGCGCTGTTCGCCGCGGGAGGCGGGATTTCCCAGACCCGGGTGGCGAGTTCATATAGCGGTATGGACTGTCCGGCGTCGATAAGCAGCGCGGCCAGCACATCGCTCTGTTTGCCTGCGAGATTGAGGGGCTGGCCGACCACGAGGACCTCTACGGGGCCGAGCAGACGGAACTTCAAGACAACCTACCTCGTTATGGCGGCGATCTCGCGGCTTTGCTGGTTAATTCCGCGACGCCACTATCCGCAAGCCGTCTAGTCAGGCATCTAGTTTCAATTCGGTACAGAATCGAAGGGCTCGTCGAGTACGACAACCAACATACACCGAAATAGCCGCTTATAGAAGCTTTTTTACTCCGCGCAGGACTATT
>Ga0302314_10010178_pt1 | contig 16483 bp, 18 predicted proteins | sample III_Palsa_N2_3_FD_200533 | JGI IMG/M metagenome (GOLD analysis project Ga0302314, IMG submission 200533) | Peat permafrost microbial communities from Stordalen Mire near Abisko, Sweden - III_Palsa_N2_3 | ecosystem: Environmental > Terrestrial > Soil > Palsa > Peat permafrost | place: Sweden... | reverse complement strand
GAGCGCTGGCTTGGTGACATAATCGACGAGCTGTTCGGTCCCTGCTGATCTTGTGAGGCCTCGATGTCCTTGCCGTTGCGCGCCGCCCTGTACCTTCGCGTCTCAACCGTCCGGCAGGTCGAGCACGATGTCTCGATCCCCGACCAGAAGCGCCAGGGAGAGGTCTACTGCCAGGCCAGGGGTTATGAGCTGGTCGAGACTTTCGTCGAGGCGGGAGCTTCGGCCACCAATGATCGGCGGCCTGAGTTTCAGCGGATGATGGAGGCGGGGACGACGAAACCCGCGGCGTTCGATGTGGTGGTCGTCCACTCCTTCAGCCGCTTCTTTCGGGACCACTTCGAACTGGAGTTCTACGTCCGCCGGCTGGCCAAGGCCGGCGTCAAGCTCATCTCCATGACCCAGGAGCTGGGTGACGACCCCATGCACGCGATGATGCGTCAGATCATGGCGCTGTTCGACGAATACCAGTCCAAGGAAATCAGCAAACACACCCTTCGGGCCATGAAGGAGAACGCCCGCCAGGGGTTCTGGAATGGCTCTCTGCCGCCCATCGGCTATCGAGTGGTGGACGCCGAGAAGCGCGGCGCCAAGATCAAGAAGACCTTGGAGATCGACCCACTGACGGCCGACACCGTGCGGCTGGCCTTCCGGCTCTACCTTGAGGGCGACGGGGTCTGCGGTCCCCTCGGCGTCAAAGGCGTGGTCAGCTATCTCAACTCTCGGCGCATCCTCACGCGGGATGGCGGACGCTGGGGGATCGGCCAGGTCCACCGGATGCTGACGCGGCAGACCTACATCGGCCGCCACGAGTTCAATCGCCGAGGCAAGACTAAGGTTCTGAAGCCCGACGATCAGGTTGTGGCGGTGCAGGTGCCGCGACTTATCGATCAGGCCACCTTCGATGCGGTCCAGGACAACCTCAAGGCCCGCAATCCTAAGGTCTTGCCGGCGAGGGTGGTCAGCGGGCCGACGCTGCTGACCGGCATCTGCTTTTGCGCCGACTGCGGAGGCGCCATGACCATTCGCACCGGTAAGAGCGGTCGCTATCGCTACTACACCTGCTCGATCAAGGCGCGCCAGGGTGAGACCGGCTGCAAGGGCCGCTCGATCCCGATGCCCAAGCTGGACGATCTAGTCGCCGAACACCTCGAACAGCGCCTGCTGGACCCGGAGCGCCTGGAGGAGATTCTCTCGGCGATCCTAGATCGTCGGCAGGAGCACGCCCAACGTCGCCGCGAGCATCTTGGCGAACTGAACAAGAAGGCGGCTGAAGCCAGTGCGCGGCTCAAACGGCTCTACGATGCGATCGAGGGCGGGATCGCGGACCTCGACGATCCGGCGCTTAAGGATCGCATCGCCGAACTGAAAGCGATCCAGGACCAAGCGCAGGCCGACGCAGGGCGGGCACAGGCAGGTCTGGAAGGCCAGCGGGAGGTTGTCACCCCAGACAAGCTTAAAGCCTTCTCTGAGGCCGCCAGGCGGCGGCTACGCGGCCCCAACGGCGGCTATCGCCGTGATTACCTGCGCGCCGTCGCGCAGCGAGTCGAGGTCGCCGAGGGCGAGGTTCGGATCATGGGGTCCAAGAGTCAGCTGCTGCGAACGCTTGCCGCTTCGCAAGGCGTAGCGGCGGCTACAGCCGGCGTGCCCGGTTCTGTACCGAAGTGGCGGACGGGGTGGGATTCGAACCCACGGTGGGCTCACACCCACGGCGGTTTTCAAGACCGCTGCCTTAAACCACTCGGCCACCCGTCCGTTGGGCGGCTCATATCAGGCCGATGGAGCGGGCTCCAGTCTGCAAACTGCACGGGGCCATCGTTGAGACGCGACGGGGCTTGGTCGGCATCGGCTCGTCCGAATAAATCACCGCTCATCCCGGCATTCGCCGGGATGAGCGGGTTTTTGGTTCGATCCAGGCTTTAGTAGCGCGCCTCGGCCTGGACGGGCTTAGCCGTGCGCGCCGCTTCCAGCGCCCAGGCAAGGTCTGCCAGATAAGTGTCCGCGGCCTCGGCGTGGAAGGGCGACAGCATCAGGTGCAGGGCGGGGGGTTCGGTGGCGACGCTGGTAAACCAGCCGCGTTCGCGCAGCTTGGCCCAGATGGCCATGGCGTTCACGTCCGGATGGTGGAAGGCGGTGATGCCGAGCTTGGGCGACCCCAGCACCTGGAAGCCCAGGGCCGTAACGCCCGCCTCGATCCGCTCCCGCGCGCCGGTCACCAGACCCTGTTTGGCGCGGTAGCCATCGACTCCCAGAAAGTTCATTACCGCCCAGGCCGCCGAGATGGCGCCGCCGGGCCGGGTGCCGGCGAGGGTGGGGGTGACCATCCGCCCGCCCGGCCAGTCCTTGAAGTCGAACACCATGAAGGCCTGCAGGGCCGCAGAGCGGAAGAAGACCGTCGAGGCGCCCTTGGCGCAGTAGCCGTATTTGTGCAGGTCGGCGGACATGGAGCGCACGCCGGCTAGCTCGAAGTCAAAGGGCGGGATATCGCCGCCGTTCATCCGCACGAAGGGGGCGATATAGCCGCCGACGCAGGCGTCCACGTGTAGCCAGAGGTCGCGCGCCAGGGCGAGCTCCGACAGCGCGGCGATGGGGTCGATCAGCCCGTAAGGAAAGCAAGGCGCGGAGCCGACGATCATGATGGTGGCGGCGTCGGCGGCCTCGGCCATCGCCTGGGGGTCCGCCAGGAAGTCGCGCAGAGGTATGCGCCGCACCTCGATCTCCATCACCGCGGCGGCCTTGTCAAAGGCGGGGTGGGCGGAGCGGGGCAGGACGATGTTGAGCGGGCCGGTCACGCCGCGCTCCTTGCGGGCGTAGTCGCGGGCGGCCTTCATCGCCATGGTGATGGAATCGGTGCCGCCGGAGGTGACGGTCCCCACCGCCTCGTCCGGCCCGTGCAGCAGCGACAGGCCAAAGCCCACCACCTCGGCCTCCATCCGCTTCAAGCTGGGGAAGGCGACGGGCCCCAGGCCGTTCTCGGACTGGAAGAGGGCGTAGGCCTCCTTCTGCACCTGTTCGACGTCCGGCCCGGCGTTGAAGACATAGACGGCGGTCTTGCCATCGCGCCAGCGCACGTCGCCCTGGGCATAGTCCACCATGCGCGGCTTGAGCTCGGCCCAAGGGGCGCCGGCCTGGGGCAGGGGCGTTCGCATCGTGATCCTCCGATGAATGGGCCGGCTTAGAGCCCCGGCCGCATCCGCTCCAGCATGATGACCTCGCCGTTGTAGTCCATGCGCCCGAACGGCCGATAGCCGACCTTTTCGGCGACCCTCAGCGAGGCGGGGTTGTCCGGGCTGACGATGCAGACCGTGCGGGTCTCCGGCCGGGTCTCGTCGAACCATCTGTGCATGGCCGTGACGGCCTCGGTGGCGTAGCCTTGGCCGTGGGCATGACTACCCAGGACCCAGCCTGCTTCGGGATAGGGGTCGAAGGTCTCGCCCAGGCCACGATGAAAGTCATGATGGCCCGCCTCGCCTAGCAAGCGGCCGGTGGCTTTGTCGACGATGGCGAAGGGGCCGTAGCCCTTCATGATCCACATGCCGGCGGCCCGCAGCAGACGATGCCAGGTCTGTTCCCGTGTGGAGGGGACGCCGCTGATGTGCCGCACCACGTCGGGATCGGCCCATATCGCGCAGGAGGCCTCATAGTCGGCCTCGATGTGAGGGCGCAGGAGCAGGCGTTCGGTCTCGATCATGCATCCTTGAACCAAGTTTGCGTCTTGCCGCCAAGATGGAATGCAATCGCCCTTCGCCGAGCTTGTTAACCCTGCCTGTAAACCCGCCCTTCACCGTAATTCCCGCAACATCGCGTTTGATCTTTGTCGGAGGGCGGGCGTATGGCCGTCGGATGGGCGCGCCAAAACGGCGTGCGGGCAGGACGCAACCTAGCCTTGATCCTGCTGCTCGGCGGGACGGCGACTGCCTGCGCCAGCACCGGAATGAGCCTTTCCACCGCACCGACACGCCAATCCTATGCCACCCAGGCCGCACCACAGCAGGGCGGTGGCGCAACCTCTGGACGGCTGCGGGGCACCGACAAGCCCTATCAGGTGGCCGGCAAGTGGTACTTCCCCCACGCCGATCCGACCTATGACCAGGTGGGGACCGCGTCCTGGTACGGCTATCCCTTCCAGGCGCGGCATACGGCGGACGGCGAGATCTATGACGAGGCGCTGATCACCGCCGCGCATAAGACCCTGCCGCTGCCCTGTATCGTCGAGGTGACCAATCTGCAGAACGGCCGTTCGATCCGCGTCCGTGTGAACGACCGCGGCCCCTTCGTCGGCGAGCGGCTGATCGACCTGTCCAAGGCGGCGGCTGAACAGCTGGGGTTCGATCGTCGGGGCACCACACAGGTTCGTGTCCGCTTCATCACCATGGCCTCGCCGCTGACGGCGCCGGGGTTGATGATGGCCTCCAACACGCCGCCGCCCGCGCGTTCACAGGCCTATGCGCCGCAGCCGCGCGCCTACGCCGACGCGTTTGACGATCTTGAGCCCACACCGCCGCCGTCCCCCATCCGGGCCGCCTATCAGCCTCAGCCGACGCTCCACGACGATCCCATGGCCGAGGAGGACGCGGGGCCGCCCGAGACTTCGCCGCCGCCGATCACCCAGCCCATAACCGCGTCCGTCCTGCCGCCGCCGGAGCAGATGGCGCGCACGCCGGTGGCGGATCGAACGTCCGCGGCAGGCGGCGGCTATTCCGTGCAAGCCGGCGCTTTCGCCACGCAATCGAGCGCCGACCGCGCCGTCGCCCGGCTGGCCGGGGCCGGATCGGCGCAGATCGTGCCGCTGCAGCGCAACGGCGCGACCCTCTATCGGGTTGTCGTCGGCTCCTTCCCGGACGCCTCGGCCGCCGGGGAAACCCGGGCGCGGGTGATGGCCATGGGCTTTGCCGACGCGCGGGTGATCGGCGCCTACTGATCGGCCCTACGGATCTGCATTGCGGGCGCGCCGGCCCTTGCGCCGGACCGCGAACCGTCCAATGTGACCGCTGTGAACGGCGGCTTTTTCATTACGTTCGAGGGCGGCGAAGGCGCCGGCAAATCGACCCAGGCCCGGCGGCTGGCCGAACGCCTGCGGGCGACGGGCCGCGCCGTGACCCTCACCCGCGAGCCCGGCGGGTCGGTGGGCGCGGAGGCTATTCGCGCCTTGTTGGTGCAGGGAGACGTCGAGCGCTGGTCGCCGGTCTCCGAGACGCTTTTGATGTACGCCGCACGCCGCGACCACATTGAGCGAACCATCGCGCCCGCGCTGGACCGCGGCGAGGTGGTGATCTGCGACCGCTTCCTCGATTCCACCCGCGCCTATCAGGGCGCCGGCGGCGGTGCGCCGATGAGCCTGATCTCCGCCCTTGAGGAGGCCGTGGTTGGCGAGGTGCGCCCGGACCTGACCCTGGTGTTCGACCTGCCCGTGGACGCCGGCCTGGCGCGCGCGGTCGCCCGAGGCGATGGCGAGGCGCGGTTCGAGTCCAAGGGCCGCGACTTTCACGAACGCCTGCGCGCCGCCTATCTGGCGATCGTCGATGACGAGCCCGGGCGCTGTGGACGGATCGACGCCGATGGCGATCTGGCTGCCGTGGAAGCCCGCGTCTGGGCCGCGGTAGAGCCGCGCCTGGCGGAGACGCGCGGTGGCTGAGGTCATCGACATTCCCCACCCGCGCGACGTGTTCGGCTTCGAGCAGGGCGAGGCGGTGGAGCAGGCGTTTCTGGACGCCGAAGCGCGAGGCCGGCTGCACCACGCCTGGCTGCTGACCGGGCCTGAAGGCGTCGGCAAGGCCACCTTTGCCTTTCGCGCCGCGCGGCGGCTGATGGGAGCTACGCCGGATCCGGCGTTCGGCCTGATGGGCTCGCGGCCAGACCATCCGGTCAGCCGGCAGATTTCAGCCCGCTCTCATCCGGACATCATGGTGCTGGAGCGCGAGGTCGAGGGCGGCAAGCCGCGCAAGGTCATCCCGGTGGACGAGGCGAGGAAGCTACCGGAATTCTTCTCCAAGGCGCCGGCATCCGCCCCCTATCGCGTCGCGATCGTGGATGCGGTTGACGACATGAATCCGAATTCAGCCAATGCTTTGCTGAAAACTCTTGAAGAACCACCAGAGCGCGGGATCCTGTTTCTGACCTCGCACGCGCCTGGCGGTTTGCTGCCCACCATTCGCTCCCGTTGCCGCCGGCTGAGATTCTCGCCTTGGGGAGAAGAAGCGGTCGCCGACTTTGTCGGCCGGCATGCCGAGCTGAACGCCGAGGAGCGCTTGCGGCTGGCGCGGATGTCCGGCGGCGCGCCGGGCAAGGCGCTGGAGCTCCTGGCGCGAAAAGCCCTCGAGGCGGACGACGCCGCGCGGGATCTGCTGCGCGCCCTGCCGACCCTGGATCGCGGCGCTATCCAGGCCCTGGCCGATGGCTTTCGCGGCGCGGACGGCATGAGCCGCTTCACCCTGCTGATGGAGCGTCTGGCCGATCAGATTCATCGCCGCGTCACCGCGGACGCCATCGACGGCGATCCTCCCGCCGCCGCCTGGGCCGAAACCTGGACGCGGTTGAATGAGCTGCCGGGTGAGGTCGAGGGCTTGAACCTGGACCGCGCCGACGCCCTGTGGACCGCCGTGGCCGATCTGCGGGCCGTATCCGGACCCGGCCGCTGATGCTGATCGACAGCCACGTCAATCTGCACAGCCCCCAATTCGCTGAAGATCAGGTGGCGGTGATCGACCGCGCCCGCGCCGCCGGCGTCGCGCTGATGGTGACCATCTGCGACCGGACCGACAACTTCGCCCAGGTCGCCGCCATCGCCGACGCCCACCCCGACATCTGGTGCACGGTGGGGACCCACCCGCATGAAGCCAAGGACGATCAGGACCTCACCTCCGCTAGGCTGGCGGCGCTGGCCTCTCACCCCCGCGCGGTGGGCATCGGCGAGACCGGGCTGGACTTCTTCTACGACCTCAGCCCGCGCGAGGTTCAGGCCAAGGTGTTCGCCGCCCATATCGACGCGTCGCGCGAAACCGGGCTGCCGCTGGTGGTCCATTCGCGCGACGCGGACGATGTGATGGCGCAGATGCTGGAAGAGGCCCACGCCAAAGGGCCGTTCAAACTGCTGCTGCACTGCTACACCAGCGGCCCTGAGCTGGCGCGGCGGGCGGCGGTGCTGGGCGCCTTCTTCTCCGTCTCCGGTATCGCCACCTTCAAGGCGGCCGAGGATGTAAGGGCGGTGATCGCCGACATGCCGGCGGACCGGATCATCGTCGAGACCGACTGTCCTTATCTGGCGCCCGTACCGATGCGCGGCCGCCGCAACGAGCCAGCCTATCTGCCGCACGTCCTGGCCAAGCTGGCGGAGGTCCGCGGCTGGTCGCTGGCCGACGCGGAGGCCTATACGCAAGACGCCTTCTTCAACCTGTTCGACCGGATACCGCGCTCATGAGCGTTTTTGGCATGAGTGTTTTTGGCATGAGTGTTTTGGCATGAGCGGCGTGCTCGAGTTCACCATCCTGGGCAGCGGCTCCTCCGGCGGCGTGCCGCGGGCCGACAGCAATTGGGGCGACTGCGACCCCGCCGAGCCGCGCAATACACGCACACGGTGCTCCATGCTGGTCAGGCGGCCAGGCGAGGGGGGTCCGGAGGGCTGGACCACGGCGCTTGTCGACACCTCGCCGGAGCTGCGCCAGCAGACCGCGGCGGCCGGCGCCAAGCGGCTGGACGCGGTGCTGTTCACCCACGACCACGCCGACCAGAGCCACGGCGTCGACGACGTTCGCGCCTTCGCCATGCGCGCCATGCAGCGAATTCCCTGCCACATGGACGCCGCCACGCTGGAAACGATGACACGCCGTTTCAGCTATATTTTCAAAGGGGAGGGTGGATATCCTCCCATTTGCGATGAGCATTTGATCCCACCGCATGGCGAGGCCTGGTCAATCGACGGCCCATCCGGCGCGATCCCGGTGACGACCTTCGATCTCGATCATGGTGGAATCCGTTCTGTGGGCTATCGGTTCGGCGACGTGGCCTATTGCCCCGATGTGGTCGAGCTGCCGCCGCCGGCGATCGAGGCGCTGAAGAGCTTGAAGGTCTTCGTCGTCGACGCCCTGCGGCGGCGCCCACACCCGACCCACGCGCATCTTGAAAAGACGCTCGGCTGGATCGCCATGCTGAAGCCCGAGCGCGCCATCCTGACCAACATGCATATCGACCTGGACTATCAAACCCTGCTCGGCGAACTGCCGCCCGGCGTCGAGCCCGGCTACGACGGCATGCGGTTCGAGGCGCCGGGGTAGGGCCGCCGCCCTAAACCCCGAACTTCTCCGCGTATCCGACCTGAAGCAGCTTGTAGCCCTCCATATTCATCTCCGTGGCCACGCCGTCGCTGGCGTTGACCACATGATTGACGATGTCGTGCCAGCCGCCGGCGAATTCGGTGACGCTCATCCGGTCGACGTCGGTGAAGATGTGCTCAAGCTTGAGCCGGCAACCGTCGCCGTCTGACGTCAGGGTCCAGCGAACGCGGGAGGCAGGCACTTTTACAGTCGGCTCGTGCCAGCTGTATTCGAGCAGGCGCGGGGGATCGAGGGCGGTGATGACGCCATTCATGACGCCCATGTCTTTCGGCCAGAAGATGCGAAACACGCCGCCGAGCCGCAGGTCGATCTCCGCGCCGCCGCCGCACCAATCCGCGACCCGCTCCGGGATCGTCAGGGCGGCCCAGATCTTCTCGACCGGACGCGCCAGACGCCGCTCGAACGACAGGACGCCGCCGGCGCCGTCGGCCACAAATTCACCGTCCAACATGGGCTTACGACTCCTTGTTCAAGTGATCTTCGAAGCCGTCCAATCGGCCCGACCAGAACTTCCGATAGGGCGCGAGCCAGGCGTCCAACTCGGCCAGACACTCGGGCGCCAGGCGATAGATGCGCCGCTGGGCGTCCTTGCGAACCGTCACGAGGCCGGCGTCACGAAGAATGCGCAGATGTTTGGACGCGCCGGGCTGGCTGAGCGGCAGCGCGTCGACCAGGTCGCCAGCGGCGCGTTCGCCGTCGCGCAGCAGGTCCAGGATTTGGCGGCGGTGAGCGTCGGCGAGAGCTTCGAACGGGGACATGAGGCCACTATATACGAATATCGCTATATAGCGAGTCCGCTATTTTCAAGATCAAGTCAGCGCGCCCCGGGCCACCCTTAGCGCCCGGAAGACATTGCCGCCCCGCACTTTCGCGCCGGCCGAATTTGCCCACCCCTTTGATCTAGCGGCCGAGAAAATATAGATTTCAATGTTTTAGGCCTTTGCCGCCTTGCATCGAAATTGCAGGCCAGGAGGCGCAGCTGGTTATTTCGTCCTGGTTTTTCGAAGGTTCAGATGAGCACAGGCCTTTATCCGACAGTCGCCATTGGGACGCTGAGTGGTTCATTGCCTACGGGCGCCACCACGGCGGCGGGTCCGCTTCCTGGCGCCAATGGGGCGCCCGCGTTTGGACCGGTCGGTCTTAGCCAGGACGATGCGGTTCAAGGCCTTTCATTGACCCCGTTCAAGTCGATGCAAATCAACTCGAACGGGGCCGCCCTGAGTTTCTCGTCTGCTCAACTCGCCTTCCTGCAGGATCAATTCGAGCAACAATCCGCGGACGCGTTGTCGAGCCTGTCCAATGGCCTTCCGGGCGCAGCACCTATTGCGTCAGGCGGCTGACGCGCGTGTTGGCTTAAAGGCCGCCTAACGCCGTGAGCGCATCACGGCGCTCGGCATATCTACCGCCGAGAAATTTCGTCTCCAAAAATGCCTGAAGGATTTTCAGCGCCTCGTCCGGCGGCGTGAAATCCGCGCCGAGCACAAGCACATTCGCGTCGTTATGCTCGCGCGTGGTCTTAGCTGCGGCGACGTTGCCGCAAAGCGCGGCGCGCAAATGCTGATAACGATTGGCGGTCATGGTCATCGCCTGACCCGAACCACAGATCAGAATTCCAAATTGCATCGAATTTGATTTGAGTTCCGCCGCCAGCGCCCTGGCGTAATCCAGCGCATCACAACGTTCCGGGCTGTGCGCGCCGAGGTCTTTGGGCGCATAGCCGTTTTGTTCCAGCCAGCGGATCAATTGAGCCTTCAGGGCGTATCCGCGGTGGTCCGCGCCAATGGGGATAACGGTTTTGCTCATGCCGCATCATAGGCGTTAGGGACCAAGGCCGCACGCGGTCAGTGGGTGACATCCTCTTAGGGACGCTACAAATATTGTCTATGCCGGCCCGATAGCGGGCACGTCCGGACCAGCTGACGTCACGCCGATATTTCCGAGGCGCCGTCTTGACTGTGCTTTCGAGCGATCCTAAATTTTAGATGACGCGCGAAAGTCACTGCCCGGTAGGTAGTCCGGGTGACGCTTATGCGTTCGTGCAAGTGCCTGACCTTCGGGGATGGCCGCCGGTGCGTCCTTTGCCTTTAACACTTGCAAGGGACGAACCATGTCTACTTCAAACTAGGACTCTAATTTTAATGTCATTATCGTCGGGGCTGGCCTCGGCGGTCTGAGCTTGGCCCAGGCGCTTCACCGCACCGGGATCAACGTGCAGATTTTCGAGCGAGACCATGGTCCGTTCGATCGACCTCAAGGCTACCGTCTCCACCTCGACGCCGACGCGATCAGCGCATGCAAGGAAGTGCTGACGCCCGAACTGAACGCGCTGTTCGAGGCGACGGCGCAGTGGGTAGAGCCTTATACGACAATCCTCGGCAAGGACCTGTCGGTCATCAAGCGTCTCCTGACCGAGGACGACCATGGCGACGTCTGGCCGATCCGCTCCGGGCCGCCGGTCCATGCCAATGTCGATCGCGCGACTCTCCGGCAAATCCTGCTGGCTGGCCTCGGCGACAGGCTTCACTACGGCAAAACCCTCGACCACTACGAGAGCGACGCGCAGGGCGTGACGGCATATTTCTCCGACGGAACGATCGCCCAGGGTCAGGTTCTCGTCGGCGCCGACGGCATCCGCTCGGCTGTACGCCACCAGCGCGCGCCTCATGCGGAGACGGTCGATGCCGGCATCACCGCCATCTACGGCCGTCTGCCCGCCAGCAAGGCCGCGACCTTGGTCCCGGCCGAGACGTTGGAGGACATATTCACGATCGCGTCCGACGAGCGGAAGGTGTTCCTTGGCCTGGGTTCGGTGCATTTTCCGACCCCGCCCCATCAGGCGGCGGCGACATTCGCTCCGGACATCGCGATGCGGCCACAGGACGACTACGTGGTCTGCATCGTCGGCGGCAGACACCAATTCTTCCCCTCGGATCTTCATGGCGCCACTGGCGAGACCTTGCAGCGCACCGCCGCGACGACGATCGAGGGCTGGTCGGAGCAGGCTTCGTCGGTCATCCGTGCAGGTGATCCTTCCGCCTTCTTCCTGGTGGAGATGTATACCGGCGTGCCCTGTGCGCTCGATCCGCCATCGAACGTTACACTCCTTGGCGACGCCATTCACGCCATGACCCCGACGCTTGGGCGCGGCGCCAATATCGCGATGCGCGACGGAGCCTTGCTGGGGCGCGAGCTGAAGAAGGTCGCCGCTGGCGAGGCTGTCTTGAGCGAGGCGCTGGAGGTCTATGAGCGTGGCCTGGTCGACTACGGCTTCTCCGTGGTTCGCGAGGCGGCCCAGATAGGTCAGCAGCGCATGGCGCAAAACCCACTGCCGGTCTGACCGGCGCAACCGCCAGTCGCCCAACGCCTCAGACCTCATCACCACGACCGCTCCGAAGCGGCGCCCCAACTATGGCTCTAACAAAGGAAACACAGCCATGATCTTCCACATCTCTATTCCGGCGAAAGACCCGCAACGCGTGGCCAGAGCGATCGCGGAGCTTTGGCGAGGAGAGGCCTTTCCATTCCTGCCGATGAGGGGAAACGGGTCCTGGGTCGCGTTCGCGGGCGACGATCGCGGATCGGGCATCGAATGCTATCCACGCGGGGCTCGGCTGTCCCCATCGCCCGAGGACTATCCCACGGGTTTTCAAGTCACCATGGACGCCGACGCGGCGGAGGAAACCGGCAGCCTCGCCGGCCGGATCGCCACACACGCGGCCGTCTTCAGTCCCTTGAGCCAGGAGGAGGTCATGATGCTCGGCCAGCGGGAGGGGTGGTTGAGCCGGATCGCCCAGCGCGGACGATTTCACGTGGTTGAGCTCTGGTTGGAGAACGCCGTCATGCTTGAAGTCCTGCCGGAGCCGTTCAAACAGGAATACCTGGCGACCCAGACCCTGGATCAGTGGCGAGCCGGAGTTGGGGCAATGGAGCGCATGGCGTCGCACGAATAGAGCAGGGCGCCTCCGGCAGTCGGAGCCTGGCGGCGGGCGGCCGGGCGCGGGGACCTTCGCCTCGCGCCCGGCCGACGGGCCGACCGTCAGGCTTCGGCGACGAGTCGCTTCCGCCAGGCGAACCAGCCGACGAGTATCGATAATGTCGCCGCCACAAGCGGCGCCGCCCCGTGCCCGTATTCTCCGTGGACCGTGACGGTGGCGAACGCCGCCAACATCACGGTGCAGCCGAGCGCCGAGCCCAACAGCCGCGTCTGTGCCCGCGCCAGTAAGACGGCGGTCGTGAGCTCCAGCGATCCGGTCACGAAGTGGAACCAGGGCGGGTACCCCCACTTCAGGTATTCCTCGTAGATAGCCCCAGGGGCGATGATGTTGCTGAGCGATCCCACGACGAAGAAAGCGGCAAGCGCTAAAGCCGAGACTTGGCGCCAGGAGATTTTAGACATTTGTCCGACCTTGTTTGATAGGAGATCGCCGAAGATTGGTGCGCGCGGTCGAAAGAGCCGGCTTGTCTGCACAGACTTCCGCGGCTTGAAGAGGAAATCGACGCGATTGCGAAGTCGGGTTCATCCGCCCGTCACCACATGAGGACAGGCGTCCGCCTCAGATAAGCGTCGGTCGTGAGTTGCTCCACCACGAACTGAGCGACATCGGCGCGGGCTATCTTGCCGCCTTTCACGCGTGCGAGGTCGGTGAAGGCCCTGGCGCTCCCACGCGCTGGATCATCGGTGAGCATGGCGGGGCGGACGACCACCCAATCGAGCGCACTGGCGCGGATCGCGGCTTCCTGGCGGTCCTTGTCCTTGTAAGCTTCGTTCAGCAGCAAAGGCTGGAACAGCCGGTCGAACACGAAGCCGCCGTGGCCACGGCTGTCGCCGACCCCCAGGGCGGAGACGCAGACCAGACGACGCACGCCGTTGCGCGTCATCGCCGTGACCAGGGCGCGCGTCGCGACGGTCAGCAGATCGACCTTGCGACGGCCCATGCCAGTTCCCAAGGCGCTGACGACGGCATCGCAGCCGTCCATGGCGCGCGAGAGGGTGGCCTCGTCGCGAGCATCGCCCTCGACCAGTCTGGCGCCCGGCAGGTCGGCGCTGGTCTTTGAGCGCACCAGCGCCACGATGGAATGGCCTTTCGCCACGGCGTCTCGGACGATCAGTCGTCCGGTTCCGCCTGTTGCGCCCAAAACAAGAAGCTTCATGTTCAACCTCGATCTTTCCTGGTGTTAGCGCCGCGGTTCACGCCGCGGCGGCCCGTTGGGCGGCCGCGAAGACATCGCGGGGGGACGTCGTGCCCGAGACGTGTTCCGTCCCCTCGACCCCGACATCCATCCATCCCGCGTTCACCGCCTCATACATTTCTTCGGCCGGTCCGGTCTGGCCCTTTGGAATACCGAACTGCTCGAACGCCGCCGGCCACCCGGCCCGCGGGACGGCAAAGGCTTTGACGTCGAGCTTCAGGACCTCTCCCAGTTGAGCGGCGACTTCATCCGCGCTGACCATCGAACCGAGCTCGATGACCCGATGCCCCGACCACGCCGGGCCGGTCAGAAGCCTTGCGGTCTCGGCGCCGATGTCGTTGGTCGCGACCATGGTCGATTTCCGGTTAGTCGGGTTGTAGTAGACGGGGAGCGCGCCGCCCTGGGCGACGTGCAGGCCGTAAAGGAAGTTTTCAAAAAACCCGCCGGCGCGCACGAAGGCGATCGGCGATGTCAGGTTGCGAAAGCCTTGCTCCAGCAGCGACAGGGCCGTGATCATCCCCAGCCCACTGGTTCTGTTCGCCCCCATTGACGAGAGCGCGACGATCCTGGGCGGCGCCCCCTTGGTCAGCGCCGTGACATAGTTAGCGATCACGCCCTTGGCTTCTTTGAAATCAGGCGAGGGCGCCCAAACGGCCGGCAGCATGAGGAAGGCGCCGTCGACGCCGTCCAGCGCCCGCGCGATGGCGGCCGCGTCATTCCAGTCACCGTCGACCAGCTCGACGCCTTGGTCCGCCCAGGTCGCCGCCTTCTCGCGATCGCGGACCAGCGCGCGCACCGTCTTGCCTTGCGCCAGCAGGCGCCTTGCCGTTGCGCCGCCAACCTTTCCCGTAATTCCCATAACTAAAAACATGCGTTTGCTCCTGGCCCTACGAGGTCTATCTATGCGGGCAGGTCTCATATAAAGACCTTGTTCCTGCGCCGTAAGGAGGCAGGTTTTTGTAACCAGGAAAGGCCAGGGGAACCCGCATGAGCACCGCATCGAGCGCGATCGAGAGATTCAGCCGATATCAATCGGACGACGCCCAGTCCGACCAGCCCGTTTGCTGCCCCGTGCGCGACGTGCTCGACCGCATCGGCGACAAATGGAGCATCCTCATGATCATGACCCTCGCGACGCGACCGCAGCGCTTCAGCGAGCTTCACCGCGCCATCCGTGACATCTCCAAGCGCATGCTCACCCAGACCCTGCGCGATCTGGAGCGCGACGGACTGATCACCCGTCATGTCTTTCCGACCAAGCCGCCGAGCGTCGAATACCGTCTGGCGCCGCTAGGCCAATCCCTGCTGGAGCCGATGGCGAACCTCATCGATTGGGCCGACCGGAGTTACGCCGATATCCACGCCGAGCGCGCCCGCTTTGACGGCGCACCTGCTGATGTTCCGCGCTAATGCTCGGCCACGCGGTCGAGTGGGCAGTCACCGCCTCACCGCAGCGCTTCTGGCCATTGTGACGCTGGTGCTTCCCGGGGCAGCCTGGGCCGCCAGCTGTGAGCCGTCTCTCTTTCCGCAGGCGCTATCGCCCCTGGGGTTCGCCCACGTCATCGCCGCAAAGCTGCCGATCTTCCGCGACCCCGAGGCCTGTTCCCGCCCAACGGGCCTATGTCCGTCGAAGGCCTATCTCGTGGCTGGAAACCAGGTGATCAGCGCCCAGACCGTCGCCGGCAAAACCTGCGTCGCTTTCGTCAACGGCAGGCGGCCCACCATCGGCTGGGTCGACGCCAGCATGCTGGCGCCTTTGCACGCCACTCCCCCCGTCGGCGGCTGGAACGGGAAATGGGAACGGATCCTGGGTGACGCCGAGGCCAATATCCAACGGCGCGGCGATCGCATAGGAGCGAGCCTTTCCGCGAGCGCGGCGGGCGCCAACCCAAGCGACGTCCGCACCGGCGGCGCCGACGGCGACCTAACTATCCGTGGCGACCTCGCCCAAATGGGCCCACAGGGCGACCCGGCCTGCAAGGTCACCCTGCGCCGGCTGGGGGCGTTCCTCGTCGTCAACGACGGTGCGAGCGATGACGCCAACTCCGCCTGCGGCGGCGTTGGGGTCACGATGAACGGCGTCTATGCCCGCGTGGGGCCTTGAGTCAGCGGCCATTTGCCGTGTCGATATTGGCCTGCGCTCCGGGTACGCCTCGCGCGGCCGCCAACCCAAGCCAGCGCAGCCCCTCAGGCTTGTCTATGGGCACGCCGCGCCCCTGCAAGTACATAAGGCCCAGGTTGTTGTAGGCCTGCGCCAGGCTTTGATCCGCCGCCAGTCGGTACAGCGCCACCGCCCTAGCATCGTCCTCCACCACGCCCAAGCCGTGAGCATACATGGTCCCCAAGCTGAACTGGGCTGCGGGGTCGCCCTTCACCGCCGCCTTGCCGTACCAGGCCACCGCCGCGCGATCGTCGCGGGGCACGCCGCGGCCGGCAGCGTAGAGGGCGCCCATATGGTATTGTGCGGGAGCCAGGCCCTGAGCGGCCGCCTTGCGATACCAGGACAGCGCCCGTGCAGGGTCCTTGGGCAGGGACAGCCCCCGGTCGTACATCGTCCCGAGATTGTTCTGCCCGGCGGCATCGCCGGCGTCGGCGGCGCGGCGGTACCAACTCACGGCGATAGCGTCGTCCCGAACCACGCCCCAGCCCTCCGCATACATGACCCCAAGATTGTCCTCGGCCCCATGGTCGCCCTGCTGCACCGCCTCGCGATACCAGTGCAACGCCTGGACATAGTCGCGCCCAACGCCCGTCCCGTGGGCGTACATCAGGCCCAGGTCACTCTGCGCCTGGGCGTCGCCCAGGGCGGCGGCGATCTTTAAATGCGCCACCCTTTTCACTGCGGCGTCGCGCTGAATCTCGCAAGGCGACAGGGCGGGGTCACCCGGCCCAGGGGTCAGCACGGGTGGCGGGCAGGCGGCTGGGGGCTGATCGGCGTGCGCCGCACCCGCCAAACCGACCATCAC
>Ga0302314_10010176_pt1 | contig 16484 bp, 17 predicted proteins | sample III_Palsa_N2_3_FD_200533 | JGI IMG/M metagenome (GOLD analysis project Ga0302314, IMG submission 200533) | Peat permafrost microbial communities from Stordalen Mire near Abisko, Sweden - III_Palsa_N2_3 | ecosystem: Environmental > Terrestrial > Soil > Palsa > Peat permafrost | place: Sweden... | reverse complement strand
CTGCGAAGCCACAATGTTCGATAGCACTTCCTGCCGTCCTTCGCTATTTTGCCGAACGACTGCAGCCGACGTTTCATCACAGCTTGATTCAATGCCGAGGATAAGACGCGTTTGCACTGCCTCTATGGTATCGGTTCGCGAGATCGCAGAGGATAGAGTGGAGAGCATAGCAAGAACGGTTGGCATCGAAGAGTTATGGCGAAGTTGGCGAGTGCAAAGTACAAAGCGGCGGTACGGGTAGCGCGCTGGCTGCGCGATGGCGACCACGCGGCGTACCTCGCCGGCGGCTGCGTGCGCGACCTGCTCCTCGGCATCGAGCCGCACGACTTCGACGTCGCCACCTCCGCAAGCCCCGACATCGTCCTCCAAACCTTCGTTCGCACCGAAAGCGTAGGCGCACACTTCGGCGTAGTCCTTGTGATGGACGAAATCGACGGCGAGCGCATCGCCACCGAGGTCGCCACCTTCCGCAACGACGGCGCCTACAGCGATGGCCGCCGCCCCGACGCCGTGCGCTTCTCGCTCGAGGCCCGCGAAGATGTCGTCCGTCGCGACTTCACCATCAACGGCATGTTGCTCGACGTCCTGCGCTGGGAGGCCGGCGACCGCCTCGTCGACTGCGTCCTCGACTACGTCGGAGGCCTCAGCGACCTCGAGGCCGGCATCGTGCGTGCCATCGGGGAGCCGCCGCGTCGCTTCGACGAAGACAAGCTCCGCATGCTGCGCGCCATCCGATTCGCCGCCCGCCTCGGCTTCAGCCTCGAACCCCGCACCATGGCCGCCATCCGCTCTCACGCCGCACAAATCAACGTAGTCAGCGCCGAACGCGTACGCGACGAGCTCACCAAAATCCTCACCGAAGGCGCCGCCCGCCGCGGCTTCGAGCTGCTCGACCAATCCGGCCTGCTCGCACAGGTCCTCCCCGAAATCCAGCGCCTCAAAGGCGTCGAGCAACCCCCGCAATTTCACCCCGAAGGCGACGTCTGGATCCACACCCTCATGCTGCTCGAGCAACTCCCCAAAGGCGCAAGCCCCACCCTCGCCTGGGGCATGTTGCTCCACGATGTTGGCAAGCCCGCCACATTCAGTCCGCCCGACCCAGCGAAGCCCGGCGACCGCATCCGTTTCAACGGCCACGTAGAAGTCGGCGTCGCCATCGCGCGCGCCATTCTCTCGCGCCTGCGTTTCTCCAACGACGATTGCGACCAGATCCTCGCCCTCGTGCAGCACCACATGCAGTTCGGCGACATCATGAAGATGAAGGGCTCAACCCTCAAGCGCTTCCTGCGCCTGCCGCATTTTGAAGAGCACCTCGCGCTGCATCGCGCCGACGTCCTCAGTTCCAACAAAAACCTCGAGCTGTACGACTTCGCAAAGCGCCACCTCGCCGAGATGGGCGAAGAGGAAATTCGGCCGAAGCTGCTCGTCACAGGCGCCGATTTGATCGCCGCGGGCTATGTGCCCGGACCGAAGTTCAAAGAGATGCTGCGAACAGCGGAAGACGCTCAGCTGGAAGGCGAAGTCGCCACCACCGAGCAGGGTTTGCAGCTCGTGCGCGAGCGCTTTGCGTGACGCCGCCTGTTTGACAGGAGTAGCATGTTGTCCGTGCGCACGCTTACACTCTCCCCTCGTTCGATCGCCAGGCTCATGGCGCTTTTCGTCTTCCCGCTTCATGCCTCGGTCATCGGCATGAACACCCCCGCGCAGTCGCTCACGGAGGCCCGCGTGATGGCCCTCCCCGCATCGCAGCGCGGCCCGTGGCTCGCCTATTTGAAGCAGTCTCAAGCCCAAATGGCAGCCGACAAAGCGGCCCTCGCCAAAGAGCGCGAAGGCCTCGCCGAAGTCCCCGACCTGCCAAAACAAGGTGGCTCAGGCCGCGCCATCCCCCTGCATCGCGACGCCGAGTTCTACAAGAGCGCCGAGGCGCGCAAAATCGGCGACATCATCCTCTCCTTCCAGACCCCCGGCGGCGGCTGGTCGAAGAATCTCGCCATGACCGAGCCTCGCGCCAAGGGTCAGATTTACGCTACGGCAAACCTCCCTCCCACGCCGCAGCCAAGCGACGATTACGACTATCCCAAAGACGAGAAGTGGCACTACATCAGCACGCTCGACAACGACGCCACCAACACCGAGTTGCACTTCCTCGTTGAGCTTTCCGCCGCGCTGCCGGGCCACGAAGGCGACGCCTATCGCGCCTCCGCTCTGCGAGGTTTTGAGTACCTGCTCAAGGCGCAGTTCCCCAACGGAGGCTGGCCGCAGGTCTGGCCGCTCGAGGGTGGCTATCACGACGCCATCACTTACAACGACGACGCCGTGACCGAAAGCGCCGAGATTCTGGCCGGAGTCGCGAAGGCCGCGAAGACCACCAACGAGCCCGAGGAAATGGACCCCGCAACCGTGGAGTTCCTCAAAGCGCAGGGCCGCACGCTTCCCGAGCAACACGCCGTAACCGAGGACTACAGCTTCGCCCCGCCCGCCATGCGCGCTCGCGCCAAGGCGGCCGTGGCGAAGGCGTTGGAATGCATCCTCGCGACGCAGTTGAGCGTGCCATCCGCCGACGGCAAAGGCAAGGTGCTCGCCGTGTGGGCGCAGCAGAACGATCCGCTCACGCTCGAGCCAGTCTCCGCACGAAATTACGAGATGCCCGCGCTCAGCTCGGGCGAATCGGCCAGCGTGATGCAGTACCTCATGGAGCTAGATCACCCATCGCCCGCAGTAGTGAAGGCGATCAACGCCGCCGCCGCATGGTTCGAGGCCGCCAAGGTCACCGGCTACGCCTGGGTCGGTGGTCGCGGCACGCCAGGTGGACGCGTGTGGAAGCCGCAGCCGGGAGCGGGACCCATGTGGGCCCGGTACTATTCGCTGACTACGGATAAGCCCATCTTCGGCGACCGCGACAAGACCATCCACGACGATGTCATGGATCTGAGCCTCGAGCGGCGCAATGGCTACTCCTGGTGGGGAGCGGCACCGGCACGGGCTCTGCGTGAGTATGACGAGTGGAAGAAAAAGCAGGGAGTACTGAGTAAGTAGCAGGGAGTAGAGGGCATCCTAGGAGGTATGAGCTTAGGTGCTGATGGTGTCGTGGATGTAGTGGTTTTGGGAGCGGGGATGGCCGGGCTGGTAGCGGCGCGGGCGCTCGGCGAGCGTGGGCTCAAGGTGCTGGTGCTGGAAGCTCGCGACCGCGTCGGTGGTCGCGTGGCCTCGGTGAATGTTGCTGGTGGAGTCGCCGAACTCGGGGCCGAATTCGTCCATGGCCGCGCCCCCGAACTCTGGGCGCTGCTGGCCGAGTGCGGCGCGCAAGCCATCCCGCGCGAAGGAACCATGCTGCGCGAGGAAGACGGCCGCGTCGTGGAAGACGACGACGGAAATGAAGAGATGTTCGAGCCGTTGGAGCGGTTGGAGGATTGGGCGAGCGAGGACATTTCCTTTGCGGATTGGCTCGCGGCCAGTGACATTCCCGAGGACGAACGCTGGGGTTTGAAGGGTTATGTGGAAGGCTTCAACGCAGCGGATGCTTCGCGCATCAGCGTGCGCGCGCTCGGCGTGCAGCAGAAGACTGAGGACGCAGTAGAGGGCGACGCCTCATGGCACGTGCGTGGCGGCTACTCGCGCCTCCCAGAGTACCTCGTCGCCCGCGTGCAAGAACTCGGCGGAGAGGTTCGGCTGGGCTACATCGTCAGGGCGATTCGTTGGAGCGAAGGCAGCGTTGAGATAGAAACCACGCAGGGAACAATGCGCGCGCCACGCTGCATCGTTGCGCTGCCGCTCGGCGTCGTGCAGGGAATCAACCGCGAGGGCGGTCTCACCCTGCAGCCCGAAGCCTCCGCCGTGGCCCATGCCCGGCGGCTGGAGATGGGCCACGCAGCACGCTTCACCATGGTCTTCAAGTCGCGCTGGTGGGAGCGTTCGAGCGTGTGCGAACAAGAGGCGCTGCAGCGGCTAAGCTTTCTGTTTACGTTCTCCCGCCTTCCAAGTGTCTGGTGGACGACCCGGACGGAGGACTCCGCCATGCTGACGGGATGGGTAGGTGGCCCCCGCGCTCTACACCTCGCAGGCAAGAGCGCCAACGATCTCGCCAGCGAAGCATGCGCGGCGCTCGCCGAGGTCTTCGGAGTCGAGGAAGCAATCGTGCGCGATGAGCTGATCGAAACCGCCGCCTACGACTGGACCAACGATGCCTTCGCCCGTGGCGCCTACAGCTATGTGCCGGTCGGAGCCATCGATGCCCCTGCCGCGATGGGCGTACCCGAGCTTGGCACCATGTTCTTCGCCGGCGAACACACCGACGTAACCGGGCATTGGGGCACCGTCCACGCAGCCATGCGAAGCGGCCTGCGCGTGGCCGAGCAGGTGGTGGAGGCGGCAAACAGGAAGTAGAAATTGCCGTCGTAGAAAAGCTCTTGATGCACTCGAACAGGGAAGCGCGATACACTGCCCTCATTCTGCATAGATGTTTCAAGGAGCACGACGATGAGCGATGGCGTACTGGTCGATGGCGTTCAACCGATGTCGCAGGGCATGCGCGTAGTCAACACCTTTGTAGCGCCCAGCAAAACCTTTGCCGACATCTTGAAGAGTGCAAGCTGCTGGCTGCCCCTTGTTTTGATGTTCCTGATGACGGTCGGTTGGTCCTTTGCCGTCGACAAGACGGTAGGCTTCGCCGCGGCCTCTGAGGTGCAGGTCAACAAGAGTTCCATGCAGGCCGATGCGCTCAACCAGTTGCCGCCCGACCAGCGCGCACAGCGCATGGCGATGACGGCAAAGATCACGCGCTTTACCACCTATGGCAGCATCGTCTTCGTGCTGATCTTCATGACCATCGAGACACTCATCCTGTGGGGCGTCTTCAATTTTGCCCTCGGCGCCACGACCACGTTCCCGCAGGTGTTTGCCGTGGTGGCCTTTGCCGGCCTGCCGCGTTCGCTGATGTGGGTGCTCAGCGCCATTCTTCTCTTCGCCGGCGTCAACACAGAGAACTTCGACATGCGCAACCCGGTCGGCACAAACCTCGGCTACTACCTCCAGGATTCGCCCAAATGGCTGAGCACGCCGGGAACGTTTCTCGACGTCCTCGGCCTCTGGTCCATGGCCCTGCTGGTCATCGGGATGGCGATCATCTCGAAGAAGAAAATGTCGCAGTCAGCCGCTGTCATCGTTGGCTTGTGGCTGCTGATTATGCTGGCAGTGACCGGCTTCTCCGTGGCGATGGGCTAAGCCGTCAAGGCTCTAAATGCGAAGGCCCGGCGCGATGCCGGGCCTTCCTTCTTATGGCTCAAGACAGGCCTACTTCAGGAACTTCAGCAGCGCCGTGTTCACCTCGGCCGCATGAGTCCAGTTCAGCCCATGCGGGCCGTCCTTCACCACATGCAACTGCGCCCCTGGAATGAGCTTCGGCATCCGCTCACCGGTAGCCGCGATTGGCAGAATGCGATCAGCGTCGCCATGGATCACCAGCGTAGGCACCTTGATGCTTGCAACGTCATCGCGGAAGTCCTCCAGCCAAGCATCCACACAAGCCAGAAATCCCTGGTAGCTCGAGCCCGCGCCCACATTGAAGCTCGCATGAATGGCCGCCTGAGAAATCAGCTTGGGCAGCACGTCGGCGTTGTAAAAGTTTTGCAGGAAGCCTTCCAGGAATGTGTATCGATCCGTCTCAATACCCTGCTTTATCCCCTCGAAGACCCCAGGGTCAACGCCCTCGGGATTGCTCCCCGACTTCCGCAGCGCGGGCGCGATGGACGCCATGAAGCAACACTTCGTCACGCGCCCAATGTCGTTGTACTTGCGCATATATCGAGCCACTTCGCCGCCGCCCATGCTGAACCCGACAAGCGTCACATTCGTCAGGTCAAGCGCCTCGATCAGCTCATACATATCGCGTGCCAGCGTGTCGTAATCGTAGCCGTCGCCCGGCTGCGAGGAACGCCCAAACCCGCGGCGATCATAAGTAATCACTCGATACCCGGCCGCCAGCAGCGCCGCTGCCTGCCGCTCCCACGAAGCCCCGCTCAAGGGCCAGCCATGGATCAGCACGACCGGCTGGCCAGAGCCGCGGTCCTCAAAGTAAAGGTCAAGCTCACTTCCGTTTTCTTCGCCAATCTGAATGTAGGGCATGTGTTTCTCCTCGCGCGTTTGATGCTACGGGCAGAACGCCAGCGGAGCAAGTGGCGATCCGTGAATTGTGTAATGGTCTGAACACAGAAACGCCCGCACAGTGAGCACGGGCGTTTCCATTTTCTACAAATTTCGCGAGCGAGCTACTCCGCGCCCCAGCGCTTGAACACCAGCGACCCATTCGTCCCGCCAAACCCAAAGCTGTTCGAAAGCGCATAGTCGATCTTGCAAGGCTGCGGCTTGTTCGGCACATAGTTCAACCGGCACACGGGATCGACGTTCTCCAGGTTCATCGTCGGCGGCGCCATCTGGTTCTGCATCGCCATAATCGTAATGCCGGCTTCCAACCCGCCAGCCCCACCAAGCAGGTGCCCCGTCATCGATTTCGTCGAGCTCACCAGCAGTTCGTGGCTAAGCGCGCGCTCGCCAAACAGGTTCTCAATCGCCTTCGACTCCAGCGCATCGCCGAGCGGCGTGCTCGTCGCATGAGCGTTCACATAATCGATCTTGTCCGCCGAAATCCCCGCCACCTTCAGTGCCTTGGCCATCGCGCGGTAGCAGCCTTCGCCTTCAGGAGCCATGCCGGTCATATGGAACGCGTCGCCGCTCATCCCATACCCAATCACCTCGGCAAGAATGTTCGCTCCCCGAGCCTTGGCAAACTCCAGTTCTTCCAAGATAAGAATCCCCGCGCCTTCGCCAACGACAAAGCCGTCGCGGTCCTTGTCCCAGGGACGGCAAGCGTGCGTCGGGTCATCATTGCGCGTGGAAAGCGCCTTCATCGCCGCGAACCCACCCACCGAAAGCGGCGTAATCGCACCCTCAGCGCCGCCCGCAATCATCGCATCCGCATCGCCGCGCTGGATAATGCGAAACGCATCCCCAATCGAGTGCGCCGAGCTCGTGCAAGCCGTCGCCGTCGCCTCGTTCGGCCCCTTCGCTCCATACTTGATCGACACATGCCCCGCAGCCAGGTTCACAATGCTCGCCGGAATAAAGAACGGCGAAATCTTGCGCGGCCCGCCATTCATCAGCGCGGTATGCTCGCGCTCGATCACATCGAACCCGCCAATGCCCGAGCCGATGTGCACGCCCACCATGTCCGACGTCTCCGCCGTAACCACCAGCCCCGAGTGCGCCATCGCCTCCGCCGAAGCAGCCATGGCGAAATGAATAAAGCGGCCCATCTTCCGGGCCTCTTTCTTCTCCACAAACACATGAGGATCGAAGTCCTTGACCTCTGCCGCAAAACGAACGGAGTGCCCGGTGAGATCGTAAGCCGTGATCTCAGCCATACCGCTGCGACCGGCGAGCAACGCCTCCCATATCTGCTGGGCGGTGTTGCCGATGCCGCAGAGGAGGCCCATGCCCGTAACGACGACGCGACGCTGGTCCAACATCTTCTTCCAATTCCTCGTGGTCTTTCTGTAACGGGTGCCACGGCCGTTTGCCCGTGGCAACGGCTATGGGCGAACGGGTCCGCGGCCTGCGTCGCAAACCCAGCCGGCTACTTTTCTTTGTGGTTCTTCTCGATGTAGTCCACAGCATCCTTCACAGTCTTGATCTTCTCCGCGTCTTCGTCGGGAATCTGGATGTCGAAGGCCTCTTCGAACTGCATCACAAGCTCGACCACGTCGAGCGAATCCGCGCCCAGATCTTCCTGGAAGCTGGCGCCTGGTGTTACTTCTGCTTCGTCCACCTGAAGCTGCTCGACAATAATCTGCTTAACCTTCTCGTCTACTGCTGCCATCTTCGATCTCCTGTAAATCTCGTGTTGGGCTGGGGTTGCGGCGTTTAAGCACGTTCCCGGATTAGATGCCTCAGTGTGAAAGCATACCGACGCCCTTAGGTAGTGTAAAGAACCCGAGGCCCGGATAGGGGTTCCATTGAAATGAAATTCAAGGTGTGGAAAGTTAAGGATAGGATGGATGGGTTCATGATAAAGCGGTTCCGAAAGGGTTGAAAGGCCAGCGTGTTGAAGAAAAAGTGCATGTTTTGCGGCGCAACGGCCCTTCGGAGAGTCAACCGGACAAATTATATGCAGCGCGTAATTCTGCCCTGGTTCGGCTATTTCCCCTGGGAATGCGTCATGTGCCGCAAACGCCTCTTTTTTCGCGACGACGGACACGGCACCACCATCAAGAAGAAGCGCGTCACCTAAGCCTCATTCTCGTCCGGCTCACCTTCCGCTGCGGAAAGCATAGGCAGCAGCCCGTCAAACCCGTTCTGCAGCGGCGCAAGTTCCGCCTGGTGGCTGGATTCTCCCACGTCGCGCAGCGTTTTGTTGATCGCCCGCGTGCGCACGCCAATCTTCTGGATCGTGTTCTGCACTGTCCCCACCTGCTTTTCCATCGACCCCATCAGCGTCTCAAACGTCTTGAACTCCGTCTGCGTCTTGCCCAGCACCTGCCACACTTCGTCGCCTTTTTTCTGCAGGTTCAGCATCCGGAAGCCCAACTGAAAACTCGTCAGCAGCGCATAAAGATTGGTCGGCCCAGCCACCATCACGCGGCAATTCTGGTGCAGATCGGCCTGCAGCCCATCGCGGCGCAACACCTCCGCGTACAGCCCCTCGGTCGGCAGAAACATAATCGCGTAGGGCGTCGTAATCGGCTCGTTGATGTACTTCGAGCAGATGCGCTTGCCTTCCGTACGAATGGCCACGTCGAAGGCCTTGCGCGCCACCTCAATCTCGTCCGTCGCCCCGTGTTCGTAAGCCGTTTCCAGCCGCTCCCAGTCTTCGCGCGGAAACTTGGCGTCAATAGGCAGCAGCACATCGCCCCCCGAACCCGGGAACCGCACAGCATACTCCACCACTTCCTGCGTGCCCGGGCGCACATTCACATTCTCCAGATACTGCCCCGGAGCAAGCACCTGGTCGAGCAGCTTCCCAAGCTGAACTTCAGCAAACCCGCCCCGCGACTTGACGTTCGAGAAGATGCGGTTCAGATCATTCACGCCCGCCGTAAGCGAATTCATTTCGCCCAGCCCCGCATGAACCTTCGTCAACTGATCGGTCACCGCCCCAAAGCTTTCCGTCAGCCGCGAGTGCAGCGTCTTCTGCAGCTTTTCGTCAACCGTAACCCGCATCTGCTCGAGCTGCGCAAGATTGTTGGCATTGAGCGTGTCCAGACGGGCCTCAACAGCCGCGCGCAGCTTGTCCAGGTGCGCGGTCTGCGCCGCCCCAAGCTGATCCAGCCGCGTCTGCAACGCTTCCCGGCTCTGGTTGTGATGCGTCGTCGTGTCCGCCGTGAAAGCCGTAAGGCGCTGCGACAACGCAGCCAGCTGAGCCTCAACCGCAGCCCGCAGGCGTTCTGCCGCAGCCGAATTATCCGTGCGAAAAGCCTCCAGCCCGGAGTTCAGCGTGATGCCCAGCGTGCTCAGGTTCGACAGTACCTCAGCGCGAAGCCCAGCGCTCGTGGCAGCGGAGTCAGCCCGCAATTGCGACAGATCGCCGCGCAGATGCTGGCTCAGCGCCTCGAAGTGCGCGTCGAGCCGCACAAGCTGCCCAGGAAGATCGGCCGCCAGAAGCTGCGCCAGCCGCGGATCGGCAGCGTCAGCCGCAGCTCCGGACTTGCGCAGCGCAAACACCGCAACCGCGATCAAAGTGACGAATTGCACAGCAAGCAGGACGTAGAGCATTTCGACTTTCCTTCGCTTGGAGAATAGCATCCGTTCCCGACGGCGCGTCTCGATATGGTTAATAATATGCCTTCAGTGATATAGTCCCTTCATGACATATGATGTCGAGTTTACGGACGAGTTCCGTGACTGGTTTGAGGTCGACCTTTCATTGTCGGAGCAGGAAAGTGTGACTCGCGTCGTAGATATGTTGCAGGATGCTTCTGCGGTTTCCGTACTGCTCGGGAATCGTTGGATCAAGGTTTTCAATCATGCGTGAATTGCGGATTCAACATGAGGGCAAACCCTATCGCGTGCTCTACGCGTTCGATCCTCGTCGGTCCGCCTTGCTTTTTTTGGGCGGTGACAAAACTGGTGACAATCGCTGGTACGACAAGATGATTCCGAAGGCGGATGCGCTGTACGAACGGCATTTACGGGAGATAGCGGACGAAGGTCAAAGTTGAGTAACTCATCGATTCAAAGGAGCAAATATGGCGCATAAGTGGAAGGACATCAAGCATAAGTTTTCTGATGAGCGGCGCGAAGAGATCCGCAAGGAAGCTCTTGCCGAACTTGATCGAATGGGCTACGGAAAACTGCGCCGGGCGCGCCAATTAACCCAGGTCGCCCTCGCTGAACGCCTGGACGTTCCGCAGGCTGCGATTTCCAGAATGGAACGTCGCACAGATCTCCTGCTGAGTACCTTGCGCGGATATGTTGAAGGTCTCGGCGGCAGACTGGAACTTCGCGCGGTGTTCCCGGATGGAGAGTTCATTCTCGATTCACTACAGCCGGAACAGGCTAAGAAACGGAACTCCAACGATGCGAAGCACCAGCCCGACAAAGCTGCCTAAGGCCGTGCGATTGGCGCGGAACACCACGAAATGATTCAATAGAAACCGAGCACATTTTGCTCGCAAAGGGTTTGCACTTGCGTCCTATGGTTATGTCTCGAGTTCTCTCTGCTGCTCTGCTTCTGTCGCTCACCGCCGCCGCCGCGCCGTCCGCGCTCACCGCCCAAACCGCCGTCGGCGGACAGGTGTCCCCCTTCAAAGACACCTCCATGCTCAAGCCCCCCGCCGGCGCCAAGGTCGCCATCATCGAGTGGGAAGACCTCGAGTGCCCCGCCTGCGCGCGCGCCTTCCCCATCGTCCACGCCGCGCTCAAGCAGTACAACATCCCCCTCGTGCGCCACGATTTCCAGATCCCCGGCCACATCTGGAGCGCCCAGGCCTCGCTCTATGCGCGCTATCTGCAGGACAAAGTCTCCCCCGACCTCGCCACCGACTACCGCCGCCAGGTTTTCGCCTCGCAGTACCGCATCAACAGCCAGGACGACCTCAAGCAGTTCACTGACAACTTCTTCAAGACCAACGGCAAGCCCATGCCCTTCGTCCTCGACGCCGATGGCGCGCTCAAGAGGGAAGTCGACGCCGACAAGGAACTCGGCCTCAAACTCAACGTGCAGGAAACCCCAACCATCGTCGTCGTTACCGCCAAAGGCTGGATCCAGGTCAAGGACGTCATGCAGCTCTACGCCGCAATCGACCAAGCCGAAGCTTCCGTCAAGACCGTAGCGACAGCCGCTCCGGTAAAGAAAGCCGCACCCGGCGGTCACTAAAGCCAATTCCTGGTAGATATGCCCAAGTCCTTGCTCTTTGGTTGTCATTCCCGCAGGGAATCTGCTGTTGTGGAGCGGCACAGCTGTCATCGGAGTTAACAGGAAACATTGGCTGTGCAACAGGCCGTCCGCTCAAGCGGGCGGCTCTTCTGCTTCTGGACGACTAAACCGGCCACGCCTTCATCGCCAGCTCAATCACCCCCAGCAGCGTCGCGTGCGTCGCTCCAGTGTGTGCCTGCACGGCCATCCCATTCATCAGCGACAGCACATACTGCGTCAGCGCCGCGGTGTCCGTATCGGCCGGCAAATCGCCATCGCGCCGCGCACGCTCGAACCTAGCCTGAATCTGTTCCGCTCCTCCAGCCCGCAGCGCCGACATTTCGCCCCGGATCGCCTCGCCCTCCTCGCTCGCCACCAGCGCACCCTGAACCCACAAACACCCTCCCGGATTCGCCGGGTCAGTGAGCAGATTGGCCGCCCCGCGCAGCAGCGTCTCCGCCACATCCCGCGCCGTAGCCTGCCCCAGCGCCCGCCGGACATACCGCCCCGGCCCCACGCCATACCGCGCCACCGCCTCGCGAAAAAGCCCCGCCTTGTCCCCAAACGCCGCATAAAGACTCGGCCGGCTGATCCCCATCGCCGCCGTAAGCGCGGTCAGCGACGCTCCCTCAAACCCATGCCGCCAGAACACCCGCATCGCCGCCTCGAGCGCCTGTCCCCGCTCGAATTCACGCGGCCGCCCAGCGCCGCGCTTCGCTCCCGACAAATTCTGTACCGTTGAGTCGCTCATGCAGCGATTAAACACCGCCAGCCGTTCCCGGTGCAGCGGCATTTCATACCGCAACAGCAATAATCCGAACCCGCCAAGGTTCTCCCGCGATCAGCTCCTCTGGTGCCGCGCCATTTCCAGATCAAAAGTGATGTGCGCCTCAGTATGCACTTCCACCGGCGCCGTCCCCAGCAGAAATGGCTTGAACTTCATTTGCCGCACATACTCCACCGCGGACTCCCGCAGCATCTGCATACCATTCAGCACCGTAGCCGACTTCACCGTCCCGTCCGGCGCAATATCCACCGCGATGTTGATCGTGTCCTCCAGCTTCTCCTGTATGGCTCCGGCAGGATAAACCGGCTCCCGCATCTTGGTAGGCAGCGGCTCCAGCGTCTCCCACGGAACCGTCACCGGCCCCTTGATCAGGGTAGCCCCCGCGGGCGGGGCCATAGGCCCATCCGGCGACGGTAGCGCCGTAGCCTCCGTCACATGAACCCGCAGCACCGGGTTACCTGCCGCGTCAGTAGCCACAATCTCCTGCGCCACCAGGTGGCCATGCAGGTTCGCGATCTTCGAAAAGGCGATCTGGTCCCGCGACCCAACCGCCGCGCTGAACCGTAGAATCGGCGCACTGCTCTCAAAGCAAATCCGCGGCGACGCATCCACCGCCTTGTCTTCATCCTTCTTGCTCGTGCCCGGCGGCACGGCCTGCACCTCAAACAGGCAAGGAAACGAAGCCTTCCCGCTAGGAACATCCTTCACCCGCAGCGTGATCCCCGCAGGCAACGGCTCCGTCGGCAAAGGCGCAACCAGCAGCTTCCGCACCCGCAACTCCTCCACCCCCGACCACCCCTGATCGCCACTCCGGTACAGCCCATCCGGCGTCGCCGTATCCGTATGCGACACGCCCTTGTACTCATACGTCCGCCGGTAATTCAGCGGCGCATACCACGTCTCCTCAAAGCTCCCACTGGCAAACTGCGTCCCAACCCGCGACACATTCACCTCAAACGTTCCCTTGATGTGCCACGGATGATCGACATCCTCCCCCAGCCCATTGTGCGCAATCGCAAACGCCATCAGCTTATCCGGCGCCATCGTCGCAGGCGCCAGCGACGCCGGCGCCACAGGCTTTGGCCCAGCCTGCAAACCCGGCTGCTGGCCCAACACAACAGCGCCGCCAAAAATACCGCCGCCACAAAGAACGATTGCCAAAAACTTCAAACCTGAACGCATCCCCTAAATTTACGAAGGGAATAGCCCGCCGTCTACCCCACCGCCGGCAACAACCCCATCAAGCTCCGACAAAATAATCCCTGATCCATACTTGACATCACACACTGTATGCAATACAGTATGTTTCATACAGTATGAACGTCGACACCAACCCGAACCCACCAACCCCCGACTTCCCAGTCCTCGACTCCCTCCGAATGGAGCTCCGCCGAGGCTGCCTTATCCTCGCCGTCCTCGCCCAGCTCCGCCAGGAGCATTACGGCTACACCCTCCGCAAGGCCCTCGCCGACGAAGGCCTCGCCATTGAGGAAAGCACCCTCTACCCCCTCCTTCGCCGCCTCGAAACCCAGAGCCTCCTCACGAGCGAGTGGCGCGAAGAAGACAAGCGCAACAAGCGCTTCTACCGCCTCAGCCCCGAGGGCCAAAGCACGCTGGACAAGCTGCTGGCGGAATGGAATGGCATCAACGACGCGTTGCACAAAATTCTGAAGAGCGAACAGGCGAGGTAAGACCGATGGAACTACTGGAGCGTTATTTGCAGGCAGTTGGGCGGTACTTGCCCGAGGGGACGCGAATCGACACGATGGCGGAGCTGCGAGCGAATCTGCTGGAGCACATGGATGCACGCGAAGAGGAACTGGGCCGCGAGCTGAATTCCGGCGACGTGTGCGTGATTTTAAAGGAACATGGCAAGCCCGAGGCGGTAGCCCTGCGCTATCTGCCCCAGAGGTCGTTGATCGGGCCGGCGGTCTTCCCGTTTTACGTCTTCACGCTCAAGAAGCTGCTGCCGCTGGTTGTGTTGGTGTACGCCGTGGCGCAGGGCGTCACGCTCATTTTTACAATGGATCAAGGCGATGTGGCAGGCCGGATTGTGGTGGCAGTGCTCAAGCTCGTGCCCGTGCTGCTGATCTCCGCGGCGAGCGTGACCCTGGGATTTGTGCTGGTGGAGTGGGCCATCAGCAGGGGCGAATTGAAGGACACCCTGAGCCAGTGGGATCCCATGAAATTGCCTGCCGTCAAGCACGAAGCGGCGGCGGGGGTGAAGGTCAAATCGCAGGCGGTGCGTATCGTGGAGCTTTGCGCGCACTGTTTGTGGATGGCCTATGTGCTCGTGATTCCACGGCATCCCTTCTGGCTGATTGGCCCGGGCGTGTTCTACCTCTACAAGCTGGACGTGTCGTTTGCGCCGGTGTGGCACGTGTTCTATGTGCTGCTGGTGGTGCTCACATCAGTGCAGTTGGTGATGCGATTGCTGGCGTTGTCCCGCAGGTTCGACACCTGGATGCAACCGATGGAGGTGGCTACCGACGTGCTGGGCTTCGTGGCGTTGGTCATCGTGGCGTCTGCGAAGGAGTGGTTGGTCGCGGCCGGCCCTGGTACTGACCTGCACCAATTGGCAGTGGTGAACCACTGGATTGGGATGGCGCTAAGGCTGGCTCTGCCCGTCGTGGCGCTGGGCTCGGTGAACGAAGGGTGGAAGTGGTGGAAACGGCGGGCACCGGTGAAGAGTCTGGCGTTCTGAGCGAAGAGTGGTTACCGCACTTGTTTGACAGCTCGCATTCCCCTCGTCAAGTATGGTCAGCGTCTCTTCCGGGGGTGTGGCCTCCCGTGGTCCCGGGGCGGACAAGACCTGCGAGGCAAAAATGAAAGCTCTCCGAGTTGCTCTGTCGGCGGCGTTGGCAACGTTTGCGCTGGCGTTCAGCGTGGTGCCTGTGGCTGCGGCACAAGACCGTCTGGCCCCCAACGAAAAAATCAACGGCTACACCAACCTCCCCTTCGACACCACCCACAACCCCTACGACATCCTCGTCGACAGCGCCCTCCCGCAGGACGACCCCGCCAACCACGCCTTCAAAACCCTGCAAGCCGCCTACACCGCCGCCCCCGCGGGCACCGCAGCCAAGCCCACCATCATCGGCATCAAGCCCGACGTCTACCTCCTCACCGCCTCACCCTCCGCCCCCTCCAGCCTCAGCATCACCAAAAACTACATCACCCTCCTCGGCCTCACCGACGACCGCCGCAAAGTAGTCCTCGCCGACAACCGCGGCAACAAAGAGGGCGCCACCAACAACGGCTACATCCTCGACATCAACGCCGACGGCTTCTCCATGATCAACCTCACCGTCGTCAACTTCTGCAACCTCGACTACGATTACCCCGGCAACCCCGCCAAAAGCCTCAAGATGCGCTCGCCAGTCATCACCCAGGCCGTAGCCGTGCAAACCCAGGGCGACAAGCACTATTTCTCCCACGTAGCCATCCTCAGCCGCCTCGACACCATGTTCATCCGCACCACCCGCTCCTACTTCGCCAACGTCTTCGTCGAAGGCACCGACGACTTCCTCGGCGGCGGCCAGGTCGCCGTCTTCCAGGACTCCGAAATCTATTTCCCCACCGGCAACGGCGTCATGTCGGCCTCCGGCATCACCTTCATCAACACCACCTTCAAAGCCGCCAAAGGCCTCGAATTCTACAAAGGCTTCCGCAATCCCGACACCCTCATCGACTGCACCATGCCCCTCAGCACCGCGCAAGCGCCCGTAGCCTGGATGGTCTGGAAAGCCGCCGTCCGCCAGAACGTCTACTCCCTCACGTACCACGTCAAAGACGCCGCCGGGCACCCGCTCCGCATCCGCGACAGCATCGTCGGCCCCGCCACCTACGCCCTCTCTCGCGAACTCACCGACGAGCAGGCCAAAGCCTTCAACCCCTGGAACCTCCTCCGCGCCGCCCCCAACGGCCCCGCCGACGACTGGGACCCGGCCAACGCCCGCGCCAAATTCGAATCCCACGGCAGCGACGTCTTCCGCATGGCCGTCACCGGCAAAACCGCAGCCGCCTCCGACGCCGACCTCGGCGCCGGTCCCTTCACCAGCCCCGCCGTCTCACCCACCATCCGCACCGGAGCCCCCGGAGCACAACTCGGCGCAACCGTCTCACCCGCCCGCGCAAGAGACGCCGCCATCACCTGGTCCACCACCTCCAACCTCATCAAACTCAGCGCCACAACCGGCAACGCCATCACCGTCACCGGCAGCAACACCACCAACAAAGCCGACTACGCCATCGTCAAAGCCACCGCCCCCAACGGCTTCTACGTCTCCATCC
>Ga0302314_10010174_pt1 | contig 16488 bp, 8 predicted proteins | sample III_Palsa_N2_3_FD_200533 | JGI IMG/M metagenome (GOLD analysis project Ga0302314, IMG submission 200533) | Peat permafrost microbial communities from Stordalen Mire near Abisko, Sweden - III_Palsa_N2_3 | ecosystem: Environmental > Terrestrial > Soil > Palsa > Peat permafrost | place: Sweden... | reverse complement strand
AGAGACGTTGAAGTCGTAGTAGCGGCGCTGCCAAAACTGCTTTTGGGATGGGTGCTTTAGTTCGCTGGATGTCCTTTGTTTGAAGGCCTGCAGGAACGTGGCCAGGGTGGATCTTTGAGGCTCGTTCGTCAGGAGATGGATGTGTTCCGGCATCAAGACGTAGGCCGCTATGCAGAGGCCGTAGTCGGCTCTTGTTTCTTCGAGGATCTGTTGGACCTTGGCTTTTGTGGATGCCGCTGCCATGAAGGGTTGGCGTTTGTAACAGCTAAAGGTCAGGAAATGGAATTGGCCGGTTTGCTGGAGGCGGGTTAGACCGGTGGGCATGGCGGTGCGAGCAGTTTACATCCCACCCTTCGCCAAGCGCTGCGAAGGATGGGGCACCCGGGCTTTTCCGAAGCTCACGAAAGAGAGATTTTGTGGTGGGTGAAGACGGGTGAGTGATCGGCTTACGTCCCACCTTTCGACGGTGAGGCTGTCGAAGGATGGGGCACCCGGGCTTCTTCCATCCGGACGTTCTCCGCCGGGTTGGGGGGCTTAACGGAAACGTCCCACATCGAAGTGCGATGTGGGACGTTCCTGTTTCAGGTTGTAGCGTTCAGCCAGACTTGGGCTATACCTCAACCGGGGCGCTGGTGCCGCGCTTGGGGCGGCGGTTGGGGGCGAGGACCTTCTTGCGCATGCGGAGGCTCTTGGGAGTGACCTCTACAAGTTCGTCGTCGGCGATGAACTCGATGCACTGCTCGAGGGTGAGCTGCTTGTAAGGGACGAGGCGGACAGCATCATCCGAACCAGAGGCGCGCATGTTCGAGAGCTTCTTCTCGCGGACGCAGTTGACGTCGAGATCGTTGTCGCGCGAGTGCTCGCCGACGATCATGCCTTCGTAGACTTCCACTCCGTCTGCGACGAAGAGGATGCCACGATCTTGCAGGCCGTCCAATGCGTACGCGGTGGTCGAACCCTGGCGGTCGGAGATGAGCGCGCCCGAGAGACGCTGCGGGATCTCGCCCTGGTAGGCGATGTGACCATCGAGGATCGAGTTCATGATGATCGTGCCACGAGTCTCGGTGAGCATTTCCGAACGGAGACCGATGAGACCGCGGCTGGGAATGCGGAACTCCATGCGGACGCGACCAGAGCCGTGGTTGGTCATCTTGGTCATCTCGCCCTTTCTCGGTCCGAGACGCTCGATGACGGTGCCAACGAAGTTTTCAGGAACGTCGATCGAGAGGTGCTCGACGGGCTCCATGAGTTCGCCATCGATGCGGCGGGTGACGATCTCGGGGCGGCTGGCCATGAGCTCGAAGCCTTCGCGACGCATCATTTCGATGAGAATGCCGAGCTGAAGCTCACCACGGCCAAGGACCTTGAAGGAGTCCGGGGAGCCGGTGTCCTGCATCTTGAGCGAGACGTTGGTGAGGAGCTCCTTCTCAAGGCGGTCCTTGAGATTGCGCGAGGTGACGAACTTGCCTTCGCGACCGGCGAAGGGGCCGTTGTTGACGTTGAACTGAATGGCGATCGTGGGTTCGTCGATGGTGATCTTCGGGAGCGGCTGGGGGTTCTCGAGGTCGCAGAAGCTTTCGCCGATGAAGATGCCGGGGATGCCGGCGATGGCGACGATGTCGCCGATCTGGGTCTCTTCGATGTCGGTGCGCTTGAGGCCGGAGAAGCTGAAGAGCTTGGTGATCTTGTGCTTGGTGAAGGTGCCGTCGATCTTGGCGACGGTGTACTCCTGGCCGGTGCGCATGGTGCCGTTGAAGACGCGACCGATGGCGAGACGACCGAGGTAGTCGGAGTAATCGAGGTTGGTGACGAGGATCTGGAGGGTGCCATCGGGATCGCCCTTGGAGACGGGGATGGTCTGGATGATCTGCTCGAAGAGGGGCTGGAGGTCGGTGCCGGGGACGTTGAGGTCGTGGGTGGCGGTGCCGAGCTTGCCGTTGGTGTACATGACGGGGAAGTCGAGGACAGATTCGTCGGCGTCGAGGTCGATGAAGAGGTCGTAGACCTCGTTCAGGACTTCCTGGGGACGGGCGTCGGGACGGTCGATCTTGTTGATGACGACCATGGGGGTGAGCCCGGCTTCGAGAGCCTTCGAGAGGACGTAGCGGGTCTGGGGGAGGGGGCCTTCGGAGGCGTCGACGAGGAGGACGACGCCGTCGACCATCTTCAGGGCGCGTTCGACTTCACCGCCGAAGTCGGCGTGGCCCGGGGTGTCGACGATGTTGATCTTGTTGTCGTGATAGTAGAGGGCGGTGTTCTTGGCAAGAATGGTGATGCCGCGCTCTTTTTCGAGATCGTTCGAGTCCATGACGCGCTCGACCATGGTTTCGTTGGAGCGGAAGGTGCCGCTCTGGCGGAGCATGGCGTCGACGAGGGTGGTCTTGCCGTGGTCGACGTGGGCGATGATGGCGATATTGAAGATCGGCTTGAGGGGGGTCGTAGGGGTGCTCACTGCGGTTGGATGTCCTGTTCTGTGCGCTTGGGAATAATGCAGATGGTGGAAATGCGCGGCCCTCCTAGTCTACCGCACTCGGAGGCAGAAAGACTGTTTTGGGGCGGATGGAGGGCTACAGGCGTGGTTTTGGGCGGGGAATTCTTGGGGTTGTAACGCTGCCGGGTGGGCTAGCGGGCGTTGAAGTGGATGCTGACGACGATGCCGTCGCCGGTGGTCTGCCACTGGACGGGGCCGTCGAGGGCGACGGGCTTGCCGTTGCGCAGGACGACGAGTTCGGCACCGCGGGACGGGCAGGTGTGGGCTTCGGCGTTGCCGGAGGTATCGACGGCGATGCTATCGGAGGTGTCGCCGACGGCGTCGCAGACGATGTTGACCGGGCCGACGTAGGTGGGGGCGAGCTCAATGTGGGCCGACTTCTTGCAGCCCATGGCCGCGGTGACGGCGCAGGCTGTGAGGGTGAGGGCGATGATGGCAGTTCGGTTGCTCAGCTTCATTCCAGTTGGCTTGGCCCCTGTTCGGATGATCGCACGATGGGGCGGTGGGGGCAAACGGCTTGGATCACGGCTGGGGATTGGGGATGGTGCCGGAGATGGCGTCGTCGAGGGTGATGTTGTTCTTGTCGAGGAGGTCGCCGAGGGCGTGGTCGAGGTCGATCTGGGCCTTCTTCCAGTTGGCGCGGGCGGCGATCTCGGTCGAGCGGGCCTGGGCGAGGTTGGATTGGTTCTGGACGACGAGGAGCTGGGTGCTGGCGCCGACGGAGAGCTGCTCTTTGACGGATTGCAGGAGCTGTTCCTGATAGCCGCGAGCGGTGCGGGCGGCTTCGTAGGCGGACTGGGCGGTTTCGAGGGCGATGACGGCGTTTTCGATGTCGACGCGGATCTGGTCGGAGAGCTTTTCGGTGCGGGCCTGGACCTGGCGGAGCTGGACGGCGTCTCGGGTGGCGTCGGCCTGGGCGACGCGGTTGCGCAGGGGGAGGGTGAGCTGGACGCCGCCCTGGTAGATGGTCGAGGTCTTGAGGCCGCCAAGGGCGAAGTTTGAAGGGAGCTGGGCGAGGCCGGTGCCGGTGGTGCCGAGGGTCTCGAGGGCCTGCTCGGAGACGCCACGGGTCTGGACGTTGCCGTAGAGGTTGAGCTGGGGGAGGGTCTGGTTGCGGGAGGCCTGGACGCTGAGCTTGCCGGATTCGATTTGCAGGGCGGACTGGGCTAGGTCGGGGCGGCGGGCGAGGCCCTGCTGGACGAGCGTGGGGGTGTCGAGGGTGGTTTGGCCGATGGCGGCGGGGTCGAGGTGGTCGGGGACCTGGATGCGGTCGGTGGGGACGATCTCGGAGACTTGCGCGGAGAAGACCGGGGAGCTGGAGCGGAGGAGCTGGTTGCGGAGGATGGTCTCCTGCTGGCGGTAGAGGCTTTGGGACTGGATCAGGTCGTAGCTGGAGGAGGCGACGAGGGCCTGGACGCGGGTGAGCTCGATTGGGGCGAGGGTGCCTTGCTGGACCTGGATGGAGTCGTCGGAGGCGAGCTTTTGGGCGGAGCGGAGGCTTTCCTGTTGAACAGTCACGTTTTCGCCGAGGCTGACCAGGTCGAAGTAGAGGCGGGAGATGCCGTAGATGGTTTCTTGCACTTGCTGCTCGAAGAGGAGGCGGGAGACTTTCTTGTCGAGGTTGGCGATGCGGAGGTAACGGGTATTGACGCTGCCTCGACCGCGGAGGAGAGGCTGGGTGAAGGTGCTGGAGGTGCTGGGGGTAGAGAAGGGATCGAGCTGGGAGGTGGAGCCGTAGAGGACAGGGGAGTCGTTGTTGGCGGTGAGTTCGAGCTGGGCGCCGGTGCGGAAGCCTTGAATGTAGGAGAGGTTGGCGGTGACGAAGTGGAGGGTTGCGGTACTCGTCGTGTTGGTGTCGGTGGTGGTGCCGAGGGTGTTGGTGTCGGAGCGCTGGAGGTAGCCGGACTGCAGGAAAAGGGTGGGGTCGAAGAGCGGGACCGTCGGGCCCGAGGAATAGATGGAGGTGCCGAGCTGAGAGAGGCTGGACTGGGTTTGGGTGCTCGAGTTGAGGCTGGTGAGGTCGGTGACGGCGGGGTTGGTGGGATTGCCGCTCGAGGCGGTGGTGCTGAGGAGTGGGCTGCCGGGGGCGCCGACGCCGTTGGGGGTCTCCTGGATGCTGAAGTCGATGCCGCGCAGGCTGCCGCCGCCCTGGGCTCGGATGAGATCGGTGTCGGCGAGGACGAGGTTGTCGCGCTCGACTTCGACGTCGAAATTGTTCTCGAGCGCGAGGGCGATGGCGTCGTGGAGGGTGAGGTAGAGCGTGCTGTCTTTTATGAGCGAGGTGAGGCGGGTGCTGTCGCCGGCAAAGAGCTCAGGAACCGAGGCGCGGCGGTAGGGGCCGAGGAAGCCGAGGAAGTCAGGGCGAAGGCCAGCGGGCTCGGAGCGCTGGGGGGTACGGGTTGTGTTTGCGTCCTGGGTCAGGCGAGCGGCTTGTGCCTGTGGATTTGCGATGAAGGATGGGATTGCGGGGATGGTGGGTTGCGGGGCGTCGACCGTTGACTCGGGGACGGGGGTGGGGAGGGTCTGCTGGGGGACGGTGAGGGCAGAGGGGCTGTCGGGTGGGTAGGCGGGGAGGAGTTGGGGAAGTGGAGTTTCTTCCTGCTGTGTCGACGGGGGTGTAGAGGGCTGGGCGGTCTGGCCGGGCAGCGGTGGTGGGACGTCGACCGGGGGGAGGGTTGGGGTCTGGGCGCCCGCTGTGATCGTTAGGGCAAGGGCGCAGGCCAGGGTGGCTGCGTGGAGGAAGGCAAATTCGGGGGTCTCTCCACTGCGCACCTCACGGTGAGACTGTGAGGTGCTTCGGTCGAGATGACATGCTTTATTTACGGGGGCGGAATTGGGCGGGAGCGGTCTCGCTTCGCTCGAGGCCCACCTTAGGCGCGATGGTGCTGCGCCGAAGATGGGGCACCCGGCTTTGGCGCTGAGTGTTGGGATGGCAGTGGGATGCTTTGGGGTCTGGGGAGTTTTGGGCATTAGGGGTGGCTCCCGGAGCTGTTCGTGTCGGACTTGTCCTTTTGCTGGCCGCCGGACTTCTGCTGCTGACTACTGCCCTTTGTCTGCTGTTGCTTGGCTTGCTGGCCCTGCATGTTGGCGTCGGTGATGGCCTGGTTGCCGTACTGGCTGGAGCCGCCGGGAGGGGCGGATTGGTTCGAGCCGGCCTGGGGGTTGGGGTTCAGGCCGGGAGCGGTGGAGTTTTTGACCTGGACTGGAGCGCCTTCGCGGACGTCGTCGGTGATGGAGATGGCGAGGAGGTCGCCTTCGTTGAGGCCGCCGAGGATCTCGGTGGAGGTGCCGTAGTCGCGGCCGATGACGACGGGCTGCATGTGGACCTTGCCGTCCTTGATGACGGCGACGGAGCTCTTGTCCTGGCGGATGACGATGGCGTCGCCGGGGATGAGGATGGAGCCTGAGGCGTGGCCTGCGCCGGGGCTGGGGACGGCATCGAAGGTGGCGACCGCGTACATGCCGGAGGTGAGCTTGTTGTCGGCGTTGTCGACCTGGACTTCGACGAGGAGGGTGCGTGTGTTCTGGTCGATGGCCCCGGCGGTGCGGGTGACCTGGCCGGAGAAGACGGCGCTGGGTTGTTCCTGCATATGAATGCTGACGTGCTGGCCTTTGGCGATGGAGGCGGCGTAGCCCTCGGGCACGGCGACGAAGATGCGAAGACGCTGGACGTCGGCGAGGGTGAAGAGCGCGCCACCCTGGGCGTTGCCGGTGGCGGGCGTGGCGGCGGTGGGAGCGACGCCGGTGGTGCCGGAGGTGTTGACGTAGGCGGAGGTGGAGCCGGTGGTTTGCGGCTGGGCGGATCCGGCCCCGGCGGACTGCGCGGTTCCGGCCGCGGAGACGAGGGCGCCGATGTCGAAGTTGCGCGCGGTGATGACGCCGTCGAAGGGAGCGGTGACGCGTTCGTACTGCTGGAGGGCAATGGTGCGCTGGAGGTTGGCCTGGTAGGCGGCCACGTTGCGGTCGGCGGCGGCGAGATTGGCGAGTTGGGCGCGGTAATCGGTCTCGCGCTGGTCGCCGTCCTGGCGGGAGACGACGCCTTTGGCGACGAGGACGCGCCAGCGCTCTACCGTGACCTTGGTGAGGGCGAGCTGGCTGTTCTGCTGATCGCGCTGGGCAACGGCTTGATCGACTTGCTGCTTGGCCTGGAGGACCTGCTGGTCGAGGTCGGGGGAGTCGACGACGGCGAGGAGCTGGCCCTTGTGGACGTGGTCGCCGAGGTCGACGAGGCGCTTCGAGATGTAGCCGCTGGACCGGGCGTAGACGTTGGCTTCGAGGTAGGGGGTGGTGGTGCCGGGGATGGTGAGGCCGCCGGTGTCGGGGGCACGGTGGACGGTTTCGACCTCGACGACGGGGAGGGCGTCGCGCTGTTGCTGGGCGCGGGCGTCGATCTCCTTATTGCGGCTGTGGCGAGGGAGGAAGCCAATGAGGAAGACGATCAGGAAGATGACGATAACGCCGAGGATGAAGAACCAGAGGATGCGGGTGCTCGCCGGCTTCTTGGGCAGGTGAGGGAGGTGGTGGTGCTTTTTGCGGCTGGAGTTCGAGTCGACGAAGGCGTTGCCGAGCTTCTGGTCGTCGAGAGAGTTGGGGTCGGCGAAGGCGCGGCCGAGATTCTCGTCGTCGCGGCCTTTGTTGTAGGGGTAGGAGGAGCGGTTCGCTCGGTCGTGCTCTCGGTCTTGCTCGGGATCGGGGGTAGGCATTACGCGGTTTGCTCCTGAGCTTTGTAGTCGTGGCCTTCGTACTCTTCGTCGATCTCGCGGTCGAAGTCGATGGGGGCGTTTTTCTTGAGCAGGGAGTAGATGACGGGGACGATGAAGAGGGTGCCGACGGTAGCGAGCAGCAGGCCGCCGATGACAGCGCGGCCAAGCGGGGCGTTCTGCTCGCCGCCTTCGCCGAGGGCGAGGGCCATGGGAAGCATGCCGATGATCATGGCGAGGGCGGTCATACAGACGGGACGGAGTCGGGTGAAGCCGGCGTTGAGGGCTGCTTCGAAGCGGTCTTTCCCGGCGGTGCGTTCGTCGTTTGCGAAGACCACCATGAGGATGGAGTTGGCGGTGGCGACGCCGATGGTCATGATCGCGCCCATCAGCGAGGGGACGTTGAAGGTGGTCTGGGTGGCGAAGAGCATCCAGAGAATTCCGCAGAAGGCTCCGGGGATGGCCATGAGGATGATGAGGGGGTCGAGCCAGCTTTGGAAGTTGACGGCCATGAGTAGGTAGACGAGGCCGAGGGCGAAGATGATGCCGACGCCGAGACGGACGAAGGACTCGGACATGGTCTGGACTTCGCCACGGAGGGTGAGGGTGGTGCCGACGGGGAGCTTCGGCTTGGTGTCGTCCATGATCTTGCGGATCTCGCTGGCGACGCCGCCGAGGTCGCGCTGATCGACGTCGGCGTAGATATCGAAGGTGGGTTGGATGTTGTAGTGATCGATGATGATGGGGCTGGCATCGCGGCGGAAGCTGGCGAGGTTGCCGAGGAGCTGGCTGGTGTTTCCGGCGGGAGAGCTGATGGGGGTGCGGGCGAGCGAAGGCAGGGAGTCGAGGCGGTAGATGGGGGTCTGGACGACGACCTGATAGTTGACGCCATTGACCGGATTGAGCCACTGGTTGGGCGCGGTCTGGGAGGTTCCGGCGAGCGAGATGAGCATGCTTTGCGAGACGTCCTGCTGAGTGAGGCCGACCTGGCGGGCTTTGCTGCGATCGACGTTGATCTGCATAGTCGGATAAGTGACCTGCTGGTGGATGTGGACGTCGACGGCTCCGGGGATGGCGGCGACCTTCTTCATGAGCTGGGTGGCGAGCTCGTAGTTGTTCTTGCCGCGGCCGACGACCTGAAGATCGATGGGGGCGGGAAGGCCGAAGTCGAGGATCTGGTTGGTGATGTTGGCGGGGGTGAAGAAGAAGACGCCATCGGGGAACTTCTCGGCGAGGTCTTCGCGGAGTTGGCGCATGTATTTCTGCGTGTCGCGCTTGCCGGGCTTGAGGGCGATGAGGATCTCGCCGTCGGAGTTCGAGATGGTCGCGCTGGAGGAGAAGGCGAGATTGATGCCGCCACTGGGGAGACCGATGTTGTCGAGGATGAGGTTGACCTCATCGGGCGGGATGACGTTGCGGACCTCGCGCTCGACGGCGGCGAAGTACTGCTCGGAGTCTTCGATGCGCAGGCCCTGCGGGGGATTGACGTGGAGCCGCATCTGGCCGGAGTCGACGTAGGGGAAGAAGTCCTGGCCGATGACGAGGACGAGTGGGAGGGATAAGGCGATGAAGACGCCGAACATGATGAGGGTGAGGGCGGGGTTGAGCAGGCACCACTCGAGTGCGCCCTTGTACTTGTGGCGCATCTTTTCGAACTGGTGGTCGAAGCGCTTGTGGGTGCGCCAGATCCAGTTGTGTTTCTCCTCTTCGTGGGCGGCGGTTTCGTCCTGGTAGAGGTGGATCTCGGCGGGGAGCAGGAAGTGCATCATGGTGGGGACCAGGGTGCGGGAGAGAAAGTAGGAGGCCATCATGGCGAAGGCGACGGCCTCTGCGAGCGGAGTGAAGAGGTACTTGGCCGCGCCGGTGAGCAGGACGACGGGGATGAAGACGATGCAGATGGAGAGGGTCGAGACGAATGCTGGGGCGGCGACCTGCTGGGCGCTGTCCAGAATGGCGCGGACGAGCGGCTTCTTCTCGGCCATGTTGCGGTGGGTGTTTTCGATCTCGACGGTGGCGTCGTCTACGAGGATGCCGACGGCGAGGGCGAGGCCGCCGAGGGTCATGACGTTGATGGTTTCGCCGAGGGCGGTAAGGATGACCAGCGACGTCGCGATGGAGAGGGGGATCGAGGTGCAGACGATCAACGTGGAACGCCACGACCCGAGGAAGAGCAGGATCATCAGGCCGGTGAGGGCGGCGGCGATCGAGGCCTCGCGGACGACCTCGTTGATGGACTCTTGCACGAAGACAGACTGGTCGAAGAGGGGGGTGATTTTGAGCGACGGGGGGAGACCAGCCTTGACGCGCGGCAGGGAGTCTTTGACGCCTTTGACGATGTCGAGGGTGGAGGTCTTGCCGTTCTTGAGGACGGTTAGCAGGGCGGAGCGCTTGCCGTCCTGGCGGACGATGTTGTTCTGGACGGCGTAGCCCTCCTCGACCTGGGCGACATCCTTCATGTAGACGATGGCCCCATTGGAGGCGCGTATGGGGAGATCGTTGAGGGCGGAGACAGTGGAGGGGCTGCTGTTGAGCTTGACGACGAACTCGCGGTCGCCCATGCGAGCGGTTCCGGCGGGGAGAATGAGGTTCTGCTGGGTGATGGCGGTCGAGACGTCGGTGGCGGAGATGTGCTTGGAGTACATCAGGTTGGGGTCGGCGTCGACCATGATCTGACGGACCTTGCCGCCGTAGGGCAGCGGGACGGACGCGCCGCGGACGGTGGCGAGGCGGGGCCGGATGAAGCTGAGGCCGAGGTCGTAGAGGTCTTCTTCGGAGAGACCCTCGCCGGAAAGCGCAAGCTGGACGATGGGTACGCTCGAGGCGTCGTATTTGATGATCGCCGGCGGAAAGCTGCCTGGAGGCAGCACGCGGAGGATGGTCTGGACGATGGCCGTGACCTGAGACATGGCGAGCGAGACATCGACGTTTGGCTGGAAGTAGACTCGGATGACGGAGACGCCTTGGTAGGACTCGGACTCCTGGTGCTCGATATCGTTGACGGTCGTGGTGAGAGCGCGCTCGCAGACAGTGACGATGCGGCCTTCCATCTCGGTAGGAGTGAGGCCGGCGTAGGTCCAGACGATGGTGACGACCGGGATGTTGATGTAGGGGAAGATGTCCTTGGGGGTTTCAACGGCGGAGCCGATGCCAAGGATGAAGATTAGGAGCGACACAACGACGAAGGTATAAGGACGCCGCAGCGCCAGCTTTACGATCCACATACTTCCCTCTGGGGTTTTACCGTCTGTACCTTGTTAGGGCTATTGACGTAAGAGATGCAGGGAAGGACGCTCGCGGTGCACGGATGGAGAGATTTCCGGCGGTCGCTTTGATCGGATGAAGGACTTTCGCCGAAACGGGAAGGGACCGCGCGATGGCGGTCCCTTCGGGTATAGCTGGTTGCGAGTGGTTGGAATGAACTACTTCTTGGCGGTTTCGAAGCGCTTGTTGATCTCGTCCCAGTTGACGACGCTCCACCATGCGGCGAGGTAGTCGGGGCGCTTGTTCTGGTACTTGAGGTAGTAGGCGTGCTCCCAGACATCGTTGCCGAGGATGGGGTAATGGCCCTGGGAGAGGGGGTTGTCCTGGTTGGCGGTGGTGACGATCTTGAGCTTGCCGCCCTCGAAGATGAGCCAGCCCCAGCCAGCGCCGAACTGCTTGGCGGTGGTCTCGTTGAAGGTCTTCTTGAAGGTCTCGAAGTCACCGAAGTCGGCCTTGATCTGGTCGGCAATGGCGCCGGTGGGCTCGCCGCCGCCGTGGGGCTTCATGATCTGCCAGAACATGGTGTGGTTGACGTGGCCGCCGCCGTTGTTCTGGACGACCTTGCGGACGTCTTCGGGGATGGCGGCGAGATCCTTGATGAGATCTTCAGGGGTCTTCGAACCGAGCTCGGCATGCTTCTCGACCGCGCCGTTGAGGTTGGTGACGTAGGTCTGGTGATGCTTGTCGTGGTGCAGCTTCATGGTTGCTTCGTCGATGGTGGGCTCGAGGGCGGCATAGTCGTAGGGAAGAGGGGGAAGTTCGTAGGCCAAGGTAAATCTCCTGTCGTCGTTCTGTGGGGCTGTTAGTCCGAAAGTTCTATCTGGTGTCGAATGCGTGGCGTTGTTTCGGCCACACGCGGAGCCTGGCTGTCAGTAGCTTCGATGCCTTCCGGCGTTCCTGCGATGCAGCAGAACACGAGAGAAGACGCGATCGCCCTGGGGGGATTATGCGGGCCGTGTCCGCATCTCTCCCAGCCTTCGCATGATAGCGCAGGTGGATGAGGCACAGGTTCCGCATCGGTCCTATAGCACTTTAGATTTAATGAGCATTTGTTTCCCAAGCGCACGCAGCGGAAGGATTTGAGGTTTAATGGCAGTCACGATGAGTGATTTGACTGCTTCCTATCGCTGGCTGGATGACGACGGCGCCGCTTTTGGCGCTCCTGGACTGGAACCGCGCTGGACTTCGAGCAGGAAAGACGCGGTTTCTACGGCGTACTCCGCGTCGAGCCGGGTGTGGTTCACGGTATCGCACGGGACGTTGAACGAGATCTACTACCCGACGATCGATCGGCCGCAGACGCGGGATATGGAGCTGCTGTTTACCGACGGCGAGACGTTTCTCCATGAGGAGAAGCGCGACTTCGAGTACGACTTTCATTACATTCACCCGAATGCGCTGGCGGTACGGGTGGTGGCGAGCGACCTTGAGGGGCGTTATACGGTCACCAAGGAGTTCATCTCGGACCCGCACCATCCCGTGGTTCTGATGAACGTGAAGGTGTCGGGCGAAGAGGCTGTGGTCTCGCGGCTGAAGTGCTATGCGCTGCTGGCTCCGCACCTGGATGGCGGCGGTGCAGGGAACTCGGCGCGCTCGATCGAGGTGGCCGGGCAGCGCGCGGTGCTGGCGTGGAAGAAAGGTACATCGCTGGCGATGGGCGTTGACTGCGGGTTTACGCGGACCTCATGCGGATATGTGGGATCGAGCGATGGGTATCAGGACCTGTCGAGCGACATGAAGATGAACTGGCAGTTTGGGCAGGCGCTGAACGGGAACATCGCGGTGATGGGCGAGATCGATGTGGCGCATAACCGGGAGTTCACGGTGGCGATTGCATTGGGCGATGGGCACCATGCGGCGCTCGCCGGGTTGATGCAGACGCTTTCGACGCCGTATGAGCTGCACCAGAAGAGGTTTATCGAGCAGTGGCTGCGGGCGGAGGCGCCGGGACGGCTTGCAGAGGCCTCGACTGATGAGGGGCGGCTGATGCGAATCAGCCAGAATATTCTGCTGGCGCATGAGGATAAGACGTACTCGGGTGCGTTTATCGCGTCGGCGTCGATTCCATGGGGCGCGTCGAAGGGCGATGACGACCTGGGCGGGTATCACTTGGTTTGGACGCGGGATATGGTGCAGACGGCGACGGCTCTGCTGGCCTGCGGTCGCGTCGATACAGCACGGCGCGCGCTGGTGTATCTGGCGTGTACGCAGCGGCCGGATGGAAGCTTCGCGCAGAACTTCTGGATCGATGGAACGCCGTACTGGACGGGGATTCAGTTGGATGAGGTCGCGTTCCCGATCATTCTCGCGTGGCGGCTCTGGAAGCAGGATGGGCTGGGGAACTTCGACGTGTTTCCGTTTGTCGAGAACGCGGCGGCGTTCCTGGTGCGGTATGCGCCGGTGACGCAGCAGGAGCGCTGGGAGGAGAACGCGGGATACTCGCCGTCGACGCTGGCGGCGGTGATCGCGGGGCTGATCTGCGCGGCGGATATTGCCCGGGCCTACCAGGCGACGGAGCTGGCGAGCTTCCTGGAGACGTATGCGGACTGGATCGAGGGCAATCTCGATGCGTGGACGACGACCAAGGATGGCGTGCTGCATCCGGACGTGAAGTACCACTACATGCGGGTGAGGCCACCGGCTGAGGGCGAGCCGTTTCATAACTCGTTCGCTGCGCCGGGGTCGATTCATATTGCCAACCGTGGCCCGGATGAGAAGTACGACTACGAGGCGCGCGAGGTGATCGACGGTGGGTTCCTCGAGTTGGTGCGGTACGGAATTCGGCGGGCGGATAATCCGCTGATCGTCGACTCGTTGAAGGTGGTGGATGCCTGCCTGAAGATCGAGACGCCCTATGGCGACGCGTGGCGGCGGTATAACCATGACGGCTATGGGCAGAGAAAAGACGGCGGCCCGTACGAGGGCTGGGGTCAGGGCCGGGCATGGCCGCTGCTGGGCGGTGAGCGGGCGCACTATGAGCTTGCCGCGGGCAACGATGTGTCGGAGTTCATCAAGGCGTTTGAGCGGTTCAGCTCGATCGGAGGAATGCTGCCGGAGCAGATCTGGGATCACGAGGACCTGCCGGAGGAAGGGCTCTACCTGGGGCGGTCGGCTGGTGCGGCGCAGCCGCTGGTGTGGGCGCACTCGGAGTATCTGAAGCTGCTGCGGTCGACGGCGGATGGACGCGTGTTCGACCGGATCTCGGTGGTGGAAGAACGCTATGCGCAGGCGAGCGGGGAACGCAGCTTCGTGAGCTTGATCGAGGTGTACCAGACGGCGCGGCCGATCTCGACGATGGTCTCGGGACTGATGCTTCGGGTGATGGACGCGGCACGGTTTCGAGTGGTGTATTCGTTCGATAACTGGGCGACGAGCACGAGCCTTGAGTCGCGCAATGTCGGGTACCCGGGTTCATATGCGGATATTCAGACGACGCCGGAGCAGGGCGGGACGATCGTGTTTACGCTCTACTGGCCGGGCGATAACCGGTGGCTGGGGCGAAATCTCGAGGTAAACCTGGTCAAGGCCTAAGATTGCAGGAACCGCCTGCAGGCAGCGCGCAGCGATTAGCTGCTGGTGCCTGCGGCGGTCGACGCGATGAGGTAGATGATCGCGGATGATGTTAACAACGCTGGAACGTGTTCAGCCAAGACCGCTTGTACACTGTTAAAGCTTGAGCGCGCAGCCCAATTTGCAGCCCGGCATTTCGCCGGATGAAAAAAATCACCTGAGAAAAGGAATACGAATGAGCGAGCAGCAGACGCAGGATCAACAGAGTGAGCTGGATCAGCTATCCATCAATGCCCTTCGCTTTTTGGCCGTAGATTCGGTGGAGAAGGCCAAGAACGGCCATCCTGGCGCTCCGCTGGGTTGCGCACCGATCGCCTACCTGCTGTATCACAAGTACATGAAGCACGATCCGTCGCAGCCGAAGTGGATCGATCGCGACCGCTTCATTCTGTCGAACGGGCATGCTTCGACGCTGCTCTACGGCGTGCTGCACCTTGCTGGGTATGACCTGCCGATAGAGCAGCTCGAGAACTTCCGGCAGTGGGGATCGCACACGGCCGGACACCCGGAGTATGGCGAGACGCCGGGCGTTGAAGTGACGACCGGACCGCTTGGCCAGGGCTTCGGTATGGCTGTCGGCATTGCGACTGCTGAGAAGCACATGGCGGCGGTGTACAACCGCGATACGTACAACGTGATCGACCACCACACCTATGTGCTGTGCGGCGACGGCGACCTGATGGAAGGCATCTCGCACGAGACGGCCTCGCTGGCCGGGACGCTGGGCCTGGGCAAGCTGATCGTGTTCTATGACGACAATTTGATCTCGCTCGATGGACCGACGGAACTCTCGTACACCGAGGATGTGACCAAGCGGTTTGAGGCCTATCACTGGCAGGTGCTGAGCGTTGCGGACGGCAACGATCTCGCAGCGTTGGAAGATGCGATCAAGGCGGCGAAGGCGGAGACGACCAAGCCGACACTGATCCGCGTGCGGACGGTGATTGGATTCGGCAGCCCGAAGGCTGGAACGAACAAGGTTCACGGCGAAGCTCTCGGAGTGGATGCCGTGGCGGCGACCAAGCGCAACCTGGGCTGGCCCGAGGACAAGTTCTTCTACGTGCCGGATGCGGCGCGCGCGAACTGGGATCAGGCCAAGCTGAAGGGCAAGGACGCCCATGCGGCGTGGCAGGCTGAGTTCGACGAGTACAAGAAGGCGTATCCGGAGCCGGCGACGGAGTTCGAGCGCACGGTGAAGGGCGAGTTGCAGGCGGGCTGGGAGAAGAAGATTCCCGTATTCCCGACCGACAAGCCGGTTGCGACGCGCAACGCCGGACAGGTTGTCATGCAGGCGATCGAGAAGGTTGTGCCGGAGCTGTTTGGCGGCGCGGCTGACCTGACCAGCTCGACCAAGACGATCTTCAAGGACTCGCCGAGCTTCCATGTGGACCCGGCTGGCCGCAACGTCTTCTTCGGCGTGCGCGAGTTCGGCATGTGCGCGATGGTGAACGGTATGGCGGCGCACGGCGGGCTGATTCCGTACGGCTCGACGTTCTTTGTGTTCTCCGACTACTGCCGTTCTGCTCTGCGCATGTCCGCGTTGATGAGCGTTCACTCGCTGTTCGTCTTCACGCATGACTCGATTGGTCTGGGCGCTGACGGTCCGACCCACCAGCCGGTGGAGCACCTGATGAGCCTGCGCGCGATCCCGCAGCTGACGGACTTCCGTCCGGCGGATGCGAACGAGACGGCTGCCTGCTGGCAGCTTGCTCTGGAGCGCAAGAGCGCGAGCTTCATGGCGTTGTCGCGGCAGGATCTGCCGGTGATCGACGCTGAGAAGTACAAGGTGCACGAGGGTGTGAAGAAGGGTGCCTATGCGCTTGACGATTCGGGCAAGGACATCATCCTGATCGCGACTGGTTCGGAGGTTGAGCTGATTGTGAAGGCGGCTGAGGAGCTGAAGGCTGCCGGGATCAACGCATCGGTTGTGTCGATGCCGAGCTTCAAGATCTACGACGAGCAGGATGAGGCGTACAAGGCCAAGCTGATGCCGGAGAACACGCCAAAGTTGGCGGTTGAAGCCGGTGCAACGATGGGCTGGTGGAAGTATGTCGGCCACAACGGCGGCATCATCGGTGTGGACAAGTTCGGTGCTTCGGCACCTGGACCGATCGTGATGGAGAAGTACGGCATCAGCGTTGCGAACATCGTGGAACACGCAAAGAAGCTGGTGAAGAAGTAAAGCTTGAGTGGGCCGGGCATATCGCCCGGCCCAACTTGCTTTTGGGGTAAGGGCGCTCGCAGGCGGGCCTGTTCTCGCGTCTTTCGTTGACCCGCTGCGGGCCTGATGTTTTGTGAGCGAGTGGTTTCTTCTGACTCTTCCGATCGGGCGTCCGCATCCAAGGGGAAGCAGAGGCATCGAGGACGGTCCGGATCGCGTCTTGGTCTGGGAAGTTCAATTGCTCTCTGAAGCGAGGAATATGGAACAGTCGCACGAGCAGACGGCGAAGAAGGTCTGGTTCATCA
>Ga0302314_10010171_pt1 | contig 16495 bp, 13 predicted proteins | sample III_Palsa_N2_3_FD_200533 | JGI IMG/M metagenome (GOLD analysis project Ga0302314, IMG submission 200533) | Peat permafrost microbial communities from Stordalen Mire near Abisko, Sweden - III_Palsa_N2_3 | ecosystem: Environmental > Terrestrial > Soil > Palsa > Peat permafrost | place: Sweden... | reverse complement strand
CAGTCGCTTCGCGACAGCTCCCCCAACGGGGGAGCAATTGGGACTAGCGCCGCGCAGCACCTGCCAAAACGCAATACGCTGTCGTCGCGGCCGGTTTGCGAACACCTGCGTGCGGACGCATAAGACGCCATGGCCTACGATCCCGGTTCCGTCCGCGAAGTCCGCACCCAGCATGTCGCCGCGGCGATTGGGTGGGGCCAATAAGCAGCACCATGAATCGCACGCAACTCATCGAGCTGATACGGCGCCTGAATATCGATCGGCGATCGTACAGCTTCGACCGGAAGGAGCCACCCGAAGAGGGCTACGTCCTGGAACACGTCGGTAGCCGATCGGTCGTCTATTATTTCGAGCGAGGGGGCGTTCGTAACGTGGCCGACTTCGAAAGCGACTTTGACGCTTGTGATTTCTTCTACGAACAGCTCCGGAAGATGGCTGTCTTCTTGTCCGATGCGTCAGCAACGGACGCGGGCGCTGCAAAGCACACTCCCTTCAAGCCGCGCAGATAACTCCTGTCGACCGAAGCGGCGTGCGGACGCATAAGACGCCATGGCCTACGATCCCAACTCCGTCCGCGAAGTCCGCACCCTCTTTGTCGCTGACGGCGAGGACGGCGTGCGGCTGGACCGCTGGTTCAAGCGCCGCTGGCCGCACCTGAACCATATTCAGATCCAGAAACTGGTCCGCTCCGGCCAGATCCGCGTGGATGGCGCGCGAGCCAAGGCGGACAGCCGGCTGACGGCCGGGGCGCAGGTGCGCGTGCCTCCGCTTCCAAGCGCCGGCGCCGCCGAACAGAGCAAGGCCAGCATCTCCCCGCGCGACATCGCCTACGCCAAGTCGCTGGTGCTGTATGAGGACGACGAGGTGCTGGCGCTGAACAAGCCGGTGGGCCTGGCGGTGCAGGGCGGCACCAAGACCACCCACCATATCGATCGGCTGCTCAGCGCCTGGGGCGAGGGACTGGAGCGGCCACGCCTCGTGCACCGGCTGGACCGCGACACCTCCGGCGTGCTTCTGCTCGGCAAGTCGCCGGGCGCGGCGGCCAAGCTCGCCGGCGCCTTCGCCCACCGCAAGGCGCAGAAGACCTACTGGGCCATCGTCGCCGGCGCGCCCAAGCCGCCGGAGGGCGTCATCGAGCTGCACCTGGCCAAGAAGGGCGTCGGCGACCGCGAGATGATGCTGCCCGCCGAACCGAAAGAGGCCGGCGCCCAGCCGGCGCACACCGAATATGTCACCGTCTCCAGAGCCGCCCACCGCGCCACCTGGATGGCGCTGCGCCCGCTCACCGGCCGCACCCACCAGCTGCGCGCCCACATGAAGGCCATCGGCCATTCGATCGTCGGCGACCCGAAGTACAATGACGAGAAGTCGATCGAGCTTTCCGAGGGGCTGAAGCTGCAGCTTCACGCCCGCCGCGTTTCCCTACCGCACCCCGGCGGCGGCCTGCTGGTGGTCGAGGCGCCGATCAGCGCCGAAATGAAGGCCGGCTTCGCCCGGTTCGGCTTCGACGAACATGAGGCCGACGTGGAGCCGTTCAAGGCCAGGCCGGCGCGGAAGCGCACCTAGAGCCGCAGAACGGTGTTATTCAACGCTGGCGGGCGCTGACGAATCGGCGCTTGTTTTCGCTCAACTATTCGCGGGGGCGGAAACCATGCAGAAGACCCTGAAGCCTTTGACGGCGCTGGTGCTCGTCGTCTCGATCCTGCTGATCGTGTTCATCAACACGCCCTGGGCCAGGCCCGAGACCTGGCTCTGGGGCGCCTTTCCGGCCACGGCCGGCCTGATGGTGCTGGCCATCCTGATGGTCGGAGATGCGCTCAACGGCCGCCCGATGGGGCTGATCATCGACAATCGCAACCGGATGAGCCTGTCGAAGCTGCAGATGCTGGTCTGGACCGTCGTGGTGGTCTCGGCCCTGATCGTCTACGCCGCCTACAATGTGCGGCTCCAGGTTCAGGCGCCGCTCGACATCACCATTCCGCCGGAACTGCTGTTCGCCATGGGTATCTCGGCGACCTCCTTCATCGCCACCCCGGCCATCCTCAGCCTGAAGTCCCAGCAGACTCCGGCGCAGGCCGACGTCGACACCGCCAATGCGGCGCCGGGAACCTTGCAGAACAGCGGCAAGGTGTTCGGGCGCTCCCTCGTCAGCGACGCCTCCTGGACCGACCTGTTTCAGGGCGACGAGGTGGGCAATTTCGACTCGCCGGACCTAAGCAAGATCCAGCAGGTCGCGATCACCCTTTTGCTGGTGGGAATCTATTCCGCCCAGATCATCACCCTGTTCGCGGGCCTGACCGCACCCGGCGCCAAACTCGACAGCCTGCCGGTCCTGGGGCAGCAGTTTGTCGTCCTGATGGGCATCAGCCACGCCTCCTACCTGGCTTACAAGGCCGCGCCCCATACGGCCTCCGCGGACCCCGCCGCTGCGGCGGCGGCGCCAGCTCCGACGCCGGCTCCTTCACCGGCTCCAGCGCCCGCACCGGCCCCAGCGCCCGCACCTGCTCCGGCTCCAGCGCCCGCTCCAGTTTCCGGCGGCGGGACCTAGCCGGCCGCGGTCGCTCGGGAGAGCAGCATCTCCCGCGCGGCGGTGAGGATCGTGTCCACCGGTCCGCGGCGGTAGTCCCAGCGCGGGTCTGGATCCGGCGGGTTGACCACCATGGTGGCGTTGGCCTCGAACAGCAGGATGTCGCCATTGGGGCCGAGGCCAAAATCCACCCCGCCGTAGTCGAGCGCCAGGCGTTCGGCGATGGCCTGCAGACCGGCGACAGCGCGCTCGCCCAGCACCGCATCCATATCCGTCAGGAACGCCTCCTCCTCGGCGCGGTGATCGGGCCGCTCGGCCATGTCGGCGGTGAAGTAGTGCACCTTCCAGTCCTCCGAGATGGCCAGGTGCAGCGGATAGAGCCGCCCGTCGATCATCATCACGCGGTACTTGCGAAACCGGCCCCGGGCGTCGCGGGCGTCGAGGTGCTGGATCAACAGCAGCTCATCCCCCGGCAGCCCGGCGGCCAACGCCTCGATGTCCGCGCGCTGATCCACGCGGACGAAGTGTCGCCCGGTATGAAACCCCGGCGAGCGCATCAGCAAGGGGAGGGCGAATGCATGCGCTGCGGCCGTCAGGTCCTCTCGGCGCGTCTTGACGACCTTAGGCGCAATAACGCCGAGAACCCCGGCCAGGCGTTCGGCGATCTCGGCCCGGCCGGTGGGGCGCACCCGCGCCGGCGGATTGACTGCCGGCGCCTGGCTTCGCCGCAGCACCGCCTCGGCCGCCTTCAGCGCCGGCCCGCACAGGTCCGCATCGCCGACGGCGTTGAACACCAGGTCGTGGGCCGGCAAGGGGCCTGAGGCGGCGCGGGACTCCACCGCCAGGACCGAGACGTCGAACCGCTCCTGATCCAGCAGAAACCGCGTCGGCACATTGCCGCCGACCGCCGACACCAGCTCAAGCACGCGGCAGGGCCGTCCCGCGCCGCGATAGGGCCGCACGAGGATCGTCCGCGCCTCATAGCTCCGGCGGCGATGGGCCTCCGCCGCTTGGGCTTCGCCAAGGTCCTGCAGCAGATTGGCCGTGCCCTGCAGGGCGTCCGGATGATCGGGCGCCAGGCGCAGGGCGATCTCAAAGTGGCCGCGCGCCTCGACCGTCTGCCCATCCGCCAGCAGGGCGTTGGCCAGGTTGATGTGGCCGACCGGGTTGGCCGGATGATGCCTGACCGCCTCGGCGTAACAGGTGCGCGCCGCGTTCCGGAAATCGGTCCGGTAGAGCAGGGTCCCCAGGTCGTTGAGGGCGCCGAAATGGCTGGGCGCCCGCGCGATCGCCGCCAGATAGTCGCGCTTGGCCTCCTCATCGCGGCCAAGCTCCGCCAGCCGGCCTGCGCTCCGGTAGAGGCGCTCGGCGTCCTGATCCGCGGGTGGTCGATTGTGGCTGCGGCTCATGGGCCAATTGGACCACGATTCCCGCCTGGGGCCGGTTTGGGCGCGGCGATGCTACAGTGAGCCTCGAACCCCGAGTCGCCGCGCATGACCGCACAGCCCAAGGCCGCCACAGAGCCGCTCGGCAGACCGCCGGAGCCCGGCGAGCCCGCGCCCTTCTTCACCGCCGCCACCGGCGGCGTCGAACGCTACAGCCTGGACGCCGCCGCCGGCCGCTGGATCGTGCTGATGATGTTTGGCACGCTGTCGTCGCCGGCGTCCCTGCATGCGCTGGAACTCGCGCTGCGGCGCCGCGACCTGTTCAACGACACGGACGCGGCCTTCTATGGCGTCACGGTGGACGCCGCCGACCGGCAGCGCGGCCTGATCGATTCCGAGCCCGGCGTCAGGTTTTTCTGGGACCTGGACCGGGCGGTCTGCCGGCTCTACGGCCTCGCTAACGACGACTTCCTGCGCCCGGCCATCTTCCTGATCGACCCCGCCTTCCGCATCGCCATGGCCGAGCCGATCGAGGCCATTGAACCTGTGCTGGACCGGCTGGAAGAGGAGTTGCGCGCGCCTGGCGCGAACGACCGGACCGCGCCGGTGCTGATCCTGCCGCGCGTGCTGGAGCCGGAGCTGTGCCAGACCCTGATCGACTACTACCAGAGCGGCGCGCCGACCGAATCCGGCTTTGCCATGGAAGTCGACGGCCAGACGGTGACGCGGCTAAACCCTACCCTCAAGCGGCGCACCGATGTCACCATTGAGGACCCGGCGCTGATCGAGGCGGTGCGGACCCGCCTTGAGACGCGGCTCTTTCCCATGGTCGAGCGGGCCTTCGGCTGGCGAGCCACGCGGATCGAACGCTACCTCATCTGCTGCTACGCCGCCGAGGACCAGGGCTTCTTCTTCCCCCACCGCGACGACGCCACCGCCGGCACCGCCCACCGCAAGTTCGCGGTCACGCTGAACCTGAACGCCGAGGACTATGCCGGCGGCGATCTCAGGTTCCTGGAATTCGGCCACCGCACCTACCGGCCTCCCACCGGCGGCGCGGCGGTATTCGCTTGTGGGCTGCTGCATGAGGCCACGCCGGTGACGCGAGGCGTTCGCTATGCCGTGGTGCCGTTTCTCTACGACGAGGCGGGCGAGCGGTTGCGCCGAGCCAACAATGGCCGTGTTGGCGATTAGGGAAGCGAACCTATTTCCACACGCCCTAACCTTCCCCGTGCCCTCGCCCTTGTGGCGAGGGCCCATTGAACTCAAACGGTTGGAAGCTTTCAGCAGTGACGCCGTCTGCTTTCGGGCGCCAAGCCGACGGGGAAAATCGACCCGGAGCAGACGTCGCATTGCCAGGTCGAGGGACACTGATAACCTCCCGCTGCAAGTTGCTGGGAGCGTATCGTGGCTGAAGGGGTGTTGGACGGTCTCGTAGGCGGCGACGATGAGGGCGCGCGGCCGGAAGCGGGCGTCGAGTCCAAGCTGAGCGCGGAAGCCTTTGCCGCCGCCGTGGCCGCCGACCACGCCAAATACGATCCCGGCGTCGCCCGCGCCACACAGGCCTTCCTGGAGCGGCAAGCCAGCCTTCTAAAGTCTCAGGACGATCAGCTCAACGCCGAGAGCGACCTGCGCCTCTCCCACCTGCGCAGTCAATCGCTCGAAGGCAGGATCAGGCGCGTCGGCCAGCGTGTTCGCGTGGGGATGCAGATCTTCGTCGCCGTGATCGCCACCGTCATCGGCCTGGGTCTGCTGGTGATGCTATTTGACGCCTTCACCTCGCGGTCCGTGGTGGTGAACGCCTTCAAGGCGCCAAGCGCGCTCGCCGGCCGCGGCCTGACCGGCGATGTGGTGGCGTCGGGGGTCCTGGACGGTCTGCAGAAGCTGCAATCGGCGACCCGGACCCCGACCAAGATCCTGAACACCACCAGCGCATGGGCGTCGGACGTGAAAATCGAAGTACCGGAGACCGGCGTGTCCATCGGTGAGATCAGCCGCCTTCTGCACCAGCGATTCGGAAACGACGTGCACATCGACGGCGACCTGATTCAGACCGAAACCGGCGGCTTGACCCTGACCGTTCGAGGCGACGGTGTTCCGGCCAAGTCTTTCACGGGAGACGCGGACGATCTGGACGAGCTGTCCACAGAGGCCGCCGAATATATCTATGGCCGCTCCCAGCCCAGCGAATATGCAGTCTACCTGCAGGACGCCAACCGGATGGCCGATGAGGTCGCCTTCACACGCGAAGCCTCCGCGCGCGCGACCACGGAGACGGAGCGCGCCACACTCGCAAAATATCTGGCCGACGGCTATGCAGGCGTGAACGAGCCGGCCAAGGCGGTCGAGCAATATCGGCTGGTCCTGACGTCGCTGCCCCACCACTCCCCGTTTTGGTGGAAGACCTGGGCCGACATGCTGCCGGAGCTTCCCTTCACCGACGGCGAGGAAGGGGCTTGGCGAGACGCTCGGCGCTTCCTCAGCGAGGCGAACGCGGCGCCCAGGAATGAGCGGCCGCCTCCCTACGATTTTGGTGCGGCCGCCCAGCTTGTCTGGGATATGCCGCTCGAACTGAAGGCAAACCTGGCCGACGCGGAAAGAACCGGCGGCGCCGGCGTGTCATCCTTCAGCGCTGGCCCGGTTCTCGCCGATATCTATGCCCTGATGCACGATCCAGAGCAGGAGGCGCGCGCGATCAGCCGGAGCGATCCGAACGACTACCTCACCAAGGCGGAAGCGCCGCTGCTGGAGGGCTACACAGCTTTGGACAAGGGCGACGCTGCGGGCGCGATTGCGCCGCTGGAAGCGTTCGCCAAGATCTGGCGGACCGATCCGAACCTGAAGAACTACTACGTCGACACTCTATGCTTTCTCGGCCTGGCCTACGGATTGAATGGGGCCTCCGCCAAGGCTGAGGCCGTCTTCAAGGAAGCCGGCCCCTGGTCGTTGTGCTATGCTTTCCGTGCCGACGTGCTGGCCCACGCGGGCGATGTGGCCGGGGCGCAGCGGACCTGGTCGGAGGGGCTGAGGCTGGCGCCAGACCTTCCGATGATCTACCTGCACCGCGGCCGATTTGAACTCGAACATGGCGATCTGAACAGCGCGGCGGCGGACCTCTCGACCGCCAGCGCCAAGGCGCCTCATTTCGCCGACCCGCTGAAGGCCTGGGGCGATCTGCTGGCGCGCGAGGGACAGTGGAAGCTCGCGCTGGCGAAATATGACGAGGCGTTGACCTATGCACCGGCATGGACCCAGCTCCATCAAGCGCGGGACGCGGCGGCCAGGCATCCGCACTGATCCGCCGAATGGTGACAATCCACTCATCTCGGTCGTCGGAAGAGTCGGCTTTCGGGCCGGCGCCGACCGTTTGGTTCGCGCCCCTGAAGTTCCGGCCCCGGAATCTTGCGGCCAGCCAGTTCCGTGGACGCCGTCGCGCCGGCGCCCCGCATGAGGTAGGTTGCGGCCAAGCCGTCCCGCCCCCCACGCTGACCCCAAAGGACCCTTGATGAACACCGTTCTCATTACCGGCTGCTCGTCCGGCTTCGGCCTCGACGCCGCCAGCTATTTCCTGGGCCGCGACTGGACGGTCATCGCCACGATGCGCAATCCCCGTGACGACCTGCTGCCGCCCTCCGAACGCCTGCGCATCCTGCCGCTGGATGTCACGGACGCCGGCAGCATCGCCCAGGCGGTGGAAGCCGCCGGTCCCATCGACGTCCTGGTCAACAATGCCGGCGTCGGTCAGGTCAGCCCGCTGGAAGGCGTCTCGATGGCCAAGATCCGCGAACTGTTCGAGACCAACACCCTGGGAACGATCGCCATGACCCAGGCCGTGCTGCCGCAGATGCGTGAGCAACGCTCGGGCGTGGTCATCAACGTGACCTCCGGCGTGACCTTCCAACCCTTGCCTCTGATGTCGATCTATACGGCGAGCAAGGCGGCGGTGAACGCCTTCTCCGAATCGGTGGCGCTGGAGCTGGAGCCGTTCGGCGTGCGCGTGCGTATCGTCATTCCCGGCCGGGCGCCCGAAACCCCGTTCGGCGAGAACGCCCGTGGCCGCATGGGCATGAACATCCCCGAACCCTACCAGCCCGTGGCGGCGCAGGTGTTCAGCCGCTTTCAGGAGCAGGGCGGCCTGATCACCCATTCGCGGGATGTCTCCGAAGCCGTCTGGCGCGCGGCCACCGACCCCGCCTGCCCGATGCGGCTCCCGGCCGGCGCCGACGCCGTCGCGCGGGCGACGCCTCGCTGAGCGCGGATGCGCTGCAAGAGCGTGTGGGGATGAGCCTGAATCACTGAATCGCTCCCCCATCGGGGGAGCGATTCAGATCGCGGCCTATTCAAGCTGAACCCAACGCGTTCTAAAGCTCCGTCACCGGAACCTTCCGCCCGACCAGTTCGGTGGCGGGCAGGGTGATGGGGCTCCACTCCAGCAGGGCGATGTAGCCATCCTTGGCGGCGACGACCCAACGGCGGCCATCGGTATGCACGACGGCGCCGGGGGCATGACTGTGCCGCTCGGTCCAGCCTACGGCGCGGCGCACATAGACGACGCTGTTCGACAGCTTGGCGATGGTCTCGGTCAGGCCGAAGGCGCGGACCGTGCGCATGATGGTTTCAACCGACTGTGTGAAGTCGAGCAGCCGGTCGTCGTCAGTTGACGCCTTCCAGTAGCTGCCCGGGCCTTGCGGGCGCGCCTGGTCCCACAGGGCGTGGACATTGCGGCCGATCCGACCGGCCAGCCGCCCGAACGCCATCTGGGTCTTCAGGTTCAGGCTCTCGTGACACTCGTCGTCGGACAGATCGAAGGCCTCGCCATCGAGGATGTCGCCGACGTCGAACTTCGCCGCCAGCTTGTGGCAGGCGACGCCCCAGGTCTTGCGCTGCTCCAGGATCGCGCGGAACGCTGGATAGGGGCCGCGGGCGACCGGCAGCGGCGAGGGGTGGAAGTTGAGGCCATAACGCAGGTAGGGCCGCCAATCGCCGACCTTCCAATTGTAGCTGGCGCAGATCAGCGCCTCGCAGCCCAAGTCCGCCAGCGCCTTCAGGTCGCGGTCCTGCATCCGCGAAATCTGGATCGGGATGTTCAGGTCGACCGCCCGCGCCACGGTGGCGCCGTTGGCGCTGACCAGCGGGCCGTACGGGATGGTGAACAGCTTCACCGGCTCCCAGCCCTCCGCCAGCAGGGCGTTGAACACCGGCAGGCAGCGATCCACGCAGGTGATGGCGAACCGCATGCGCTCAGCCTCCCGCCGCGCGCGCGGTCAGGTGGTCCTGGAACGCCTGCAGGATCGGGGCGACGAGGGCGTTCTTGGCCGCGAACACACCGTCCGCCGGCTCCAGATGGGTCAGCATGGTGGCGTTGGCCTCGAACAACAGCACCTGGCCGTCCCGGGTGACGCCGAAGTCGATGCCGCCATAGTCCAGATCGAGCCGCTGGCCCACCGCGCGGATGGCGCTCATCGCCCGCGCGCCGATGGCCGCCTCGGGATCGCGCAGGAAGGCCAGCTCCTCGGCGATCCGGGCCGGATCGCCGGCCATGTCCGTCGACTGATGGTGGACCATCCAGCCGCGACCGATGGCCAGGTGGTAGGCGTGGGGCTTTCGGTCGACAAAGATCATCCGATATTTGCGATAGAAGCCGTCCGCCGAGCGATAGTCATGGAAGGCGGTGACATAGGCGCCGATCCTGGCGTCCAGGCTGATCCGCCCCAGGGCATCGGCGGTGTCGGCAAGCTCAAGACCGGCGCCCCCGTGCGAGCCGGCTGGCCGGATGATCACCGGTATCGCCAGTCCCGCGCGGTCGACCGCCTTCGCCAGCCCTCCGGCGGCGATGTCCGCGCCGGACAGGCGGACCGTACGGGGCGCGGTTAGGTCCGCGATCCCCGCCAGCGTCTCGCCGATCTGGTGGCGGGAGGTCGCCTCGACCCGCGAGGGCAGGTTCAGCACCGGCTTGTCGCAGCGGTCCAGGAAGTCGTCCACGGCCCATCTCGACGCCCTGGCGACATCGGCGTCGCCGATGGCGTTGAGAACCACGGCATAGGCGCCCAGGTTGGCGATCTGCTCCGGCCTGGCGTGCTCCATGTACCAGACCGTCCGGTCGAACCGGCCCCGCGGCATCAGGGCGGCGTAGGGAATATTGCCCGCGCCCCGGCTCACCAGCACCAGGGTGGTGAAGGCCGCGCCGGGCGCGGGCTGGCGATAGAGGCTCTGGCGGGCGTAGGCCAAATCCAGGCGGTGTTCGGCTTCTTCCAGTTCGCCGCGCGCCTGGCAGGTCGCCGCCAGGGTCTGGTAGGCCATGGCGATCAGGGCGCCATCGTCACCGTCTTTGCATGGCGTGCTCAGCACCAGCCGGGCGTGATGGTCCGCCGCCTCGGGCATCTCCACGGACAGATAGAGGCCGGCGAGGTTGGCGTGCGCCTCGCGGACGCGGCCGAGGTCTAGGGCCTGTTTGAAACAGCGCTCCGCGTCCTGCGGGCGATCGGCGGCGGCATAGGCTTCGCCCAGCGCGAGCATGTTGTCGGCGTCGTCCGGATTCAGGACCGCGGTCAGTTCCAGCTTGACCAGCTCCGGATCGCCCGAGGCCAGCGCCGCATGGACCTCCTCCAGCAGGCTGGCCGCGTCCGCATTGCTCGGCGCCATAGCCGCCGCCTGCTGCGCCGGGATCAGCGCCTCGGCGGCCCGCCTCGCCTGGAGCAGGCCGCGCGCGGCCTCGATCCGGCTTGCGACCGGGTCGATGGATGCCGTCCCGCTGGGGGCTGATGGGACCGAAGCCTTCGGCGTCACCGGCCGTCCTCCGCGCAGAATCAGTAGTCCGGTGCGCCAAGGCTAGGACGACGGCGCCACAAGGGTATTGCAAGCGGAAAGCGGATCATTGCAACGCGCCGCAACACTGTGTCGCCGCTGGTCCCAGGCCGCTTGGGACGAACGGCGTGGGGCGGGTTCATGGAGCACGCTCAGTTTAGTCGGACTCAACTCATCCGAATAAATCACCGCTCATCCCGGCGGATGCCGGGACCCAGATGACAAAGCGCTGACCTTGGCAGGTCGTGCGCCAACGAGGTATTTCGACGACCGCGCCATATGATCTGGGTCCCGGCATTCGCCGGGATGATCGGATTTTGGTTCGACCTAAACCCAACCCGCCCTAAGCCACGATCCCGACCGCTGGCGCCACCCCAGCGCTGTCCGGGAATACCACCGTATCCAGCGCCCCCCGCCCGACGCCCAACTGTTCGGCAAGCACGCCCTTGAACAGGCCGCGCATGTCCATCGTCGGCGCGGTGTCGCGGTTTTCGAACAGCTTGGCCTGCTGCAACGTCGGCCAGTCGCCGATGATGCCGCCGCGCTGCAGGCCGCCGCCGAGCACGAGCGCGGTGGACGCCGTGCCGTGGTCGGTGCCCTTGGTGCCGTTGATGCGGGCGGTGCGGCCAAATTCCGTGGCGGCGACGACAACCGTGTTGCTCCACTCCGGACCCAGGCCTGATGAAAGCCCGTCCACCACCGCGTCGAGATAGGCTAGGCGGTTGGCGAGCTGGCCCTCGGCATTGCCCTGGTTGGCGTGGGTGTCGAAGCCGTCGATGGAGATGGCGGCGATCTGCGGCCCGTTCGGCTGGGTCATGAAGCCGGCGAGGGTGGTTCCCAGGGTGCGCGCCGCCTGGGCGCCCGAACGGCCGGCCTGGGCGTAGACGCGCGCGGCCGCGTCGCCACCCTGCGGCTGCATCGGCGCCATCGCCTGGCCAGGCGCGGCGGCGGCCATGGGCACGGGTTGTGGCGCCATGGCGGCCTCCGACGCGGTCGCCGTCTTGGCCATGGCTTCGGTCTGCAGACCTGAGGCCAGGGCGGGACCCAGCAGCGGATCGTGGGCATAGAGATCGGCGAGAATGCCGGGCAGGCGGGTGTCGCGGTCCTTGAAACCGCCGGGCGACCAGGACGCGGCCTGAATCTTCCCGCGCAGGATCAGCGGCGCCTGGGCGCCGACGGAAATCGCCTCCATCTTGCGCGGCCCGAGGCTTTCCATGGCCCGGTTGAGCCAGCCGGAGCTGGCGCCATAGACCACGTTCGAGCCGCTCTCGAGCACGTCCTGCGCCTCGAAATGCGAGCGGGCGCGGTCGGGGGTGGCGACCGCCGGCGCAATCCGGGCCTGGCCCTTCATGGCCAGCGCATGGACCGTCTGCAGCTTGGGATGGAGGCCGAAGGTGTCGTCGAGCTTCAGGGCGCCGCCCGGCTGGTCGAAGCCGGCGATAGCGATCTCGCCGCGCAGGGATCGATAATTTGCATCACCCACCGGCGGCGACACCGACAGCCCGTCCATGGCGCCGCGGCAGACGATCACCACCAGCTTGCGCTTGGCCAGGTGGCCGTCTGTGGCGGCGAAGGCCTGGCGGCCGAGGAAGGTGACGCTGACCCCGATCCCGGCCGCGGCGGCCAGGACGGAACGGCGGTTGAAGTCGACTGAGCGGGTCATCGGCGTTGGAACTCCGGACTCATAAGCAGGATGGAGATCGCCTCGGGGCGGGATTCCGCATGGGCGATGGCCTGGGCGACCGGCGGCGTCAGCCGCGCCCCCAGGCTGTTCTGGGCGATGGTCATGGGTTGGGCGCCCAGCGGCGCCGTGGCCTGCGCGAAAGCTTCGGACCAACCCATGCGTCTGACGATGGCGTCGGGCGCGGCCCAGGCCTCCGCCTCCTCGGCCCAGCCCTTGGGCGACGGCGCATTGAACGGCTGCTGGCCGAGGCTGGTCAGAACGGGCCCGAACTTGGTGAAGTCGTCCGGCGCGCCGCCAAGCGCGCGATAGCTGGAGATCAGGAATTCATAGGGGGTCTTGAACTTGGCCTGCTGCGGCGCCCAGGCCTCCGGCGCTTCGATCAGGGCGTTCGCGACCTGATCCAGCCGGCCATCGGATTGCAGATAGGCTTGCTGCAGCCGGGCCACCAAGGCCGGCGGCGGATCGTCGGCGACGAAGTGGCGGGCGATCTTGGTTGCCAGGTGACGGGCGGTGGCGGGACTGCCGGCGACATCGTGCAGGATCGCGCCCGCCTGGGCGATGCCATCCTGGTTGTAGCTCTTGCCGAACAGGTGACGCGCGCCAGGCTCATGGAACACCTCGCGGAAGGTGAACTCCCCCGGCTCCCCCGCCGAGGCGAAGCGGCCGCCATATTGACCGGCGTTAGGTCCCTGAATGCTCCAGCCAGTGAGAGCGCGGGCGAATTCGGTGACGTCGGCCTGGGTGTAGCCGGAGCCGACCCCGAGGGTGTGCAGTTCCAGAATTTCGCGGGCGAGGTTCTCGTTCAGGCCCGACTGGCGGAAGCGGGCGAGGCCGGGGCCGCCCATCGACATCACCGCGCTGTGCGGCCCGATCGACTGGGCCTGGTCGAGATAGAGCAGCATCGCCGGGTGCATGGTCGAGGCGGTGAGCAGGTCCTCGAACCGTCCGAACACATGCGGGCGGATGGCTTCGCGCTCGAACGGACCCACCAGGACGGCGGTCTCCAGGTTCTTGGACGCGACGGTGAAGTGGTTGCACCAGAACAGCGTCCAGCGCTCGCGGAAGCTAGCGTCGGTCTGGGCGCCGAGCTGGGCGCGGCCGAGGAATTCCGGTTGTGCGGTGGCCCTGATCTGCTTCAGCGCCTCCTGCACCGGGTCGACGCCGGCCTTCAGGTTCTGGCGCCGCTGCATCTGATAGTCGCGGACGGCGACGAAGTGGGCGGCGCTGGACTGGAACGTCCCGACCGGCTGGTCCGCGCCGGCCGGCCGGATCTGCGCTTTCAGGTATCCCTTGGGATCGGCGCGGGCCGCGTCGATCTCGCCGGGCCTGGCGCCCAGGCCGAACCGGGTCACCGCAATCGACGCCCCAAGGCTTGGGTCTATCGACATGGTGGAACTCCATACGCTAGCTCAGGGGAAGACTATCCCTCGAACGCGCTTAAGACCGCGTTCCGTCGAAGCTACTCATTTTATGTGTTGATCCCATGGCCGCAGACACCGCACAGCCGCCCAAGCGCTTCTACAAGACCGCCTACGCCGCGCCCTTGGGCGAGGGGCATTCGGTGAAGCTGGATGCGCGCCTGCTGAAGACGCCGCGCCAGACGCCGCTGCTTCTGCCGACCCGGGCCCTGGCCGACCTGATCGCGGCTGAATGGCAGGCGCAGGCCAGCGTGATCAACCTCGCAGCCATGCCGGCGACGCGCCTGGCCTTCACCGCGTCCGACCACGTCGCGGCCGCGGCTAACGAAACCCTGGCTGAAGTGGTGAGCTATGCGTCGACGGACCTGCTCTGCTACTTCGCGGAGGCGCCCGCCGGCCTCGTGAAACGGCAGGAGACCGAATGGGGTCCGCTGCTGGACTGGGCGGCTGACGAGCTTGGCCTGCGGCTTCAGCGCGCCCGGGGGATTGTGCACCAGGCCCAGCCGGCGGCGTCGTTGGAGCAGATGACAGCGCTGGTTGACTCGACCGACGATTTCACGCTGGCGGGTCTGGCGTTCGCGGTGGGCCTCTATGGCTCCGCCGTACTGGCGCTGGCGGTCTGGCGCGGGCGGCTCGGTGGCGAGGCGGCGTTCGACCTGTCCCGTCTTGACGAGGCGTTCCAGGAAGCACAGTGGGGCGTCGACGCGGAAGCGGCGGCGCGCACCGCGGGCCGGCGACGGGAGGCGCAGCTGCTGGACCGCTGGTTCGCGGCCTTGCGGGCTTGAACAGGGAGGCTGCCGATGGCGGACAAGACGCCCCGACCCATCCTGACCAAGGTCGAGCCGCACGTATTTGTAACGGATTTTGAGCGGAGCCTGGCCTTCTATGTCGATGTGCTGGGGTTCACGGTGGCCTTCACCTACGGCGATCCGCCCTTTTTCGGTCAGGTGGTTCGCGACGCCGCGGCGCTGAATCTGCGTTTGGTCCACCACCCCGTGCTGGATCGGTCCCGCCAGCAGGACTTTCTGTCGGTCACGATCATCGTCAGCGACGCCAGGGCGCTATTCCTTGAGCTTCAAGCCAGCGGCGCCCCGATCAACCAGCCATTGCGCAGACAGCCCTGGCACGAGGCCGGGCAGGGCGATTTCGTCGTCGAAGATCCCGATGGCAATCTGATCCACCTTGTCGGCCCAACGACCTGATCGATCTGGCTGACGTTGGAGCCGCGCTTGTCATAAAACGCCGTCCCGTCTACGCCTTCGGCTTCGATGGGTTCAGGGTGAGACGGGCGTGCAGCATATTCTCGATGAGCTTGAGCGGCGCCGGGCCGAGGCGCGGGCAGGCGGGGGCGAGCGGCGGATCGCGGCCCAGCACGCCAAGGGCAAGCTGACCGCCCGCGAACGGGTCGATCTGCTGCTGGACGAGGGCTCGTTCGAGGAGTTCGACATGTTCGTCGAACACCGCGCGCACGATTTCGGCATGGAGAAGAACCGCATCGCCGGCGACGGCGTCGTCACCGGCTGGGGCGCCATCAACGGCCGCGTCGTGTTCGTCTTCTCCAAGGACTTCACCGTGTTCGGCGGCTCGCTGTCGGGCGCCCACGCCAAGAAGATCGTCAAGCTGTACGAACAGGCGGCCAAGGTCGGCTCGCCGATCATCGGCCTCTACGACGCCGGCGGCGCCCGCATTCAGGAAGGCGTCGAGGCCCTGGCCGGCTATGCCGACATCTTCCTGCTCAACACCCTGTGTTCCGGCGTCATCCCGCAGATCGCGGTGATCATGGGCCCCTGCGCCGGCGGCGACGTCTACTCCCCGGCGATCATGGACTTCATCTTCATGGTCAAGGACACCAGCTATATGTACGTGACCGGCCCCGACGTGGTCCGCACGGTCACCAATGAGGATGTCAGCCATGAGGAGCTGGGCGGCGCCCGGGTCCACGCGCAGAAGTCCGGCGTCGTCGACGGCGCCTTCGACAACGACCTGGAGACCCTGACCCAGATCCGCCGGCTGGTGGACTTCCTGCCGCTGTCAAACCGCGAAAAGCCGCCGGTCCGGGCGAGTTTCGACGAGGCCGATCGCGACGAGCCGTCGCTGGACAGCCTGGTTCCGGCCAACCCCAACAAGCCCTACGACATCAAGGAACTGATTCTGAAGATGGTCGATGAGGCCGACTTCTTCGAGATCGCCAAGGACTGGGCCAAGAACATCGTCTGCGGCTTCGCCCGCATGGACGGCGAACCCGTCGGCATCGTCGCCAACCAGCCGCAGGTGCTGGCGGGGGTGCTGGACATTGACGCGGCGCGCAAGGCGGCCCGGTTCGTGCGGTTCTGCGACGCCTTCAACATCCCCCTGATCACCCTGGTGGACGTCCCCGGCTTCATGCCCGGCACCAAGCAGGAGGGCGGCGCCCTGATCAAGCACGGCGCCAAACTGTTGTTCGCCTATGCCGAGGCCACCGTGCCGAAGATCACCCTGATCACCCGCAAGGCCTATGGCGGCGCCTATGACGTGATGAGCTCAAAACACCTGCGCGGCGACTTCAACTACGCCTGGCCCACCGCCGAGATCGCGGTCATGGGCGCCAAGGGGGCGGTGGAGATCATCTTCCGGGCCGACATGAACGACCCTGAGGCCATCGCCGCGCGCGAAGCCGAATACAAGGCCCGCTTCGCCA
>Ga0302314_10010168_pt1 | contig 16501 bp, 8 predicted proteins | sample III_Palsa_N2_3_FD_200533 | JGI IMG/M metagenome (GOLD analysis project Ga0302314, IMG submission 200533) | Peat permafrost microbial communities from Stordalen Mire near Abisko, Sweden - III_Palsa_N2_3 | ecosystem: Environmental > Terrestrial > Soil > Palsa > Peat permafrost | place: Sweden... | reverse complement strand
CTGGGGCCTGAACGCCGGCCACACGGGCCGCAACTTGTTCGTCCCGGGCAAGACGGCCGCGCACCAGGCCTCGTTCATGGCCATGGTGGCCGTGCTCACGCGCGCGATGAACTTGTACTCGGACCTCGTCCGCGCCGGCGTGGCCTCGCCCGGCAACGACCACCGCCTGGGCGCGCACGAGGCGCCGCCGGCTATTTTGTCGCTGTACCTGGGCGACGGCATGATGCAGCACATTGAGGAGATTATCGCCGGCGGGGCGCTGGCTGGCTATGGCAAGGGCGCCAAGACGATTGACTTTGGCGCGCCCGAGCTGGCGCCGATTCAGGCCGGCACGGAGGACCGGAACCGCACGGCGCCCTTCCCCTTCTGCGGGAACCGCTTCGAGCTGCGCGCCATGGGCGCCGAGGGCAACATTAGCTTGCCCCTGACCATTGTGCAGTCGGCCGTGGCCGAGTCCATGGGGGTCATGACGGAACGCCTCACCAAGGGCGAGTCGCTGCGCGACGTGACGGCGGACTTCTTCAAGCAAAACAAGCGCATCATCTTCAACGGCAACGGCTACTCGAAGGAGTGGCACGCCGAGGCGGTGGCGCGCGGCCTCCCCAACCTGCGCACGTCAGTGGAGGCGTACCAGGTGCTCACGTCGCCCAAGGCCAAGGAGCTCTTCTCCAAGGTCAAAGTCTTCCAGCCGCACGAGATTGACGCCCGCGTGGCCGTGGCCATGGAGATGCACGTGGAGCAGATTATGATCGAGGCCAACGTCATGCTCGACATGTTGGAGACGGGCGTCGTGCCGGCGTGCGTTTTTTTTATTGCGCGCGCGCGCGACTCACACGCGCACGCACAGCTGCGCGCAAGACCTGGCCATTTACAAGGACGAGGCTGCGTCGCTCATTGGCAACCGCGCGCAGGTGTACGCGCTGCTCGCCAAGCGCACCAAGGAGCTGTCGGACGTCATCGACCAGCTGCCCGAGGGCGACACGGCCGCGGCTGCCAAGTACACGCAAGACGTGGTGCGGCCGAAAATGGTGGAGACGCGCGTGGTCGCCGACGAGGCCGAGAGGCTCATTGCGCGCGACCTCTACCCCTTCCCCTCCTATCACGACATGTTCTTCCGCCCACAGAACGAGGTCGTCGGCGGCGAGCGGTGCGACTAATAATGGGTCGTTGGCGAGTCCCGCAGTGGGCGAAGGTTTCTTTCTTTTTTTAAAGCCAGTGCGTTTTCTTTTATTTATCGTAGTGTGTGCGTGGTCCGTCCTCTGCCTACCTACCTAGGTCCGTGCGTGTCGGTTGCATCGCGCGTGGCGCGCGCGTTGTCGAGGCGGGCGGGGCGGCTCCTGCGGTTCGCACTTCGTCGTCCAAGCGTTAAAAAAAAGCGAGCGAGCACCGTGGCAATATATGACGGGCCGTGCGTTATTGGTGATCGATTATCCCGCGCCAGGGCCGCGGTCTCCCGCCCTGAACGCGCGCGCACCCGTGGACACCGTCGTCAAGATCAAGTTCGACACGCGAGAACGCGTGCTGCGTAGGGGCGACTGCGTGTCGTTTGACTCGGAGGCTGCAGGGTTCGAACGCGTCGTGCTTCAGCGCTGCACGCAGCGGTGGATGAAAAGGAGAACACGTCTTATCGAGCAAAAAATCTTTGCGCTGCATGACTTTTATCCCTCTGCTGTCAAGCGAACACTGCAGTCACAGCGCACAGCCGAAACGCCACAAGTCAACCCGAGTGCGTGGCCCACCGTGGAGCTGTGCAACGGCGATGTGTCGCTTCGAGTCTTGTACATTTCCCTCGTCGACGTCGCGGCAGCGGCGGACCAGCGTCGCACGGTGCTGCATCGCGCCGTGGAGAGCGACGACTTGGCACTCGTGCGCCTGCTCGTAAGCAAGTCTGAAGTGCTTGCAAAGCTGCTGCCTCTGCGCGACGATCTGGGCATGACGGCGTTGGACCTGGCATGTAGGCTCGATCGCAACGACATTGCGCTGGAATTCCTCGTGCACTTTTACAGCGTGCCTGCGCGCAACACTATTCTGCAATGCGCCGGTCAGCCGTCCATTCTGCATCACGCCATTGCAGGCGGCAGCGTCTCACTGGCTTGCCTGGTGGCCAACTGCTTCTTTCACGAAACTGACACGGCCACGGGCGCGTGTTTGAAGGACGCCGTGGACGCCGCTGGCCAAAGCCCCTTGCACATGGCCGCGCTGCACAACCTCCCCGACGTCGTGTCAGCGCTGCTCGACGTCGAGGCTGACTGCGGGCTGCGCAACAACGATGGTGACACGGCGCTGATGGTCGCTCTGCGCGCGTGCAACCCGCTCGTGGCCGCGGCTCTGCTCACTCCGCGGGGCGATACCAACGAGCCAGCGTGCCGCGCCGACGTGTGCAACCTTGCGCAGGAAACGCCTCTGATTCTTCTGGCGCCGCACGGCGATCCTCTCATCGCCTCGCTGCTGCTCAAGGCTGGTGCGGTGCCAGGACACACGCTGCCCAACGGCGTGTCGTGCTTGCACATTGCCGCCGAGAACGGCCACGCCGAGTTCTGCCGCGTCATTCTCGCGTGGCACGCGTTCAGGCTGGCGCAAATCACGCTGTCCGATTTGCGCGGCTCGGCCATTGCGGCTTCCGTGTTTCTCCCGCAGTACCGCACCCAGGGGCGTACTGCTGCGGACATTGCTCGCGCCAACGGCTTTGTCGAGCTCGCCAGTGAGCTGCAAGCAGCCGAGGCCAAGTGCGGGCGCGCTTCTCTTGCGTCGTCGGCGTCGCGATTGGCGCCGTCGGGGGACTCGGCGTGACCTCGCCGTACGCGCTACCCGCGAGTGACGTACGCAACAACCAATCTTAAAGACGCACAAGAAATGGCCACGGGCGTTTTATCGTTAAAAGTTGTTTCTACTCCTTGTATTTCATCGCGGCCACGTCGACGCCGGGCAGCGGGAAGCGCTTGGCAAACTCGTGCACATCGGCGCGCAGCTTGTCGAGCGCCGGGTCGCCCTTGGCGATGGTCGCCTTGAAGTCGGCCAGCGGCTTGCCCGACTTTTGCTGCAACTCGAGGGCAATTTGCACGGCGCGGTGGAGAAACTCGGCCACGACGGCCATGTGGGGCTCGATCATGCCGCGTGTCGTCAGCGCCGGAGTGCCCACGCGCACGCCGCCCGGCGCCAGCGCGGAGCGGTCGCCGCGCACCGCGTTCTTGTTGAGCGTAATGTGGCACGCGTCGCACACGAGCTCCATCTTGTTGCCCGTGACTTCCTGCGGACGCAGGTCCCACAGGATGAGGTGGTTGTCCGAACCGCCCGTGGCTAGCTGGTAGCCCTTGGCCACCAAGGCAGACGCGAGCGCTTTGGAGTTGGCCACGACTTGCCGTGCGTAGGCTTTAAACTCGGGCGAGGCGACCTCGAGCATTTGCGTGGCCACACCGGCGATTTGATTCTCGTGCGGCCCGCCTTGCAGGCCGGGAAACACGGCTTGGTTAATCTTGGCGCCCATTTCGCGTTTGTCCTTCTTCCAGAAAATCATGCCAGCGCGGGGGCCGCGCAAAGTCTTGTGCGTCGTGGTGGTGACCACGTCGGCGAACGGGAACGGCGTGGCAGCGCACCCGGCAGCCACGAGGCCAGCGACGTGCGCCATGTCGACCATGAGAATGGCGCCCACCGAGTCGCAAATCTGCCTAAAACGCGAGTAATCCCACTCGCGCGGATAAGCAGAGCCGCCGGCCACGATGAGCTTGGGCTTGAACAAATCCGCCAGCTGAGCGAGGCTGTCGTAATCCACCAAGCCGGTTTCACCGCTCACGCGGTAGGGCAGGGACTCAAAGTACACGCTCGTGGCAGACACCGCCTTGGCGCCGCCCGATTCCTTGTTCACCGTGTAAAAGCCGTGGGTGAGGTGGCCGCCCGAGGGCAAATCCAGGCCCATGATGCGATCGTGCGGCTTGAGCAGCGCAGTGTACACGGCAAAGTTGGCGGGCGAGCCCGAGTAGGGCTGCACGTTGACGCCCCATTCTTCCGGCTTGAGGTCAAACGCCTTGAGCGCGCGCTCCTGGCACAGGCGCTCGACTTGGTCAATGACGTGATTGCCGCCATAATAGCGCTCGCCCGGCAGACCCTCGGCATACTTGTTCACCAAGCACGAGCCAAGGCCCTCAAGCACTGCGCGACTGGTAATGTTCTCCGACGCGATGAGCTCCAGCCCACTCCACTGCCGGAGCTTTTCCTTTTCAATCAGGTCAAACCTTTTGTTTTCCAGAGCGCGCGCGCCCATGCGAGGTCAGCTTGTTTTTTATGTGTGTGTGTGGAGCGCCAGGCGGGCGTACATGACCGGATCCACCTCGCTCAGCGGGCGATTCGGCGCATTCACGGCGGGGCTCATGGCTTTGTGTGGCGACGACGACGACGCGGCGAAAAGCCGGCGCCGCACCTTTCCGAACAAAAAGAAAAATGATGGGGGACTCGGGGGCACCCGCCCGGGTAGGTATGGATGGCATGCGCACTGGGAGGCGGCGTTCAAGTTACACCCCTCCCTCGGCAACGACTACGTTGGTGCGGCGGTTGAGCGCGCGGTAGCGCAAAAAGTCCAGCCAGATGGTAAATCGCAGCATGGACACGACTTCGCGCATGGCGGCGTCGAACAAGTCGGGCGGCACCGAGTCGCCCACGGAGAGCTCGGCAATAATGGCCTCGCGCACGGCGTCGGATATGTTAATCTCCAGCGCGGCGTTGTGGTACACGTGCGCGCGTGCAATGGCCTTGGCGCGGGCTCGGCGAAACGCGGAAGACTTACGGGCGTCGGAAAACCCTTGCTTCCACATCGTCACGGAGCGGATAAAGCGCACAGATTCAACCACAAAGAAGCGCTCGGAAAATTCCAAAAACGCTTGAAACGTTTCGTCACTAATGAGCGCTTGCTCCAAAGGCACGCGATCGAGGTGCCGCACTGCGTGCGCGCGCTCGTAGCGCTCCTTGAGCGCGATGATGAGTTGAAGCGCCGTCCACCTGTCAAATCGGCACGTGTTAGCCGACCTCACTGACGCAGAGCGCACGGTTTAGCAACGTACACAAACCAAATCTGGTACAGCCCGATGAGTGCGAGCAACTCTTGCGTCCACGTTGACCCTTCTTCTATACCGTTGATGTCAATCGGCAGCAAAATCCACGCCAAACAAATCGCCACGGTGCCAACTTGCGTCAGCTTGATTTCAAACACCAGGCCGGTTTGATCCCTGGCCAGTGGCAGTCGCATGCTCACGAGCGACAGCGGAATGCCTGCCATAATCGAATACGCTATAAAAGCAATGTAAAGCTCCCAGTAAAATGGACATGTCATGCACGCTTCGCGGTACGGGGCCACGACGGCAATTAGAACGCCCACGTACACAATGATGGGCGCGTAGTAAATCACAAACAGCTGCCAAAAGTTCTTGCCCGTGGCATTGCGCAAAAAGGTGACTGTTGACATGTTGAGCGAGTGGCCGTCATCCGTCATGGTGCGTCCGCGAAGCACCAACAGCAGGTCGGCCAAGAACTGTTGCATCATGTAGCGCCGTTTCGCGGGAAACGACGACGTGTTCTCAGACTCGGTGTCGTCTTCCTTGGTGCTTGCCGTGGTGCCGTTGTCGTTGTACTCGCGCGCAAACTTGAGCGCGTTTTGCGTGCGTAAATCTTGGTACACGGCGACCAAGACGCGCGCCGCTCCAGCGGTGGTCAACAAGGCGGCGAGGTGAAAATACAGCAAGACCCATAAAATGCACGGCACCGTGTTGGGGAAGGCGCGCCGAAGCGTGACGGCCAGCAAACCGCACAGTATGGCCGCCCACAGCAAAATCTGCACACGTGTGCTTCGAACGCGCATGCGACCCTCGTGACGGAGCACATACCATGCCAGCGCGCCGCCAGCGAGTAGCACAATGCCCGCGATGAGCACGGCCAAGTTCACCGCAGCCCATTGAGCTGGAAGCTCTGGGTCCGGCGGGCATGCGCCACTGGAGAAGATCATGCCTCCGCCCGATCGGCGCCTTGCCTTGCCGCTACACTTAAAAAACCTCGCCCTTGGAGCTAGTACTAGAGACCGCCCGATTGATCACCGCGCAACGACGGAGTGCGTGCGTGCGCGCTCACTCACGTACTCTCAAACGTCACACTTTCGGCACGAAAAACGCAGCCGTTTCTCAACACCGCCAAGTGTCGATCCCGTTTCCGGGCGCGCTCGGTCTGGAATCCAAATGGACTATACGCCCGGACGGCGGACCTAGGTAGGTACTCGTGTAGGATACGGCAGGTATTTAAATGCCGGGCAAATGGCACAACGCTGATGATGGATCACTTCAATTTGCGATGTATCGTACAATCTACTCACACGCTGCGCGCACACGCATGCTCACTCGTCGGTGCCGTGGTCCTCGCCCGACGAGCCCACCCACACGCTGGCGAGCCGCAGTCTGGCGGCATACACGCTGAGCGCGTTGTCGTCCGTGGCCACGGCAAAGGCCAGCTCGTCCTTGTGGCACGCCACGGCCTGCACGCGCAGCAGCCGCGACGTGCCCATGAACCCTCCAACAAATCCCTGGGGCTGCAGTTTGACTTGGCACAGCTCGGCGCCCTCGGTGGAGAACACGCTCACCACGGGCTGCTTGTGCGGCGAGCACGCGAGCACGGGCGCGCTCGCGTGGATTGCCAGCGCATCAACGGGGTCGGGCAACGCGCGGTTCACGGAAAACGACTGCACGGACGACTGCATGGGGCCAAACGGCCTGCGCACATCCCACACGCGCACCTCGCCCATCGTCGTGCCCGTCACGAGGCTGTAGTCGCCCGACACGCGCATCGAGAGCAGCGGGTCCGTGTGCTCTCGGGAAAACGCCACCGCCGTGCTCGCGCCCGAGGCGTCGCGCTTGTCGCAGATGCGCAGCGAGCCGTCGGCGTAGCCAATAATCATCAGACTCGAGCCAAACTCGGACGGCGACGAGCACAGGCCCACGATTTGTCCCGGGCCGACTTGAAACTCGCAAGCCACGGCCTCGGCGTTGAGGTCCCACACGCGCACCTTGCTCGTCGTGTCCGGGAACTGCGCCCACGCGCAGTTGACGTGGCCGCACGCGGCCTGCCAGTCCACAATCAGCGGGTAGTTGCGCTCCCCGGGCGCGCCGGCGTACCGCGATCCTGAAACGTCCCCAAACGCGGCAAACGCCGACACGATGCGCGTCGACACCGAGCACGGGTCGCGCCACACGCGCACGTTGCCGTCGTCGCTGGCCACGAGCACTGCGTCGTCGCCCTCGCCGACCCACGTCATCGAGTTAATCGTTGTCCGAGCCAGGTTCTTGTTGGAAAAGCGCGAGATTTGCCGCGGCCGCGCCGCGTCGCTAAAGTCGTAAGCCGACACGCAGTCCCTCGAGTCGGCGGTGATGAGCAGCGGCAGCGACGGGTGCAGCGTCATCGTTCTCGCTGGGAGCTGGCCCTTGGCGCTCTCCACGCGAGAGACAAAGTCCACTGCGTGCTGCTTGTCCATGGAGCGCTGCCTGCGAAGCACCGCGGGGCTGCGGGCCGCGCTTCTGTGGCTCTGCAGCAGCGTCGAGCTCGACACGTTGGCCGGAAGCCCCCGGTCCCGCAGCAACGGGCCAAGGTACTTGTACGGCAGCGTCTCGAAAATCGGCTCCACCGACGCAACGCCCGCGCCTCCGCTCGTGCCGCCGCCGCCGCCGCCGCCGGTGCCGCCGCTGCCTCCGCCGCCGCCGCTGCCCATAGAGCCGCTGCCTGCAACCGTAGCCGCGGTGCCGAAATAATGGTGGTCGTCTGCGGCCGCCGCGGCGCGCATTGCCGCCAGCTCGCGCGCCCGCGATCCGCGGTCAAACGACGACGACGCCGACATGGCGCCGAGCGCTGGCGTGAGCCCAGCCCAGCGCGCGATTTCCTTGCCGAGCGCGGCGCGACGCAGCTCGCCTTCGGCCCTGGCTTGCTCACGCGTCAGCGCAGCCACGTGCGCGGCGGCCTCGGCCTCCTCGAGCTCCACGGACGACTGGTTAATCTCCGCGCTGAGGCGCTTGAACAGCATTGAGCGCAGACCGAGCGCGTCCAAGTCAATGTCGTCGTCCACAGCGGCCGCCGCCGCAGACGACGGCGCGCCCGAAACGCGCACGCGGATCGCGTCAATCCTCGCGTCCACGGCCTGCCGCACCACGCGCGAGAGCACCTGCGCCGCCTGCGAGACGGCGGGGAACGGGTCCGCCGACAGCGCGCGAGAAACGTCAATCCAGATGGACAGGTACTTAAAGCCGCGCGGCCCAACGTTGCGCATGAGCATTTCCTTGCTGGCCTCGACGCCGTCCTCCCTGCGCTGACGGTACTCGCTCAACGCCTGCACTGTGAGCAGGATCGGGCCGTAGTGCGTCGACACGTCAGTGACAAAGCGTGCCACTGCAAACACAATCTCGCGCCGCACGGCGCCCGAGCCGTCGCTGCGCGCGCGCAGCAGACGCAGGCATTGCTCGCACTCAAAGTTGCACACCTCTTGCGACTTTGGCTTGGCGTTGGGGTCGTTGCTCGGACCAAACAGGCTGCCAATCGCATGCACCGCAGCTTCGCGCAGCTCCGCGTCGGGGTGGCGCAGCAGCTCGGCGATGCGGTTGGGCGCGTCCAAGCTGATGGCGCGCACGCGGCTGGGCTCGTGGCCGTCCCACAGGTTGGCCAGCGTCAGGCACACCCACTTGCACAGCAGCGGGTGCCGCACGGCAAAGTCCAGCGCGAGCCGCGGCGACGACGCCGCCGCCTCGCCGCCCAGCGCGACGAGGTCGGCCGACAACGATGCCAAGGGCGACGGCGGTGCGGCCGACGGCTTCAGCGCCAAAGGCAGGCCGCCGTTGCCGTCGCCGTGCGCGCCTCCATTGCCCGTCCCATGGTCGCTCTCGCTCGTCTTGGACGACGTCGTTTCGCCGTCGGATTCCGTGTCTTCGCTTCCAGCGTTGACAACGCCGGCGAGCGGCAGCAGGTTGAGACAGGCTTGGTCGACGTCGCTGGCAAAGAAGCGTGCCTGGCACTGCGCGTCGCCGTGGCACGCAAACGCCAGAACCACTGTAGCGCGTACGGCATGGTCGGGATCGCCCACGGCCTCGATTTGCCGCTTAAAGTAGCCAAACGCCTTGGCGTTGACCAAGTCGGCGCGCACGGAAGGGTCGTGGGCGATGATGCGTGCCCATATGCGCACGAGCGCGTGCCTCAGGTTGGGCAGCGGCGTCTGCAGCAGCTTCAACATGTACGGGAAAATGCCCACGCCCAGCGCCTGAACAACCGCCCAAGTTCCAATGTCCAAAAACCGCGCGAGCTGGTCGAGGGCCAGGTAGCGGTGCTGCCTGGTCAACAGCACTTGCAGAATGACCGGCAGCTGGTCGATGACGCGCGGCGGGCTCGGGTGTGCAAGCCACGACTCAAAAGCTTGCAGCTGGTCCTTGAAAAAGGTGCTTTCCTCGTGCTCCTGGGCGCGCTTGATGCCGCCAGTCTCCTGCCTCGCCAGCTTGGCGGCCTTGTGGTAGCCGGCCGCCGTGAGCGCCTCGGGGGTGAGCACAGAGGGTAGCTGCATGAGCGCGTGCTCCACGGCCTGGTCCCACGCGTCCCACATCGGGTGCCGCCACGTCGACGGCAGCGCGGGCAGGCTCGACGGCGTGCAGCCGAGGCTCTTGAAGATGCGCTCGGCGAGGAGGAAGTTGCGCAGCATGCTCGCGATGAGCGGGTCGTGCCTAAACAAGGCTTGGAACTGCTCGCGCGAGAGCACGGACCAGGCAATCGAGTCGGTGACGGCGGTGAAGACCCAGTTGAGCTCTCCCAGCATTGACCGGCGGTCGCTCACCTTGCCGGGCACGAGCGTGGCCATGCCGGGCTCAATTCCGAGAGGCTCCATGGTCACCGCGTTTTGCAGAATGAACCAGCGCAAGGCAACTTGAATGGGCGTGGTCAAGCAGCACGTGAACAAGTCGGCGGGCAGGTCGGGCGACGACGGCAGCACCTCGTCGGCGTCACAAGGCAAAAGCACCATGCACGACTTCCGCACGGGCTTTTGCAGCACGACGTTGGGCGGCGGCAGCGATTCGGCCGCGAGCGCGGGAGACGGCGGCAAGGGCGCGTGGCCGGCCTGCCTGCGCAGCAGCTCGGCTTCGCGCTCGCGCTGCGCGCGGCGCTCGCATTCCTTGTTGTACCTCGCCTCGGCGCGCAGGTACTCGTCCACGGCGTTCTTGTAGCGCTTTTCGTTCTCGTGGTCCTGCTCCAGGAAGTGGCGCAGCAGATTGCCAGCGCCAGAGCAGTCAAACGTGAACAGGGCTGGAAAGCCGGCCCAGCGACACAAGTCCCAGCTCGCGAGGGGAATGTACTGGGTAAAGTCCTCGTTGTACACCCAGATTTCGCCGTTGCTCGTGGGCTTGGGCACGCCGTGGCCGTTAAAGTGGATAACGATGCGCTCGTCCTTGGACTGCTTGCGCAGCGACACGCACATTTTGCGAATCATCTCCACGGTGGGGTCGGCCACCAGCTTGATTCTGGCGCGCGGCTGCCACGAGCGGAACTGCTCCTCGAGGTTGTGGCCAATCAGCTTGAGCACTGTGAACGGCGGCGTGTCGCCGTACGCCGTAGGGTCCACGCCGCATTCGGTGCGCGCACAGGGGGCCACGCGGTCGCTGTCGGGCGGATCGGTGCCGAGGTTGAGGCAGAGGCCGATGCCAATGCCCACCGTGCGCAGCCGCTCCGTGAGCCGCCACGGCGTCGTGATTTTGTCACCTTGGCTACTGGCACTGAGCGAAAGCTCCAGCTCAGATTTCAAATAATAGCGCCCCGAGTCGTAGTCCAGGATCCAGTCTAGGTTTGGCGCGCCCAGCAAGGGCCTGTCTTTTGCAATGGATTCTATGGTGAGCGCAGGTTCACTCATGGACGCTCTTGGCGATGGCGTCGACGGCAGCGGCGTTGCGAGCACCTGCCGCGCCGACGATGTAGCCTCGGGCTTGTCGCCGTCATGCGCATCGTCGGATTGCGACGATGACGGAGAGCTCATCGCCGCACGGACGTCGCTTAAATCGCGTCGTCGTCGTCGGTGTGTGTTGTTGTGGACCGGCTTTGCCCTCGTCGAGCCGCAAATTTTTACACTTTTTTTTGCAAGAGAGGATGGCGGCCGCCTCGGTCCCGGTCAATCTACCAGCGCTCGTCGCGTCGCAGGAGCGCATCTCCCAGGTAACGCCCAAGCGCGGCGTACGCAGAGCTGACTTCTCTCTCACTCTCGTGCAAAAAAGGTGAATCGCAACGACGCGGCCCCAGAGCGCACCGAGCTGAGCAGGTCGCTTTTGGCGCGGCAACCCGAGGGCGCGGATGCGACGCCCATGCAGCCGTACACGTACCAGGCGCCGTCTAGCCTGAACGTGTCTTACCTGGAAGCCGTGGAGGGCCGATCGTTTCCCAAGGGCATTCAAGACGCCGTGGCTGTGGCGGTGTGCGACGTGCAAATGGGTCTGTTTCCCGAGCTGTCGCGCGCGTGGATCGTGGTGGACAACAGGCTTTTTCTGTGGAATTATTATCGCAACGATTACAACGTCTTTGCCGAGCTCGACCAGCTCATCATTTCCGTGGGTCTGGCAAGGCCCAAGCCAGCGGCGTTTGCGCCCTCGGTCCCGGACTACGTGCTCGTCGTCACCACGCTCGTCGAAGTCGTCTTGGTGCGCGTGGATGTGGTCAACGGCCTCGCCGGGTTGGAGCTTAGGCACGCCCAAGTGAGCGCAGTCACCGACGGCGTGCCCATGCGCACCGTCAAGGGCACGGAGGACGGTCGCATCTTCTTGGGCGGCCACGACGGCGCTCTGTACGAACTTGTGTATGAGGCGCCCAGTCTATTGCACTCGCTCGGCATCAAGCGGCAGTGCCTGTGCGTCGGGCGCTCGGGCGGCTCGCTGGCCAACACGGTGGGCTGGCTCGTGCCGTCGTCGCTGGTCAAAATGCTCCCGCGCGTCGTCGGTGGCGGCATGGACCCGTTGTGCGCCGTGGAGGTGGACGCGCGCCGCAAGCTCCTGTACACGCTCAGCAAGGCAGGCTGCCTCGTCGGATATAATATTGCCAACGGGGCCATGGAGAGCTTTGCGCGCATCGACAAGATTTCCACGGCGCTGCGGAGCTTTGTGGAATCCGAGCGCAACAAGAGCGCCGCGCTCGGCGTGCAGAAACACGACCTCGTCGACGTCGAGGCCGTGGCGCTCGACGTGCACCCGACGTCGTTTATTCACCTCATCGTGACCACCACGCGAGGCGTTCGAGTCTTCTTTACCAGCTCCGACGGTCCCGCGGCCGCCTCGGCGCGCACGTCGGGCAAGAGCCTCAAAGTGGTCTGCGTGCGCGGCCCGCCGCAGAAGGAGCGCCTCGGCGAGGTGCGCGCCAAGCAAGTCTTGGCGCCCAGCGCGCAAACGGCGCCGGCGCTCATTCCCGCGGGGCCGTCGACTGGAGCGCCAGTCACGCGCGCGTCCAAGAGCCTGCCGGGTCTGTGCGTGCTCACGTTTTCACCCGCCGACGGCGCTGCCGGGGGTGCAGGGTGCGTTTTCCTTCTTCGGCTTTCTTTGCAAACGCGTCATTTCCGTGGTGCTGACATGCCAACCACGACAGACCTCGCGCGCTGAAGGAAACGATCATGGCCTTGAGCGTGGACCTGCAGATGCAGGCCCCGCAGGCGTCATCGCTCAAGTGGCAGGCCGAGCCGTTCCACGAGGCCGTCGAGGTGGAGGTGCTCGGGAACGAGGCCACCGGGCACGCGTGGGCCGTGTGCGAGGAGACGCACGACCCCAGCGCCTCGCGGGAGGACCGCGACCTGCTCGCCCGAGTCAACGCCAGCGTCGAGGCCGAAGGCCAGCTGAGCGAGCTCGTTCTGCAGCACTTTGCGCCGCGCAGGCGCGTGCTGCTGCTCACGTCCACCGGCTTGTGGGTCCTCGTCAAGAACCGGCCTGTGAACCAACTGTACGGCCTGCTCGGCGGTCCGGACCAGGGCACTGAAACGGCGCTGCACGCCATGTTTAAGCGCTTCGGCCTGGACGAGGCGTGCGCCATGGCGCTCGCGATTGCCTGCAGCGCCGAGGGCAGCAAGGCCAGCCAGCGCGCCGGGCTATGGCTGCTCAAAGACGGCTTTGGCGAACAGGGCAGGAGGCTCCCTGCCCTCGCCACCGACCTCGCGCGCTTCGGGGGCGCGTCGTCGTCGTCCTTCGGGGGCGCGTCGGCGTGGGGCGACCGCGCCGCGCCATCGCTGGCTCCGTCGGCGGCTTCCGCGTCATCGGCGTTGGCGCCGTCCAGCCTTCGAGGGACCGTGCTCGCAGCGCCCGCGCCCACGTCGGCGAGCGGCGCCGGCGCCGACGGGCCCGAGGTTGTCTTCTCGGGCTGCGCGGAGGGGCTGGTGCTTCGCGTGGCACGGCTGCTGCGCCCGTTCTGGGAGCACGCGCTCACCGACGCCGCCGGGGCGTTCAAGCTGGGCGCGAGCGAGCTGCAGCGCCTGCGCGGGCCGGTGGCGCTGCTCGCGCAGTTTATGCACAACCAGGCGCCCTTCCGCGACGCCGTTCAAGCGTCGCTGGCGAGCCGGCGGCTGGAGGAGCTGCAGCAGACGCGCTCCGTGGCGCTGGTGGTGGGCCGGTCGGCCTCGGCGGCGGAGGCGGCGCTGGTGGTCAACGTGTACTCGCTCGTGGCGCAGACGGTGCAGGCGCTGTCGCTCTTTGTGGAGCTGCAGGCCGACGGCCGTGTGTGGGCCGGCGTCAAGCTCGACGCAGCGGAGAAGGCGCAGCTCGGCAAGCTCACGTGGGCCGACGTCGTCGTCTCCCCGGAGGGCCGCAGCGCGTGCCGGGCGCTCGTGCGCGCCGCCGTGGAAGCCGGCATGGACGAAACGGCCGTGGGCCGCCTGCAAGACGAGGCGCCAGACTTTTTTTCCGACGGCGACGCGCTCCAAGTCGTCGCGCGCCGCGAGCTGCTGGCCGCCAAGGCGCAGACGGGCGCGCAGCGCGCCGCGCACGTGGCCAAGGCTGTGCAGATTCTGGTGGCGAGCTTTGAGCGCAGCTTGGCGGGGCCCAAGCCGTACGCGTGGCGCGCCGACGCAGCGCTCGAGCGCTTGGAGGAGGCGTGCGCGCGCCTGGCCGAGCTGGACGCGCACTCGGAGGGTATTGCGCTCTGCCTCGAGCTCGCGTCGCGGTGCGCGCGCGGTCCAGTGTCGCAGCTGCCCGCGTCGGACGACTTTGAAGCCGACGAGAGTCTGCGGTGGCGCCGACGCTGCTACGACGCTGCGTTTGGTCTGCTGGGCGCGCTGACTGGCGCGGCTCGAGACAAGGCGTTACGAGCCGGCTTGGCGTCGCCCGACGCGCTGTGGCACTACGCGTTGTACAAGTGGCTGCTTGCAAACGCGGGCGGCAGTGGCGGCGCGGCGGCGAGCCTGTCACGGCTGGAGACGCCCTACATTGAGGACTTTCTGCGCAATCCCGCGGCGTGCACGGTGGGCGCCGCGGCGAGGCACGACGGCGAGAACATGGACCTGTACGCCACGTGGCTGCAGGCCCGCGGGCGCTATGCGGAAGCGACCAAGGTGCTGTTGGACCTGGCGCGGCTCGAGGTGGCTCCCGACGTGTCGCGCTCGCCCTCGGTTGACGACAGGCTCGGCTACCTCGGGCGCGCGTTGCTCATCGCGTCGGCCAACGTGGAGGCGCAGCGGTTCACGCGCGAGGTCCAGGACGAGCTGGACATGTGCGAGCTGCAAGCCGAGGTGGGCCGGGCGTACCTAGCCAACCCCGCGCTGGCCACGGAACAGGCGCGTGTGGCGCTGCAGCGCGGGCTGGTGCGGCCGAGCCGGCTGTACAACGACTACGCAGCGAGGGGCGAGCTGTGGGCGGAGTGCGTGCAGATTATGCGCGCGTGTGGCTTTGACGAGGACCCTGGCGAGCTGCGCAGGCTGTACGACACGATGCTGGCGCCCGCCGTGCGCACGTGGAGCGAGACGCAGCTCGCTGCGACGGTGCGCCAGCTCGCTTCGCGGTTCTACGAGAAGAACCGCGAGTCATTTGCTTTTCCGGTGGACTACATCGTGGCCTCGCTCGAGGAGGCGGCGTTTGTGCGCGAGAAGACTGCCGTGGACGAGCGCATCGCGCGCGGGTCGTCGTCGCGCGAGACTGTGTTGGCGCGGCAGCGGTGGTCCACCGAGTGGCTCCCGCGCGCCCTCGTCGACGGCGGCTTGCCTGCGTGGCGCGTGTTTGTTTCGTACGCGCGGCTGCACGCGCAAGTGGAGGGCCGGCGCGCGCTGTACGCGTGCAGCGCGCTGCAATACGTGTGCGCGCTGTGGCTGGAGCAGCCCGGCGACGCAGCCGAGTTTGACCGGTTCGTGAACAGCGCACTGCCGCTCTCGCTCGAACTGGGCGGAGCCGCCGACGTGCTGGAGCGCGCCGTGTTTGGGCTGCAAGGCGCCGCCGCGGACGTGTCGAGGCAGGAGGCGCAGGCGCAGGCCGACGGGCTCAGGGCCGTGCTCGACAGGCTGCGAGCCGAGGCCAAGGCGAGGTAGCGCGGTCGTTGTCTCGGTTTCAGCAAATAATGCAGCGCGCGTTTTCTTCCTTTTGTTGATTCTTCTTCGTCGGCATGGAGTGTGCGCGTAGGTTACAGCGCCAGCGCGAGGCGGGCGCGCACGGGGTAATGATCCGACACGTCGAACAGCGCCCTGCCGTTCCACGTGCCCAAGCACTCTGCGGCCTTGACGCGGAGCACGCCGCCGTCCAGACCGACGGCGCCCTGGCGCACCAAAATATAGTCGAGGTGCTCGCTGACGCCCCCGGAAGAAGGCCCGGAGCGCGCAAGCTCGTTGGAGCCGGCGTCAAAGCTGCGCGCGTCGCCAGGGTCGACGGCATCGACGCAGCCCAGCGTATCGAGCATGGCGAGGTACGAAGCGGGCGCGGCGTAGCGGCAGATATTCATGTCACCCGCAACGACAACCACAGAGCCGTCGGCGGCCACGGCGTCCATGAACTGGCGCACGCACAGTAACTGGCCGCGACGCGCTTGCTCGCACGCGGGCTGGTTCCATGCCTGCGTGTGCGTCGCAAAGACGTGGACGACGGCACGCGGGTGCGCAATGGCGCAATGCACAACGGCCTTGTCTGCGAGGCAGTCGTCTCGCGCGCTGAGGCAAAATCCAAATGGCCGTTCCTCGCACGACGTGATTGGATAGCGCGACACGACGCAGAGCCCGCTGCCTGTGACGTGGCCAGCGCTGGGCGGGCGAACAGGGCTGCTATACGGCAAGCCACGGGCTTTGAGACCTTGCGTGAGCGCATCGCACGCCACCGAATCAAATGCCTCGCACAGCACCACGACGTCGACGCCATCCACCGGCAGCAGGTTGGCGATGAGCGCGGCGCGCATCGCGTTGTCAGGCGACAGCGTGAGACCAACCAAGCCGGCGAGGGATTTGATGCACGGTGGGAGCATCTGGCAGGGTGTTATTTTCTAGCCGCGCCACGGGTCCAGGCGAAAAAAACGTGCC
>Ga0302314_10010167_pt1 | contig 16503 bp, 13 predicted proteins | sample III_Palsa_N2_3_FD_200533 | JGI IMG/M metagenome (GOLD analysis project Ga0302314, IMG submission 200533) | Peat permafrost microbial communities from Stordalen Mire near Abisko, Sweden - III_Palsa_N2_3 | ecosystem: Environmental > Terrestrial > Soil > Palsa > Peat permafrost | place: Sweden... | reverse complement strand
GACCCCGCGCTCACCCTGCGCCCCGGCGACCGCATCAGCCTCCTCGCCCCCGCGCCACCGCCGGCCCACCGGGCATCAACTCCGCAGTGACGGCGGCGGGGGCATGGCGGCCACGAACCCCAGCGGCCCCGGCCGCGACAGGCAGTGCAGCCGGGCCTGGTCGCGCAGTTCGGGCTGCTAGTCGGCGCGGCGGGGGACGTCTACGGGATCACCGCCCACCGCCCGGTCCCGCTGTGAGCTGCTCGCCGGCGAGCGTGTACCTGACTCCGACAAGACAATAATCCACAGACTCGGGAAGACGCTTCATGACTATCGGAATACTCGCCGCCGCGCTCGGAGTTCTGATCAGCGCCGCGGCCATCATCATCCCTCGGATAGTGAACCGCGGAAACAATCCGCAGGACCATTCCGACTCACTGGCCTACCTGAAGCAAACCGGCCGGTCGGCACAGGACATCGCGCGCGGCAACGCCGGCCGGGCATTCCAGCACAAGAACGATGCCGCATCACAGCAGGCGGGCGGCGCAGACGGTCCCACCGGTAACAACGCAGGCTAGGGCGCGGGAGAGCCGCGTGATGTAGCCTCACATTCCCGATCAGGCCAGGCCCTGAAACGCGATGGCGCACCGCGTCGAGCGAGGCTGGGCCGCTGCTGCGGCTGGCCTTCTCCCGAACACCGGTCCGTCATTGCCGGAGGCCGCCGATCATATTGCCTGGCGCTCTATCCTCGCCGCCTTTACGCGGAATACGTGATATCGGGAGAAATGCGGATTCGTGGTATTTCGCATGGTTCCGCTTGCCTTCGATATCGGGAAGAGCAGGTCGGTGGCGTGGGCGCGGCGCCCGCAGGCCGCGGCCCTGGTCGCCGCCCTGGCCGACCCGGACCGGGGCTGGGACGCGGTCGTGGTCGGGGAATACGAACGGGCGTTCTACGGCGCCCAGTACGCGCTGATGGCGCCGCTGTTCGAGCACTACGGCGTCCAGCTCTGGATGCCGGAGGCCGGCGGCGCCGTCGACTACCGCTCCGAGCACGACGAGCAGGCGATGACGGTGCTGGGATTGTCGTCGAAGCGGGAGGTGACCCGGACCAGCATCCGGGTGCGGACCGCGATGGCGGTGCAGACGCGGGAGCAGGGCCGGTACCTGGGCGGGCGGCCCCCGTACGGCTACCGGCTCGCCGATGCGGGGCCGCACCCGAACAAGGTGCACGCATCGTGGGGCAGGCGCGCGCACCGGCTCGAGCCGGACCCCGAAACGGCGCACACGGTGTCGTGGATCTTCGCCCAGCGGCTCGCCGGGCACAGCGTGGCCCGGATCGCCCGGGCGCTGAACGACGCGGGCGTCCCATGCCCGTCAGCCGCCGACCCGCAGCGGAACCCGCACCGGTCGGGCGCGGCGTGGACGCTGCGGACGGTGACCACGATCCTGTCCAATCCGCGGTACACCGGCCGTCAGGTGTGGAACCGGCAGCGCACCGACAAGGACCTGGCCGACCCGGCCGACGTCAGCCTGGGGCACAAGAGCGTGCAGCGGTGGAACCTGCCCGACGCGTGGGTCATATCGAGTAAACCAGCGCACCAGGCGCTGGTCAGCGAGGACGACTTCATCGCCGCCCAGGGCGTCAGCGCCGCCCGCGGCCCCTTGCCCGCGACCGACCCGACGGCACCGGGCACCCGCAGGTACCTGCTGTCCGGGTTGCTGACCTGCGGGACGTGCGGGCGGCGGATGGAATCAGCCTGGTCCAACGGCAAGCCCGCCTACCGGTGCCGCCACGGCCACACCACCGCAGCCCCGCCGGACCCGGGGCGGCCGAGGAACGCCCACGTCCGCGAGGACCGCATCCTGCCGCGCCTGCCCGCCCTGCACCTGCTGCTGACGGGGACGCAGCCTCCCGACGGCCGGCGGCGGCGCACCCGCCGGGGAGCCGACGTGCACCTCCCCGCGGCGAGCCCGCAAGACGTAATCGGGTACCTGCGCGAGCACGGGATCACCCTCACCTACGACCCGACCGCGGGAACCCTGCTGGCGGACGCGGCAGAGGGCGCCAAGACCACTATCAGGAAAGCAAGTTAACCTGGCCCGAAAGGGCTCTGCACAGGAAGGATGAGAAAGAAACCGCCGCTCGCCCGGCGCTGGCGGCAGCCCGCGCCCGGGTGACGATCCGCCATGCCCGAAAACCGGGGAATATGGGGATTTAACGTGTCCGAGGGGGGACTTGAACCCCCACGCCCTTAACGGGCACTAGCACCTCAAGCTAGCGCGTCTGCCATTCCGCCACCCGGACGAGTGGATGTTGTTCACATCGGCTGAGTCAGGCTAGCAAAGTTGACGCCACTATGCGAAGTGGACATGGACAGGACGTCTGCCTGCGGTGCGGTCGACGGTGGATGGATGGCGGTGCGAGGATGGTGTCGTGACCGAGAACTCTGCTGCCTTGGCTAAAGCCGCTGAAGACGAGGTCGTCGGGATCTGCCGCGACCTCATCAGGATCGATACGACGAACCCCGGCGATCATTCTGGGCCGGGGGAGCGGCGGGCCGCCGAGTATGTCGCCGGGCTGCTGAGCGAGGTGGGGCTTGACCCGGCCGTGCTTGAGTCGCATTCCAGGCGGACCAACCTGGTGGCGCGCATCCCCGGCAGCGACCCGAGTCGGCCGGCGCTGCTTATCCACGGGCATCTCGACGTGGTGCCCGCTAACGCGGCGGACTGGCGGCTCGACCCGTTCGGCGGGGAGATCGCGGACGGGTGCGTGTGGGGGCGCGGCGCGGTCGACATGAAGGACATGGACGCGATGGTGCTCGCGGTTGTCAGGCAGCGGATGCGCGAGGGCAGGAAGCCGAAGCGCGACATCGTGCTCGCCTTCACCGCCGACGAGGAGGCCGGCGGCAACTGGGGCGCTAAATTCCTCGTCGCCGAGCACCCCGGGCTCTTCGAGGGCGTCACCGAGGCCATCGGCGAGGTCGGCGGGTTCAGCGTCTCCGTTGGTGACCAGCGGATGTACGCGGTGCAGAGCGCGGAGAAGGGGCTGGCCTGGATGCGGCTTGCCGCCAAGGGCACCGCGGGGCACGGGTCGATGCTCGGTGGGGACAACGCGGTCACCGCGCTGGCCGAGGCCGTCGCGCGGGTCGGGCGGCACCAGTGGCCGGTGCAGCTTCCCGACGCGACCAAGACCTTCCTCGAGAGCGCGAGCCGGGCGCTCGGCGTGGAGTTCGATCCCGCGGACCCCGGGTCCGTCATCGGCAAGCTCGGCGGGATGGGCAAGATGATCGGCGCGACGGTGCAGCACACCGCGAACCCCACCGGCCTGAAGGCCGGCTACAAGGTCAACGTGATACCGCAGACGGCCACCGCCGACGTCGATGGGCGGTTCCTGCCTGGACGCGAGGACGAGTTCTTCGAGGAGCTCGACCGGTTGCTCGGCTCGGCGGTGACCCGCGAGTTCATCCACCACGACATGGCGCTCGAGACGACTCCCGACGGCGACCTGTGGGACGCGATGGCCGCCTCGCTGCACGCCGAGGACCCGCAGGCCACGGTCGTCCCGTACTGCCTGTCCGCGGGGACCGACGCGAAATGGTTCAGCAGGCTGGGCGTCCGATGCTTCGGGTTCAGCCCGCTGCAATTGCCATCAGAGCTGGATTTCTTCGGCATGTTCCACGGCATCGACGAGCGGGTCCCTGTCGACGGCCTCAAGTTCGGCGTCCGCGCCCTCGACCGCCTGCTTGATCGCTGCTAGGACAGAACCTAGAACGGAACACTCACCGTCAAAACGTCCGCACAGCGCGTATGATGCGACGGCGGAGGGTAACTTTCCTGCTGCCGTCCGCATACAGTCGGAGCCTGGACAGTTCCCAGGCGCCGTACTCAGCGCGTTCGGTCAGGATGCGTCTCGCGGCGTCGCGCGACGTGCCGCGGGGCATGTACAAGACTTGGTAGTCATACTCGGCCATTGCCTCTTATTGTGCGCGATTAGGAACACTACGCAAGACTTGTAGGTGAACTTCCGGTGCTGCATTCTGTGGGCGACGGGCGCTCGGGAACAGTCGCAGCGGTCACCGGGGTTGCAGGGATAGTTGCAGCGATAACGGCGCGGACGGGCATTTCGCGGCCGGGCCGCGTATGGTACTTTGCGGCGGGCGTCGCGTCTGAGCAAGGCGGAACCCCGCCTCGGCGGGACGAGGGTCATGGCGCGGATGTGAGGTTGGAAAGAGCGTGCCACCAAGAAGCAAGGCCGCGGGCAAGACGGCAGCGGCCCCGGATAACACCGGCAGCAGTGCGGCTAAGGCCAACGGTGCAACGACGGCGAACGGCGCCGCCGGGAACGGTCATGGCACCAGGCTTGTGATCGTGGAGTCCCCGGCCAAGGCCAGGACCATCGCTGGATACCTCGGCAAGGGATATGTGGTCGAGTCCAGCATCGGCCACATCCGCGACATGCCGGACAAGGCGGCAGAGATACCGGAGAAGCTCCGCGCTCAGCCGTGGGCGCGGCTCGGCGTCGACGTCGACCACGACTTCAAGGCGCTCTACGTCGTCCCGGCCGACAAGAAGCAGCAGGTCTCCAAGCTCAAGACGCTGCTCAAGGACGCCGACGAGCTCTACCTCGCAACTGACGAGGACCGCGAGGGCGAGGCCATCGCCTGGCACCTGCTCGAGGAGCTCAAGCCCAAGGTCCCGTACAGCCGGATGGTCTTCCACGAGATCACGCCCGAGGCGATCGCGCGCGCCATCGCCAACCCGACCCAGCTCAACGACGGCAAGGTCGACGCTTACCAGACCCGGCGCGTCCTCGACCGGCTCTATGGCTACGAGGTCTCACCCGTGCTGTGGAAGAAGGTCATGCCGAGGCTCTCGGCCGGCCGGGTGCAGTCGGTCGCGACCCGGCTTGTCGTCGACAGGGAGCACGAGCGGATCGCGTTCCGCTCCGCGGGCTACTGGGATCTTGAGGCTGAGTTCGGCACCGCCGAGCACGGCAAGACCAAGCTTCCCGACATCCCGACCGCCTTCACCGCGACGCTGCAGACCGTGGACGGCAAGCGCGTCGCCCAGGGCCGTGACTTCACCCCCACGGGCGAGCTGCGCAGTGCCGCCGCCGGCAGCACCAGGTCCGTCGAGCCCGTACTGCACCTCGATGGCGAGGCGGCCGCCGCCCTGGCCGGCCTGCTGCAGAGCGCCGACTTCAAGGTCTCGAGCGTAGAGCGCAGGCCGTACAGGCGCTCACCCTACGCACCGTTCCGCACCACCACGTTGCAGCAGGAAGCCTCGCGCAAGCTGGGCTTCTCGACGAAGTACACGATGTCGGTGGCGCAGCGGCTGTATGAAAACGGCTACATCACCTATATGCGTACCGACTCGATCACGCTCTCGCAGACCGCGATCGACGCCGCGCGTCAGCAGGCGCGGGAGCTCTACGGTGCCGAGTACGTGCCTGACGCGCCCCGCACATACGCGAGCAAGGTGAAGAACGCGCAGGAGGCGCACGAAGCGATCCGCCCGGCCGGTGACCGGTTCCGCACGCCTGCCGAGGCGCAGCGATCCGGGCTCAAGAGCGACGAGCTGCGCCTGTACGACCTGGTATGGAAGCGCACGGTCTCCTGCCAGATGAAGGACGCGACCGGCGAGTCGGTCTCGGTGCGCGTCGCTGGTAGCCCCATCGGCACGGCCGCGCTCAAGCCGGCGGAACTGGTCGGCGCCGGGCTCGATCCGGCCGCCAAGACCCATACCGCCGAGTTCGGCGCGTCCGGCAAGATCATCAACTTCTACGGGTTCCTCAAGGCCTACGTGGAGTCGAGCGACGACCTGGCGGCCGAGCGGGACGACCAGGAGCGCCGCCTGCCGCCGCTGGCCGAGGGCGACGGGCTGCGGACGCTGCGTCTCGGTGCGCTCGAGCACGCCACAAGGCCGCCGGCCCGCTACACCGAGGCAAGCCTGATCAAGGAGCTAGAAGACCGCGAGATCGGGCGCCCGTCCACCTACGCGTCGATCATCGGCACCATACTCGACCGTGGCTATGTCTTCAAGAAGGGCACCGCGCTCGTCCCGTCGTTCCTGGCGTTCGCCGTGGTCAACCTGCTCGTGCAGCACTTCGGGCAGCTCGTCGACTACGCGTTTACCGCCCAGATGGAGGACGCGCTCGACGAGATCGCGCGGGGTGAGGCCGAACGGGTCCCGTGGCTGCGCCGCTTCTACTTCGGCGCGGACGGCACGGGCAATGGCCACAACAAGGTCGAGAGCAATGGGGCGCCCGATGCAGACGGTACGGTCCGTTCCTCCGGCCGATCCGGACTTGGACTTAAGGCGCTGGTCTCCGACATCGCGGACATCGATCCGCGGGACGTTTCGTCCTTCCCGCTCGCCGGGACCGACGTCGTCGTGCGGGTCGGCCGGTACGGTCCTTACCTTGAGCGGGACGGGCAGCGCGCCAACGTCCCCGAGGATCTCGCGCCGGACGAGCTGACTCCGGAAAAGGCGGAAGAGCTCCTTAGCATCCCGAACGGAGATAAGCCGCTCGGATCCGACCACGTTACTGGGCACGAGGTTGTGGCCAAGGCGGGGCGCTTCGGCCCGTACGTCACCGAGGTTCTCCCCGAGGGCGCGAAGGAAAAGCCGCGCACCGCGTCTCTGCTGAAGTCCATGACCCTCGACACGGTGACCCTCGACGACGCGTTGCGCCTGCTCAGCCTGCCGCGGACGCTCGGCGAGATCGACGGCGAGCCGGTCACCGTGCAGAACGGCCGATACGGGCCCTACGTCAAGCACGGCGCGGAGAGCAGGTCGCTCGCGGCCGAGGAGGAGATGTTCACCGTCACCTTCGAGCAAGCCAAGGAGCTGCTCGCGCAGCCCAAGGCCCAGGGCCGTGGGCGGGCCGGGTCGGCGCCGCCGCTGCGCGAGCTCGGCGCCGACCCGGCGACCGGCAAGCCCATGGTGGTCAAGGACGGGCGGTTCGGTCCTTATGTGACCGACGGCGAGACCAATGCCTCGCTGCGCAAGGGCGACGACGTGAGTGCCCTTACCGACCAGCGCGCCGCGGAACTGCTCGCCGAGCGACGGGCCGCCGCTCCCGCACCGCGCGCCCGCAGGACCGCTGCACCGAAGGCATCAGCCAAGGCACCAGCCAAAACTCCCGCGAAAACCTCGACCGCGGCCAAGAAAACGTCGAGCGCCGCCAAGAAGCCCGCCGTTGCCAAGAAGACCGGCAGCGCACGTAAAAGCACTGAAACCTAAGCAATCTATAATCACGATCAAGCAGTGGTGACCTGCTGCGCTGCAAGGTCTCGATAACCTAACGCCGTGAACTACCGCTCCACGCCCCGCAGTGAAAGCCCGGGGGAGGCTCCGCCCACCCGCCGGGCTAGGCGCGCGCGCGCCGCACGTGCGCGGGACGGAGTGCTGTCCATACCGGCGTTCCGCGCGCTGTGGGTCGCGCTTTCGCTGTCCAGCCTCGGCGACTGGCTGTCCATCCTCGCGCTGACCGCGCTGGCGTCGAACCTGACCAAGGGCGCGGCGCAGACCTCGGCCGTGAGCGGCGTCTGGGTGGTCACGCTGCTGCCCGCACTGCTGCTCGGACCGATCGCGGGCGCGCTTGCCGACAAGTTCGACCGCCGGGTGAACATGGTCGTCGGCGATATCATCCGCGGCCTGCTCTTCATCTCCATCCCGCTGTTCCCGAACCTGACCTGGATCTTCGTCGCGAAGTTCCTCGCCGGGGTCGCCTCGCAGTTCTGGAACCCCGCCGCCGCGGCCTCCGTGCCGAACCTGGTGCCCAAGGAGAAGCTGGAGCGGGCCAACCAGCTCAGCCAGCTGATGACCTACGGCACCGCGCCGCTCGCGGCCGGCATTTTCGCCGTGCTGTCGCTTGTCGCCACGGGGCTCGGGCACGTCGCGCCGGTCTTCAAGACCAACAACGTGGACCTGGCGCTGTACTTCAACGGCGCGTCCTACTTCGTCTCCGCGATCACCGTCTACTTCCTGCGGCAGATCGGCAAGCGGCACGCCAGCGGCGCGATCTCCGTTCCGTCCACCGCCAAGGCCATCTGGGAGGGCTGGCGGTTCATCAGGAAGACGCCGGTGGTGCGCGGGCTCGTGATCGGGATGCTCGGCGCGTTCTCCGCGGCCGGCGTGGTGATCGGCATCGGGTATCCCTACATCAAGTACACGCTGAAGGGCGGCTCTCCCGGCTGGGGACTCGTCTTCGCGGCGATCTTCATCGGCCTGGCACTCGGCATGGGGTTCGGCACCAGGCCCTTCGGCGACCTGTCGCGGCGGCGGCTCTTTGGCCTGGCGCTTACGGCGTCCGCCGTGCCGCTCGCGCTGATCGGCCTCGTGCCGAACCTGGCCATGGTGACGATCTTCGTCATCCTGCTCGGCTTCCTTTCTGGTATCGCCTACCCGACCGGGTTCACGATCGTCGGGCTCGAGGTGGACGACGCCACCAGGGGCCGGGTGTTCGCGTTCTTCCAGTCGACGATCCAGGTCATCCTGCTCGCGGTGATCGCGGTCGTCGGGTTCATCGCCAACGGATTTTCCTCCGCGATCCAGGCGCTCACCGGATCGGCTAACGTGCGGGTCGCGGACGTCACGTACGCCTCGGCTGGGCAGAACGCGGTGCTGCTGCTCGCCGCGGTGCTCGTCGCGTTTGTCGGCATCAAGTCCTACCGCCAGCTCGACGACCGCAAGGGCGTGCCACTGCGCGACGATCTGCTCGCGGTGATCCGCGGCGAGCCGTTCGCGCCGGTGCCTGGTTCGATGTCGGCCCCGGATTTTTCGCCGACCTCCGGTCCGGCCGGCCTCTTCCTCGCGTTCGAGGGCTGTGAGGGCGTGGGCAAGACCACGCAGGCGCGGCTCATCGCGATCTGGCTGCGTGAGCAGGGCTACGACGTGGTGACCACGCACGAGCCCGGCGCGACCAGGATCGGGATGCGGCTGCGGGCGCTGTTGCTCGACACCGCCCACACGGGCATGTCGTCGCACTCGGAGGCGCTTCTCTACGCGGCCGACCGCGCCGAGCACGTGTCGGAGGTGATCGATCCCGCACTGGTGCGCGGCGCGGTGGTGATCACCGACAGGTACATCGACTCATCGCTCGCCTACCAGGGCTACGGCCGCGGTATCCCCACGGCGGACATCGCCCGGCTCAACTCCTGGGCGACCGACGGGCGGGTGCCCGACCTCACCGTGCTGCTCGACATGCCACCGGAGGTGGGGCTCGGCCGCCACGTCCACTCGGCGGACCGGATGGAGGCGGAGCCGCCCGAGTTCCACCGGCGGGTGCGGGCCGGGTTCCTCGCGCTCGCCCGCGCCGACCCCGACCGCTACCTCGTGCTCGACGCCGCGGCGCCGGCCGCCGAGGTCACACAGCAGATCAAGGACAAGATCAGGGAGATCCTCCCCGACCCGGTTCCGCACACCGCGGAGGCGGCCACCGGCTCCTTCCCCGCTATCACCGACCAGTTCACTGAGCGCCAATGACGCCGGGCACCGGTCCCACGGAAGATCTTCCGCGCGCCCGATACGATGGCGATTTTGGCCATCGGGCGCGCAGCCGGGGGGTACGGGGGGTCGCCCCCCCGGGAGATAACAGCGTTTTCGACGAGCTTGCGGGGCAGGAGGCGGTCGTCGAGCAGCTTCGCGGCGCGATTGATCACGCGATGACGCACGCGTGGCTGTTCACCGGACCGCCGGGATCCGGTCGTTCTGTCGCGGCTCGTGCCTTCGCGGCCACGCTGCTGTGCAGGTTCGGCGGCTGCGGCGAGTGCCCATCGTGCCGCCAGGTGCGCGCGGGGACACACGCCGACCTGCTTCTCGTTCGTCCAGAGGGGCTCTCCTACGGGGTCAAGCAGACGCGGGATCTCGTGCTGCGCGCGGCGGGCGCGCCGTCCGGCGGGCGCTGGCTCGTGGTGCTCTTCGAGGATGCCGACCGCTGCACCGAGGCCGCCGCCAACGCGCTGCTCAAGGCCATCGAGGAGCCCGCGCCGCGGACCGTGTGGCTGCTGTGCTCGCCGAGCGCGGAGGACCTGGTAACCACGATCAGGTCCCGTTGCCGTGTCATGACGCTGCGCGTGCCGTCGGCGGAGGCGGTCGCGTCGGTGCTCGTGTCGCGGGACGGGATCGACCACGACCGCGCGCTCGCCGCCGCGCGGGCCGCGCAGGGGCATGTCGGCCGGGCGCGGCGGCTCGCGCTCGACCCCGCAGCCGCGGCGCGGCGCGAGGCGGTGCTCAAGGTGCCGGTGCAGGCGACCTCGCTCGGCCCGGCGCTCGCGGCGGCGGCGGCCCTCGTGAAGACGGCCGAGGACGAGGCCAAGACGCTCACCGAGCAGCTCGACGCGCCGGAACGCGAGGCGCTGCGCCAGGCGTTCGGCGAGGGGGCGACGGGCAAGGGCGTGGCCAAGGCGATGCGCGGCGTGGCGGGGGCGATGAAGGACCTGGAGGACAGGCAGAAGTCGCGGGCCACCAGGGCCAAGCGCGACACCCTCGACGGCGCGCTGCTCGAGCTTGCGGCGTTCTATCGCGACGTGCTCGTCGTGCAGCTCGGCGCGGACGTCGAGCTTGTCAACCTCGACCATCTGGCGGACGTGCGGCGGCTGGCCGACGGCTCGACCCCCGAGGCGACGCTGCGCCGCATCCAGGCGGTCATGAAGTGCAGGGAGCGGCTAACCGTCAACGTCGCACCGCTGCTCGCGGTCGAGGAGCTGACGGTCTCGCTTTCGCGCGGGTTACGTCTTGGGCCATGGCTTGTAGCCCATGCCGCTCAGCAGGAGCTTGGCGCAGGTCTCGAGCGGGTAGCGGACGGTGGTGTCCGGGCGCCATTCTGGCGCGAACACCACGCCGGGCCCCACGAGCTCAAGCCCGTCGAAGAAGCTGGTGAACTCCTGCCTGCTGCGCATCCTGCCGCTGCCGATGGCCTGCATGAGCACCTGTTCGAGCGCGGCGGCCTCGGGGGCGGCGGTGGAGAAGTGCGTGAGCTGTAGGTAGCTACCCGGGGCGAGGGCGCACTTGAACGCGGTGACGATGGCGCGGGGGTTCTCGTCGTCGTTAACGTGGTGGATGACCGCGTTGAGTATCAGCCCGATGGGGCGGCTGAAGTCGAGGAAACCGATCACGGTCGGGCTGGTCAAGATGGTGTCCGGCCAGCGGATATCGGCCATGACGGCGGTCGTCTGCGGGTTCTCCGCAAGCAGCGCCCGCCCGTGCACGAGCACGAGGGGGTCGTTGTCCACGTACACGACCCGGGCGGCGGGATTGACGGCCTGGGCGATCTCGTGGGTGTTCTGCGCCGTGGGCAGTCCTGAACCAAGGTCGAGAAACTGGTCGATGCCCCGGGCGGACATGTACCTGACGGCGCGGCCGAGCGTCTGGCGGTTCATGATCGCGCTCGTGCGGCAACCGGGAAACACCGTCATCGCGCGCTCCGCGACCGCCCGGTCCCACGCGAAATTATCTTTACCGCCGAGGACCGCGTCGTAGACCCGCGCGGCACTCGGCTTGTGGATGTCAATCTGCGGCGGTACACGTGCGGGACCGCTGAGCGTCCGCGGCGGCGTGCCTAGGCGAGACACGTTCCCTACTTCTCCAATTTCGGGGCAATTGAAGGATCTAGCAGAACTTTTCAACATCCTAGACTGACGTCGCCGGTTTTGTGCATGCACAAACGTCTAACGCGCCGATCGTAAGGGTTTCGACCCCATGACGGGCGCGGCCTGACTGTTGCGGCACGGCGACGTAGGCTAGGCCGATGGGCATGATCATGGCGGTCAGTTTCGAGCAGTACGGACGGCTCTACTACCTGGATCCGGGCGGCCACGAACCGAAGATCGGTGACAAGGTGCTCGTGCCCACCGATGGCGGCCCCGAGGTCGCCCAGTGTGTCTGGGCACCGCAGTGGATGTCGGAAGACGTCGCCGGCCTCCCGGTCTGCGATGGCCCGGCAACCGAGGCAGACCTCGCGCGGGATGAGGACAACCGGCGACGGCGGGCCGAGGGACGGCTGGCCGCACGTCGGCTGATCCGCGAGCACCAGCTGCCGATGAAGGTCATCGCGGTGGACTACGTGTCAGACACGAACGTGATCACCGTCTACTTCAGCGCACCGCAACGGGTCGACTTCCGCGCGCTCGTCAGGGATCTCGCCGCGCGGCTGCGGGCCCGCGTCGAGTTGCAGCAGATCGGCCCCCGCGACGAGGCGCGCCTGGCGGGCGGCATCGGCCCGTGCGGCAGGGACCTGTGCTGCGCGACGTTCCTCAAGGACTTCGAGCCCGTCTCCGTCCGGATGGCCAAGGACCAGGACCTGCCGGTGAACCCGATGCGCATCGCGGGGGCATGCGGTCGGCTGATGTGCTGCCTGAAATACGAGCACCCGCTCTACCAGGACTTCAAGAAGAAGGCGCCGCGGACTGGGACGCAGGTTGAGACGTCAGACGGGCCAGGGACGGTCGTCGGGCACAACGTGCCCTCCGACAGCGTCGTCGTGCGCATGGCGGCCGACGGCAGCACCTGCGCCTGCACCGTGGCCAGCGTCTGCGGCTCACGCAAGTCCTACGAGTCGACGCACCTGAGCGGGGATCCCGAGTGACTCGGATCCGCGTGTAACGCCCGCCCTCCCCTGGGGACTGAATGGCGCAGCTGCGTTCCATTCAGGTCTCATCCCCAAGGAAGGGGAGCCTTGTGAAGGCACTCACACGTCTCGTTCCCGCCGCCGTGGCAGCCCTCGCGGTCGCGGCCTTCGCCGCGCCTGCCGCGTCGGCGGCGACCAAGTCGGCGCCCGCCGCGCCAAGCCACGGCTTCCATGTCGGCCCAAGCAACGCAGTTTTCGTCATGACCGACAACACGGCGGGCAACTCGGTGGCCGTCTACCATCGCGCGTCCGATGGCACTCTGACGCTCGCGGGCAGCTACTCCACGGGTGGCCTCGGCGGCGTACTCAGCGGTTCTGTGGTGGACCATACCGCCTCGGAGGGGTCGCTCACCTACGACCGGGCCAGCGGCCTGCTCTTCGCGGTCAACCCGGGCAGCAACACCGTCTCGGTGTTCAAGGTCTGCGGCGACAAGCTCAAGCTCAGCCAGGTCATCTGGTCGGGCGGCGACTTCCCTGTCAGCGTGACGGTGCACGGGGACCACGGGTACGTTCTGAACGCGCTTGGCGGCGGAACGCTCTCCGGTTACCGGATCTCCGGAGGCTGGGTGTCGCCGATCCACGGCTCGTCGAGGAGCCTTGGTCTTGGCAGCACGGCCGCGACGCCGTTCACGAACACGCCGGGGCAGGTGACCTTCAGCCCCGACGGCAGGGCGCTGTTCGTGACCACGAAGGCGGCCACCAACGCCGTCGACGTGTTCGCCGTGTACCCGGACGGCACGCTGTCGGCCGCACCGACCGTGAACACCTTGGCCGGCGACGTGCCGTTCGCGGTCGCCTTCGGCCGGGCCGGGCACGTGCTTGTCGCCGAGGCCGGGGCGAACGCGGTCGCGACGTTCGCGCTCGCGCCTGGCGGCGTACTTAAGCAGCTCGCGGTCGCGGACACCGGGCAGGCGGCGACCTGCTGGATCGTCCGCGACGGCGCCCACTTCTACGCCTCCAACGCCGGAAGCGGATCGGTAAGCGGCTACGACGTCGGCTCGTCCGGTGCCCTGAAGGCGCTCGGGAACACGACGACCGACGCGGGGACCGTGGACGCGACGGCCGCCGGGCATGGTCGGTTCCTCTACGTCCAGACCGGCAAGGCCGGCATCGTCGACGAGTTCGCGGTTGGCGGTGGTGGCGCGCTCACCTCGGTCGGCTCGGTCACCGTGGCGGGCTCGGCCGGCGGCGAGGGCATCACGGCCGGCTAGATATATCGGGACGAAGTGGCCGGCCGTGGTGAACGCAATGCTGCGAGCGCTGCGGCCGGCCCCAGCCGGGGAGCCGAGGAGGTAGTACGCTGCCAACGATGGAACTTGACGGAGAGTTGCTGCGTCGGCTGCGCGCGGGCGACGAGCGGGCTTTCGTCACCCTCGTTGAGCGTTACAACGGCGCCATGCTCCGCCTGGCGCTGTCGTTCGTGGATAGCCGCGCGGTGGCCGAGGAAGTCGTACAGGACACCTGGCTGGCGGCGCTGCGTGGCCTGGTGAGGTTCGAGGGCCGGTCGTCGCTGAAGACCTGGCTGTTCTCCATCCTCGTCAACCGGGCGCGGACGACGGGCGTGCGGGAGTCGCGGTCCGTTCCGCTCGCCGACGCGGGGCCCGCGGTGGACGCCTCTCGATTCGGCCCGTCGGGGGACTGGGCGGCGCCGCCCGAGCAGTGGATCGAGGAGGCCGAGAACCGGATCGACGCCTCGAAGATCAAGGAATTGCTGCTTGGCTCCTTCGACGCGCTGCCCGCACGGCAGCGCGAGGTCGTGCTGCTGCGCGACGTGGAGGGACTAAGCAGCACGGAGGTGTGCGCGGTACTCGCGATTAGCGAGGCTAACCAGCGAGTGCTGCTGCACAGGGGCCGCTCAAAGTTGCGGCAGTCACTCGAGTCCGAGCTGGGAGGTGCGGCGCGATGAGGATCTCATTCTTGTCCTGGCGTTGGCGCTTCCGCTCAGGCCCCCGCGAGCTGGTCTGTCAGGAGGTCGTGGAGCTGGTGACCGACTACCTCGAGGGCGCGCTCACGACGGTGGACAGCCAGCGCTTCGAGGCGCACCTGACCGGCTGCCCCAACTGCACCGAGTACCTGGCCCAGATCAGGGAAACGATCCGGCTGGCCGGCCGGCTCACTCCGGAGGACCTGACGCCCAACATGCGTTCCGACCTCACCGACCTGTACCGCCGCTGGCGCGACGAGGGCTAACCGCCTGACCAGCAGCACGCGCACGCGTGCCACCCACGCGCACGCCACCCATGTCGGATTTATCCCGATATAAACACTAAGATCCAGTTAGTGCTGAAGGTTTGACCGGCTATCACCGGTTCAATCTTCAGCACTATCGATTTCCGGGCAGTGCCGGGGACGCCAGAGTCACGTGAGGTTAAGCGGCTCTGGCTTGACCAGCCGGTCCAGCGCTGAACCCGGATAACGATAACGGGGCCTTCCGGACGATCTTCCCGATACTGCTCATACCGGGCGGCGAGCAGGTCGAGCGGGCGTCGAATGGCGTCCTCGGCCGACATGACGCTCGCGCGCCCGTCGGCGCGGACCCACCAGAGGGTGTCCCAGTCCTGCGCGTAGTGGTCGGCAAGGACGGCGACCCGCGGGTTCTCCCTGATGTTGCGGAGCCGCCGCAGGTTCACCGTCGTCTTCGGTTTGTGGTCGACCGCGATGTAGATCAGCTCCCCGTCCACCGCGAACGTGACGGGAACCAGGTGCGGCTGCCCGTCGACCCCGGTCGTGGCCAGCCGCGCTACCCGCGCGGCGGTCAGCCGAGCCCGAGCATCCTCCTCCGTGAGTCGCACACTGTCGATTGTCCCCGCCAGTCGGGGCGACGCACTCGTAATGCGTAGTCTGGTGCTGGATCGCGGCGACGCACCCCACGGAACCTGTAGACTTACCTAGCGCTGCCCGCGAGGACAGCACGCCGCCTTAGCTCAGTCGGCCAGAGCGACGCACTCGTAATGCGTAGGTCTGGGGTTCGATTCCCCAAGGCGGCTCCCACGCAGAAGGCTCTTTCCGAGAGTTTGTTCGACTCGGAGAGAGCGTTTGGACCGGGTCCTGCCGCCGCGACCGCCGCAGGCCAGGACCAGGGCAGATGCACCCCGGCGTTTCCGCGGAAACGTCCCGCGCAATTGCGTACAGGGTCTCAGGCGTGTGGGCTGGCCGCGCTTAACCTGTGACCAGGGCTGGAACAAGGCCGCATCCACGCGGGTCAGCCCTAAACGAAGGCCTCTCCCACCCACGCCAAAGCCCCTCTCAGGTCTTACGTTCGTACCGGAGAGGGGCCTTTTCGCGACATCGCTCGCCGAACACCGCGGGGGGTGGGTCACTCCCGCGACTTGCTATCGGCTGTGACCGCCTTCACGCCGGAAATATCATAGTTTGTTGCACTGTACGATGTTGGTGGCTACGGCGTGGATGGCGTGGTCGGCTGCGCCGACCTTAAGCTACCTTTCCGGTGTGGTCTGAGATAATGCGAAGGTGTGCTAGATCCTTCGGGCGAGAAAGCAGTCGTTTAGCTGCCCCAATTATATCGAGACTCACGAAACGAAGGCCGTAGATAACGTCTGCTCCGTCGATCATCTCGTCGACCGACCAGTACTCGGGAAACCACCCGTCAAGGATTTCGACATTTCCGTTAAATAGGGAGACCTTCCGAACGGCTGAATTGGCGACCAGGGAGACCTCGGCCAGTTGAAGTGCAACATCCCATGCTGATTCTCGCGCTACGACATCAATATCATTCGGGCTGTCGATCCAGCCTCGGGCAAAGATCGGAGCGCTACCGATGAAGGCGAAATTTGAGGAGTCCAGGTCTAGGGACAGCAGCTGGCCTACACATGGATGATTGAGAAATGAAGTCATGCAAACACCTTGCTTAGGGTGCAGGAGCACAAGCGATC
>Ga0302314_10010165_pt1 | contig 16504 bp, 15 predicted proteins | sample III_Palsa_N2_3_FD_200533 | JGI IMG/M metagenome (GOLD analysis project Ga0302314, IMG submission 200533) | Peat permafrost microbial communities from Stordalen Mire near Abisko, Sweden - III_Palsa_N2_3 | ecosystem: Environmental > Terrestrial > Soil > Palsa > Peat permafrost | place: Sweden... | reverse complement strand
CTGACTGTCAGCGCCGCGTTCGGCTGTCCGTTTGAAGGGATGGTGCCGGTCGCCAGAGTCGCGGAGATCCTCTCAAACGTGTCGCAGGCCGCTCCCGATGAGCTCGCGCTCGCCGACACGATCGGTGTCGGCGTGCCCAGCCAGGTGCACGAGCTGTTCGGGCTGGCGGGCGAGCGCCTGCCCGGCGTGCCGCTGCGCGCTCACTTCCACAACACCCGCAACACCGGCTACGCCAACGCGCTGGCGGCGGCCGAGTCCGGGGTGAGCGCGCTCGATGCAGCCCTCGGCGGGATCGGCGGATGCCCGTTCGCGCCGGCAGCCACCGGCAACATCGCCTCGGAGGATCTGGCCTATCTGCTGGCCCGAGAAGGGTGGCAAACCGGCCTCGATGTCGACCGCTATCTAGACGCAAGCACCTGGCTCGCGTCGGTGATGGGGCGCGAGCTACCGGGGTTTGTCGCGCGCGCTGGAGCAGCGTTGCTGTAGCGCTTGCAGGGCCTGATGGAACGACATCCACGGGTTCGCGTCAACGTCGACGTTGATGTATATTTCGAGACGCGATGCCGCCCTCACCGCTGACCGACGAACAACTCGCGCTGCGCGAACTCGCCGCTCGCGTAGCCCACGACCGTTACGCATCACGCGCGATGGAGTGGGACCGGACGTTCTCGTTCTTCCCCGACACCGAACGCCGCCGCCTCGGCGAGCTCGACCTGCTGGGGATCACGCTGCCGGAGCAGTACGGCGGCGGCGGCAGGCCGTTGCTTGACGCGCTGATTGTGATCGAAGAGGTCGCAAAGGTCTGTCAGCTCGCGGCGTTCCCGATCTTCGAGGCGTCGACCGGACCCGCCCGGGTCGTCGACCTGTTCGGCAGCGAGGAACAAAAGCAGATGTTTCTGCCGCCGGTCGCGCGCGGCGAGAAGACCATCGCAGTGGCGATCTCCGAGCCGGAGGCGGGCTCGGCGGCAACCGACATGACGACCAAGATCACCGTTGAAGGCGACGAGTGCGTGATCAACGGCGTCAAGCGCTGGAGCTCGGGCGGCGGACACGCCGAGCAATACCTGGTCTACGGGCGCGTCGATGGCGCCCCTGGATCCAAGGGGATCGGCGCGGTGATCGTCGACCGTGACCAGGACGGCGTCTCGTTCGGCATCCAGGAGCGGATGATGGGCTTCCACGGCGTTGCCTCCGCCGACATCTTCCTCGACGAGGTGCGCGTCCCACGCGAGCACCTGATCGTCAGTGAAGGCGGATTCGCGCGGCTGTTCACAGCGTTCTCAATCGAGCGCCTCGGTAACACCACCATGTCGCTCGCGATCTGCCAGGGAGCCCTTGATCGCGTCTCGCGCTATGTCCAGGAGCGCCGGCAGTTCGGACGCCCAATCGTCGACTTCCAGCTCGTGCAGGCGTCGCTCGCGGACATGATCATCCAGACCGAGGCGGCGCGGCTGCTGCTCTACCGCGCGGCTGACAATGCCGGCCACGGGGCGCCGGATCCGCTCGAGGCGTCGATCGCCAAGTGCTTCACCAACGAGGCCGCCAAGCGTGCCTCGGACACAGCCGTGCAACTGCTCGGTGGCTACGGCTATAGCGAGGAGTACGAGGTCGAGCGCCTGCACCGTGACTCACACGGATGGGCGATCGCCGGCGGCACCCCGAACATGCAGCGGATCCGGATCGTCTCCCAGTATCTTGGGCTGCGGTTCGATCAGCGCCCTGAACGCTCGAGCTGATCACCCGGCCGCAGGCCGGCCAGGCCAGCCCGCCAGTGGCGGTTAGCTCTGGGGTTCCGGATAGCGCATCGGCTCAGTTAGCTGCGGATAGTTGACACGGATCAGGTCGATCTCCTCCATCGCCGACCCCGGCGTCACGTACTGCTCAGCAGCCGGTAGCGAGGCGAGATACCGCGCAGCATCTTCGGCCTCGAGGCCGGGCACGAACGCACCTGCGGAGGTAGCGATGGCCACGCGGGCGATGCGACCACCGCCGGCCGAGATCACCTCGCCGGTAAGCGTGCACGAGTCGTGCGCCAGCGCGATGACCGCAGCGGCGACGAACTTCGGATCGAGCATCGGATCGAGTAGACCGTAGACCGGACCTGCCATCGGTGAGCTGGCCACCGGAGCGATCACGTTGACGCGGATGCCGTGAGGCGCGCCCTCGATCGCGAGTACTCGCGTCATGCCGACGATGCCGAGCTTCGCGGCGGCGTAACCGCTCGAGCGTTGTTGCCCGAACAGCCCGACCGCCGAGCTTGTGTTGACGATCGTCCCTCCTCCCGCTGTGCGCAGCGGGCGCCAAGCGGCCCGGCTCAGATGGAACGCTCCCAAAAGGTGCACGGACAGCGTGGCCGCCAGGTCGTCCCAGTCGAGCTCGTCGAGGTAGTTAGGGCGCGCGATCCCGGCGTTGTTGACGAGCACGTCAACCCGACCGAAGGCGTCGAGCGCGTGCTGGATGATCGCCTCGCCACCCTCCGGTGTCGCCACCGTGTTGGTGTCGGCGACGGCGTCGAGTGTCGCGCAGAGTTCTCGCAGACCGTCGGCGGCGGTGTCGTTCAGAAGCAGCCGCGCGCCGCGCGCCGCGAAGAGTTCGGCGTAGGCACGGCCGAGGCCGCCCGCCGCCCCGGTGACGACTACCACCTGTCCGTCGAAGTTCAGCATCGATGCTCGTCTCTGGTCGCGTGATTAAAGACAGCTGGCCGGCGACCCTTTGCGGGTCACCGGCCAGACGGTCACTGCGTTACGAGTGGCTCTGCACGTAGGCGTAGTTGTGCAGGTCTCCCTGGTAGCTGAGCAGCGGGCCCTGCTTCTCCCACTTGCCAACTGCCGATGTCGTTGCACCCTCGTAGGAGTACATCGCACCTGAACCGAACGCGTAGTCACTCTGATCCCCGTCCATCATGCCCTCGACACCCTTGACCATCAGCGGGTACGTGGAGGCATATGAGTGGTTGGCGATCAGGATGTTCGCGCGGTTGAGCCCACCCTGCATCACTGACGCATCGCGCAGCACCTGCACGATGTACCAACCCCAGAACCAACCGTTCGCGTACTGCGAGTTGGTCGGGTCGAGACCCTGTGACTTCAGGGTTTTGGTGTACAGCGCTGAGAACGACGGGTTGCCCTCGTCGGCATCGGTCGGTGAGTAGTAGTAACGGATGACATGCAGGCCGTTACCCGTCAGGCCTTCGGCCTGCAGCGGCTGCAGCACCGTCGAGATCTGCGCGCACGCGTTGGACGCGATGATCAGCGGATGCCACGAGCTCTGCTCGATCCCAGCCACTGCCTGCGTGCAGTACGAGCCGGCCTCGTTCAGCAGGACGACCTGCGCCCCAGTTGCGGCAGCTGAGGTGATCTGGTCAGTGATCTCCGGCGCGGCCTGGGAATGGACCTCATCGCCGACGACCTTGAACTTTGTGCCCTTGACGGCGCGGGCGACGCCGCCCGAGTAGGAGGTGCCGAAATCGTTGCCGAGTGTGATCTCAACGATGTTGGCGCCGCTCGGGTACTTGGTCTTCAGGTAGTCGATCCAGAGTGCGGTCTCGTCGTCGTAGTCGAGACCGAAGCCCGTGGTCCACGGGAGCTTCATGTTTCCGAACATGTCGTCAGACGCGGCGGTCATGAAGTCGCCCATGCACTGCTTGTTCATCAGGCTGGTGATAGCTGCGTTGTTCGATGACCCGAGGATCGCGAAGCCGGCCGCGTACTTCTGGCCCTGGATCGCCGCCTCTGCGTTCTGCTCGGTCAGCTGTGGCTCGTACTGATCACCCTTGATCGTGTAGCTGACCTTGCGTCCGGCGACGCCGCCATGGGCGTTGACGTACTTCAGGTAGCTCTGAATACCGACGCCGATATCACCGTATGCCGCCAGCGCGCCTGAGTTGGGCATGCTGGTGAAGAGGTTGATCCCCTTCGAGGTGATGCCCTGGTTGACGTTCCAGCCGGCGGGGCAAGACTTCTTGATGTTGATCGAGAACCCGCCGGGGCCCTTGTAGGTACAACTACCGGGCGAGGACTGGCCGTACTTAGCATGGCTGAGATTGGCTGTCGGGATGGTGCCCCCGACCGATGTGCCGGGTGCACTCGCTGCCTTCCCGTTGCCGCATTCAGATGCCGCCGACGCGAAACCAGTCGTCGCGCCGGCACTGCTTGCAGTCGCGATCGCTATCGCGATCGCTGCAAGCAGCACTGCCAGACTTGCAAATCTTCTCATCTGCTCCCTCACGTCCTTTTCGATGAGCGCTCGCGCCGCGAGCACCCTTGACATACGCCGATAACCCGTGATTGCTCGCGGGCTTCACTTCGCTGGCACGACGGCTCTCCATCCGTCATTCAGTGACCCTCCCTCTGAGTCGATACTTCGGCACGCTCACCGACGGCGCTGACCTGATCTGACTCGCCATCTGCCATCGGCTCGGTGTGACGTTTGTGTGCCTCCCACCCGCGCGGTGGGGTCTGGCGGATCCGGAAGAAGCGACCGCCGAGACGCGTCAGACCTTCGATCGCGCCCCCGGGAAGCAGGAACGCGAAGGCCACCAGCAGCGCGCCGGAGATGATCCCGACCGACTGCCCGCCGTTCGCGTTGCCGGATAGCAGGTTCAGCGACACAACCCCGTTCGGGATCCAGTTGTTGAGCGCGATGAACACGATCGCTCCCGGGATCGCGCCGTAGATGCTCGCGCGGCCGCCAGCCACCAATCCGATCACCAGATAGATCGAAAGCAGCAGGTCAAACTGGGTGTCGAAAACGTTCGGCAGCACGATCGCCAGCAACGACCCTGCGATTCCCGCAACGCCGGCGCTGAGCGCGAACGCCGCCACTTTGTAGTGGGCGACCTTAATCCCCGACGCGGTGGCCGCGTAGGGCGTATCGCGCAGCGCGATCAAGGCCCGGCCGACGCGCGTGCGCATCAGGTTGCGCACCAGCGCAAAGACGATGATTGCGACGCCGAGGATCACGTAGTAGTGGAAAGCGGCCTGCCCGTTGAGGGTCGTGCTGTTCTCCGGGAACCAGCTCGGAACCGGCATCGCACTGGAGGCGAAGAGCCCAGCGGTACCGCCGGTCAGGCTCCCGAGACGGTCGACCAGCGACGGGAACATCACGGCAAGCGCGAGCGTCACCGTCGCGAGATAAAGCCCGCTGATGCGCAGTGCCGGGACGCCGACGACCACGCCGGCGATCAGGCAGACGACGAAACTTGCCGGCAGCGTGACAAGCCAGGACCAGCCGTGGTTCGCGACCAGGATCAGGGTCGTGTAGGCGCCGATCCCGACAAACGCGCTGTGCCCGATCGAAATCTGGCCCGTGTAACCGGTCAGCAGGACCAAGCCGAGGATCGCTACGGCGTAGGCGATCATCTGGGACAGCACGTTGATCTGCGAGCCGGCGACGATGATCGGCAGCAGAATCAGGATTGCAAGGCCGACGGCGAGTGCGCCGAGCCGGGTCGCACGGAGTTGCAGGCTGCCCTCGATCAGCGTTCGCTGTTTCACACCCGCTCCATGACGTGGCGGCCGAACAGGCCTGCCGGCTTGATTTGCAGGACGATCACAATCAGCAGGAAGGCGACGCCGGAGCCGAACTCGGCGCCGAACGCCGGCACGTAGGCGGTCAGCAGCGAGGTCGCGATCCCGACCAGCACGCCGGCGAAGACCGACCCGACGATGCTGTCGAGGCCACCGAGCGTGGCGGCGGCGAAGGCGTAGAGCAGCACGTTGTCCATGAAGCCCGGCTGGATGAACGTGCTCGGCGCCGAGAGGCATGCCGCCAGCGTTCCCGCGGCTGCGGCCAGCGCCCAGCTGACCTGAACTGAGCGCCCAACGTTGATCCCCAGCAGGCGCGCCGACTCAACCGAGCTCGCCACGCAGCGCATCGCAAGTCCGAGCCGCGTACGTGAGAGCAGCAGCACAATCGCCAGTACGAAAACGGCGACGACCACCGCTTCAAGGATGTCCTCGTAGTAGAGGCGCGCGCCGGCGATCCCTATGTAACTGGTGGAGCCGTCGGAGATCAGGTTCGGGAAGCCGTGCGGATTCGATCCCCAGATCAGGATCGTCAAGGCGCTCAGGGCGATGTAGACGCCGAGCGTGACCAACAGGATCGCCAGATGGTTGTTCGGGTCGAACGGCCGGACAAGCGCACGCTCGATCCCGCCGGCCATCACGGCCGATGCCACCATCGCCACGAGAATCGCGGGCACGATCGGGAACCCGAGGTTGTTCACGCACGTGTAGGCGAGGTAGGCGCCGAACGTCGCCATGGCGCCCTGGCCGAAGTTGATCACCTTGGTCGCCTTGAAGACGAGTACCAGGGCAAGAGCCGTCGCGCCGTAGAGCACGCCGCTCGAGAAACCGTCGAAGACTCGCTGCAGATACAGCCCAAAGCCGCCGTCGGTGATCGCGTAGATCGAGAGGGCGCCGAGCAGGGCGCCGATCACGCCGAGGTTCGTGGCCAGCGAGTGCTCGCGCCACCAGGCCTCAGCCATCGGGCCTGTCGGATCTTGCGGTGGGGTTGCGATCGAGGCCATCAGTAGCCGAGGTAGGCCCTCCGGACCCCGTCGTTGTCGCGCAGCTCGTCGGCGCTGCCCGCCATGACAACCTCGCCGGCCTCCAGTACGTAGGCACGCTGTGCCATCTGAAGCGCCAGCGAGACGTTCTGTTCGACGATCACCATGGACACCTCTCGTTGCTGTTTGACGTCCTCGAGTACGTCGAACAGCCGCTGGATCACAACCGGCGCCAAGCCGAGCGACGGTTCATCCAGCAGCAACAGCCGTGGGCGGCTCATCATCGCCCGCGCCACCGCGAGCATCTGCTGCTCGCCACCGCTGAGACTGCCGGCCAGCATGTCCCGGCGCTCAAACAGCCGCGGGAAGGTCTCGTACCAGAAGCTGATGTCCTGCGACACCTCATGGGCGTCGGTGCGGATATACCCACCGGCGCGCAGGTTGTCGTGCACAGTGAGATCGATCATCGTGCCACGCCCCTGTGGGACGAGACCGACGCCAAGCCGGACGATTTCGGCCGTCGGCCGGCCGACCAGCGATTGGCCATCAAAGGTCAGAGCGCCGCGCGTGCGTACCAGCTGGCAGATCGAGCGCAGAGTCGTGGTCTTGCCGGCGCCGTTGGCGCCGACGATGACGACAACCTCGCCCGGGTGGACCTCGAAGTCGACGCCGTGCAGGACCTCGACGTCACCGTAGGACGCTCGCAGGTCACGGGCTTCGAGCAGCGCAGTCATTCGGACCTGCCCAGGTAGGCCTCTACCAGGCGTGGGTCGCTGCGGACCTCTTCCGGCGCGCCCTCAACGAGGTTGCGCCCGAAGTCGAGCGCAACGATGTAGTCGGAGACGTCCATCACCAACTGCATGTGGTGCTCGACCAGCAGCAGGCTGAGGCGAAGGTCGTCTCGTAGGCGCCGCAGTAGCACCCCGAACTCACGGACCTCGGACTGCGTGAGGCCGCCGGCCGGCTCGTCCAGCAGCAGCAACTCCGGTTCAGAGGCGAGCGCGCGCGCGAGCTCGATGCGCTTGAGCGTGCCGTACGGGAATCCGTGGCAGGGTTCGTCGGCGATCGCGGTGAGGCCCAGAAGATCAAGCGTCGCGTATGCGCGAGAACGCAGCTCGCGTTCCTCGCGGCGGTTGAGGATCGCGAGCGGACCGGTGATGAAGTTGACGTGCCCGCGACGGTGGGCGCCGACCATCACGTTGTCGATCACACTCATGCCGGCCGACAGTGAGAGGTTCTGGAAGGTCCGAGCGATGCCGAGTGCAGCGACGGCCGAGCCTGGCTTCTTCAGCAGCTCGACGCCGTTGAAGGTGATGCTGCCCTGCTGCGGCCGCACGAATCGGCTGATCGCGTTGAAGGCGGTCGTCTTGCCGGCTCCGTTCGGTCCGATCAGTGCGCAGATGCGGCCGTCGCCGGCAGAGAACGAGACCTGGTCAAGCGCCAGCACCCCGCCGAAACGGACGGTCAGCTCTCGTACCTCCAGGCGACTGCTCATCACGAACCCACCGATGAGTTCGAGGAGTTGAGCGTGCCGAGAACCTCGTCGGTGTGCTCGCCGAGAGCAGGCCCGACGCTGCGAACCGAACCGGGCGTGCGGGAGAAGCGTGGTACCACGCCGGCCATAGGTACGGTCCAGCCGTCGGCGGTGGTTCGCCGGATGACCATCTCGCGGGCCGCGAAGTGCGCATCCTGAAGGATCGTCTGTGCCGTGTTGATCTTGCCGGCAGGCACACCGGCGCGCTCGAGCACGGCCAGCAGCTGATCCGAATCAACGGTCACTGTCCACTGACCGATTAGGGCGTCGAGTTCGTCCATGTGCTCACCGCGTGCGCTGTGTGTCTTGAAGCGCTCGTCAGCGGCGAGTTCGGCCTGACCCATCGCCTGCGCCAGCCGCGCGAATACGCCGTCCGCGTTCGCGGCGATCACGATGTCGGAGCCGTCGGCAGCCGAGTAAACGTTCGAAGGCGCGACGCCCGGCAGCTTGCTGCCGCTGCGCCCGCGCGTCACGCCCGCCAGCTCGAAGTCGGCGACGCTCGACTCCATGAGCGCGAACACGGCCTCATAGATCGCGACGTCGACCTCCTGGCCCTCTCCGCTGCGGTCGCGTTCGAGCAGCGCCGCAAGCAGGCCGTTGACGGCAAACAGGGCGGCGAGCGAGTCGCCGAGACTGACGCCGCTGCGAGAGGCTTTGCGGTCCGGCTCACCAGTGGTGTGACGGATGCCGCCCACCGCCTCAGCGACCGATCCGAAGCCCGCCTGTTCCGCATAGGGGCCGCTGCGTCCGAAGCCCGAGACGTGAACGACGACGATCTTCGGGTTGACCTCGCGTAGGCGGTCGTAGCCAAGCCCCCAACGCTCGAGCGTGCCGGGACGGAAGTTCTCGAGGACGGCGTCGCACTCGCCGGCGAGGCCACGAACGGCCTGCTGTCCCTCATCAGTGCGCAGGTCAAGTACGACCGATCGTTTGTTGCGGGCGATCGTCGGCCACCACAGCGATTTGCCGTCCCGGGTGATGCCCCACCGCCGCATCGGGTCGCCCTCAGCCGGCTCGATCTTGATGATCTCGGCGCCGAGATCACCCAGCAGCTGACCGGCGAACGGGCCGGCGATGAACGACCCGAGCTCGACGATCCGGATCCCGGCAAGCGGACCGCTCATCGCTGTCCTCCGGTTACAGTTCCCCGGCTATGGAGCTCACCGACTACAAAACAATCGCCGCCGAAGTGATTGACGGCATCGCAACTTTGACCTTCAACCGGGCCGATCATCGCAACAGCGTCGACGACCGGATGCACTCCGAGCTGACGACGATCTTTACCGACGTGAGGCGCCGCAAGGACGTCCGCGTGGTGATTCTCACCGGCGCTGGAGAGGCGTTCTGCGCAGGCGGTGACAGCTCGCCCTCGCGCCGTTTCGAGACCTTCACCGGCCTCACTCCGATTGAGGAGGCGAGGATGATCATCGAAAGCCTGGTCGACCTGGATCAGCCCCTGATCGCGGCTTGCAATGGCGATGCCCTGGGGCTCGGGGCGATCCTCGCGAGCCTTGCCGATGTTGCGTACATCGAGCGTGGCTCGCGGCTCGGCGATGCCCACGTGCGCGGCGGCGTGACGGCCGGCAACGGCAGCACCGCTCTGTGGCCGCTGATCATCGGACTGAACCGCTCCAAGGAGTTGCTGATCGGCGCGCGTATCCTCGATGCTGAGGAGGCTGTACGGATCGGCCTGGTGCATGAGCTGGTCGAGCCTGGCCAATCGCTCGCGAGCGCTCGGCGCCTCGCCGCGGAATGGGCGCAGCTCGATCCACTCGCAGTGCAGACGACCAAGCGCGCCCTGAACGTTCACATGAAGGCCGCCGTGGCCAGCGTGCTGCCGCTGGCACTGGCACTCGAAGAACAGACGCTGGCGCCGCTGATGGAATCGCGTAGACGCAGCTGAGTCCATCAGCTGGCCTCGATTACGCAGAGCAACTCGTGAACCGGCACGACATCACCGGGCGCGGCTGAAATCTCGCTGACAACACCGGCGCTTGGGGCGCTCACGGTCAACGTCGCCTTCTCCGCCTCAACCTCGACCAGCTCCGCTTCAGCTTCGACAGCGTCGCCGACGGCGACCAGCCAGCCGAGAATCTCGGCGTCCGCCATGCCCATGCTGAACTGCGGGAGCCGTACCTCGACTCGGCTCATACGCGCGCACCGCTACTGATCGTTGTGGGGCAGATGCTCCGGCACGCGGGCATGGCCCGACCACGCGAATCTGCGCGCGGGCACGGGTCACCAGCAAGTGCGCCGGACGCACCGCTCAAGGGCTGGACAGTCATCTCTCGGTCTCCTCCGATAGCAGACACTTCGTCTGCGTAAACGTTGACGCTAACGCTGTTGCCGTTAGCTGTCAAGGGTCCAAACGCTCGCTCAGTTTACGTCTACGTTGGTGTTGACGCAACCTCTGGGATTGGTTAGTGTCAGCGTCAACGTTGGCGTGGACTACACGCGAGCCTCAACCTAAACCAACCCTCAAATGCCGAACCACTCGCTAGCAACACGGCCGCCGCGCACAGAGTCGCGGCGCCGTCCTGGCTGCCCGCAGCGCTTGCGAATTTGGGCGGAGCTCGAGGAAGTTGGGCCGTCCGCGCTCAACAGAATTTCGACCCGGGAGGTTTGAACCCATGCGTGTTGGTTACACATGCATATTCCAGGGCAGCGGTGACGCTGCTGACGACCAGCGGGTCTATCGCGAGGAACTGGAACTGTGCGATCTGGCCGAACCACTCGGCTTCGAAATGCTGTGGGGGGTGGAGCACCACTTCACCTCCTACACGATGTGCCCAGACCCACTGCAGTTCCTCACCTACATGGCAGGACGCACCAAGACGCTGCAGCTCGGCGCCGGCGCAGTGATCCTGCCCTGGCACGATCCTGTGCGCGTCGCGGAGCAGGTCGCGATGCTCGACCTGATGTGCAACGGTCGACTCATCCTCGGCCTCGGACGAGGCCTTGGACGGATCGAGTTCGAGGGCTTCGGTGTGCCGATGGACGAGGCCCGTGCCCGCTTCGTCGAGTCGTCAGAGATCGTGCTGCGCGCGCTGCAGACAGGCATCCTCGAGTCCGACGGGCAGTTCTACAAGATCCCGCGAAGGGATCTTCGCCCGGCCCCGACCCGCGGCTTCGAAGACCGTATATATGCTGCCGCCGTCTCACCCGAGTCGGTCCGGATCATGGCCGACGTCGGCGCCGGGATCCTGATCAACCCGCAGAAGGATTGGACCGAGGTGGCCGACGACATGCGCAACTACCGCCAGCACTTCCGCGAACTGCGCGGCCGCGAGGCGCCGGCACCGTTCGTCACCGGCTGGGTCTGCTGCCATGAGGATGGCGAGACCGCGCGTGAGATGGCTCAGGAGTACATCGGCGGCTACTACCACTCGGTGATGTCGCACTACGAGCTGGCGGGCGCTCACTTCGAGAGCACTCAGGGCTATGAGTACTACCGGCGCCTGGCGAAGTTCATCGGCGACCACGGTTCAGAGCGCGTCGTGGACAGCTTCATCGAGCTCCAGATCTGGGGCACGCCGGACGAGTGCGTAGAGCGGATTGTCGAAATCCAGCGCAAGGTCGGCAACGACGGGTTCAACGCCGTCTGCTCATTTGCAGGAATGTCCAAGGAACTCGGCGAGCGCAACATGCGCCTGTTCGCGTCCGATGTGATGCCGCGTCTCAAGGAGCTGCCGACCGTCGATCTCGCTCAGCTTGACGGCGAACCGCTGCTCGAGACCGAGGGCAACTGATGAGCAGGCAACAACGTCTGATTGCCGCCGGTCTGCGCTTCCCGGAAGGACCGAGCGCACTCGGCGACGGCTCCTTCGCGGTGGTCGAGATGCAGGGCGAGGCGGTATCGCGGGTAACAGCGGGCGCCGAGCCGGTCACGCTCGGAGATCTCGGCGGCGGCCCCAACGGCAGCGTCGTCGGCAGCGCTGGCGAGGTCTACGTCGCCAACAACGGCGGCCTATCCGCGCAGGGCATGGACTACTGGCACGCGCCGCGGTCGTTCGACGGCTGCGTGCAGTGCGTGACGCCAGGCGGCGAGGCAACGCAGGTCGGCGGGCCGCTGCCGGGCGACGCCCCCCACCGCCCCAACGATCTCTGCTTCGCGCCTGACGGGTCACTGCTTGTCACGGACTCCGCCAACTGGGAGGACATGCGCAACCTCAATCCCGGTCGCATCGTCCGCATCGAAGCCAACGGGCAGACCAGCGCTTTGGCAGAGCTGCCGGCCCTGCCAAACGGGATCGGGTTCGGCGCCGATGGCCGACTTTACGTCGCCCAGTCACTCACGCGCAGGATCCTCGTCTTCGAGTGGAACGGCGGCCAGCTCAGTGATCCGGAGCCGTTCTGCCGGCTCGAGCCAGGCGGCATGCCGGACGGCTTCTGCTTCGATAGCGACGGGCGGCTCTATGTCTGCACCAGCATCGGCAACGGGGTCCACGTGTATGACGCCAGCGGCGAACTGAAGGAGACGATCGAGACCGGCGAGGGCACGCAGCCGACGAACTGCTGCCTCTACGAGGGCTCGCTCTACGTAACGCTTGCGATCCCCGGACAGCTCGTCGCCTACGAGCTTGGCGTTGGGACCTTACCGCTGCACAGCGGCAGCATCGAGTCCAGCGTGGCACAGTCATGAAGCTCGGATTGATCTATGAGATCCCGGTGCCGCGCCCGTGGCGCCCGGACAGCGCTTATGTCGCGTTCCAGAACACGCTGAAGCAGATCGAGCTCGCCGACGAGCTCGGTTTCGACAGCGTCTGGACCGTCGAGCACCACTTTCTGGACGAGTACTCGTTCTCGTCGGCACCGGGCGTCTTCTACGGCGCGATTGCGGCGCGGACCGAGAAGATCCGCATCGGCCACGGCGTCAGATTGCTGCCGTTCCCCTACAACCACCCAGTACGCGCAGCGGAGGCAGCGGCCACCGTCGACATCCTCTCCAACGGCCGGCTTGAGTTCGGCACCGGCCGCTCCGGCACCCGGACGGAGATGGAGGGCTTCGGGATTCAGCCATCGGAGACACGGCCGATGTGGGAGGAGGCGCTTGAGGTGATCGTCGGCTGCTGGACCAAGGAGGAGTTCAGCTGGGAGGGCCAGTACTTCAAGCTTCCTCCGCGCGGCGTTGTACCACGGCCGATGCAGCAGCCGCACCCTCCGCTCTGGGGCGCCACCTCAAGCGCCGACAGCCACGAGCTCGTCGGCCGCAAGGGCCTCGGGCTTCTGTCCTTCTCGGTTGCGATGCCGCCAGAGGCGTTGACCAAGCGGTTCGCTCGTTACAGAGACGGCCTCGCCCAAGCGCAGCCAGTCGGCAAGTTCATCAACAACCGGATCGGCACGTTCGTGCAGGTCCACTGTGCCGACACGACTGAGCGCGCCCGGGCTGAAGCTCATACCGCATTCGAGTGGTACATCCAAACATCGCTAAAGGCAGTCGCCACGATGGGCGACTGGCGCGATGGCACCAACCTCGGCAGTTATGAGTACGCGCGTAAGCTGCTGAACGGCATGTCGGTCGACGATCTGACATTCGAGTATCTGATCGACAATGAGACGGTCATGTGCGGCGATCCGGATCACTGCCTTGAGATGGCACGCCGCTATGAGGCGGTCGGGGTCGATTTGCTGCTCTGCCTCGTCCAGTCGTATGACATGTCCCACGAGTCGGTGATGCGCTCAATCGAGCTGCTCGGCACCGAAGTGATGCCGAAGCTGTGATTGAACCTGTAGTGGACATCAGGGCTCTACAGGGGTCGCGGGTCGCTGACTGGCTCCGGATCAGCGCCGAGGCGTTTCCCGATCGTGTCTGTTACGCAACGGCCACCAGCGAGCAGACGTTTGCCCAGACCAACGTTCGCGTCAACCAACTGGCAACGGCGTTGCAGGCGCGTGGCATCACCAAGGGCGACCGGGTCGCGCTGTTCGCCACCGACTCACCACGGTTCATGGAGGTGCTGCTCGCCTGCATGAAACTCGGCGCGATCTACGTCCCGCTCAACTTCCGCTTGGCCGTGCCAGAGCTGCAGGCGCTACTGCGAGCCTCAGCGCCCCGCATCCTCTTCCTCAGCGATCGGTACGCCGACCACGTCGCGGCTGTCGATGCGCCGTCGCTCGAGTTGAGCGTCAGCCTCGACTCCGGTGGCGGCGACATTGGCTTCGAAGCGCTGCTGGCTGAGGGTGAGGATCGGGAGATCGACACGCCGATGCTCGACCACGAGCTGATGTGCCTGGCGTTCACCAGCGGCACCACGGCACTGCCGAAGGGAGTCATGCACTCGCAACGCATGGTCAAGCACATGATCGACCAGTGCATCGTGGATGCGCGGATGACGAGCATCAGCTTCCACTACTCGGCCGCCCCTCTGTTCCACGTCGGCGGCATGCTGTACGCGCTATCGGGAGTCGCACGCGGCCACTCGAGCCTAATCCTGTCAGCGTTTGACGCCGACACAGCAATCGAGTGGATGGCCAGCGGTCGGCTTGACGGCATCTTCCTGGTGCCGACGATGATCGACACGATTCTCCAGCGTCCCGGGATCGAACATCACGACTTCTCGAGCGTCAAGTCGATTCGCTACGGCGCGGCGCCGATGTCGCCGACGCTGCTGCGGCGGGTCTTCGAGGTCTTTGGCCAGGACACCGACTTAATGAACGTCTTCGGCGCCGGGACCGAGGCGGGATTGCAGACGGTGCTGACGCCTGAGGATCACCTGCTTGCGCGCGACGGCCGCCATGAACTGCTTGGCTCGATCGGCAAGGCCGGGGTCGGCGTTGTGCTGCGTCTCTGTGACGACGATATGAATGACGTCGGGAACGGCGAGGTTGGTGAAATCGTCACGCGTTCAAACGCCGTGATGAGCGGCTACATGGGACAGCCCGAGGCGACCGCAAGCGTGCTTGTAGACGGCTGGTTCCGTGGCGGCGACCTGGCGTCGCGGGACGCCAACGGCTATCTATATCTGCACGGGCGCAAGAAGGACATGATCATCCGCGGCGGCGAGAACATCTACCCGGCGGAGATCGAAGAGGTGCTTAACAGCCATTCGGCAATCCGCGAGGCAGCGGTTGTGGGCCAGCAGGACGAGCACTGGGGTGAGATCGTACGAGCCCACGTGGTGCTGGTGGAAGGCGCGACCTTCGACGAGGACACGGTTCGCAGCTACTGCCGTGAGCTGCTCGCGCACTACAAGATTCCCGCAGTTTTCCGCGTTGACGACGACCTGCCTCGCAACGCCAGCGGCAAGGTCCTCAAACGTGAGCTCCGGCAGCTCTGACGCCGGGGAGGCTATGCTCCCCGGCGTGCCGGATGGGAAAGCCTCGAGCGACATTGCGCGGCGACGATCGACGCGACGCGCTGCAGGTGGCAGACGCTCGGACGGCCGCTGGGCAGACGTGCTCGCGGCAGCCAGCTCGGTGTTCCGTGACATCGGATATCAGAAGGCCACGCTCGAGGATGTAGCTCGCGAGGTCGGGATCAACCGCGCCACGCTCTACTACTACGTGGGCACCAAGGAAGAGCTCCTGGTGGCGCTGCTTACGGCCCCGATCTCAGCGATGACGGTCCGCCTCGAGGAGGATGCGACCCACGAGGGGCCGGCGCGCGAAAAGCTCGCCGTGGCGCTACGGGGCTACGTTGAGACGCTCGAGGAGTACCCCGAGCTTTTCATCTTCCTGCGCGAGAACGTGCACGCCGCAATGACCGGACCGGATGCCGAGGCATTGGTCGCCGAGGCCGATCGTTATGGCCGGATCCTCACCCAGATCATCCGCGACGGTGCCGAGTCAGGCGAGTTCCGCTCAGACGTCAACCCGCAAGTGGCAGTGCTCGGGATCCTCGGAATGTTCAACTGGATGCACCGCTGGTACCGACCGGGAGGCCAACGCAGCCTGATTGAGATCGGCGACGATCTGGTGCGTATGTCGCTGGCAGCGATCGAGGCTTCATGAACTCGGACGGCCATCCGCGCGTGCCGCCGGCCGGGCTCTGAAACCCAGCGTCAGGTAGGCCCGGTGAGCGAAACCGAGGTGCTGGAGCAGGATCTGCTGGCGGGTAGCGTCGCGATCGTCACAGGCGCCGGGACGGGGATCGGCAGGGCGATCGCGCTCCGACTTGGAACGCTTGGTGCGCGAGTGATCGGCGTCGGTCGCCGAGCCGAACTGCTGGCGCAGACGCGGTCGCTCGGTGGCTCCTGGTTCGAGCCGATCGCGCTCGACATCCGCGACGCTGGCGCGGTCGGCGAGCTGTTTGAGGACCTCGAACACATCGACCTACTGGTCAACAACGCTGGCGGCCAGTTCGTCGGCCCGGCCGCGGAGATCTCGCCCCGTGGTTTTGGCGCGGTGCTCGACCTGAACCTGACCGCCGCCGCGCGACTGATCGCGCTCGCCCGTCCGCTGATGGGAGGTGGGGCGGTTGTGGTCAACGTCTCGCTCTCTGCGGCCGAGCGCGGAATTCCCGG
>Ga0302314_10010163_pt1 | contig 16506 bp, 11 predicted proteins | sample III_Palsa_N2_3_FD_200533 | JGI IMG/M metagenome (GOLD analysis project Ga0302314, IMG submission 200533) | Peat permafrost microbial communities from Stordalen Mire near Abisko, Sweden - III_Palsa_N2_3 | ecosystem: Environmental > Terrestrial > Soil > Palsa > Peat permafrost | place: Sweden... | reverse complement strand
GACTTCCAGCCGTCGTCCAGCCGCAGAGCGCCTGAGGCCAGCGCGGGCGAGGCGCTCGTCGGCGTGAGCAGGATGTCGACGGCCGACTGCCATTTCAGCCAGCCCGCTGCCGCGGAGGAAAGACTTGCCATGGCCCGCGCGTAGCGAAAGCCTGTCGTACCCTTGGCTTCCGAGATGTGCCAACGCGTGTAAGGCATCAACAAGTGGCGCTTGTTCTCCGGCACCATCGCCTGAACCTGCAGGCTCAGCCCGACGCTGAGCACATCCAGAATCGGCTCGAGAATCGACCAGAGGCGCAGCGCCGGAGGCAATGCCATGGGCACGATCTCGTGGCCCAGCGTCTGCAGCGCAGAACACGCGTCGGCGCACGCACTCAGGCATGCGGCGTGGGCAGTCGCTTGATCCGTGCCGGGGTCGGTCAGCAATCCGATGCGCAGTCGGCCAGGCGGACGCCGTGCCGCTGCGCGATTGGCATCGCTCGTCCATTCCGGTTGGCGCCAGATCTCGCCGGGGCCGATGCTTCCGATCGCATCGAGGAAAAGTGCGGCGTCCCCAACCGTTCGCGCCACCGGTCCTTCGATGCCGATCTGGAACCAGCCCGGGGCGACCGACGGAATGCGTCCGCGGCTTGGCTTGACGCCCACCAGGCCACAGTTGGCGGCGGGCGTCCGCGTTGATCCCAAGCCATCGCTTGCATGGGCGAGCGGAGCGAGTCCGGCCGCCACGGCAGCAGCGGCCCCGCCGCTCGATCCACTGGCTGAAAGATCGCAGCCGTAGGGGCTGATCGCCGGGCTCGCAAGGCGGCTCTCGGTATAGCAGCACGGCCCGAATTCGGGCGCATGAGTCTTGCCCATGACGATGATGCCGGCTTCGCGCAGACGGCACACCACCGTCCCGTCCTGTTCCGGCACCCATCCCGCGACCGCTGCGCTGCCGAGCGAAGTCGGCAGGCCCGCGCTGGGATGCAGGTCCTTCAGTGGAACAGGAAGTCCGTGCAACAGGGCGGGCGAGGACCGGCCGTCAGCCAGGCGGGCCTCGGACATCGCGTGTTCCGCGAAGACGTTCACGAAGGCGCCGAGCTTGTCGCCGTGTTGTTCGATTCGCTTGAGGTAGTGCGCGACAAGCTCGCTCGAGGAGATGTCGCGATTTCGAAGCGCCGCGCATTGCGCCTCGGCTGTCAGGTCGTGCAATTCCGCCATTTTCTCCCCATCGTCGTTTGGTGTGGCCGCCGATGCCTCACCACGGAGAACGATCCAGGAGCTGGCGACGCGATCGCTTCCAGAGGAGCGGCCGGTGAAAAGGCATGTTAGTCACGCGGGTGCCCACTCACTGTCGATGCCAGGCAGGACTTTTAGGACGATCGGCTCGCACGGCGTCGGGAGCCGGGGCGACGAGCTCGATGCATGCGCCGCGTCTCGCTTGTTCGTTCGTTGGCCCAAGGCGCTGGATGGCCATGCGGCGACTTGCGCTAGGCAGGATTTCCCAGGCGTTCCGGACCCAGCATTTTCTCCGTCAATCCGTACTCCCTGAGGTTGCCGGGCAAAGGCAGCCCGCGAGCGAGCGCCCCGCAGGCTTCCCCCATGGCCGCGCATGTCTGTATCCCGTAGCCTCCCTGTCCGGCGACCCAGAAGAACCCCGGCGCGCTCGCGTCGAAGCCGCCGACCAGTCCTCCGTCCGCCACGAAGGTTCGGAGGCCGGCCCAGGTGCTCGATAGGCGCCCGATCGACAAGGTGGTTGCCTCCTCGATTCGATACATGCCCAGTGCGATGTCGAATTCCTCAGCCTGCACGTCCTGCGGCTCGACGAGGTCTTCGTTCGCGGGCGAGCCGAGCAGCATCCCGGCGTCCGGCTTGAAGTACCAGTCGTGCCCGAGGCTCATCACCAGAGGCCAGCTCTGCGTGTCCAGGCCCTTCGGGGGCGCAAACGTGAAGGCGGAGCGCCGAAGGGGCCGCAGTCCGATCGGCCTGACACCCGCGAGACGCGCGACCTGGTCCGCCCAGGCTCCCGCTGCGTTCAGCACGACGGGCGCCCGGTAGGTGTCATCGCCGGCCCGAGCGGACCAGATCCCGTCCTGGAACTCGAGCCGCGTGACGTGTGCGCTGCAGGCGACGGATCCGCCGGAGCGACGGATGCCGCGAAGGAATCCGTGATGAAGGGCATGGACGTCGATGTCGGCAGCGTCGGGGTCGAACAGTCCGCCGGCGACCATCTCAGGACGCAGAACCGGCACCATCTCGCACGTTTCCCTGGCTGTCAGGATGCGTGCGCCCGACCCGATGGCACTCAGCTTCTCGAACTCATCCCGCAGGGACTTCTCTTCCCAGGTGCGCGCGACAAGCAATGCGCCCCGGCGGGAAAGCAACGGATGATCCGAAAAGCCGGCGGGAGGCGCGCTCAGGAACGGCCAGCTGGCGATCGTGAGAGCGCGAACTTGTTCGGGCCCGTAGCCCTGCATGTAGAGTGCGGCGGATCGCCCCGTCGAGTGATAGCCAGGTTGACTTTCACGCTCCAGCAAGATGACCTGCCCATGCTTTGCCAGCGAGTATCCAACGGATGCCGCTGCAATGCCCGCACCGATCACAATGAAGTCGCAATACCTGTCCATTCGAAAGCTCCGCAATTTGAATGTCTTGTTTCCCGGGTGACGCAGTCCCCGGGCGGTGGGCCGACGTGGCGCCGCGATGCGTGAATGGACGGGCCGATCGGCTTCCACCGATCCGCTGCTCCATGGCCGCAAGGCCCATCGGCCAACGTCTAGCCGAATAGCCGTCTTGCGATGAGATCCTTCATGATCTCGGTGCTGCCGCCGTAGATGCGCTGAACGCGAGCGTCGACGAACATTCGTGCGATGGGGTATTCGGTCATGTATCCGTAGCCGCCGAAAAGCTGCAGGCACTCGTCGACGACCTTGCCTTGTTGTTCCGTGCACCACCATTTCGCCATGTATGCAGCTTCATCATCCAGCGTGCCGTCCAGAAGACGCTGGATGCAATCATTGACAAAGCTTCGTACGACGTGCGCCAGCGTCGCGCACTCGGCCAGCTTGAATCGCGTATTCTGGAAGTCCGCAAGCGCCTGACCGAAGGCCTTGCGCTGCTTCGTGTAGTCCTCCGTCAAGGCGACGGCGCGTTCGATCGCGGCCGCGGCGGGCATCGCGATCAGGAGACGCTCATAGGGCAACTGTCCCATCAGTTGTGCGAACCCTTGGCCCTCCTCTCCGCCCAGCAAGTGATCGACAGGCACCCGCACCGAATCGAAGAACAGTTCGGCCGTGTCACCTGCGTGCTGCCCGATCTTGTCGAGCCGTCTCCCGACTCGAAATCCGGGAAGATCCTTCGTCTCCAGCACCAGAAGCGAGACACCGCGACTGCCGGGAGCGCCCGTGCGCGCAGCGACCACGAGAAGGTTCGCGGTGCTTCCGGCGCTGATGAAAGTCTTCGCTCCGTCGATCAGGTAGTGCGCGCCCTCTCGCGCCGCGCGCGTCCGGATCGCCTTCAGGTCCGAGCCGCAGCCCGGCTCCGTCAGGGCGATGCCTGCCAGCCACTCTCCGCTGGCGAGTCGAGGAAGCCAGCGGCGCTTCTGTTCCTCGGTTCCGTAGTCAAGCAGATAGTGCGCGGCGATCGAATGAACGGCCGTGTAGACAGGCATCTCGGCCTTGGCCAATTCGTCTTGCACGACCAACTGGTAGGCCATGTTTGCGCCGCCACCGCCGTATCGCTCGTCGAGCTCGGGGAGCATGAAGCCCATCGCGCCGAAAGGGCGCCATACTTCGGGGGGGATATATCCCTGATGGCGCCAAACGGCGAGATGCGGCGACAACTCGCCTTCGATGTAGCGCCGCACCTGCTCCCTGAAAGCGTCGACGTCCTCGTCCATCCAGCGATGGCGATATGGCTGCGGTAGGTTCATTCAGAACCCCGTCAGCCCGCCGCTGCAAAGCAGCGTCTGACCGCTGATGTAGTCAGATTCGGGAATGCACAGCAGGTACACCGCCCCAGCCGCCTCCTCGGGAGTTCCGGCGCGGCCGAGCGGGATGCCCTTTTCGATCACGTTCAGCATGTCGGCGTTGACGCCAACCTTGATCTCGCGTCCGTCGATGCTCGCGGTGGATTCGCCAGCTGTGCTGACCGTCAAACGGGTCCGGATGAGGCCATACGCCACGCAGTTGACCGTGACGTTCAGGCGGCCCCATTCCTTGGCCAAGGTCTGGGTCATGCCCACGATGCCGGCCTTGGCGGCGGAATAGTTGGTCTGGCCGGGATTGCCGAACAATCCGGCCACGGACGAGATGTTGACCACCTTCCTGACGACGCGCCGGGCCGCCGCCTGTTCGACCTTCCCGAACGCACGGATGACCGGCTGGGCGGCTCGCAGGATCCGGAAGGGCGCCGTGAGGTGGCAATCGATCATGGCGTACCACTGCTCGTCGGTCATCTTCTGGATCACGTTGTCCCACGTGTATCCGGCATTGTTGACAATGATGTCCAAGCCTTCGTATGCACTGACGGCCGAACCGACGAAGCGCTCGGCGAAATCGGCCGCGGCGACGTTTCCCGCGCAGACGAGCGCCTGCCCGCCGGCGTCGCGGATCATCTTCGCCGTTTCATGGGCGGGCTCCGCGTCCAGGTCATTGACGACGACCCGTGCGCCTTCGCTGGCGAGCTTCAGCGCGATCGAACGGCCGATTCCTCGTCCGGAGCCGGTGATGAGGGCGACCTTGCCATCGAGTTTGTTGTTCATGCGGTATTTGAGAAGTTTGGAGCGTGAAGCGGAATCAGTCGAACCAAGGCAATGCGACGACCGCAATGCCCACGATCTTTGTCTCGCCGAACTGGTTGACGCATTGAAGTTCGATGCGTACACAGCGTTCGCCGTTGCGCACCAGCCTTTCGGCCACACGTCCCTTGCAGCGCGTCGCGTGGCCCAGGTGCGTCACGCCCTGGAAGCGCCCATTGAATTCACGCAGCTTGCTCTGCGGCACCCAGCCGGTCACCAGCCGCGCAAGCCAGGCCATGCCCAGCATGCCGTGCGCAATGACATCCGGCATGCCCGCGTTGCGAGCGAACTCACCGTCGATGTGGATCGGATTCCGGTCGCCTGAAGCCTCGGCGAACAGTGCTAGCGTCGCGCGTTCCAGCGGGGGAAACAGGCATTCGGGCAACTCGGTACCAACTTCGAACCTGTCGGGACTTGCAGCGTTCATGTGTTCTGCCACGGATCTTCGATGCGGCGCTCAACGGCGGCAAATGAGCACGGAACGCATCTCCGCCACCAGTTCGTCGCGCTGGTTGAATGCGCGCGACGCCTTGACGATGAATTCGAGCGCGCCACCCTTCTTGTCATGGATATCCTCGATCGTCGACCGAACGGTCACGGTGTCGCCCGCGCAGGCGACCTGGTGATAGACGAAGTGCTGTTCGCCGTGAAGCAGCTTGTCGAGCGGGACGCCCATATCCGCCAGCATGCGAAACGTGGCTCCGGAGTCCAGCTCCACGGAGAACAGGAAGGTCGGCGGCGCGGGAATGTCGGCATGGCCGGATGCCCGCGCCGCCGCGGGATCGGTGTAGACGGGGTCCGTTTCGCCAGTTGCCTTCGCGAACTGCTTCAATCGGCTTCGCTCGATGTGCAGTACCGACGGAACAAGTTCCTTGCCGATCCAGGTCTTGTCGATCAAGGGGGTCTCCGTGGGGACTCTGGAATTCAGGCGCGCTCGTACAGGGTGACGACGCACGCACCGCCCAGTCCCAGGTTGTGTTGAAGCGCCCACCGGGCATCGGGAACCTGGCGTCGATCCGCGGCGCCGCGCAACTGCTTCGTCAGTTCGTAGCACTGGGCCAGCCCGGTGGCACCCAACGGATGGCCCTTGCTGAGCAGGCCGCCCGACGGGTTGGTGACGACTCTGCCGCCGTATGTGTTGTCGCCATCGTCGACGAACCTCTCGGCTTCGCCGATCGGGCAGAGACCCAGCGCCTCGTAGCTGATCAATTCGTTGTGTGCGAAGCAATCGTGGAGTTCGACGACATCGATGTCCTCCGGGCCGACGCCCGCCGCTTCGTACACGTTCGCCGCCGCGGCACGCGACATGCCGAATCCGACGACCTCGCGCATGTCGCGCGTCTCGAACGTCGCAAGCGTGTCTGTCGTCATCGACTGGGCCCTCATGCGGACTCGACGATCGAGCTCATGGTGACGGGCGAAGGCGTCGGAACAGATGACGGCGGCCGCCGCCCCGCAGGTCGGCGGGCAAGCCATCAGCCGGGTCATGACGCCGGGCCACAGCGTCGGAGAGGCCATCACCTCCTCCTCCGTCACGACCGTGCGGAACAACGCGAGCGGATTGTTCGCCGCGTGGCGGCTTGCCTTGGCGCGGATCTTCGCGAAGGTCTCCATCCGCGTGCCGAACTCGTTCATGTGCGCGAGGCCGGCGCCGCCGAAATACTTCAGGGCCAGCGGCAGCTCGTTCTCGAACAGGTCGTCCGCGATCGCGTTGAACCGTTCGAAGGGGCTGGGCCGGTCCGTGAACATGGAGCCGATGGCTCCCGGCGACATCTGCTCGAAGCCCAACGCCAGCACGCAGTCGGCGGAACCGCTCGCGACGGCCTGCCGTGCCAGGAACAGGGCGGTGGATCCCGTGGAGCAGTTGTTGTTGACGTTGACGATGGGGATGCCGGTCATCCCGACCTCATAGACCGCACGCTGGCCGGCGGTGGAGTCCCCGTACACATAGCCTGCGTAGACCTGTTGGACCAAGCCGTAGGCCATGCCGGCATCGGCGAGAGCCTGTCGGGTTGCCAGGGCAGCCATCTCCGGATAGGGCGCGTTCGCTCCCGGCTTGACGAAAGGGATCATTCCGACCCCGGCGACGACCACGTCTCGATTCATTGCTTGACCTTGGATTGTTTCGGCGAAATTGGCGGATCGGGAAGGAGGCGGCTCACGCGACCTGCCGATCACTGCCTTGCCAGAATGGCTCGCGCAGCTTCGCCTTCAAGACCTTTCCTGCGCCCGACAGCGGCAGGGCCTCGACGAACTCCACGCTGCGTGGACACTTGTAGCCGGCGATCATCGAGCGGCAATGGGCCACCAGGGCTTCGGCCGACACGTCCGCGTGCGGCTTCCTGACGACCACCGCATGAACCGACTCGCCCCACTGTTCGCTAGGGATGCCGATCACCGCGCAGGCGACCAGGTCCGGATGCTTGGAAAGGGCGTTCTCCACTTCGGCAGAAAAGATGTTCTCCCCGCCGGAAATGATCATGTCCTTCTTCCGGTCGGCGATGAACACGTAGCCGTCCGCATCCATGTAGGCAAGGTCTCCGGTGTGCATCCACCCGTCGCGAATGGCCAAGGCCGACATGGCGGGTTGCTTCCAGTAGCCCTGCATCACGTTCGGACCGCGCACGGCGATTTCTCCGACCTCGCCGCGCGCCACCTCGTGCCCCAGGTCGTCGACGATGCGCAACTCGACGCAGCAGGCGGCGCGCCCCGCGGAGCGCAGCTTCCCCGCTCTTCGGCCCTCGGGCGTGTGCGTCCAAGCAGGGTTGACGGTTGCCAGCGGCGCCAGCTCGGTCATCCCATAGACCTGCACGAAGTCGACGCCCGGAAGCATCCGCATGACGCGCTCGAGCAGCGCCTCCGACATGGGCGAAGCACTGTAGACGACCGTTCTCAGCGTCCGAAGATTGCGGGGCTGTCGCATGGCCGGGGAGTCGGCCAGCATCTGAAGCATGGTCGGGACCAATACGGCGAACGTGACGCCGTCCCGTTCGATGGCATCGACCACCTTCTCCGGATCAAAGGATGGAATGACCGAATGCGTATTTCCGCCCACCCAGAGCGCCAGCGTGGCAGCCAGATCCGCCAGGTGGAACATGGGCGCGGCATGAAGGTACGTGGTGCCCTCGGGCGTCAGCGCCTCGGCATGCAGCGCCAGCGCTGAGGTGCACAGGTTCGAGTGACTGAGCATCACGCCCTTCGGGAACCCCGTCGTTCCTCCCGTGTAAAAGATGCCTGCCAGGTCCTCGCCGCGTCGCATGGCGTCGGGAGCCGGCAAGTTCCTGGAGATGAGGTCCTCGTAGCTGTGCATCCCTTGCGGGACGGCGCCATCACCGCAATAGATGACGTCCCGCAACGTGCTCGACGCGTCGCGAATCTCCTCGGCCATTGATTCGAAGGCGTCGCCCACGAACAGGATGGTCGACCCGGAGTCCTCCAGCGAGTAGAGGACCTCGGCGACCGACCACCTGCTGTTGCAGGGATTCATGACCCCGCCGGCCCAAGGCACCGCCATCTGATATTCCAGATAGCGGTCGGAATTGTGAGAGAGCATTGCTACACGGTCGCCGGCCTTCAGGCCCAGGCCCTGCAGGGCCGCCGCCAGGCGGGAAACGCGCGACTCGAAGGCCGCATAGGAGGTATGTCGTTCGCCGAAGCGGACTGCTGTCCGATCCGGATGCTGCTGCACCGCGCGATGCAGCGCCTGCGTTAAGTACATACGGTTGTCTCGCGATTCAAGTTCACTGCAAGTCGGGCCTGCCCTGGCCGCCACGAAGCGGGATCGGGTGCATGGGAAGGCCCTTGTTGCGCCGACTCGAGCCTTGCTCGGGCACCCCGCGCCTGGGGTCGACGGCACATGAGATTACGCGTCCGGCCTGGAATGCATTGACGACGATGCGACGAAAAATTAGGCGGGACGGCGCAAGACACCGGCATCGACTTCGAGTGCTCGGTCGGAATCCGCGGGAACGCGGGCGCGTGCCTTGACGTGCCGGCCGCGACGTCAGGCCCGGCCGCTCCAATGCGTGGCCGACGGCACGCCTGCTTCTCTCGAAGCGCTCAGCGCAGGGTCAGATCGACCGGGGCGCGATGTCGCCGGTACTCGCTGGGTGACATCCCGAGATGGGCGGAGAACGCCGCGGCGAAGCTGCTCTGGTGCGCGTAGCCCAGCCTCTCCGAGACTTCCGACATGCTCAGCTTGGCTTCGATGAGAAGTTGCTGGGCCTCGCGCATGCGTCGATCGAGGCAATACTCGACCATCGTGATGCCGAAGGCGCCCTTGAATGCGGTCTGGAGCTTCTTGGCACCGAACCCCAGCTCGCGCGCGAGCTCGTCGACCAGGGGCGGCTGCCGGTAGTCGCGGGACAGCCTTTCGGCGATCAGCTGGGCCAGGTCGGCGTCGCGCCAACTCATCAAGGCCTTCGCATGGACCGCGGGACGGCGGCCGATGGCGTCAAAGGTGTAGGCGACGAGTTCGGACAGCCGAGCGGCGTACTGGAGGGCTCGCATCTCGCCGTCGAGCGGCGTATCGATGGTGTCGGCGACCAGGCCCGCGACTCGATGCTCGAGCGGCATGGACAGCAGGCGGCCGAACTCCCCCGTCCCGCGCACGGCCAAGCCGATCGTTTCGGGCAGGTCTTCCAGATGGAGGCCATAGGCGGCTTCAAACGAAGCGGCTGCGAAGACGCCGCTCAATTCCTGCTGCCGTACGCCGCCCGGCCGCTCGATCGTCACGCGCACACCCTTGGGCAGGCACATCAGCGTCAACTCCGGCCTGTTCATCACCATGGGTGTCGCGCCGGCCGGCGTCACCACTTGATCGCCGCTGAGTGCGGCGCGCAGCAAGATGACCGGCTCGTCGACCTGGAAGTGTCGACGAGCCATCGTCAGCGAGACGTAGTTGGCCACCCGGATCTCGATCCCGTTCTGCACCCGGACGTGATCGACAAATCCGCTGCCGCCCAAGGTACCTGGAAACATGCGCATGCCATTGCGTGAGATGCGCTTTAGCGTCCCGGCAGCTTCCGCTCGTCGCCAAGCTTCGTCCTCGAAGTCGAACGGCGCGTCCGCGTCGAAGGTGTAAACAGCCTCGTTGGAGCGCTCCCACATCGACGGATGCTCCTCAGCTTTGTTGCCATCGTGGGACATGAAGTTGATTCCTAGTATCGAGCAATCAGATGCTACTACCTTAGTTCCTCCGACACCTCTTCTGAGGGGGCAACGCCCCTGCGGGCCGCCTCTCCTCGCAGTCCGACTCCGAGACCGATGGCGCCCGTCTGCAAATCGACACCCACGCGGCCTTTCGCGCGAGCTAGCAGGCTGCTGAAATACCTGACGCGACGGTCCACCAACCGTCGGGCTGACGCGTTATCGTTGGAGACCAACGATTGATCACCCAATGCGCGGCTCCGACTTGTTTACCGAAGGCCTGTTCCCGATGCGTCGGCTCGACGATTTCGTCCCAGCCAACCATCCGTTACGGCGCATCCGCGTGATGGTCAACGAAGCGCTGGTCAAGGTGGACGGGCTGTTCTCGGCCATGTACGAGGCCGACGTCAAAGGCGGTCGCCCGAGCGTGGCGCCCGAGAAGCTGCTGCGGGCGATGCTGCTGCAGATCCTGTTCAGCATTCGATCCGAGCGCCAGCTCATGGAGCAGACCGAATACAACATGCTGTTTCGTTGGTTCATCGGGTTGTCGATGGACGACGCAGTCTGGGTGCCCACCGTGTTCACCAAGAACCGTGAGCGCCTGATTGAACACGAAGCCGTCGTTGTGTTCTTCAACGAAGTGCTCGCTGTGGCCAAGAAAAAGCGCTGGCTCTCGGGCGAGCATTTCAGCGTGGACGGCACGCTGATTCAGGCGTGGGCCGGACACAAGAGTTTCGTGCGCAAGGACGGCGACGACGATGACGCTAGCGGCACCGGAGGTTTCAAGGGCCAGAAGCGCAGCAACGAAACGCATGAGTCAAAGACCGATCCGGATTCGAGACTGTTCCGCAAAGGCAAGACTGCCAGCGAGCTGCGCTACATGGGCCACACGCTCACCGACAACCGCCACGGCCTGGTTGTCGACGCGATGGCCACACGCGCTGACGGCTACGCGGAGCGCGAGGCGGCCAAGCTGATGATCAAGAAAGCAAGGCGGGCCGTTGCCGACCCGGAAATTGAAGTCACGCTCGGAGCTGACAAGGGCTATGACGCTGCCGAATTTATCGGCGAACTGAAGCGACTGAACGTCACGCCGCACGTGGCGCAGAACAAGTCGGGGCGCAGCTCAGCGGTACCCGATGAGATCGCGCAGAGCGAAGGCTACGCGCTGTCGCAGCGCAAGAGGAAGCTCATTGAACAGGACTTTGGATGGGCAAAATTCGTCGGCCCAATGCGGCAGGTCATCGTGCGCGGCATCAAGAAGGTCGGGCAGCAGTTCGCCCTGACGATGGCTGCGTACAACCTCGTGCGCATGCGCACCTTGGCAGAACTCCGTCCAATGGCCCGGTAGTGGGCAAAAACGAGCCGAAAAGCCGCGCCAAAAGCAGGCAAAGCGCCCAGCCAACGATCAAAAGTACCCCGTCTGACGACCAGCAGCTCAAGCGAGTGATCGAGGCGCTGGGACGTGGAGGTACTTCAGCAGCCTGCTAGCAGCTCGACCAGTTTGCGAAGCAGCGCGATTGGATGTTCAGCACGGGGTTGTAGACACAGGCCCGCCCTATTCCTTGATCGCGATAGTAACCATCGCCGGCTGCTGAATCCGGATCAGACAATTGATGCGGGCGGCGCGGCGGCGAACATACGTTCCAGCGTGGCAGGCAGGAGAGCGGCGTTGGCTTGGCGGACAGCGGCGTGCCTGGCTTTGAGCGGCAATTGACGCTTCAGTACCTCGACGATTCGTAGCTGACCCAAGCGCCTTCGTGCGGTCGTCGATCAGCCGGTACGAGGGTGCCGCTGGGAGACGCCTCAAGCGGCAGCAGTTTCGGCAGGCTGCATGTGGCCAGCGGCGGCGCATCTCCGCTTTGCAAGGAGTAGCCGACGCCCGGCGCCGCTCGGCGGACGGCAGCACCCACTGCATCGCAGCCGAATGGCGGCAACTGTGTCAAGGAGTTGCCGCCAACCAAACGAAAAGGCCGCCGGAGGCGGCCTTGAAAGAGCGGCCGGCGGTCGCAGGCCGCCAGCACCATCAGTGCGCTTGCTTCATCAGCTCGGTCTTGAACGCGTCCATGACAAGCTCGTAGGAGCCTTGGTTCTTGCCCACCTTTTGCGGGTCGAACCGGAAAGCGTCGAGGATCACGCGGTACTTGCGTGCAATGGACGCCAAGTGCTTGTCGAGAAATTCCGACGGATCCTGAGACCACGCGACTTCGCCGCCGTCGCTCACCTCCATGAGCTCGATCAGGCCATACACGATCGGCATGATCAAACCGTCAGGGTAGCTGTACTTCACGGGCTCGTCGGTGAAGTACGAGGTCGGGCTCGACTTCGAGGACGCCATCTTGACGATGTCGATCTTGCCGAACGCGCCGCCGGCTTCGTTGTAAGCGAGGGGGAAGTCCATGTAGATCTTGTCGTAAAGCTCCGGCAGGTCGCCCGCGAGCACGAGCGCGCTCTTGACGGCCTCGTTGTGAACGGCGCGCGTGTATTCGCCATCGGTCGGCTCGGACACGCGATCGTCGCTCATCAGATCGTCGAACAATTTTGCGCACTCGCCCTTGTTCCGATAGATGTTCTGCGGCACGACGACCGGCACGTATTCGAGGTCCAATTTCGACAGCGGGATCCAAGCCAGAGCGATCAGGTCGCGCGCCTTGATGTCGCCGCCGTCGTTGGCCTTCCATTCGACCCGCTCTGAGATGTGCTCAGGAAGAGCCTCGCGCAGATCCTCGTAGAAGCCCTTCTTGTTCGCCTTGGTCTCGAGTGTGAGCTGGACATTGTTGTTGCGCGCCGAGCAGATCGACAGCAGCGAACTGTTGAACTCGTCCATCACTTCGGAGCTTTCGAGGTCAGAGGGAACCAGTGCTTCCACCGGCACCAGGAAGTCGAGGGCGTCGGGATCGTAGCCTTCGTCCTCCGGCTTCGTCTTGCGGAGACGCTCGACGTCGTCACGATGCGCCTCCCAAAGATCCTTGAAGTCGGGCCAGCGCTTGATCTTGCGCTTGATCGACGGGCCCACGGCGTGCATGAGGATGTGGATACCGATCGCCAGCGTGTTGTGGCCGCCGTCCAAGATTCCCTCGATCTTCGTGTTCTCGAAGGTGAAGCGGAAGCGGTTGCGCTGGAGGCGCTCGTAGAACGAAGCGCCAATGAGGATGCCCTTAGTCTTGAAGACGAAGATGTCTGGCGTCTCGTAGATGCTGTCGAGAATATCCTCGGTGACCGGGCCCGTCTTAGCGGAACGCGGGTTGGCTTCGAGATCCGCCGCGTCAAAGAGCGGCACGAGGTCGCGCGGGCGAACGAAGCCGACGATGCGGCACACAGCGCCAGCGGACTGCTCCGCGACGGTTTCGAAGCGGATGAGGACAGAGGTGGGATTCATTTCCGGATTCCTAACAAAAAGGAGGATCCGGCTCTGGAAAGAGCGCGCGCTCGGAGGACCCGAACCACGCGTTGCCACTATCCAGCGGCGATTTTCCAGAACCATAGCCAGGTTCTTTAAACATCGCCATATCCATGGCGACATCTAAATGTATGCGCAGATCCGTCAGAGCGTCAATGATTTTCAATACTTGAACGTGAATCGCCGAACACGCCGTCTCCTTGATGCAGATCCGAGCACGACTTTCACCCCGTCCGCAGAACCCAATGATTGGGGCGCCCGTCCGGCCTCGGCGCGTCACCGAATTCTGACCGGCGTGACTTGCGGCCAAATCAACGTGCGGCCGCGATCCGAAGGCAACTTCGAAAATCGCTCGCAGCTCGCCAGGGAGGACTGCTGACCGCGAATCAACGCTCGCTATCCGCTGGCGATGCCGGTGCCGGTGCCGGTGCCTGGTGAGGTTGGGCCAGATCGACACCATAGAGGCCCGATGGCAAGCCGCCAGCTCCCGTTGTGCCCACCGGCTGACGACGATGACTGCTGCACCGGTAGCAACACCGGCGCGAATGGCGGCTGGGCGCGCGTCTGTCAAAAAGGTCAATTGGGAAACGGTAGACGGCAGCTTTGCAAGCGAAAACCGAAGTCAGTCCCGTCGCCATCGACATCCGCTTTCGTGCACGAAGCAGATGCTTTTTGGGGTTGGCTTGAATGCCAATATTGGGCATTGATATACCCAAAATGGGCATCCGATGCGATGCCGCGCGAGAAGCTGGCGGGGCGCGTTCAACCACGGAGTTCGTCGTCCACTGCATCCGGCAGCTTGGAGCGCGCCCCTGCCCTCTTGTCCTGAACGCGTTCATGCCACACCAGCACATCCTGCTTGCGCACACGTTGGCGGTTGCCGACCATGACCACCGGGATATCGCCCGAATCGATGTGGCGCACCACGAACGGCCGGGAGACATTCACCAGGTCCGCCGCGGCTTGTGGCGTCAAAAGGTCCTTGGCATCGACGCGATCCCCGCTGGTCTCGACCACTGGCTTGGCTGCATCGGCCGACAGCCGCAGCTCATCCAGATAATCCGCCCACCGCTGCAGCATCACCCGCCGCTGCTCAATGAACTCCGTCCGGTTGTAAGCCCGCCCCAGGTTGTCCCGCACCGAGTGCGCCAGCTGCGCCTCGATCACATCCGTACTGAACCCCAGCCGCTCATGCAGCATCGTCCGCGCCGTCGCCCGGTACCCGTGCATGACGACTTCGTCGGCCGCAAACCCCATCGCCCGGAACCCAGCGTTGATGGTGTTGTTGCTCATCGGCCGATCGTGATGCCGCTCCCCGCGAAACACGAGCTTGCCGCGCCCGGTTAGCTCGTGGAGTTCGCGGAACACCGCCACCGCCTGCCGGGGCAGCGGCACCAGGTGCGGCGCCCCATGCAGCTTCTGCTGGACTTCGCGCTTCATGCGCGCAGACGGCACCGTCCACAGCGCCTTGTCGAGGTCAATCTCCGCCCACTCGGCAAACCGAAGCTCGCCCGGCCGCAGCAGCAGCATCGGCGCCACCTTAAACGCCGCCCGAACCACCGGCGTGGCCGCATAGGCGTCACAGGCCCGTAGCAACTCTCCGAACCGCTTCGGATCGGTGATTGCCGGCATGTGTTTCGGCTCCGGCCGCCGCAACGCGTCCTTCAGGTCGCGCGCCGGGTTGGCCGTCATCCGGCCGGTGGCCACGGCGTAGCGGAAGACCTGGCTGCAGTTCTCCAGCGCCCGATGCGCGGTCTCGATGACGCCCCGCTTCTCGATGCGGCGCAGCACCTCCAGCAGCCGCACGGGCGTGATCTCCGCCACCGGCTCATGGCCGACGTACGGGAAGACGTCCGCCACCAGTCGCCCGATGATCTTCTCGGCGTACATCGGTGCCCAGCCGCTCTTCTTGATGTCGAACCACTCCCGGGCAACCGCCTCGAAGGAATCGAGCGGCGGCAGCCCCTTGGCCTTGCGCTCTTCCACGATCTCGGCCTGAGCCCAGGACGCCTTCTCGGCCTTGCGCAGGTCGCTCGGGTTCTTGCCCTCGGCCAGCAGTGCCCGCGCCTCGTCGGCCTTGCGCCGCGCCAGGCCCAGCGACGTGTCCGGGTAGGTGCCCAACGACAGCGTGTTGCGCTTGCCGTGGAAGCGGTAGTCGAAGCGCCAGCCGTGGGCCCCGCCGCCCACGAAGAGCAGGAGGTAGAGGTTGTCCCCGTCGCTCAACCGTCGGCGGGAATCGCCGGGCTTGATCGCGCGCAGGGTGGCGTCACCAGGGATCAGGTTGCGTGCCATGACAGTAACTTTCTGGCCAAAAAGCGCCGAAAGGACAGTTACTGGCGACCTTACTGCTCAGACCCGGTTACCGCAACGAATTCCATGAAGCCGGTTGGGACAACAAAAAAGCCCTAGAGCGTTGATTCTCAAGGGCTTTTTGGATTTCCTGGGACGCTGTGGGACGTCCTGGAACAGTAACTTGGTGGCCTGGGGCGGAATCGAACCACCGACACGCGGATTTTCAATCCGCTGCTCTACCAACTGAGCTACCAGGCCGTCTTCTTCAGACTTGCTTCGCGAGCCGGCTCGTTTCCGAGCGATCAGCGAAGCCCATGATGATAGCAGACTCTACTACCAAAAAGGCCGCGAATCGAAATTTTGCGAGGCCCGAGGCCCAAGACTCGACGCTCAGCCACCCGCGCCGCGCTTGCCGCGCGACAGATCGACACCCAGCTGCTTGAGCTTGCGATACAGATGAGTCCGCTCAAGCCCGGTCTTCTCGGCCACCCGCGTCATCGACCCGTTCTCACGCGCGAGATGAAACTCGAAATAGCTCTTCTCGAACGCGTCGCGCGCTTCGCGCAACGGTCGATCCAGATCGAAGCTCTGCTCTGCCTGGGGGCCCAGGTTCAGCGGTGCCGCCGGTTGCAGGCCGAGGCCGCCGGTCATGGCGGCTTCGACGGTCATCGCGTCCGGGCGATAGGTGCCGTTGCCTTGCAGCGTGCCCGGCGCCTCGGCCGTGGCATTGCGCGCGCTCGGGCGCGCGAGGCCCTGCTCGACTGCGCGCAGCAGCTTCTGCAGCGTGATCGGCTTTTCCAGGAAGGCGATGGCGCCGTACTTGGTGGCTTCGACCGCGGTGTCGATGGTGCCGTGGCCGCTCATCATGATCACGGGCATGTTGAGCTGGG